>Ga0187894_10004270_pt1 | contig 15433 bp, 15 predicted proteins | sample GBC1701081metaG_FD_136650 | JGI IMG/M metagenome (GOLD analysis project Ga0187894, IMG submission 136650) | White microbial mat communities from a lava cave in the Kipuka Kanohina Cave System on the Island of Hawaii, USA - GBC170108-1 metaG ... | reverse complement strand
GTTCGGATGCCGATGGAATTTGATTTGACCGAGGAGCAGCAACAGGTCAAACGTTCGGTTCGTGAATTCGCCGAGGCCGAAATCAAACCACACGTAATGGAATGGGACGAAACTCAACATCTACCGCGCGAGCTTTTCACGAAGATGAGCGAGCTTGGGTTGATGGGCGTGATCTTTCCCGAAGAATACGGCGGCGCCGGGATGGGTTACGTTGAATACGCCACAGTCATCGAAGAGATTGCGCGTGTTGACGGGTCAATCGGCCTGTCACTGGCCGCGCACAATTCGCTCTGCTCGAATCACATCTTTCAGTACGGCAGCGAGGAGCAGCGTAAAAAATACGTCACGCCGCTGGCCAAAGGCGAGAAGCTTGGCGCGTGGGGGTTGACCGAGCCGGGTTCGGGATCAGACGCTTCAGGGATGAAGACGACCGCTGTGCGTCGCGATGGCGGCCAAGGCGGATGGATGATTAACGGATCGAAGAATTTCATCACGCACGGCATTTCCGCTGACATTTGCGTCGTGATCGCTATCACCAGCCGCGAGATGCGCTCGCGCGGCATCAGCGCCTTCGTCGTCGAGCGCGGAACGAAAGGTTTCATCGCCGGCAAGAAGGAGAACAAGCTCGGCATGCGCGCTTCGGAGACCGCCTCGATCATCTTCGAGGATTGCTGGGTTCCCGAAGAGAATTTGCTGGGCGAAGTCGGGCGCGGCTTCGTCAACGCGATGCAGATTCTGGACGGCGGGCGCATTTCGATCGCCGCGCTGGCGCTGGGCATCGCGCAGGGCGCTTATGAGTCGGCGTTGAAATATTCCCAGGAGCGCAAACAATTCGGCCAGCCGATCTTCGATTTCCAGGGCATCCAGTTCAAACTCGCCGATATGGCCACGCAGATTGACGCGGCGCGGCTGCTCACCTTGCGCGCGGCGTGGTTGAAAGACAACAAACGCCAGACGACGAAGGAGTCGGCGATGGCCAAGCTGTACGCGTCGGAGATCGCGGTCAAAGTCGCCGAAGAGGCGATTCAGATTCACGGCGGGTATGGCTACACGAAAGACTATCCGCCCGAAAAATACTGGCGTGATTCCAAGCTTTGCACGATTGGTGAGGGAACGAGCGAGGTGCAGCGGCTGGTGATTGCGCGGCAGTTGGTGACGTTGTAAATGGCTGGCGCGGAGACCCGATGAACGCGTGAAGATCGACACTCTTGCTGTCGCCCTTCACGCGTTATTTGATGGAAGCCGCATCTGGCGCATAGTACCCTAGCGGCGCAGACACTTTCACTTTGCGTTTATCTTTTGGCGCGACGGTTACGCGGACATATCGGAAAGAGCCATCGTATTTGTCGTTTGTTGGGTAGTATCCCATCGTGTACTGGTTCTTCAGGCGATGGATGATCTGTTCGGAGACATCGAACGCCAAACCCAATTTCAACGGCGAATCGCCGCGAGCCAAAAAATCTATAGTTTGTTTGGTATCGTCTTCAGCGATAGAAAAATCGTGACGTGTAAGGTCAGGAACTGGCCGATTATTACTGTCCATCACCGACACATTGATGACGACATGCACGGTATCGATTATGTCGCTAACGCCCTCTCCTTTGCTTGATGCGTTAACCTCGCCCGCCGGCAGATTGGCCAATCGCAAATTACCGCACTCCACAAGCGCCGCAAAAATAGACCCCCACAAAAGCAGTTGTTTCATAAAGCGCTTCATCGCTCTTCTTCCTCACAACAACGCGCCGCGCAGAATGACCGCCGCCACGCTGAAATAAATGACCAGGCCCGTCACGTCCACCAGCGTCGCGACGAACGGGGCCGAAGACGAAGCCGGATCAAATCCGAGCCGCTGCAAAATCAGCGGCAACATCGAACCGGCCAGCGTACCCCACAACGCAATACCGACCAGCGCCAGGCCGACCGTGATGGCGACCAGCATCCAGTGCGGTCCGTAGAGGTCCGAGAAGGCCGACCAGACCGCGATACGCAAAAACCCTATGGCGCCCAGGATCGAGCCGAGCGCCAGGCCGGAGAAGATCTCGCGGCGCATAATTCGGCGCCAGTCTCGCAGCGTGACTTCGCCGAGCGACAGCGCGCGGATGACCAGCGTCGCGGCCTGCGAGCCGGAATTGCCGCCGCTCGAAATGATCAGCGGCACGAACAAAGCCAGCACGACGGCGCGCTCGATCTCCCTCTCGAAAAAGCCCATCGCGGTCGCCGTCAACATCTCACCGAGGAACAGGATCACCAGCCAGCCAGCGCGCTTCCTGATCATGCGATGGAAAGCGATCTGCATATAAGGCTCGTCGAGCGCCTCGGAGCCGCCAAGCATCTGAATGTCTTCCGTCGCCAGTTCTTCGGCCACGTCCAGGATGTCGTCGCTAGTGACGATGCCTATCAACACGCCGTCTGAATCCGTAACGGGGAGCGCGGCCAGGTCGGCCTGGCGGAAGACGTTCACGGCCGTCTCGCGATCATCGGTCGCCTTGAGCGCCATGAAGCGACTGTCCATCAGCTCGGTGACGCGGCGTTCGGGATCGGCTAACAGAAAGCGCCGCATCCGAACGTCGTCAATCAACACGCCGCGGTCGTCCACCACGTAAATCAGGTTGAGCGTCTCTTTGTCCTGCCCGTGCTTCCGGATGTAATCGAGGACCTGTTGCGCGGTCCAATCCGGGCGCACGGCGATATATTCCGGCGTCATGAAGCGCCCGACGCTGTCTTCGGGATAACCGAGCAGTTGGATGGCCACCGCCCGTTCGTTTTCGTCGAGCAATGATAGAAGTTGTCTGGTCGCCGCCGCAGGCAGTTCCTCTAGCAGCATCGTGCGGTCGTCGGGCGACATATCGTTGAGGATCGCGGCGACCTCTTCCTGGGCCAGCGATTTCAATAGATCTTCCTGTTTGTCGTGCGGCAAATATTCGAATGTGGTCGTGGCGGTCGCGCGTGGCAGAACCCGAAAGACCGTCGCCTGTTGCTCTCCCGGCAGTTCACCGATCAGACGGGCGAGTTCTGAAGGCGCCAGGCCATCCACCGCGTCGCGCAATCCCACGAAATCGCGCAGACGGATCGCGTCATCGAGTCTCGTCCGAATAGCCAGCATTTTCCTCTCCCAGCAGTCATCTTTTTTTTTTCAACAAGTCGCTCTCCCAACCCGCATACGCGTTGACCGGCGGGGCGGTCAGGACGTTTAATCTCCTCACTCCAGCCGCGCGGTTCGACTCGAACCATACCGGCGCCAGTATAAAACACGAGCAGGGACGAGATGGCGCCACAGGCACAAAAAATGCATCAAGGAGCTATGAATTGTTCGTCAGTTACTAAAGTCTGTAGATCGCGAAATGGGCGAAGGGCTTCATTTTTCATTTTCCATTTGGGATTTGATATTTGTCATTTTCCTCAATCTCGCGATCTACCAAAGTACCGCGCGCGTAAGCAAGCGGCGCATCACGCGGCCAACCGCTTGCTTACGCGCGCGGCGCTGTAAAGCTTATGAAGTTCTGCGCAACCATCACCGCTTTCTATCTCTCCCTGGTAACGATCGCCGCGTTCCCCGCGCGCGCGCAACAACCCGACGCGCAGGGGCGGCGATCAGGATTGACTATCCGCCTGGACACTGACCTGGTGGTGGTTGATGTGACGGCCACCGACAAGGCGGGCAACTACGTCCGCGACTTGCGCGCCGAAGAGATTCAAGTCTTTGAAGACGGACAACAGCGGAATATAAATTTCTTCGCGGTGACCGACGAAGCCGCCCTCTCGCGCCCGCTCGCTGTGGTCTTTGCGCTCGACCTCTCGGGTAGCCTCAGACCCGATGAGATGGCGACGCTGCGCCAGGCCGCGATGAAATTCACGGAGCTGATGAAGGGCGAATCGGTCTTCGCCGCTTTATCATTCAACTACAAAGTGAAAATCGCGCAGGACTTCACGTCTAAACCGGAGAAGATCGAGAGGGCCTTTGCAAAGATGAACAAGTTCGAGGGTTCGACGCGTATCTATGACGCGCTCGACCGGGCCATCAGGATGTTGGATCGCGACGCGCCCCGAACTCGTAAAGGGCGCCCCGTGCGGCGTGTCATCGTCGTAATCAGCGACGGCTTCGACTCGGCGAGTATCATTGACCGGCGGGAAGTGATTCGGAGGGCCAACGACGCCGGCGTGACCATCTATTCGGTCACGCTGCCGTCCTTCGCGCTCTCGCCCACCAACTCGAACAACCGCGTGATCACTCCGCTCGACGCCTCGCGCATCGTATCGGCGACTGGCGGGCAGGACTTCCCGGCCGACGCTCGCGACTTCACGCCGATCTTCAAGGCGTTGGCCGAAGAGATTCGGGCGAGTTACGCTCTGGCTTATTACCCTGACAACCGCGACGGCAAACGCCACGAACTCCGCGTCAAAACCTCACGCTCCGGCGTGCAACTCCGTACAAGTCGAACAAGCTACACCGCGCCTTCGCAATGATACGGCGCCGCTTTTGTCAGTCGCGAAATGTTAACAGCGTTCTATATTCTGGTAGCGTTCCTGCTCGTTTTGGCGAACGGGTTCTTCGTGGCCTCGGAGTTTGCGCTGGTCGGGGTTCGTCGCTCGCGCGTTCTGACATTGGCCCGGAGGGGGAACCAGCGGGCCAAGCTCCTACTTCAACTGATTGACAACCTCAACGCCTACATCTCCGCGACACAACTGGGCATTACGATGGCTTCGTTGGCCCTCGGATGGATTGGCGAACCGGTCTTCGCTCGTCTGCTGGAAGCTCCTCTCGAAGGCCGCGTCTCAGATGGAGTCAGGCATGCCATCGCCTTCACATTCGCTTTTAGCGTGATCACTTTCCTGCACATTGTGCTCGGCGAGTTAGCGCCCAAGACGATCGCATTGGAGCGCGCGGAAAAGGTTGCGCTGGCGATCGCCGTCCCGATGCGGATGTTTTACAAGTTTTTTTACTGGCCAATCCGCCTCCTCGACTGGGCCGGTATCCGCACCGTGCGACTTTTCGGGCTTCATCCATCAGGCGAACACGCCTCGGTCTACACTGAGGAGGAACTCCGATACTTAGTGGAGGTTTCGAGCAAAAGCGGCCATTTGGAGGAAGAAGAGAGGCGGCTTATCAACCGGATATTCGATTTCCATGACGCTACAGTCCAGGAAGCGATGGTTCCGCGAGTCAATGTAGTCGCCTTACCCACAACCGCCTCTTTGGAAGAGGCGAAAAAATCCTTCCGCACGCATGGCTACTCACGTCTACCGGTATACCAGGAAAGTTTGGATCATGTCGTCGGTGTAGTTTTCAGGCGGGACCTGGAACTGAGCTTGGACGCCCCCTCAGCGGAGTTCCACTTAGAAAGGCTTATGCATCCTCCCTTGTTCGTCCCCGCGACGGCGAAGCTCGGATGGACGCTTAAACAAATGCAGTCCGCCCGCACCCACCTTGCCATCGTGGTGGACGAACACGGCGGCGTCGAGGGGATTGTTACGCTCGAAGACCTGCTCGAAGAGATTGTCGGGGAAATCAGTGACGAGTTCGATGAAGAGGTAGCGATGCAGATTCAGGAGACGGATGGCGCCTATCTGCTGGACGGTATGCTTACCGTGCGCGACGCCAACCGGCGGCTCAGCCTCCGGCTGCCCGAAAATGCCGGTTACACGACCCTGGCGGGGTTCCTTATGGCGCAGACCGGACACATACCGCGACAGGGCGAAAAGATCCGCTTCGACGGCGCAACCTTCACTGTCGAACAAGTCGAGAGGCGGCGAATTCTCCGTGTGCGTTACACACCCGGCGCTAATTTGTAACATTCAGCGCGATTCTCGTATTACCTCTTTGCTCCCGCTCAATCTCCATAATCGAAAACAGGAGGTTCACCCCGATCCACATCGAAACCGGTTTTCCATCAACTTCTCCAGGCTTGAATTCTATTCCTCGCGCCGCCTTCAACGCCTCTTCATCCAAACCAAAGCCAAGCCCTCGGGCTACGAGCGCGTGCTGAACAGCGCCATCGCTGCCGAAGAGAACTTCTACCCGTACGGCGCCTTCGACTTTATATCGAAGAGCTTCCGCGGTGTAACCCGGTCGAGGAATCTTATAAATCCGGGGTAGTGAAATCGGCTTTTGGACTGACTTTTCCGGTTTCGCTCGTTTTAGGTTATCGAGGGCTTTAATACGCTCTTTGAGGGCTACTGTTTCGGCTCGGTCGCGCACACTAGCGAGGTATCGCTTAAGCGCTTTTTCGGCCTGCTTGTAATCTTGCTTCATTAAGCACGCGTCACCCAGGAGTTTTTGAGCCAACGCAAACCGTGGTTTTAACGTCGCCACGATCTTGGCCTCGTCAACTGCGCCTTGAGCGTCTCCTTGACGGAGCTTTACCAGGCCCAGCAGATAGTGGAGTTCGTAGTCGGGCCGCTTGGAAAGGCTGATCGCGTATGCAAGGCTCCGGTTCGCCTGTTGTAGTTTGTTCATTTCACAGTAAGCCTTTCCCAACAGCTTCTGGACTTCTACGGTGTTCCGCGCGGGAGGTTCTATCTCCTTCAGAGTCGCCGCCGCTTCACGGTAACGTTTAGCCTCCATCAGTGATCGCCCAAGAAGGAGTTGGGCCTCGAAGAAAATCTCTCGCACGCTTAGGGCGGTGTAGAGTTCTTCGATCGCCTGCTCCGTCCGGCCAGACCGATAGAGCTTTTGCCCGATCTCATAATGGCGCTGGGCGCGAATGGCGTCCTCATCGTCTTGCGGCAAAACCGGAGGCGCTGTCAATACGAGCATCGCCGACAAAAACAGCGCTTGGGACGATTTCAGTCGAACTAACATGGCCTCTTTTGACTCCCCTTACAGAATCGCTCTCCCGTCATCCGCCTTCGATACTTCAACTCTCTTTACATGAATGAAACGCCAGCGATCTTTTGCAGGCTCTCCCACGTAGAATCGCTTCACCTCATCGTAGGAACAACGCAAATTCATTTTACATCAGCGCAGACCTCAACTCGCATAGAGATTTGGCTTCGCATCGCTGTAGGTGTATTTTATTGTCTCTGCGCAATCCTGCGCATCCGAAGCCAACACGAGAGAGTAGCTTATGATGTGGAAACTGATTCTCATTCTGTCACTGAGCTTCATCACGTCTGATCGGCAATCGCCGCAACTGAAAATGCCCGGCGAGCGGCAACCCGACGCGCTTCCTCGGGAGCTGACTGAGACCGAGACGCAAATGATACTGAAAGAGCGCAATCCAAGGCCGCATGTTGACGCGACGCTCAAAGTCTCCGACATACGCCTCGCCTCCGCGCTCAAGCTCGTCGAGGAGAACCAGTATAGATCCGCCGCGCAGGATGTTGACGTCTACACTGCGCTGATCGTTTACGCCGATGGCTACACGCGCAAGCTACCCGACTCGCAGGGCAAAGATCGCAACACCTGCTTGAAGAAGATCGAACAGGCCGTCTTCAAACAATCGCGCGCGGTTGACGCTGTTCTGCGCGAATTTCCGGTCGATTATCGCGAGGGAGTTGGAACGAAGATTGATCAGGTAAAAAAGATTCGCCTGCGCGCGATCAATGATTTGCTCGGTGGCGGGAAGATAATCAAGTCGGACGACTAGCGGGGAATGGGGAGTAGGGAATGCGGAATGCGGAATGTAGAGTAGCATCTTTTCCCCATTCCCCATTCCCCATTCCCCATTCCCCATTCCCCATTCCCCATTCCCCATTCCCCATTCCCCTACTGCTTGTCGGGCGGAATGGCGCGTAGCCGCTCGAGCGCCTGCTCGATCTGTTGCCTGACGTTTTCGTTCTTCTCCGTCTTGAGCAGCTTCTCCATCGGCTCAATTGCGCGCCGATCACTGAGCGCGCCAAGCGCGACAACCACCCCCGTTCTGACGCTGTCGGCGGGATTGCTGTTGAGAAGCGCAAGCAACGGTTCGACGGCGCGTTTGTCTTTCAGATCGCCAAGCGCCATCGCCGCGCTGGCGCGCACCATGTAATGCTCATCGGCGAGCGCCTTGACCAGTGGGTCGAACGCGGGAGCGCATTGCGCGCCGCCGAGCGCGGCAACCGCGCTGTCACGATCTTCCGCCGAAGCAGAGTTCAACAACGGTATGAGCGCTTCGCATGCCCTGGCGCCGCCAATCGTTCCCAAAGCGATCATCGCGCTCCGGCGATCTCTGAGGCGCTGGCTCTGAAGCATCTTGGCGAGCGGTTCGACACCCTTCGCCGCCCCCGTCTGTCCCAACGCGAGCGCCGCCGCGCTGCGAACTTCCTGATTCTCATCCTTAAGCGCGGAAATCAACAGATCAACGCCGGATTGGTCATTCAACTGGCCAAGCGCCTCGACGGCCGCTTGTCTGACCGCGGCGTTTTTATCTCCGAGTTGCGCGGCGATCTTCGCCAGTTCGACTTTTTCCTGGGCAAATAGAGGCGTCGCAAGAAAGAAGCAATGGAAGGCAACTATTGCGACTGAAAACGGGTTTGCGTTTAAACGACCGAGTGGCATATCCGATGACCTCCTCGACAGTGATTGGCCGCCGCCGCCCCTCGTCATCCAGGTTTAATGAAGCGCTTCCCGTCGCAGTGTCAATTGCCGCGAGGTCTCTTCTGGGCCGCCGCCGGCAACTTTCCTTGCTCATTGCGCGCGTAATAGCCACGCCGCGTGCGCGCAATCAATTTGCGGCCTCCGACGTGATTGACGCCCACCTGGATTGTGCGGAACGTGCCGTCGCGTTTCTCATTGGTCGGATAATAACTGATGACATACTGGGTGCGCAGGTCTTTGGCGATCTGGGCGGCGATGGCCGGAATCTCGCTGATGTCTTTCGGGAAATAGGCGTGCCCGCCCGAATCATCGGCGATTCGTGAGAGCAGTTCCTTGGCCTTCTTCCCGGGGGATTTTCCGAAGAGGCTCTTCTCTTCCATCTCCTCATCAATGAAACCGACCAGATAGACCTGAACCTCATCCTCCTTGATCGCCTCCATCACTTCTTTCTCTTTGACCGAGCTGTTCTTCTCTAAACCGTCCGAGATCACGACCAGGGCTTTGCGGCGGCGCTTGCCTTTCGCCTGAGCGTAATCGGCGGTGGCGATGATGGCGTCGAGCAGCGCCGTGCCGCCGCTCGTGTAAAGCTCGCCGATGGCGTCTTCGAGTTCACGCCTGTCGGAGGTGAAATCCTGCACCAGTTCCGGCTCGGCTTTGAACCCGGCGATGAAGGCCTCGTCATCTTGCCGCATCTGTTTGATCAGCGAGATCGCGGCGTCGGACACGGTTTGCAGTTTCGACCGCATGCTCCCCGACGTGTCAATCACCATTCCGAAACTGACTGGCACTTCTTCGCGACTGAGGTTGTCGACCGTCTGCTTGACCCTGTCTTCGTAAACGCTGAAATCCTCTTTCTTCAGATTCATGACCGGATTGTTGCTCTGGTCAACCACTGTCACGTCCAGCAATACCAGGTCCGTATCAATATTGAACACTTCATCTCTATTCAGCGTCCTCTCGTCGGCCTGGGCGCCCTGACGCTGCGCGCCTTTTTTGTCCTTCGGGTCTTTCTGCTGTTGCTGGGTCTGCTTCGGCTGCGGAGGTTGCGGAGGGTCTTGCGCGTCCGCGCTGTAAATTGCCCCATGAATAGCATAGACACTCAACAGCGCAAGGATCAGCGCCAGTGAAACAATACGAAAAGTGGTTCTGTTCAACATGACAATTCAACTCCCAACAATATCTTGATCTTGGTCTTACCAGCCGTTAATTTGGTCCGGGAGGAGCGCGACAATTATACATCTTCAATTGCCATTAAGCGCAAAAGCTGAACGAAATCTTTCGCGCCTCTTGCCGCTAAACCAGAACGGTACCGGGAGCGGTAGCGACCGGATGGTCTGGCGCCCGGTCGCTACCGCTCCCGGTACCGTTCCGGTTTTACGAAGCGGGTTTTATTGGTTAAAGTTTGGGCCGCGCAATGAGTGTAAGCCGCGCGCCAATGCGCGGATTTAACAACGGTCGAACTACTGTTTCATCACCTATGAAAATCGCAACCTGGAACGTCAATTCGATAGCGGTTCGTTTGCCACAGGCGTTGGACTGGGTCGGCGCCAACCGTCCCGACGCGCTCTGCCTGCAGGAGACGAAATGCGTTGACGCGAAATTCCCTTTCGACGCGTTTCGCGAGATCGGCTACGCGGCGGAAGTCTTCGGGCAGCCCACCTACAACGGCGTCGCGATCCTTTCGCTCTCGCCCGCGACCGACGCGTGGCGCGGATTGCCCGATGACGCCCCCGATGCGCAGAAGCGATTGATCGCCGCCACGGTCAACGGCGTCAGGATCGTCAATGTCTATATTCCGAACGGCTCCGAAGTCGGCTCGGAGAAATACCAGTTTAAACTCGATTGGCTTGGCCGTCTGCGCAAATTCTTCGATCAGTGTTGCGACGCCGGGCAGCCACTCGTTCTATGCGGCGATTTCAACGTCGCCCCCGAAGACCGCGACGTCCACGACCCGGATTTATGGGCGGGCAAGGTTTTATGTAGCCAGCCTGAGCGCGACGCGTTACAACACATCCGCGAATGGGGATTGACTGACGTCTTCCGCCAGCGTCACGAAGAGAGCGGATTTTATTCCTGGTGGGATTACCGCGCGGGCGCGTTCCCGCGCAATCACGGTTTGAGGATAGATCATCTGTGGGCGACCGCGCCGTTGGCCGTCAAATGCGCCGACTCGTGGATCGACAAGGCGACTCGCGCGCTGCCGAAGGCTTCGGATCACGCTCCGGTGGTCGCCGAGTTTGCGGTCTGAATGGGAGAAAAAATGACCGAGATCGAATGCGCGTGCGAAAATTTTGAGCGACTGGAAGGCGTGGCGGTTGAGCTTTACACCACGCAATTTCTGAAAGAAACCGGTGTGGATGAAAAGACTGGTAAGACCTATTATGCCTGCAAACTCTGCGGCAGGTCCTGGACGCGGGAGATGGTCGAAGGCAAGCCCTCTCTCACGCGGATGGAGACCGAGTTCGATGTTTAAGCAGCGAGGAATGAAACAATGTCATTGCGAACAAGGCAAAACCCCGATACCGGCGCGCTTGAAGTTCTGGTGAATGACGAGTGGACTCCGTTTGATGATTATCGCAAGCGGCAGATTGACGAAGCGTACCAGAACTCGATCAAGTTTCTCCGCGACCGGCTCGGCGAGGATGAAGCCCAAAAGTTGGAAGAACAATCAACCAAAAGCGACAACTGATTCCCCGTATGAAAAAGCTACCCCGACTAACGCTGCCGGCTTTGGCCGTTCTACTTGCGCTCATACCATCCGGTTATTTCGCGCAGGAAATCCCCAAAACCGATCTCCGATTGACCGAAATCCGCCACCTCGATCTGACCTACGACTTCGCCGGGTACAGCAGTCGAGAAGAATGGCTCGATCGCGCGGCGCGGTTGAAGAAACAAATATTGGTCAGCGCGGGGTTGTGGCCCGCTCCGGCAAAGACGCCGATCAAGGCCACGATCTTCGGCAAAATTGATCGTGGAGACCACACCGTCGAGAAGGTCTATTTTGAGAGCTATCCCGGGTTTTATGTCACAGGCAATCTTTACCGCCCGAAGAATGTGGCCGGCAAAGTACCCGCCGCGCTCTGCCCGCACGGACATTGGACGTACGGCAGGCTGGAGAATCAGCAATTGAATTCGGGGCCTGCCCGCGCGGCAAACTTCGCCCGGCAAGGGTACGTGGCCTTCAGTTACGACATGGTCGGTTACAACGACAGCGCCGCCATCAGCCACCGTTTCGCGGCCGGCCACCGGGAGAACATCGTTGACCGTGAGGCGTTATGGAGCGTCAACTTGCTTGGGTTGCAGTTGTGGAACAGCATCCGCTCGGTTGATTTCCTGCTCACGCTTCCCGAAGTCGATCCTGAGCGCATTGCCTGCACGGGAGAGTCCGGCGGCGGCACGCAGACTTTTCTGCTGATGGCCATTGACGATCGCGTCAAACTATCCGCGCCCGTGAATATGGTTTCGTTCCTGATGCAGGGCGGCAGCGTTTGCGAGAACGCGCCCAATCTGCGGGTCGACACGAACAATGTGGAGATCGCCAGTCTCATGGCCCCGCGCCCGATGATGATGGTTTCGGCGACCGGCGATTGGACCAAGAACACGATGACTTCCGAATACCCGGCGGTTCGCGGCGTCTATAAACTGTTCAACGCCGAAGACAAGCTCACGGCGATTCAGATAGACGCGGCCCACAATTACAACCAGCCCAGCCGCGAGGCGGTCTACGGTTGGTTCGCTCACTGGTTCCTGAGCAGGGCTGAAACAAGTCCGATCAAAGAACGCGGCGCCGCGGTCGCCACGATCAACGAACTGCTGGTCTTTTTCGGGCGGCCCAGGCCGGAGAACGAACTCAACGAATCTCAACTGACTGGAAGTTTGATCGAGGCGAGGAAGAGACAACTCGACGAGACGCAGCCTCGCGACGCGGCCGGCCTCGAACGGTTCCGCGAACAGTTCGGCGAGGCGTTCAGATATTCGCTGATGGCTGAATTCCCCGCCTCGCCCGCATCAAAGGACATAATCGCGGGCGAAGCGCAAATAACCAAACTCATTGGAGCAATAAAGGAAGACCTGATCATTTCGCGCCGAGGTAAATCGGATAGAGTCTCTGTTACTCTGTACAAGCCGACTGCTAAACGACCGGGCAGTTCGTTTGCGCTCCTGGTCGCTTCAGGCGATGAATTACCAGAGACCAATAACCTGATTGAGTCACTCTACAAAGCCGGTCACGGTGTGATGCTTGTCAATTGCTTTCCCGGCGGGCGCCAGATTCCCGAGAAGATCAAATTCTTCACCACCTACAACCGGACTGACGCAGCCAACCGGGCGCAGGACATTTTGACCGCAATCGCGTACCTGAAAGGTCAAGACCCGAGCGCGCGGTTGAACGTTGTCGGTCTGGGACAGGCGGGATTGTGGGCGCTGCTGGCCAGAGGAATTGCGCCCGCGATTGACAGAATGGTGATTGACGCCGCGCAGTTCGACTCGTCGAGCGACGAGTCCTTTATCAAAAGTGTGGCTGTTCCAGGCATCCGCCGCGCGGGCGATTTCACGACCGCGGTCACGATCGCGCCGCTCACACCGTTGCTGATTCACAACACCGGAAACAAATTCAACGTCGAAAAGATCGCGTCCGTTTACAAAGCCTTCGGAAAAGCCGAGAGCTTCAAAACGCAGCCAGCGAAGCTCAGTGACTCCGAAATTGCCGCCTGGCTCTCGTCCAAATAACAATCTTCTCAAAAGGAACAAAATGCCGCAAAATCAAAATCAGAATCAGAACGCCAACTCGCAAACCCTGGTCATTGACGCCGAAGAATTCGCCTTTGAACCTGTTGAGCAACGCAACGGCATAGCCACCGTGGTGAAATTCAAGCTCGACAATCCCGGCGTAAGGCCTGGAGATGTGCTGCTGATCCTTGCGGGCGCGGACGTTCAATTCCATGGCTTCATCGGCGGGATTGAAGACGGCTACGCGATAGCGGCGGATCGCACTGGTTCGATGTTACCGGTTACCGTTCACTGAGGGCGCCACAGGCGGCCTAGGATTTCCGGGTCGCTGGTCACCTACCATCGCGGACCCGAACATTCCTATAGCGAGCGCGAACAACAACCCCGCTATCCAGACATAAACCGCCTTCTGGTTTACGCGGGGAAGTCCTATTCTGGAAGGAGCCCCCAGCCCTCGCCACCCGCACTCGCGGCAGCGATAGTGTTTCAACGGGGTAAATCGTTTGACAACGGACTCGCGGAAATTACGCGAATGCGAGCGGTGTGTGTGCTCACCGCAATTGGGACAAATCATAGTTCTTCTCCTTGTGAAAGAACTTCTGTGTGAGGATGTTGCTACGGCGCCGCGCGCGTAATACCTACCGCGCGCGTAACGGCGCCGCGCGCGTAAGCAAGCGGTTGGCTATCTGACGCGCCCGCTTGCTTACGCGCGCGGCGCCGTTACGCGCGTGGCGCCGTAATTTGTTCAATGACACGTCCGCCAAAATCGGTCAACCGTTCGTCACGGCCGTTATGCAAATAGGTCAACTTCATCTGATCCAACCCGAGCAGATGCAGGATCGTCGCGTGAAAATCACGTGGATGGTAACGTTCGCCGACGGTCTTGAAACCAATCTCATCGGTCTGACCGATGACCTGGCCTCCCTTAACGCCGCCGCCCGCCATCCACATCGTGAACGCGGTTGGGTTGTGATCCCGGCCTTTGCCGTTTTCAGAGACCGGTGTGCGTCCGAATTCGGTTCCCCAAACGACCAGCGTCGAATCCAACATCCCGCGCCCTTTTAAATCCTTCAACAACCCGGCGATGGGCTTATCGGTCCACCGGCACATCTGCTCGTGGTTTGTGACCATGTTGTCATGCGCATCCCATTGCACGCTGACCGGGCCACCACCGGAAAAGAGCAGAATGAATCGCACACCGCGTTCGACCAAACGCCGGGCGAGCAGGCATCGCCCGCCGAATTCGGCCGTCTGCGGATCGTCAAGTCCGTAAAGTTTCTTCGTCTCCCCGCTCTCCTTGCTCACGTCCACGGCCTCCGGCGCATGCTGCTGCATGCGGAACGCAAGCTCGTATGAAGAGATGCGCGCGGCCATCTCCGTGTCGTCATCGCGTATTGACATCTCGTTCATCCGCCGCATGAAATCGAGCATCCGTCGTTGCTGGCCGCCGCCGATCTCTTTCTGCGAAGCCAGGTGAAGAATCGGCGTTGATCCGTTTCGCAGGACCGTCCCCTGATGAACCGTGGGCAGGAAGCTTGCGCCCCACATCGGCGCGCCGCCTTCGGGCAATCCTTCAGGCTGCGTCATCACACAGTAGGCCGGAAGATTTTCACTCTCGCTCCCAAGTCCGTAAGTCACCCAACTGCCCAACGAGGGATGCGACGGCAGCACGCGCCCGCACATAAGCTGATACATCGCGGGCGCGTGGACGAAGCTTTCGGTGTAAAACGAACGGACGAACGCGATGTCGTCAACGCACGTGGCCAGATGCGGGAAGAGATCGGAGACCTCGATGCCCGATTGGCCGTGCTTCTTGAACTTCCACGCGCTGCCCATCAGCGGCGTGCCAGGTTTGATGAACTGGCTCTTGATCTCGCCGAAAGACGGCGGCAGTTGCTGCCCCGTAAGCTTATCGAGTGTGGGCTTCGGATCGAACGTCTCCATGTGGCTCGGCCCGCCGACCATAAACAGGAAGATCACAGCTTTGGCCTTCGGCGTGAAATGCGGCTGTTTCGGGGCTAATGGGTTGAAGAGCTTTCGATCTTTCCCATCATCCATCGCCTTCGTGTCGCGCGAAAGCAGGTATGAAAGCGCGAGCGAGCCAAAGCCGTTGGCCGCGTGAGCGAGAAAATCGCGGCGCGTGGCCGCTATCGGAAGATGTAGTCGCCGATTCTTCATAATCCCCTAAGT
>Ga0187894_10004269_pt1 | contig 15437 bp, 11 predicted proteins | sample GBC1701081metaG_FD_136650 | JGI IMG/M metagenome (GOLD analysis project Ga0187894, IMG submission 136650) | White microbial mat communities from a lava cave in the Kipuka Kanohina Cave System on the Island of Hawaii, USA - GBC170108-1 metaG ... | reverse complement strand
TCGACTCTGGCGCTCGAGCACCGCCGCCAGATCGAGCACCGCCGCGTCATTCGGTGTGCCCGCGAGCGCTGCCGCGCCTCCGTCGTCGAAGGGCGCATCAAGCGCCGCTCGTGCCACGGCATCAAGCAACTGGTTGCACACGCACACATCCATGCCGCGGACCGTTTCCGGCCCGCCACCTGCCGGCAGCAAAGTGATGTTGCAGAAGCCGCCCAGGTTGACCACCGCGCGCGACTGCCGCGCATCGCGGAACAGCACCCAGTCGGCCAGCGGCGTGATCGGCGCTCCTTGCCCGCCCGCCGCCAGGTCCGCCTGGCGCAGGTCGTAGACCACGGGCGCTCGCAGCGCCGCCGCGATCGGCGCGGGGTTGATCAGTTGCCACGACAGCGGCGGCTTGTGGAACACCGTCTGCCCGTGCACGCAGACAAGATCAGCCTTGACTCGACCCAGGAGTTCCGACGTGCAACGCGCGTGGAACTCGCCGAACCTCCACGCGATGTCCGCGATCTGCTCGGCCCTTTGAGGCTCCTGGTGCGCGATCGCGCGCAGCTCAACGCCCAGTTCATCAAGCGGCCACGACCGCGCCCGCACCAGCCGCGTCTTCATCTCAAGCCCGCGTCCCTCGACTTCAACGAGCGCGGCATCCAGCGCATCGATGCTCGTCCCAGTCATGCAGCCGATGCACAGTCGCGCGCTCACGCGTAATCCCCCAAAGCCTAAAGTCCGCAGGCCCTCAAGCCCTCAAGCCCCTCCCGGATGTTCGTAATCCTCCACGATCCGCTCGTAGTGTGTCGCGCTGTCGTCGAGCCCGCCCGGGCGGTTCCGCCGCGGCCAGAGCGCCCGGTGCTCCTCCGCGATCGCCCCCATGTCGGCCGCGAGCCGGATGCGCGCGGGGGCCCGTGGGATCAATCCCGGCTCCGCGCGGCAGACGATGGCCTTGTCCGCCGCGTGCTCGGCCACCCACAGTGTGTGCTCCAGTTCCGAGCGCACGAGCGGCGGCATCGCCTCGCCGGGCATCGCGTCGAGTCTGTCGCGCAGGGCGCCAAGCCGCTCACGGACCGCCTCCCACTCGGCCTGTGAGCCGCGCTGCTTTGTGCCGGCCGGCAGATCACTCAGCGGCCTGTGCAGTTCCGTGAACAGCGCGTTGGTGTTGCGCAGGCCTCGCGAAAGATCAGCATCGACCTCGCCCAGTTCATCGAGCCAGATGCCCAGATCGCCGGACTCATCGCCGAACAGGTGCAGCGCGGCGGCCCGCGGATCAAACGGCGATGCATGCGCCTCGCCTCGCCATGCCGCATGTGCGCCGTGCGCGATTGAGTAAAGCGCAATCGGCCAGTGCTGGCGATGACCGCGGTCGCCCCAGTCCGTGATGAGCATGCCATCACGCGCGCGAGCGGCCGCGCCGTCGATGTTGGCTCGCCTCACGCGGGTTCGCCCGGTCATGCTCAACCAGGAAGAAGTGCCGGGACACATCCATGGTTTCCGATCCCGGCGACGAAATGCGGAGAACGCGGCGTGGAACGGCTCGGCATCCTCGTAGCCCCACGCGAGCGGAGTAGCGCCATCGGGAATCTGATCAAGCGATTCCGGATGCCGCAGTGCGATATCCGCCCAGAACAGGCTGCGCTTGCCGTGGCTCTTGACGATCTCATCCACCGCGCGGAGCCACTCGAAATACACGGCCGCCCGCCCGCGCGATGCTACCGCTTCGCGCGAACGCCCTTGCCCCACGTCAAATGCCTCGTCGCACCCGATGTTCACGAGCGGCGAAGAGAAGCAGGGCAGCAGTTGGTCGAGCAGGCCGCGGATGAACTCAAGCGAGCGCGGGTCGGTCGGGCACAGGCTGTGCGGCCCTGTGCGGTCAAACTTCCTGCCGTCATCCGACTCGAATGTCCACTTCGTGTCCGCGGACAGGATTTCCGCCAAGGGCGCATACCTCGGCAGATTCAACCACCGGTGCAAGTGCCCGAGGCAGTTCTGATTGGCCGCCAGTTCGATGCCGCGCTCGCGGCAGTACGCGTCCAGGTCCCGCACCTCATCGGGTGTCATGGGTGATGCGTGCTGCCAGACATCCTCGTGCCCCGTGTAGGCAAACGTGTGCTCGGTGTAGAGTTGCAGGTGGTTGATCATGAGCATCTCGAACTGATCGACGGCCTCCTTCAGTTGGGCCATCGTCGGCACCTTGTCGCGGCTGATGTCGAGCATCACGCCGCGGACAGGGAGCGCTGGTTCATCGTTGATGATGAGACGAGGAAGGAAGCGGGGTGAGCACGCCAGCAGTTGAACCAACGTGATCAGGCCGCTGCGAAGCCCTTGAGCATCGCCTGACTTGATTTCAACTCTGCGATCGACCGTCAGGCGGTATGCGGCGGGACCGAGCGCAGGATCGATCGCGCCACGGATATCTGCCTCGCTCGCTTCACAGCATTCGACGCATCGCGCGCCCACCGAACTTTTGGAGCGACAGAGGATTCGCGAAGCTGCCTCGGGTTCGGGGCCTGAGTACCGAAGAGACGCTTTGGGGACCCAGTTGTCGCCGTCGAGGCGGAAGTGAACGCCGAGCGGCGTCGGAATGACTCGAAAGTCGGAAGGCTTCACATGGGCGAGAATACAGGCCTCTGCCCCGACCGATCGCCACCGCCCGCACCGCGCGCCGGTATGTTCTTCGAGCGAGCGGGCAGACCTGAAGGGAGCGCCGCGCCATGCTCGAACAACGAATCGAATCCGAACTCAGCACTTTTGAGCGAGGGTCCATGACCCGGCGCGACCTCGTCGCCCGCCTGAGCGCCATCGCCGCCGCCGCGGCCCTCGGCGCGCCGCACGACGCCCGTGCGCAGCCGGACGGTGCCAAACCGACATTCATCGGCACCGACCTCAACCACATCGCCCTGCGCGTCACCGACCTCGAGCGCTCGCGCGACTTCTACGAGCGACACCTCGGCCTCCAGACCGTCCAGTTCAGTCGCTGGAACTGCTTCATGCGATGCAGCGAGAACAACTTCCTCGCCATGTTCAAGGGCGACAAGCCCGGCCTCGACCACTATTGCTTTTCGATCGACGATTACGACGCCGCAAAAGTCGTCGAAACCCTCAAGCGCGTCGGCCTCACTCCCAGCCGCCAGGAGAATCGTGTGTACTTCGACGACCCCGACGGCATCCAGGTCCAGATCGCGGCCAAGGGCAACGCGATCCAGTGAGTGCGCGCCATCGCGTGACCGCGCAGCCGACTAACGACAGCGGTGCGGCGCACCGGGCTAATGAAACTGGCTCGCGAACAATCGATCGGCATGAATCGGCTTGCGCGGCAGATTCGTGGAATTCAGACTGATGCGCAGAACATCAGGACCACCGGCTGGAGCAGGATCCCGACCACAACGCCCGAGGCGAGCCCAAGGGCAGAAAGTGCAATGACTCTTCGGATGTGATCGTGCGAGAGCGCGGCGCGGCGAGTGGCAACCGCGGCAAGCATGGTGCAGGCCAAGCCGATCACGGCCGATGTGACGAAAGAGTCCCAACGCAATCCATTGCGGCTCAGCGTGACTGCCGAGGGCCAAGCACAGACCAAGCCGAGAATCGCGAGCGGCAACGCTGCCATAGATCGAAAGCAGACCGTCGCGATTGCTTGCAAGACACCACCGATCGCCGCCCCGATGACGATCGTCAGCAACGCAATCGGCGTCCACGCGGCCGTGCTCGCCAGGATGCCGCCGACGACGGCGGACGATTGAACGGATCGGCGCGAGAGGCCAAGAAAGAGGAAAGGTGGCAAGAAAAGCCCCGTGATGACAGCGATGTTGGCGACGCGCGTCCAGGCCATCGACTCTTGGTATTCACCGTTCTGAATCATGGAATTGACGCACACCGGAACGTCCGGGTGACTTGGCTTACGCGTCAGTCGAAACCACTCGTGCATGTCCGTTCCGGACCACTCCACGTGCAACGTCTGCTGCCACGGCCATCCCGTCGCCCGCCAGTAGGCGCGGCATTCAATAGGGGTCGGCAATGGCTGCAACGAGAGCGCACCCTGGTGGAAAGCCGAACCATTCTCGAAACCGATTCCAGATTTCGCATTCACTTCATCGGGCGCAGGCCAGTCTGTAGGACATCCGCGCGGCCAGCCTTGCTCCTCAGAAATTCTCCGAGTCGGCTGGAGATCAGACAGCCAGAATGTCCTCTCGTTCACGAAGATCGCGGTGGCAATCGCGGCTGCGATGCACATGCCGACGGTTAGGACGAGTGCTCGACCGCGAAGTCGACTGCTCCAATCGAGCCAACGCGACCCGGCCGACTTCGACGTTGCCCCATCCATTCAGACCTCCCGGCCTTGGAAGGCGATCCACAATCGAGATGCCGTCAGGGGGCATTCGTGTGAGGGATCATGCAGTAAAGAAATAGAGGGCTTCTTCGTCGCCCGCTCAGGATCATCCGCCGCCAATGTGGTGCAGGTTCCCGGTGCCTTGCGGAATCACTGCCGCCGCTGTCAAATCCGGGCTCAGAGCAGCGCGCCCGTGATCGACCACGCCAAACTCGCCCCGGTCCGAATCCTCACTCAAACCGAGAACGACCTCGTCGTCGTCAAGCCCGCCGGCATCGCCACCGAACTCACCAGCGACCCGCGCCGCGTCTCCCTCATCTCCCGCATCCGCGCTGCCGCGCCCGAAGGCGTCACTCCCCGCCTCGTCCACCGCCTCGACCGCGTCACACGCGGCGTGATGATCGTCTCGCTCACGCGCGAGGCGGCCGCCTTTTACGGCGATCAGATCCGCGAAGGCATCTGGGAGAAGTACTACCTCGCGCGCATTGCCACACCGCCCAAAGCGACCGCCGGCGATCTCCTCGGAAAGCACAAGGCCTACATCAAGGAAGGCCCGAAGCATGCCGAAGTCGTCCGGGCCGGCGGCAAGGTCTCGCTGCTGGACATCCTTGCCATCGAGCCCGCGCCCGGCCGCCCGGGCCACAGTCACGCGCTCATCCGCCTGCACACGGGCCGTCTTCACCAGGTCCGCGTCATGCTTGCCGCCCTCGGCTCGCCGCTCATCGGCGACGACCTCTACGGCGGCCCGCCCGGCGAAATCTATCTCGAACACATCGCCCTCTGGTATGTCGCCTTCACGACGCGCGGGCCGACCCTCGCCCACGACCCCAAGGACCCCGATCGCGAGCCCCTCGCGCCTTCCCTCAAACAACGCCTCGCCGAGATTGTGCGGCGATAGCCCCCACGGCACGCCGCGCGCTGGCCTTTTTCGAGCCTCAAGTTTCAAGCCTCACGACTCAAGCCTCCCTCTGCCGGTACGATGTTCGTCCGGCTCGGGTGCCCCGTCCCGTGGTCCCGGAGCGATCGAAAACAAGCGGATTGCGTCGACCCCGGCCCCGCGGCCTGCCGCCGGGGCGCCAAGGAGAGTCACATGCGTCGGATGCTGGCGTTGGTCCTGGTCGCGGCGGCCGTCTCGGCCCCGGCCGCGGCCCAGGAGTTGAAAGTCGAGGAGTTCACCCTCGGCAACGGCATGAAGTTCCTGCTCTACCCGCGCACGGAAGAGCCCAACATCATCGCCGCCGGGTGGCTGGCCAAGGTCGGTAGCGTGAACGAGCGCCCCGGCATCACCGGCATCAGCCACTTCTTCGAGCACATGATGTTCAAGGGCACGAACACCATCGGCACGCGCGACCCCGAGAAGGATGCCGAGCTCCGCGCCAAGCAGAAGATCGCGCGCGACCGGATCCTGAGCCTGACCTTCACCGTCCAGTACGAGCGCTGGAAGAACGGCGAGATCGACGACCCGTGGGACCCCGCCAACGACACGGATGAGCTGCGCAAGGCCCGCGGCGAGCTCAAGGACCTGATGGAGCAGCACAAGCAGATCATCGTCAAGGACGAGTTCGACAAGGTCTACACCGAACTCGGCGCTTCGCAGATGAACGCCTTCACGTCCAACGACGTGACCTTCTACATCATCAGCATCCCCGCCAATAAGTTTGAACTCTGGGCCTGGATGGAGAGCGACCGGCTGACCGACTCGGTATTCCGCGAGTTTTACGCCGAGCGTGACGTCGTGCACGAGGAGCGCCGCCTGCGCACCGAAAGCACGCCCACCGGACCGTTCCAGGAGCAGTTCGACGCCATGTTCTGGATGGCTTCGCCCTACGCCTGGCCTGTCATCGGCTGGACCAGCGACCTCAACTCCTACACCAAGGAGCAGGCCCTGGACTACTTCAACATCTACTACCGGCCCAACAACCTCGTCGGCGTCATCGTCGGCGACTTCAACCCCGCCGAGGTCAAGCCGCTCATCCAGCGCTATTTCGGGCGACTGGAGCGCGGCGCAATCGAGCCGCCGCCCGTCGTCACCCTCGAGATGAAGCAGATGGCCGAGCAGCGCATGTTCGCCGAATGCGACTGCCAGCCCCAGGTCGAGGTCCGCTACAAGACCGTGCCGTACGGGCACGACGACGCGTACCCGCTCCAGGTGATGCAGGATGTGCTCAACGGCCGCTCGGGCCGTCTCTACAAGTCGATGATCGAGGGCAAGAAGATCGCCTCGACGGCTTCGGCGCAGGCCAGCAGCTTCTTCGGCGCCGCCAAGTACGCCGGGTCCTTCTCGTTCAACGCCGAGACGAAAGGCGACTCCCGGCCCGAGGACCTCGAAGCCGCGTGGTACGAGGAGCTCGAAAAGCTCCAGAAGGAGCCGGTCACGGCCCGCGAGCTCCAGAAGGTCAAGAACCAGACCCTCGCCAACGCCTACCGCCGCCTTCAGAACAACTTCTTCATCATGATCCAGCTGGGCATCCTGGAGAACCTCGGAGGCTGGGACCACATCAACAAGGACCCGGCGCGCATCCAGGCCGTCACCGCCGCCGATGTCCAGAGCGTGGCGAAGAAGTACTTCGACAAGAACAACCGGTCCGTGGCGATCTACAAGCGACTGGCCGGCACCGGCGCGGGTGAAGACCCCGAGTTCACGGCCATCAAGGAAAAGGTGGGCCCGCAGATCGCGGCCCAGCTCAAGAAGAGCGCCGAGAACATCAGGAAGTCAACCGATCTTGGCATGCTCAACCAAGCCGTGTCGCAGATGGAGAGCATGAAGGGCCAGGCGCCGCCCAACATGGCGCCGGGCATCGAATACATGCTGAAGGTGATCCGCGGCCGCATCGCGGAACTCGAAGCCGCAGGCGCGCCGGCCGCCGCCGGCCCCGCCGAGAAAGGAGCAGGTCAATGACCTTCGTGACACTTCAACGCCGAACACCGGTCCGCCGCGTCGCATGGATCGCGCTGGGCCTGCTCGCGGCAGCCGTGCCGGCATTCGCCGAGGCGGACATCCTGCCCAAGCGCCCCGAGGAGATCTCGTTCAAGCCTCTGAAGTTCGAGCCGCCGGATGCCGCCAAGTACCGGCGCGTGCTTTCCAATGGCGTGCCCGTCTACATGATGCCCAGCAAGGAGTTCCCGCTGGTCAACATCATCTTCTCATTCCGCAACGCCCGGCACATCGAGGACAAGCCCGGCCTGGCCGACACGACGGCCGCGATGATCCGTCGCGGCGGCACGGCGACGAAGAAGGCGGAGGATGTGGACGAGCAGTTCGAGTTCCTCGCCGCCAACGCCTCATCGACCACGCTCAACAGCCTCAAGTCCAATCTCGACGAGTCCTTCGGGCTGTTCATGGACATGCTGCGCAACCCCGGCTTCCAGGAAGAGCGGCTGCGCCTCTACAAGGACGAGTCCATTGAGTCGATGAAGCAGCGCAACGACGATGCGGACGACATCCTCGCGCGGACCAGCGGCCTCCTCATGTGGGGCGAGAAGCACCCCGAGGGCCGCGTCGTGACGAAGGACCAGCTCGAGGCCATCTCGCGCGACGACCTGATCCGCTTCCACCAGCGCGTCTACCAGCCCGGCAACCTGATCATCGGCGTCACCGGCGATTTCGACGAGGCGGAGATGCTGTCGCGCCTCGAGACCGCGATGTCCGGTTGGGCCAAGGGCCAGCCCATCCCCGACCCGACGGACACCGACCACGTCTTCACGCCCGGCATGTACTACGTCCTCAAGGACATCCCGCAGGGCAAGTTCATCATCGCCCAGCGCGGCATCAAGCGCGATGACCCCGACTACCTCGCCTGCCAGGTGCTCAACGACATCCTCGGCGGCGGCGGCTTCACCTCGCGCCTCATGAAGCGCATCCGCTCCGACGAAGGGCTCACGTACGGCGTCGGCTCCGGCTTCCGCACCCGTGTCTACTACCCGGGCGACTTCTTCGTGCGCACCTTCTCCAAGAACCGCACTGTGGCGCTGACCGCGAAGATCGTCTACGAGGAACTCGACAAGATCCGCAACCAGCCCGTGTCGCAGGAAGAACTCGATGTCAGCATCAAGCAGTTCATCGAGACCTTCCCGAGAACCTTCGAGTCCAAGGTCGGCACGGTGAACATCTTCATCGACGACGAATGGACCAGGCGCGACCCCAACTACTGGAAGACCTATCGCGACAAGCTGAAAGCGATCACGGTCGCCGATGTGCAGCGCATGGCCCAGAAGCACATCCAGCCCGACAGGATGTTCATGCTCGTCGTCGGCAAATGGGACGAGATCGGCCCCGGCGACCCGACCGAGGAGCGCGCCAGCCACAAGGCGAACATGCAGGAACTGCCCGGCGGCGAGAAGGCCGCCCGCCTCCCGCTCCGCGACCCGCTCACGCAGGACCCGCTTCCGATGAACTGACGCGCCGACCCGTGCTACCGATTCCTGTTCTCAGGAATCGGTGCACCGGCAGCTTGCATCAATCAGACTCACACGAGCCCGGGCCCTCCCGGGCTTTTTCTTTGGCGCGCAGTAACGGGATCCCATCGGCACGGCAGCACATCGGCGCGAGAGATACAGCGGATGCTTTGGCTGGCCGATCGCGGTCAACCCGAAGACCCGCACCTCGCACACGCCGCGCAAAATCTCAAGCACCCTGTCTGTCCGCCCCATCCACGCCCCATGATTCCCCCACGCGGCGATCGTCATCGCACACTCGCGCGCCGCTCTCAGAATCGCCCGGTCATTGAGCCTCCCGACCGGATCGCTCGCGCGGCGCAACTCCTCCGGCTTCGTGGCACGCCAGGCGAAAAGATTGACAACCTCGATCCCGCCGAATCCCCACCGCCGCGCGAACCCGGTGCAACGCCGGATCGTCGGGTCATCGCGCTGCGCATCGGCCGTGCTGGGATTGAGCATGCAGAAACACACCCGTGCCCCGGACTCATCCCAGATGCGCCATAGCTGGTACCGGTATCGCCGAGTCCGATCAAACGTCGCGCCTGCGTCTTGAACTCTCGCGACTTCGTCGGTCGTGCCCGGCATCGCCTTTTCGGATCTCGGATTACTGATGCCCGGTCCCCGGTCCCCGGTCCCTTCTTTCTCAGAAATCCCGCCTCACAAAGATCCACGATGCCAGCGCGAGCACCGCCGCCTCGAACGCCAGCGACGTCCCCAGCACCCACCAGAGCGGCCTGTTGCGCACGCGTCGTTGCGCCTCCCGCGCCGTCTCGGGATCGGCGACGCCCTGCACGAAGTCCGGCGGGTCGTCTTCGCCCCGGTTCCGGTTTGATCGCGCCGACCCTCGCTCCGCGCGTCGGCGAGGCTCTTCGCCTGTCTGTTGATCCAGGAACTTCTCAAGCTCCGAGTCGGCGATCAGCGCGCGATCGAGAAGGGCTGTCGTGTCTTTCGTTTTCGGGAGCACCGTCTTGGCCACATAGAGCGCGCTGTAGACCCGGTTGATGGTGCGCAGGCTCCCCTGCGACTCATCCAGGTCTTTTTGCTTCTGCTCCAGTTCCTTCTCCGCTTCCGCGATCTGCCCCGCGACCGTTTCGGCGTCGCCCGCGCTCGGCTCGGCCGCCCGGAGGCGCTCGAGGCGCGCGGTCGTCCCGTCCACGAAGGCCTGCTTGTCCGACGCTCCTTTCTCCGCGCCGGTCTTGAACGTGAGCAGCAGCGCCTCGACGTTGCCCAGCATCGAAACAACGAACCACACGACGAGGGTCAGCAGCAGCGAGGCGACCGTGGAGCGTGTCAGCACCCCCAGCAGCGCGCACACGCAGAAGAGATAGGAGAAGAACACCACCACGATCGGCACGGACAGGAATACGCCCGGTTCCCACACGCCGCCGCGCAGCCCGATGACCAGGAATGATCCGACCGCGAACACGAGCACCTGCAGGGCGACAAAGAGCAGGCCCGCTGCGTACTTGGTCAGGAAGAGCCGCAGCCGCGAGATGGGCTTGGAAAGCGTCAGTTCGATCGCGCCGCCCGCGAGGAAGTCCGGGATCATGCCGGCCGTGGAGACGAGGGCGAGGATGGTCGCCAGCCACGTCAGCCAGAAGCCGATGCCGAGGTTGAAGAACAGCATCTTGTAGAACGTGGCGCGGCTGATGACATTCGTGTTGAACGCAAAAGTGTCAAAGTCCCACACGATGATCCTGAGGCCCTTGTCGTGGATGCCCACAAGGCCGAAGCACGCGACTACGATGGCCGAGATCAACAGCGTGAGCCAGAACAGCCGCCTGGAGTTCAATTCGCGGTAGGCATCCAGGAGCAGCGCGGCGGTCTGTCTCATGGCTTTCCGCCCTTCGCCGCGCCGGGCATGAGGACCTCGCCCGTGTTCGGGTCCGTCACCGCCTGCATGAAAAGGTCCTCCAGCGAAGGCCGCACGGGTTTCATCGACCGGATCACAACCCCCTGGCGGCGCAGTGCATCGACGATGGGCTGGATGCGCCGCGCATCGGCCGTGCCCACTCGCAGCATCCCGCGATCGATCTCGACGAGTTCGCCGCCCGCCAGCCGCCCGCTCACCGCGCCGGCGCCGTCCGTGCGCTCGAAGGGCCCGCTCACCAGCGGCCCGACGATCCGCGCCGGGTCGGTACCGGGCTCGAGCACGAGATCAATCTCGTACCGCTCCTGGTCCCTCGTCAGGTGCTCGATGGTGCCCTGAGATGCCACGACTCCCTGCACTAGGATCGCCACGCGCGAGCAGATCATCTCCAGTTCGCTCAGCAGGTGGCTGTTAATGAACACCGTCTTCCCGCGCCGGCTCAGCTCGTGCATGATGTTGCGGATGTCGCGCCGTCCGACAGGATCGACTCCGTCCGTCGGTTCATCGAGCAGCACCAGTTCCGGGTCGCTCATCAGCGCCTGCGCGACGCCGACCCGCTGGCGCATGCCCTTGGAATAGGACTTCACTCTTTTGTGCGACCACTCGCGCATCTGCACGAGGTCGAGCAGTTCCTCGCGCCGCCGCCGCCGCTCCCCTCTCGGCACACCGGCCAGCGCGCCGTAGAAATCCAGCACTTGAGCCCCGGTCAGATACTCCGGGAACTTGTGATGCTCCGGCAGGTAGCCCACGCGCCCCAGCGTCGGCTTGTGTCCGATGGGCTGCCCGAGCATGTGCCCCGCGCATCGCGTCGGGCTGATCACGGTCATCAGGATCTTGACCAGCGTGGTCTTGCCCGCCCCGTTGGGCCCCAGCAGTCCGAACACCTCGCCGCGGCCGACGTGCAGATCGATCCCGCGCAGGGCGTGCACCTTGCCGCGATAGGTCTTGGCGACATCGCGGACATCGATGGTCAGATCAGCCGTCTTGGTGGGCGGGGCTGTCATGCCTGGATCCATTGAGTGTGTCTGAGCCGGCTTATTCGGAATCGACCCGACGCCGTTACGAGCCGCGAGCCTGTCGCCGCCGATCGTACTCCGTGCCCTCTTCCTCTACCATCGTCCCCGATGTACGCCTCGATCCGCGACTTTCTCAGCGCGCTCGACCGGGCCGGCGAACTCCGCCGCGTCAGCGCCCGCGTCTCACCCGTCCTCGAAGTCTCGGAGATCGCGGATCGTCAGAGCAAAGGCCCGTGTGCCCACCTGCCCTCCGCCGCCGCTCAATGGGTCGATCCACACTGCCACGATCGAGGCGGCCACGCGCTCCTCTTCGAGAATGTCGAGGGCTCCGACATCCCCGTTCTGATCAACGCCTGGGGCTCGTACCGGCGCATGGAGATGGCCCTCGGCTGCGCCGACGGGACCGTCGGCGCGCCCAAGACCCGCTGGGGCGGCCCGGGCTTCGAGGCCATCGGCGCCCGCATCGCCGAACTCGTCCGCCCGCAGCCGCCGCGATCGTTTCGCGAGGCCCTCTCGCGTTTGCGCCAACTCGCGCCCCTGCTGCGCATCCCGCCGCGCCGGCTCCGCGGCGACGGCGCATGCCAGCAGGTTCTGCACACAGCCAATCGCATCGACCTTCGCCGCCTGCCGCTGATCAAGTGCTGGCCGCTCGACGGCGACCTCGCGAGCGTCGGCTGGCCCGGCAACATTAACGACCGCGTCGAAGACATCGACATCAGCGACGAATTCCAGCGAACCCACGGCGGCCGCTACATCACTCTCGGCGGCGTGCACACGATCCACGCCCGCGACAAGGGCGTGCCCAAGCCCGCCAGCCACAACATCGGCATGTACCGCGTGCAACTCCTCGGTTCGCGCACCATGGCCATGCACTGGCACATCCACCACGACGGCGCCGCCCACTGGCGCTCGTGGAAGGCCCGCGGCGAATCGATGCCCGTCGCCATCGCGCTCGGCGGTGAGAGCGTCCTGCCATACGCCGCGACGTGCCCGCTCCCGCCCGGCCTGAGCGAACTTCTCATGGCGGGTTTTCTCAACGGCCGCGGCATCGCGATGTGCAAGTGCAAGACCGTGCCGCTCTGGGTGCCGGCCAACGCCGAGATCATCATCGAGGGCTACGTCAGCCACGAGGCCCGCGCGATCGGCTACGACCCGGCGCGCGATGGGCCGCTCGGCCGCGGCGAAGTCGTCGAAGGTCCCTTCGGCGATCACACCGGCTTCTACTCGCTGCCCGATCGCTACCCGATCCTGAAGGTGACCGCGATCACGCACCGGCGCGACCCGATCTTCCCCGCGACCATCGTCGGCCTGCCGCCGCAAGAGGACTACTACCTCGGCAAGGCCACCGAGCGGATCATGCTCCCGCTGCTGCGCACGATCCTGCCCGACATCGAGGACTATCACCTGCCGCTCTTCGGCGCGTTCCACAATGCGGCGTTCGTCAAGATCGACAAGCAGTACCCGATGCACGCGCGGCGCGTCATGCACGGCGTTTGGGGCGCGGGGCAGATGTCCTGGACCAAGAGCGTGTTCGTGGTGAACAAGGATGTAAATGTCCACGATCGCGATACGGTGCTGAAGGCGGTGGCCCGGCGCTGCCGCCCAGGGACCGACACCGAAGCCGTGCACGGCCCGCTCGACATCCTCGACCACGCGGCCCCGTTCCTCGGCGCAGGGTCGAAGATGGGATTTGATGCGACTGGAGGGGGGTGGCATGCTCAGCGTCGATCCGCCGACGAGGAGCATGTTGGCTCCCAATCCGGGTCATCAGTGACCGATTACATCTCATCGATCAAAAGTTTCCCCGGTGTCCGCGACGCGTCGCTCCCGGAAGAACTCGGCCACGGCTGGCTGTTCGTGTGGCTTGCTTCCAGCGCCAAGCCGAAAGAAGTGATCGACTCGATCTGGAAACTCGAATCGCCGGGCGACTTCGCGCCGCCGCCGTACGTGATCCTGCTCGATGATGTGCCCGAAGCCCGCTCGATCGATGGCGCGCTGTTCTTCTGGGTCGCCAACATGAGCCCGGAACGAGACTCGGTCCTGTCGCCCGATGGTTCGCGCATCGCGTTCGACTCGACGGCCAAGCAGCCGGGTCCGGCCCCAGGAGACGGCCGCTGGCCCGTGCGCCCCTTCCCGCCCGTGATGCGCATGGACGATGTGACGAAAGCGCTGGTCGAGCGCCGCTGGTCGGAGTACGGTCTGGAATGACGATCACGGCGTACAAGCCGCGACCGACCAAGTTCACGGGCGTCATCGAACGCGCCGGCTGGCGCCTCAAGGTATACGAGATCACCTGCGGGAAGCCGCTGGACCGCGCGGCGTTCGAGCGGGCCTTGCCGCTGGTCGATGCCGCGTTGCCCCAGCCACCCGAGCAGCGCCGACGCGACGGCGGCCGCTACGGCGTGGGCTTCGTGATCTTCCACGAAGGCGCGACCAAGCAGTACACGGTGCTGGCCTGGTGGGACAGCGACAACGAACTACTCCTGCGCGTCTTCGTGCGCGAGCCGGATATCGGCGCCGGCGAGTGGCGCTCCGCCCGCGGGCACGAATCGATCTGCATCTGGGACCTCGAGGTCATCTGGTTCGAGCGGAATGCGTGGGTCGAAATGATGTTGCCGATTGGTGATTCGTGCGGTGTTCACGCGTATCTGCAACGAGTCACCGATGCGGTTGCTTCTTCCCGAACTTGAGTTCATGGCGGCGCCAGGAGCTGGTACGCGTAACGGCCGGCGATGATCGTCGCCGCGATGGTCGTGACATAGAGCAAATTGACTCGAATGAACACGTGCAATGGTCGCGTGGTCCGCCACATGCCAACGATCGGAAACCATCCCATCCAGACGAGAGCAAGCACAAATGCGGTCATGAGGATCGGGCGATCGAACTGGCTTGGCCTCGCCATTACCCCGCGCGCCGTGGCAAACACGCCGAAGGCGAGAACGGCGCCGCCAAGCGATCCGAAAGCCACGAGAACCCACAGATTGAATCGCCCGTCCGTCGCGAAGTGCCTCCTTACGGCCAGAGAAGTGCCGCATTCGGGGCAGTGCTGAGACTCGATCCCCTTGAGCGAGTAGCCGCAGCGAGTGCAGCGCGAAGCGCGATCGGCCCATTGGCGCTGGCGCTTCTCGCGAAGCCGCTGCCAATCACGCTTCAGGAAACCCGCGATTCGATGGAGGATGCCGGGCAACCATTGAACTCCGTTCGCGATCATGGTCGCATTGGCTCATGGATAGTTCAATGCCTGATCCGCGCCCGGCGCTTCGTGCACCCCTTTCAGGGGTGCGGGAGGACTTTGGGAGTTCGCTCATCCGGGGGTGACGCTCGAAGACTCGCTCACCCCCGGCTACTAACTTCCAGCCCATTCGGGCTGAGGACCCGGAGAATCGGACACCACGCAGACCGTGCTCTGCTCTGTCTTCTTCTGTCTAGCTGGGAATTCAACCCACTCCGGTCCTCTCTGTGCCCTCTGTGCCCTCTGTGCCTCTGTGGTGAAGTCTTTTCCTACCGCAGCGCGGTGAAGAATCGCCCCCAGCGCGGCGACCAGGACGAATCCAGCGAGATCGCCACCGCGCTCGAGCGCCCGACGATGCTCCCCTGCGGCACGAAGCCGAAGATGCGCGAGTCCGCCGAATTGTCGCGGTTGTCGCCCATCACGAGATAATGCCCCGCGGGCACCGTGACGGGCCCGAAGGTGCGCGTGGCCGCGTGCCGCCGTGGCGTGAGCATGACCGTATGGTCCTGCCCCGGCAGGTGTTCCGTGATGAACTGGCCTGTAGCGCGCAGCGTCGCATCGATCGCG
>Ga0187894_10004268_pt1 | contig 15441 bp, 10 predicted proteins | sample GBC1701081metaG_FD_136650 | JGI IMG/M metagenome (GOLD analysis project Ga0187894, IMG submission 136650) | White microbial mat communities from a lava cave in the Kipuka Kanohina Cave System on the Island of Hawaii, USA - GBC170108-1 metaG ... | reverse complement strand
GTAGCGGAGCATGTAGTCCGCGTACGTCTCCTCGTCCACGTCCCACTCGTGCGCGAGGCCGGGCGTCGCGTAGGGGGCGAACGGGTGTGCGTAGTCCTGGTCCTTGAGGAACCAGTTCACCTCCGACACGATGACCCGGCCCCCGCAGCCCCCTGTCTCCGCCAACGCACGCGAGTAGGCGAACTTCTCGAGCGCGCCGTTCTCCGGCGCCCCGCGACGGTCCACGTACAAGTGGAGGCTCAGCGCATCGAACTTCCGCGCGCGCATCGCGGCCGCGGCGTACGGCAGCTCGAAATCGTTGACCGCGGGGCCCATGAGGCGGAGCGCCTTGCCGTCGAACGGCTCGAGCAGCCGCTCGTATTCCTTGAGCGACCAGATGCCCCACTTCGAGCGGTTGATCGCGTGGGCCGGCTCGACCCACTCCGCGATGCCCCCGAGCCCCCCGAGCACCGTGCCCACGAAGTCGTCCCACCGCGCCGGGTCGCGGACGGCCCGCCGGTCCTGCACCAGCGCGATCGCGACCTTCCACCCCGCCTTGTGCAGGGCGCGCAGGACGCCGGTCGTGAACTCCCACTCGCGCGCCGTCTCGTGCGCGCAGAACCTCGCGAGCACCGGCACGCGCCCGAGCCCTTCGAGGAGCGCGTGCTCGCGCTCCCACGTCTCGCGCGTCGGGCTGATCGTCATCCCGATCCGGTCCTCGATCGCGACGGGCGCGCGGTAGCACGCGCCGAGCAGCCGCCGGGCGGCGCGCCGGACCGGGAAGGCCGCCGCGGCGGTCGCCACGGCGATCCGGAGCCCGGTCGCGGCCGAGTGGAGGAACCGCCGGTCCCGTCGCTCGAGCAGGGCGACCGGCTGCGAGCTCCGCGGGTCCCAGAGCCAGAGGTCGCGCGGCGCGGGATAGGTACGCCGCGGCAGGCGCCGCCGCCGCGCCCACTTGAACGGGTGGCGCAGGGGCCGCGTCCAGGTGTGGAACGCGAAGAGCCGCCGGTAGAACTCGAGCCAGCGCAGGAACGCCCGCGGGGGCCCGTCGCCCTCTGACCACCGCTCCCGCCAGTACATCCGGAGGAAGAGCCGCAGGAGCTTCGACGGGAGCGTCAGCCGCGAGATGTCGAACGCGCGCTCGCGCGGGGTGAGCGACGCGCGCACGTGGCCGCGCCCCACGTCGATGAACCGCACCGGATCGAGGAAGATGTTCTGGTTCCCCATGTCGCCGTGCGCGACGCCCGCGTCGTGCATCGCGCGCGCGGCCGCGGCCACGGGGTCCATGAGCGCGAGCACCTTCTCGAGGTCCGGGTCCTCGTGGAGGAGGCCGAGGAGCGCGTCGTGGAACGTCCGCGCCTCCGCGAACTCGGTCACGAAGTAGCTCTCGAGGAGCCTGCCCTTCTCCCACCGCTCGAGGAACGCGACGGGCCTCGGCGTGCCGACGCCGCGCGCGCGGAGCGCCGACGCCACCTCCCAGGTCTTCCGCGCCTCCGACCCGAACGCGCGCGCGAGAAGGCTCCGGAGGAGTCCCTGCGGCCCGTAGGTCTTCACCGCGAGCCCGTCGAGCCGGGCGACGCTGCTTCGCGAGAAGGGGGTGAGGGGGTCCGGGGGCAGGGGGAGGCGTTCGCGGAGAAGCGCCGCGTACTCCGGAGCGACCTCGCCTTCGTACGGACCCACTCCACCAGAGTATCCTCATGATCCCGATGTCCCCCCGCGCACATCGGCCTTGGTTCATCGGAATGACCCAAGGCCTCCCCCTTCTCCTTCTCTTGGCCGCCTGCCGCACGGACCCGGTGACCGGCGGGACGTACTACTCGCCGCTCGGGAACGACTACGCGTCGCAGGACAAGTTCGTGCGGGAGAACTTCCTCACCGAGATCCTGCTCACGCGGGAGGGCGGGCTTCTCTACGAGCCCGACATGGTCGCGGCGTGCCGCGGTGCCTTCGACAGGGTCGCGGCCGCCGTGCCCAAGGAGCACCGGCGCGACTTCCAGTACCACTTCCTCCTGACCGCTTCGCCCGACGTGAACGCGTACACGTACGGCGCGGGGCGCGTGCACTGCCATCTGGGGCTGCTCGCGCGGTGCAAGGACGAGGCGGAGTTCGCGGGCGTGATGGCGCACGAGATCGGGCACAACAGCCACGACCACTTCGGGCAGTCGCTCGGGCGCGAGTCGATCGGCGGGACGTTCGCGAGCCTCGGCTGGCTCGCCGGGCCGCCGGGGCGGAAGCTCACCGAGGGGCTCAAGGGGCTCGTCGCGGTGCAGTTCACGCGGTCGCAGGAGCGGGAGGCGGACGACCGCGCCGTGGACTACGTGCGGGAGGCCGGGATCGACCCGGACGGCCTCGCGCGGTTTTTCGAGGGGATGGAGAAGGACTTCGGCAGCGAGGGCGCGCAGTTCCTCCAGACGCACCCGCACCCGGAGAACCGCGTGAGGGCCATTCGGGATCGCATCGGCAAGGCCGCCGGAGGCGAGCGCTCGATGCCCGAGTTCGACGCGGCGCTCCAGCGGGCGCGCGAGGTGCTGCCGCACTACGTGAAGCTCGCGGATGCGACGTCGCAGGACGACGCGAAGAAGCTGCTCGAGGTCGCGGACGCGGGCGCGATCGCGCTTCCGCGCCACGCGCTCTTCCATTTCTGGCGGGGCGTCGCGCTCGAGTCCTTGGGCGAGAACGTGCGCGCGCGGGCGGCGCTGCGGGCGGCGACGGCGTTCAACCTCGGCAACTTCTTCATCCCTCTCGTCTGGGGCGCGCTCGAGTTCAAGGCGCAGGACTGGCCGGCGACCGAGGAGGCCGCGAACCGGTTGTTGGAGATCATCCCGATGCCCACGGGTTTCTTCCTGCGCGGCATCGCGCGCGTGAAGCAGGGCCGCGTGGAGGAGGGCAAACGGGACTTGGACTTCCTCGTGAGCCTCTTCCCGAAGAAGGACCGCGACGCCCTCGTGAAGGAGATCCGCAAGCACCTCCCCGACTTCCAGGCTAACCCTTGACGTGCGCGGCCGCCGCAACCTCGCCCCAGTCAACGGGATGCGACGACAGGAGTGCGGCACTCGTGCCGCGCTCCGGTAGCACTCCGATGCTCCGAGGCTCTAGGTATGCGCTCCTCCCGTTTCCTGTTCTTTGTCATGGGCGCAGCGGCCGTCGGCTTTCAGGGCATCCGCCGACACCCATCGGGCGACCATCAGGACGAAGACGGCCGGAACCCCGTTCGTCAACGTGCGTCACGCCCGCTCCGCGAGCTGCGCGAGGGCCTTCGGCAGGTCCGGGCGGTCCGACAGCACGCCGAGCACGGGGTCCACGCGCTTCTTCTTGAGCCGCGCGGGCAGCGTCTTGATCGTGAACCGCGACGGGTCGAGCTTCGCCGTCACCTCGCTCCACGAGAGCGGCGTCGAGACCGTCGCTCCCGGCAGCGGCCGCACGCTGTACGGCCCGACCAGCAGCTTGCCGTGGCCGTTCTGCAGGAAATCGAGGTACACGCGCCCCTCGCGCTTCGAGATCACCCTCTCGGTCGTCGCGATCGAAGGCACCCGCTTCTCGATCGCGCGCGCGAGCACCTCGCCGAGCGTCCGCGACTGCTCGTACGTGCACTGCCCGCCGAGCGGCACGAGCACGTGGATCCCCGTGGACCCGCTCGTCTTCACGTACGGCGGGAGCCCGATCTCCTCGCAGAGCCGCCGCGCCGCGAGCGCGACCTTCACGACGTCGGTGAACGGCGCGCCCTTCGGGTCCAGGTCCAGGATGCACCAGTCCGGCCGCGCCAGATCCGAAACCCGGCTCGACCACACGTGCAGCGGGATCGTCGCGAGGTTCGCGAGGAACGCGATCGACTCCTCGTCGTCGCAGAGGAAGTACTCGATCTCGCGCTTCGTCTCCTCGCTCCAGATCTTCTCCGTGCGGATCCACTCGGGCGTCCACGGCGGCGCGTCCTTCTGGAAGAACGACTTCCCCTCGATCCCGTCGGGGAACCGCGTGAGCACGACGGGGCGATCCTTCAGGTACGGGAGCAGCCACGGCGCGACGGCGCGGTAGTAGGCGACGAGATCCGCCTTCGTGTACCGCTCCTTCGGCCAGAAGATCTTGTCCGGGTTCGTCACCACCTGCACGGGGTGTGAGGGGGCACGGGGGAGAGAGGGGGGCGCCGGCGCCTCGTCCTCGGCGGGCTTGGCCGCCGCAGCGGCGCCCGGTGCCGCGAAGGCGGAGTCCCCGCCTCGCACCGGGGGCGCCACGCACTCCTGCGGCCGCTTGTCCTCCCGCATCCGCAGGAACGCCGGCAGTCGCAGGAGACCGTCGCCCGTCCTCTCCCTGTAGCGCACCTCGCACACGAGCTCCGGGCGCACCCAACGGTTCCCCTTCGTCTTCGGCACGGGCCCCGTGCACGGCGGCGTCTTCACCACGAGCTTCGCGAGTTGCGCGTGCAAGTCCGTGAGCTGCCGGTCCGTGAGCCCCGTGCCCACGCGGCCCATGTAGGCGAGATCGCCGCCCGCGAACGCGGCGAGGTGCAGCGCGCCGAGGCCCGCGCGGCTGCCCTGCGGCGCCGTGTACCCGACGATCACGAAGTCGCCCGTGAGGTCCGCCTTCACCTTGAGCCAGAGCGGCGACCGGCCGGGCTTGTACGGCGAGTCCGCGCGCTTCGCGAGGATCCCCTCGAGCCCCTTCTCCGTCACGGCGCGGTAGAACGCCTCGCCCTGGCCCTCCACGTGGTCGGAGTAGCGCAGGAAGCCCTTCGGCGGGAGGACCGTCTTCAGGAGCCGCTTGCGCTCGACGAGCGGCAGCGGGCGCAGGTCATAGCCCTCGGCCTCGAGCAGGTCGAAGCAGAAGCACACGACCGGGCTCTCGACCGACGCGCGCTCGATGTCGATCGCGCGGGTGAGCTTCGCGCGCTGCTGCAGCCGCTGGAATTCCGGCACGCCCTTCGGGTCGAGGACGCAGATCTCGCCGTCCAGGAGGAGCGAGTCGTACGGCAGCGCGCGCACGGCGCGCGCGATCTCCGGGTAGAGCTTCGTCGCCTCGCGCCCGCTCCGGTAGTAGAGGCCCTGCCGTGACGCGAGGAGCCGGAAGCCGTCGTACTTGAGCTCGAAGACCCAGTCTCGGCCCGGGGGCGCCTTCTCCACGGTCTCGGCGAGCATCGGTTCGGGCTTGACGGGCCGCTTCCTCGCGCCGAGCCGCTCGGCCTCCGCCGCGAGACGGCTCGCGCGTTTGCTGCCGTCGCGAAGCTCGTCGAGCGAGAGGCCCGAGAGCACCGACTCCTCCGGCCACGTGTCCTTGGCCCACGCGTCGGGCTTCTTCACGAGCAGCCACTGGCGCTCGTCCCTGGCCGTCCGGAAGAGCGTCCAGACGCCGCCGAGCTTCTGGCCGCGCAGCTCGAACAGCAGCTTCCCCTTCCCGAGGCCCATCCCCATCTCCTCGAGCGGGACGTACGAGCCGATGTCCCAGACGATCACCTGCCCCGCGCCGTAGTTGCCCTCCGGGATCACGCCTTCGAAGTCCGCGTACTCGACCGGGTGGTCCTCGACGTGCATCGCGAGCCGCTTGGTCGCCGGATCGGCCGACGGGCCCTTCGGCACGGCCCACGAGAGGAGCACGCCCTTCCACTCGAGCCGCAGGTCGTAGTGGAGGCTCGTCGCCGCATGCTTTTGCACGACAAAGAGATGCGGCCGGGAGGCCGACGTCCCGCCGAAGGGCTCGGGCGTGGCCCCCGCCTTGCGCTTGCGGCGGTACTCCTCTAGGGGCATGGACTTTCCGGACGGATCGGGCGATATAGTACGTCATGGCCGCGCGCGCCATCGGCACCGCCACGCTCTCTTTCGGGCTCGTCGCGATCCCCGTGAAGGTCTTCTCGAGCACGGTCTCGGAGGGGGAATACTCCTTCCACCTGATCGAGAGAAAGACCGGGTCGCGGCTGAAACAGCAGTACATCTCCCAGCAGACGGGAGAGGTCGTCCCGCGCGAGGAGATGGTCAAGGGGTACGAGTTCGCGAAGGGGCAATACGTCGTGTTCACGGACGAGGAGATGAAGGCGGTCGAGCAGCAGGCGAACAAGGCGGTGGAGATCAAGGAGTTCGTCCCGCTCGACACGGTGGATCCGATCTTCTTCGACAGGGGCTACTACCTGGGACCCGACAAGGGAGCGGAGAAGCCCTACGCGCTGCTGCGCGAGGCGATGAAGAAGAAGGCGCGCGCGGCCCTTGCCCAGTACGCCGTGCGCGGGAAGCAGTACCTCGTGCTCGTCCGTCCGCAGGGCGAGGGGCTCGTGATGCAGCAGCTCCACTACGCGCACGAGATCCGCGCGATGTCCGAGGTGCCGCTCGGCGACGCCAAGGTCTCGGATGCGGAGCTCAAGCTCGCGTCGCAGCTCGTCGATCAGATCGCGGCGGACGACTTCAAGCCCGAGAGCTACAAGGACGAGGTGCGCGACCGCATCGAGGAGGCGATCCGGAAGAAGGTCGATGGCCAGGAGGTCACCGCGGAGCCGACGCAGGAGCCGGTCGCGAAGATCATCGACCTCATGGAGGCGCTCAAGGCGTCGATCGGCGAGGGCGGCAAGGCGGCAGCGCGCAAGCCCGCGAAGCGCGCGCCCCGCGCCGCGGCTTCCAAGAAGAAGGCCGCCGGGGGCTAGCCCGTGGTCGCGGGCTCCGGCTATTCCGCGAGTGACGTCGCGCGGCTTCTCGAGCTTTCCGCAGCGCAGGTGCGCGCGTGGGCCCGGGACGGGCTCGTCGAAGAAAAGAGGGGGGCACGGGGGGAGTACCGGTTCAGTTTCCAGGATCTCGTGCTCCTCCGCGTGGCCCGCGAGCTGCGCGGCGCGCGCGTGACGCCGCGGCGGATCCGGCGCGCGCTCTCTGCCCTGCGCGGGAACCTGCCCGTGGGACGCGCGCTCTCCGCGCTGAAGATCGGCGCCGAGGGCGACCGCGTCGTCGTGCACGACGGGACGAAGCGGTGGAACCCGGAGTCGGGCCAGCTCCATTTCTCGTTCGAGGTCAAGGACCTCGCCCGCGACGCCGCGCCGCTCGCGCGCGCCCAGGCGCGGGCCGCCCGCGACCGGGAGCTCGGGGCCGAGGAGTGGTACGAGCTCGGCTGCGACCTCGAGGCGCCGGCGCCTGCCGAGGCGCGGGAGGCGTACGAGCGCGCGCTCCGGCTCGACCCCGCGCACGTCGAGGCGAACGTGAACCTCGGACGGCTGCTCCACGAGGCGGGCGATGCGAAGGGCGCCGAGGCGCGCTACCGCGCGGCGCTCGAGGCGCAGCCCGAGGACGCGACCGCCGCCTTCAACCTGGGCGTCGCGCTCGAGGACCAGCAGCGCTTCGAGGACGCGCTCACGGCCTACGAGAGCGCGCTCGCGGCCGACCCCCGCTGCTCGGACGCGCACTACAACGCCGCGGGGCTCTGCGAGCGGCTGCGGCGACATGAAGCGGCCCTGCGCCATCTCCGGAGCTACCGGGAGCTGACGCAGGGCCGCGGAACCTAGGACCGGTCAGGGAGTCACGCGGACTTCCGGCGGCGGCGGGACACCGCCACGCCGCAGGCGCCGCATGCAACGAGCGCAAGGAACGTCGGCTCCGGCACCGGGCTGCCGGTGATCCCGCGGACCGTGATGCCGTAGTCGAAGTCGCCGTCGGTGGGGAGCGAGCCGCTGAGGAAGTCGGTCACGGCGACCGTGTACCACCCGGTCGCGGAGGCGGTGAAGATCGTCTGCGGGTCACCGAAGGGGCCCGCGACGGCGGGCGGCAGCTCGTCGTCGGCGAAGTCGATGAGGGCGAGGCCCAAGTCGAGGTTGGCGCCCCCGTTCGTGAGACCGGGGTCGGTCGTGTCGCCGTAGATGCCGCTGTAGACGTGCTGGGCGGGGTCGAACGCGCCGTCCACGCGCCGGACGATCACCGTGACGTTGTCACCGGCCGTCGCCCAGAAGCGCCAGTAGTCGGCTTGGAGCGCGTTGCTGGGATCGCCCGGCCCGATGTCGCCGGGCGCCGTGACGGCGTTCACGAGCGTGCCGTCGTACGTGATCGGATCCGCGGCGGCATCGAGTTGCAGACACAGAAGGGCGCCCGCGGCGACGGCGCCTGCCCTGAGAATCCTGCCCAAGAACATGGATGGTCCCTCCTCACTCAAAGAAGACTGATGTCGGTCAGCCTTCCGTTTCCCGTGCGGACGATCGTACGTGCACCCGGGCGCGCGTGGAAGCGCGAAAGCGCGCGGCGACCCTCCTCGGTCCCGCACCGAGACAGTCGCGACGAACCGCGAGGAGGTTCGAGCCGCGCGGACGCCGGCTCGCGCGGCGGGCGAGTGCCGCACCACGCTCGTGTTCCTCGTGGCGCGAGCGGCGAGGCTCGCGTCCGCCTTCGCGAGGTCGAGGCGCTCCGAGGCGGTGACGTACTCCCGGACTCCGCGACGGCGGGACTTGCGACCAGCTTCGAGATCGCCGTGAGCTCGCGTGGGAAGACCAAGAGATCGCGCCCCGTTGGACGTCCCGCGGCGCCCGGACGCACGGGCTGCCCCCCCTGCCCCCCCCGGAGTGTGTCCTCGGGAGGCCACCATGTCGCGTGGCGCGGACACGCGAACCATCGACTTTCGCGCTTGCGGAGCGCACGGTTGGCCACGCTCGCGCGGTATACTCTTCGCAAGGTTCCCACAGGAGGTCGCCATGAGCCGCCTGACCATCCTTTCTTTCGTGTTGTGCGTCGCGCTCGCTTCCGAGGCGCCGGCGCAGGGTGCTCGGGGCGGCGGCGGCATGCGCGGCGGCGGGTTCGGCGGCGGGCGTGGCGGCGGCGGACTCGGTGGCGGCATGCGCGGCGGCGGATTCAGCGGCGGACGTGGCGGCGGCAGCTTCAGCAGCGGCGGCGGCTTCTCCGCACCGCGGTCGAGCGGCGGCGGCGGGTTCGGGTCGCGCAGCTCGTTCGGCGGCGCCGCTCCGCGCGCTTCGTTGTCGGGCAACTGGAGATCCAACGCCGGTGCCGGCGCCACGCGCAGCGCCGCGAGCAGCGGCTCGTTCCGCGGCCTCTCGGGACTCTCGGGCCGTTCGGCGCCGCGCTCGTCGTCGGCGTCGGCGGTGCGTGGCTCGTCGGGTGTCCAGGGCGCGAACCGCGGCAACGGGTTCGGCTCCCGCAGCTCCCTGCCGACCGGTCGGGCCGCGGGCCGCTCCGGCTCGAGCGCGGGAACGTCATCGACGGACACGCTGAGCCCGTTCGCGCGCAATCTCCAGCGCTCCGCCTCGGGGTCGCGCTTCTTCGATCGTGGCACGAACGCCTCGACCAGGAGGAGCGCAGGCGCGCGGTCCGCGCCGACCTCCACGGACGCGTCCGCCACCGCACGTGCGGCGGGGACGTCCGGCCGGGGGACCGGCGTCGGGCGCAGCGCCGGCGCCAACCAGGTTCCGACGGACGCGGCCAGTCGGCGCGCCGGGCGGACCACCACAGCGCCCGGGGCATCCGCGGACGCCGCCGCGGTGAGCGGCGGACGCCGCGGCGCCACCGGCCGTTCGGCGGCGTCGAGCCAAGTGCCCGCGGACGGCGCGTATCGCCGCTACGGGTACACCTCTCGGCCGTATTCCGGCTATCCGAATTGCTACGGCTACGGGTATGGGTACGGCTACGGCTGCGGCCCGTACTACTGCTCGCCCTACTACGGCAGCGGCTTCTACCTCAGCTTCACGTTCGGCTTCGGCGCGTACGCCGGGCTGAGCTACTACTACCCCTGGTACCACTGCGGCTCGAACTACGCGTTCTTCTACGGCGCGCCGCTCTCGTACTGCTACGTTCCGTACGGGTTCTACTGCGACGCCTCCCCCACGTACGTGACGCGCTATGTCTACGTGGAGGACACCTACCCGCCGACGGACTACGAGGCCGTCGAGGCCGCGCCGCCTGCGGAGACGCCGGCGGAGGGACAGGAGGTCGTGGATCCGGAGCCGGCCGCGGGCTCGCCCGTGGCCGAGAAGTACCTGCGCGACGCGAGCGACGCGTTCCGCAAGGCAGACTACCTCGAGGCGGCGAAGCTCTTCCGCCTCGCGGCGCTGAGCGTGCCGGACAACGCCGGGCCGCTCTTCGCCCTCGGTCAGGCGCTCGTCGGCCTTGGGTCCGACGCCTACGCTGCCAAGGTCGTCCGGAAGGCGGTCCTCATGAACCCCGGGCTCGTCAAGGAGCCGGGCGACATCGTGGGTGTCTTCAAGGACCAGGGGGAGTTCGACCGCGTGATGGGCGAGCTCCGTACGAGGGCCGAGCAGAGCCCGGCCGGCAGCGACGCGCGCTTCCTGCTCGCGGCCGAGCGCTACTTCACCGGCGACCCGAAGTCGGTCGAGGGATTCCTCGAGCTGAGGGCGGCGCTCCCGGACGACCAGGCGGTCGTGCTCTTCGCCGGCGCGGCCGAGAAGCGGTTCGCGGCAGCCGAGGATCTCCCGCCGGTCGCCCCGACGCCGAAGTAGCGGCGGCCCCCGGACCCCCTCCACCTCGCCCTGCGAGGCGTAGAATCGGCGGCGAGGAAGGAGTTCCCGCATGCGTCGCGCCTCGTCGTTCTGCATCCTGCTCGCCCTCGCCGGCGCCGCGACCCTCGCCCAGGACCCCGCCGCGCCGAAGGGCGCGACCGGCGGCCTTACCGAGGAGGAGTTCAAGGCGCTCCATGACCTGACCGACAAGGAGGCCCCCGCGCCCAAGGGAACGATGGTCGATCTCTCCGGGGCACGCGCCTACCTGAGCCTTCCGGAGGGGAAGCCGCCGTTCCCGGCGATCGTCGTGATCCACGAGTGGTGGGGGCTCAACGGGCACATCCAGCACTGGGCCGACCGGCTCGCGGCGGACGGGTACGCCGCCTTGGCCGTCGATCTCTATGACGGCAAGGTCGCGGACAATCGCGACGACGCGATGAGCTACATGAAGGGCGTCGACGCGGCGAAGGCGCAAGAGGTGCTGAAGCGTGCCCACGCCTTCCTCAATGAGGACGCGCGCGTGAAGGCCGCGAAACGCGGTTGCATGGGCTGGTGCTTCGGCGGCGGCTGGACGCTCAAGCACGCGATCGCCACGCCGGACCTCGACGCGGCCGTGATGTACTACGGCCAGGTCGTCGTCGATCCCGCGGAGCTGAAGGCGATCCGCGCGCCGCTCCTCGGGATCTTCGCGAACCGGGACAAGTCCATCACGCCGGAGAAGGTCGACGAGTTCGAGAAGGCGCTCGCCGCGGCCGGCGTGAAGCACAAGATCCTGCGCTACGACGCGGACCACGCGTTCGCCAACCCGTCCGGCGGTCGCTACGACGAGAAGGCGGCGGCGGCCGCCTGGGCGGAAGCGCGGAGCTTCCTCGCCGAGCGCCTCAAGTAGCGCCACCGCGCCGGGCGTCGCCGCCCGAGCGCGAACCGACGTTCCCGGCAGCGGTGCGGCGGCCCGCCCCGGGCGGGGGGGCGGCGAGGCTTTGTTTGTGTTGTCACGACAGGCGACTCTTGGGCTTTCCCCTCCGCGGCGGTGCGAACATCCGGCGCCGCGCGGGGGGCGAACCTCCTTTCTCCAGGCTTCCGAGGCTCTTCGTGCGCCCGGGGCGCACCACCTCCTGATATATAGTCGGAGGTCGGTGTCACGTTCAGACCCCTCGGATGGGCCCGAAACCGGCTCTGCAGGCCGAAAGACACGAAATCCGACGCCGGCCGCGCAAGCACGAAGGGAGGCTCGGTGCTCACGGGAATGAGGATGGGGGAGACTAGGGCCCCCGAGGCCCCCGTCGATCCCGCTCCATGCCGACGCCCGCCGAGCTCCCCGGCCTCCTCGCCGCCGCGCGCGGCGACCGGCCCTGCGACCTCGTCCTGCGCGACGCGCAGCTCGTGAACGTCGCGTCAGGCGAGATCCAGGCGACCGACATCGCGATCCGCGACCGCTACGTGGTCGGCATCGGTCGGGGGTACCGCGCGCGCGAGGAGGTCGATCTCGAGCACGCGTTCGTCGCGCCGGGCTTCATCGACGCGCACGTGCACGTCGAGAGCGCGATGGTCCCGCCGTCGGAGTTCGCGCGACTCGTCGTGCCGCGCGGTGTCACCGCGGCCGTCACCGACCCGCACGAGATCGCGAACGTCGCGGGGATCGAGGGGATCCGGTTCATGCTCGCGGACGCGCGCCGATCGGCGCTCGCGATGTACGTGAACGCCTCGTCGTGCGTGCCGGCGACGGACCTCGGCACCGCGGGCGCGCGGCTCGAGGCGCGCGACCTCGCGCCGCTCCTCTCGGAGCCCGAGGTGCTCGGCCTCGCCGAGGTGATGAACTACCCCGGCGCGGTGAACGCGGATCCGGGCGTGCTCAGCAAGCTCGCGGCGTTCCACGGCCGCCCGATCGACGGCCACTGCCCGGCGCTCACGGGCCACGGCCTCAACGCGTACGTCGCCGCGGGGATCGAGTCGGACCACGAGTGCACGCGGGTCGAGGAGGCGCGCGAGAAGCTGCGCCTCGGGATGACGCTCTTCCTCCGCGAGGCGACGAACGCGAGGAACCTCGCGGCGCTCCTCCCGCTGGTCACGCCCTCGACCGAGCGCCGCATCTGCCTCTGCACCGACGACCGCGTGGTGCCCGACCTCGTCGAGGAGGGCTCGATCGACCACCTCGTGCGGAGGACGATCGCCGCGGGCGTCGACCCGGTGGTCGCGATCCGCATGGCGACCATCAACGTGGCGGAGCGTTTTCGCATCGCGGACCGCGGCATGGTCGCGCCGGGCCGGATTGCGGACCTCGCGATCTTCCGCGATCTCGAGGCGCCGCGCGCGGAACGCGTCTACGCGGCGGGCCGCCTCGTCGCGCGCGATGGGGCGATGGTCACGCCGCGCACGCCCGGCGCCGCGGCGTTCACCGACACCGTCCGCATCGACTGGGCGAAGGTGTCGCTCGCGATCCCCGCGCGCGGCCGCCGCGTCCGCGCGATCGGCGCGATCCCCGACCAGCTCATCACCGAGCATCTGACGGTGGACGCGAAGGTCGAGGGAGGATGCGCCGTCGCCGAGCCCGCCCGCGACGTGCTCAAGATGGCCGTGATCGAGCGCCACTTCCGCAGCGGGCGCGTCGGCCTCGGTTTCGTGAAAGGGGTGGGGCTGCGGGGCGGGGCGATCGCGGGCACCGTGGCGCACGATCACCACAACCTGGTCGTGATCGGCGCCGACGACCGCTCGATGCTCGCGGCGGCGCGGGCCGTCGCGGGAGCGGGCGGAGGGCTCGCGGCCGCGAGCGGCGACGACGTGCTCGCGCTCCTGCCCCTCCCGATCGCGGGCCTCATGTCGGACCGGCCCTACGAGGAAGTGGGGGAGGGGCTCAAGGCCTGCCTCGCCGCGGCGGGGAAACTCGGCTCGAAGCTCAAGGACCCGTTCATGGCCATGAGCTTCCTCGCGCTCGAGGTGATCCCCGCGCTCAAGCTGACGGACAAGGGCCTCGTGGACGTGGAGAAGTTCGCGCCCGTGCCCCTCTTCGCGGAATGAAGAAGCTGCCGGAACCGCGCGTCCTCTTCAGCGAGGAGACGATCCGCCGGCGCGTGGATGAGCTCGCGCGACAGATCTCCGTCGACTACACGGGCAAGGGGGACGTGCTCCTTGTCGGCGTCCTCAAGGGGGCGTTCATCTTCCTCGCCGACCTCTGCCGCCGCATGACGGTTCCCCGCCAGGTGGATTTCATCGCGGTCTTGAGCTACGGAGACAAGACCGTGTCGAGCGGGACCGTGAGGCTCGTCCTTGACCTCCGTGGCGACATCTCCGGGCGCCACGTCCTCGTCGTCGAGGACATCGTCGACACGGGCTCGACGCTCGCGTACCTCCTCGACCTCCTGCGCCTGCGCGGGCCGCAGTCGCTCAAGACGTGCGCGCTGCTCCGCAAGGCGAAGGGCGGGCCCGCGGTTGACTACACGGGCTTCGAGATCGAGGACGAGTGGGTTGTCGGCTACGGCCTCGACTACGCCGACGCCTACCGCACCCTCCCCTTCATCGGCGTCATCCAGGTCTGACACTCAGACTGCGACGCGGACGTAACTATCTGTCAATGATGTACTTATGCCTGCGGAGCTGCGGCAGCGCTGCCGCAGGTTTGACATCGTATGCAGAGTAGTCTATAAAACAGACTATATATGCGCAGCTTGTCTGGATCCCTTGTCGTTCTTCTTGCGTGCGTCGCAGGCGCGGGAGGCGGGATGCTCGCGCACGCGCTCTCGCCGGAGCCCACGGCGCGCGCCGATCGAGCACAGGTTCCTGCGCCTGAGCTTGCCGAACTGCGCCTGCGCATGTCGGCGCTTGAGGGTCGCTTCGCCGAGCCCGGGCGCGAGGCGGAGGCGCCGCCGCTCCCCGGAGCCCCCACGCCGCGGAAGGACGACGCGCCGTCCGGGCCCTCGGGCGCGGCGCCCGTGGCGGCCCCCGGAGCCCCCTCGGATCCGGCTCCGGAGGATCCCCTGAACGGGATCCTCGGCCGCACGTACGGGTACGCGGAGTCCGAGTCCCTCTTCGCGAGACTCTCGCGTCGCCGCGAGACGATCGGCGACGCCATCGCGCGGCTCGAGGCGGAGATCGCGAAGAACCCGCGCAGCGCGGATCTCCACGCGGCGCTCGCGACCGCGTACGCGGCAAAGACCGCGTTCGCCACGCCGCCGGGGCCCGAGCAGGGGACGGTGTGGGCGAAGGCCGAGCAGGCGTATGACGAAGCGATCCGACTCGATCCGGAGCATTGGCAGGCGCGCTACGGGAAGGCCTTCGGCGACAGCATGGCGCCGGAGTTCGTCGGGCTCCGGCCGCGCGCGATCGAGGGGTTCGAGGAGCTGATGGCGATCCAGGAGCGGAAGCCGCTCGCGCCCGAGCACGTCGAGGTGTACGTGCGGCTGGGGACGCTCCTCAAGGACGCCGGCAACGTGAAGAAGGCGCGCGACGCCTGGCAGCGGGGGCTCGACCGGTTCCCGGAGGACAAGCGGCTCCGGGACGCGCTCGCGCTCCTTGAGGAGAAATGAGATGAGCGCGGAAACGGCCCGTCCCGCGGAGGACCTCCAGTTCATCCGGAGGATCCTCGAGCGCACGCAGGCGCGCATCGACCCGCACGCGTTCCACTTCGTGGTCTGGGGGGCGCTGGTCCTGCTCGCCTACCCGCTCGCCAACTGGTTCGACCTGCGGGGGCGCGGCGACCTGCGGAGCTGGACGATCGGCGGCATGCTCGCGGCGGGCATCCTCGCGAGCTTCCTCTTCGAGTTCCGGCTCCGGGGGCGCTCGCGGCTCGAGGGCGAGAACACGTTCGTCTCGCGCCAGGTCGTGCAGCTGGTCTTCTACCACATCGGCGTGGCCTCCTTCGTGAGCGCGGCGGGCCCCGCCTCGGGGTTCGTCCCCGGGCCGTTCGTGCCGCACGTGTGGGGCTTCGCCTATGCGAGCATGATGTACACGATCGGGGTCGTCTACACGCGCGAGTACGTCGCCGCCGGGTTCGTGATCCTCGTCGGCACCGCGATCGCGCTCTTCCAGGTGCGGTACGCCGGCATGATCCTCGG
>Ga0187894_10004267_pt1 | contig 15443 bp, 13 predicted proteins | sample GBC1701081metaG_FD_136650 | JGI IMG/M metagenome (GOLD analysis project Ga0187894, IMG submission 136650) | White microbial mat communities from a lava cave in the Kipuka Kanohina Cave System on the Island of Hawaii, USA - GBC170108-1 metaG ... | reverse complement strand
GCCGCGAACAGGCCGTCGGGTCCGTCACTGACCGTGGCACGGAACCCGAGGCGTCCTGCGGCCGACATGCCGAGGAAGCGGAACGACGCGAAGATGCCGCCCGTGGGTGCCGGACGCCCCGAGCGAACGACCTCGACCGGACCGCCGCCGCCGATCCGCATGAGGATGCTCGTCCCGTCGTCGAGCGTGGCGCCACAGCCGACGAGATCCGTGGCACGCACGAACACGACCGGCTCGAATGCGCGGATCGTCCCGCCACCCGGCGCCGCCATGCCGGCATCGACGAGCACGGTGAAGGTGGTACCGCACGCGCGCAGGATCGCTTCGCCGCCCTGCTCGAATGCGACGCGCGTGATGATGCATCCGTCGTCCGCGAGCGCCGGCGGGCTCACGTTGATCACGCGCCGCCCGTCCGGGATGACGGTGCCGGCACCGACGCGCTGGGTGAGACCCGCGCCCTGCCCGAAGACGGCGGTCGAGCTCGCCACGAAGACGAGCCGTCCGCCCCGATCGAGCGTGCCCTCGGAGAACGTCGAGTACGGCCAGCCGAGCGGCGACACGCCTCCCGCCGTACGGAGAATCGCCGGCGCGCCGTGCGCTCGCGGTGTGAAGCTGGCGGCGAGCGCGAGCACGAGGCACAAGCGCCGACCGCGTCGCATCGGACTAAATCCTGAGCCGTTGGATCAAATCGGGCAAGCGATCATGCGTGGGTCCGCGGTCGACGAGTCGCTCTCTAGTACCTTCGGGCCGCCGCATGACCACGTGCCCCAGCTCCGCGAAGCGCGACAGCGCATTGTCGAAGCTCAGGATCGAGCCGCCCTCGGGCTTCGTCACGTCGCCCAGCAGCAGGCTGGTTGCGAACTGCCTGCGCATCCGCTTGAGCAGCGCTGGCTGGGCGATCGGCCACTCTTTCTCTGCCGTGAGCGTGCGGGCCGCCACGATGTAGGCTTCGCGGAAGTTCTCGAGCACGCCCTGGGTCACCTGGACCACCGGGTGGGCGAGATCGAGGCGATCCTCCACGAGCGCGCCGGTCTCCCGATAGTAGGCGAGCCAGCGATCGATCTCCGCCGCCAGCGTCTCGCGCTCGGGCAGCGGGAACTCCCAGCGATAGAGGTCGAGCCACCACGCAATGTCCTCGCGCAGGCGCTCGAGCGGCACGTGCGCCTTCAGGGCACGGGTGAGCAACGCCGGCACGACCAGGAAGTGCAGCGTGTTGTTCTTGTAGAAGTCCAGGTTCATCCGCTTCTCTGGCGGGACGTGGAGAACCGTACCGTCGCTGTCGACGAGACGGCGCACGAGCCCGCCACTCTCCAGCCACGCGAGGCTCTCGCGGAAGTGCGACGACTCGTTGCGCACGAGCGAGGCCGTGAGCTGCACCCGCTGGACGCGCAGCAGCTCGGTCAGCGTGTGCGCCGCCATGAGGAAGTCCTCGAGTCGGTACGCCGGTCGGTCCGCACCGAGCAGCGCCGTGGCGCTCACGGAGGTCGCACCCGCGACCGCGACCGCGTTCACCTCGCGCAGGAGCCGGAAGCCGAGGCGCTGCACGAAGCGCCGCTTCTCCTCCTCGACGACCGCATCCCCCATCCCGGCCCGGAAGCGCTCCAGCATCGGACCGATCGCTTCGGTCAGCGAGATCGGCTCGGCATAGCTCACGTATACCGTGCCGTAGCGATGCGACAGGATGCTGCGCGCGCGGAGCAGCGCACTGAGCGACTCGCGCTGCTTCTCTTCGCCCGTGATCTCGCGCCCGAACACCTCCTCCTCCGGGATGCGCCCGTAGTGGATCGAGACCGGCACCAGATAGAGGTCCTGGCGCACGCCCTGCACGAACGCGCTCACGAGTGCCGACAGCATGCCGAGCTTCGGCGCCAGCATCTTGCCGGTGCGGGCCCGCCCGCCCTCGATGAAGAACTCCTGCGTGTAGCCTTCGCGCATGAGGAACGTGAGGTATTTGCGGAAGACGACCTTGTAGAGCTCGTTGTCGTCGAACGTGCGGCGGATGAAGTAGGCGCCGGCGCCGCGGAAGAGCGGCCCCATCGGCCAGAAGCTGAGGTTGATCCCGGCGGCGATGTGTGGGGGCGAGAGGTAGTTCGTGTGGAAGATGTAGGTGAGGATCAAGTAGTCGAAGTGGCTGCGGTGGCACGGCACCAGCACCACCGGGTGCTCCTTCATGTGCTCGACCACACGCTCGAGCCCCGTGATCTCGAGGCCCGAGAACACCCGCGGCCACAACCGGTTGAAGACCCACTCGAGGATGCTGAAGTAGAGGCCGTTGAAATTCGCGGCCATCTCCTTCACGTAGCCGCGCGCCTCGGCGACGATGCGCCGCCGTGACACGCCCTGCTCGTTCGCGAGCCGGCGCGTGAGGCGCGCCAGCTCGGGGTCGCGCAGGACCACGTCCTGCACCTCGCGCGGCGAGAGGAGCGCGGGCCCCTGGACGACGCGCTCCTCGCGGTAGAGGAGGATCTGCAACGTGCGCGCGAGCCGCCGCGCCGTCCGCTCGTCGCCTTCCCCGAGGTGCTCGCGCGCGAAGTCGGCGAGGGCGATCTCGCGGCCGGGGTTCAACTGGATCTGGCCGCGGTTCCACACGTATGTGAAGAGGCGCTTGGCCTCGCCGGGCGCATCCTGCACGCTGTACAGCAGGGTCGCGAAGCGCGACTCCTTGCGGCGGTAGCCGGCGCCCCCCCGCACGACCGCGAGCGGGACGAGGAACACCGTCCGGGGCGCGCTCGCGCCCGCGCGAACGATCTCGCGCAGGAAGCGCGGCGCGAGGCGCGCCTCGTTGAGCGCTCGGCGGCGCCGGCCCCACACCGCCTGGCTGCGCAGAAACACGAGCACGGGGGAGCCGCTCGCGACTGCGGGACCGCAGATCGGCGGCGCCGGCCGTCGGGAATCGGGGCGCGGACCGTAGCGCCGGAACCATTCGCGGACCGGACGCCACCAGACGGTCGACATGCCCGGGGCGAAGCGCGCGAGCGGCAGTCCCTCGCGCAGGAGGACGGCGTTCACGAGCAGATAGTCGAGCGCCGAGCGGTAGCGCATGACGTAGACGAGCGTCCCCTGCTCGGCGAGCTGGCGCAGGCGCGGAGCCGCATCGGCCGGCATGCGCACGAACCGGAGCGCGACCGCGACCAGCAGGCGCGCGAGCGGCCCGAAGCGCGACAGCATCGTCGAGCGCTCGTCGACGACCGGTGCCGGTGGTGGCGGCGTCGGCGGCTCGACGCGGGCGAGTGACGCTTCGGCCATCAGCGATACCGTCCGAGGTGCTTCGTGCCCAGCGCGTCGACGACCAGCCGCACGTCCTGCGCGCGATCCTTCGGGCAGACGAGGATGGCGTCCGGCGTGTCGACCACGACGAGATCCTCTACACCGAGAAGCGCCACGAGTCGCGACCCCGCGTCGACGATGCACCCGCGGCTGTCGACCGTGACGACCGTCCCGCGCACCGCGTTCGCCTGCCCGGGCTTCTGCCAGAGCGCGTCGACCGCCGCCCAGCTCCCGACGTCGCTCCACGGAAAGCGCGCGCGGACCACCGTGACGTTCGGCGCGCGCTCGAGCACGCCCGTGTCGATCGAGACGTTCGGGAGGCGGCGGTACGCCCGCGCCAGGGCGCGCGTGCCCCCCGAGCGGACCGCGCGCTCGAGCGGCTCCAGGACCGCGGGGACCCACTCGCGGAGCGCCGCCAGGATGGCCTCGACGCGCCAGGCGAAGATGCCGGCGTTCCAGAGCACGTTACCTCGCGCGATGAGCTCGGCGGCGCGCGGGGCGCTCGGCTTTTCCAGGAACTGCGCCACCCGATGCGCCGGCAAGCCGTCGATCGCGGCGCCCACCTCGATGTACCCGTAGCCGGTCTCGGGGTGCGTCGGCTCCACGCCCAGGGTCACGAGGGAATCCGTCGTCGCGGCGACATCGAGCGCCTGGGCGAGCGTGGCGCGGAACGCGGGGCCGTCGGAGATCGCATGGTCGGCCGGCAGGACGGCCATGACGGCGTCCGGGGCGGCAGCCCCGAGGCGCAACGCGGCGAGGGCGATGGCGGCGGCGGTGTTCCGTCCCTCGGGCTCCACGAGCACGTTGCGGCGTGGCACCCTTGCAACCGCGCGTCGGACGGCAGCGGCGTGCACGGCCGCGGTCACGACCCAGGTGCGAGGCGGCGACACGAGCGGACGCAGGCGCTCGACCGTGTCGGTGAGGAGGGGGCGGCGGCCCGTGATCGCCAGCAGCTGTTTCGGGACGCGCTGTCGGCTGCGCGGCCAGAAGCGCGTGCCCGATCCTCCGGCCATCACGACGGCGTGACGAGGCGCTCGAAGCACGGGATGAGTTCTCGGGACCGAGCCCGCTCTACGGGTGACCCTCTCGAAAAGCAAGGCGCGCGCTCTCCTCTCCTTGACAGGATGCGTCGCGAGCGGATGTCTTGCGAGCGTGGGGCTGCTCGTGGCGCTGGTCGTCCTCGTACCATTGGTCGGGGCACTCGCCTTCCACGCGCGCGCCTACGCACGCGCGGCGGCGCTGCGTGCCGGCCGGCGGGCGGAGTGTCCGTTCGAGGACGACGACGACACGCCCCGACCTCTGCGGCGTGAGATCGCCGACGTAGCCGTCGAGACGGTGGCCGTGATCTGGCTCGCGCTGCGCGGTCTCCTCCCACTGCCCCACGCCTGGAGCGAGCCTGCCGCCACGCCGGGTGCGCCGATCCTCGTCCTCCTGCCGGAACGCGGGCTCGGCGCCGGCAGCCTCGAGCCGGTCGCCCGCGGGCTCCGACATGCGCTCGGATCGAGCGTACAGGTCGAGCCGCGCTCCAATCCGTGGGCGAGCGTCCCCGACCGGGTCGGGCGGCTCGCCGACTTCGTCGACGCTCTGCGGGCCGTCGCTCCGGGGGCGGCGATCGTGCTCGTCGGCCACGGCGCCGGCGGCCTCGTCGCACGCCGCCATCTGGAGGAGTCGCCGCCCGGCGAGCGCGTCGCGCAAGTGGTCACGATCGCGGCCGACCATGGCGCGGAGCCGGTGGTCCCCTCGGTGCCGTACGCCCGGGTCATCTCGATCTACTCCCTGCACGATGCGATCGTGACCCCTCCCGCGCGCGCCTATCTCGCCGGGGCCTTCAACATCGCAGTGCGCGACGCCGGGCACTACGGGATCGCGCTCTCGCCGCGTACGACGGAGCTCATCGCCGAGAACCTGAACGAGGTCGGCGCCGGGCCGACCCGCTCGGGGTCGCTGGCGTCATGACGCAGGTACGCGCCGTCCGTGTCGAGGCCGGCGCGCCGACGCGTCTCGACGCGTTCGTCCGCGCCGCGCTGCCGCATGTCTCGCGCCGCGTCGCGCGCCTGCTGATCGACGACGGCGCGGTGCGCGTGAACGGTCGCTTCGCGGCGAAGGGCACCTCGCTCGCCCCCGGAGACGAGGTACTGCTGCCGGAGGTGCCGGGGCTCGCCCCGGACGAGACGGGATCGCTCGACGTGCTCTACCAGGACGACCGCGTCCTCGCGGTGAACAAGCCGGGCGGCATGCCCGGCCACGCCCTCGACCCACGCGAGCGCGGCACGCTCGCGAGCGTGCTCCTGGCGCACCACCCCGAGCTTGCGGCCGTCGGCGACGCGCTGGCGCCGGGCTTCGTCCATCGGCTCGACACCGGCACGTCGGGCGTGCTGCTGGTCGCGCGCGCGGCGGGGGACTACGTCGCGCTTCGCTCCGCCTTCGCCCGCCACGAGGTGACCAAACGCTACATCGCCGTAGTCGCCGATCGGCCTCACGCGGGACGGGTGATCGATGCGGCCTTGGCCCACGACCCGGGCGATCGCCGTCGCATGGTCGCGGCGCGCCCCGGTGATCGCGCATGGCCGGCGGTGACCCGCATCGTCGAGACGCGCGAGCACGGCCGCTGGAGCCTCGTCACGGTCGAGATCCGCACCGGCGTCACGCACCAGGTGCGCGCGCATCTCGCGCTCGCAGGACACCCGGTCGCAGGCGATCTCCTGTACGGCGGCACACCGTGCGACCTGGGCCCGCTCCGGCACGCGCTCCACGCGGCGCGCGTGGAGCTTTCGTCTTGGCACCTCGACGTGGAGGCGCCCCTTCCGGACGATCTCGCCCGCCTCGCCGGCGGGTGACGCTCAGGCCGCGGCCTTACCGCCCTTGCCGCCGCGCGGCTCCTTCGCCGTCGCGCACGCGGTGCAGAGGTTGTTCACGTTGTTCGGGTCCTCGACCAGGCCCTCGTCGAGGTTGTGGCAGACCTTCTTGCACGAGGCGCAGATGAAGTAGATGCCCTCGATCGTCTTGTTGATACGCTCGCGATTGAGGATGCGCCCCTTCAGCTTCTCGATGCGGATGCCGAGCAGCTCCTCGTACTGGCGCTTGATCTTGCGCCGCCCCGCTTCGTCCTTCGGAAGCTCTTCCTCGCCTTCTTCGACCGGCTGCTCTTCGTCGTCGAAGATGGCGAACGACTTCGACTTCGAGCGTACGCCCTTGTCGGTCTTACGCGTCCGCGCCATGGCGGATTCTCCTTGCTCGGTCCTCGCGCGTCAGCGAGTGCGCTTCGTGTAGCCGCAGGTCTTCTCACAGACCCAGAAGAACCCCCGCGGCCCAAACCCAGTGTACTGGACGACGCGGCTCTCGGCGCCACACGACGGGCAGAGGTGCTTCTTCTGCACGTCTGCGCCGCTCTTCTCGGCAGTCTTTGCCTTCTTCTCGGCCACGGTCCCAGGTACGCCCGGCCAACGGGCGAACCGCGTTACTACTGAGGCATCCGCGCCCTGTCAAGGAGACCAAACGACAAGACGGCCAACGCTTGTGGCGTCACGGACCCCGTGCTACCCGGCGCGCGGATGCGGGTCGTTCTCCACCCCCAGCGCCGCACGGTCGAGGTCCAGGGGCGCCGGCCGGTCCGCCGCCTCCTGGCCGAGCTCGGCGTCCTGCCCGGTACGGCCATGGTGATTCGGCGCGACGAACTCCTGATGGACGGAGAGTTCGTCGAAGACGACGACGAGATCGAGATCCGCGCCGTCATCTCCGGGGGCGCCGCGTGAAGTGCACGCGCTGCAAGCAGAAAGCCGAGGTGCACCTGCGGGCGCACAACGCGGCATTCTGCCGCCCCTGCTACATCCTCTACTTCCGCCGGCAGGTGGAGCGCGCCGTCGAGCACGAGAAGATGTTCCGGCGCGAGGATCGTCTCCTGGTCGCGGTCTCGGGTGGCAAGGACAGCCTGGCGCTGTGGGACGTCCTGATCGAGCTCGGCTACACCACGAGCGGGCTCTACCTGGGGCTCGGGATCGGGGAGTACTCGGACGCCTCCCACGACAAGGCCGCGGCGTTCGCCGCCTCGCGCGACGTTCCCCTTCTCGTGCGCTCCTTGGCGCAGGAGGGCCCGGGCCTCGCCGTGCCCGATGTCGCCGGCGCGACGCGGCGCGCCCCGTGCGCCGCCTGCGGCGCCATGAAGCGCCACTTCTTCGACGCCGCCGCCCACGAGGGCGGGTTCGACGTCCTGATCACCGGGCACAACCTCGATGACGAGGCGGCGCGCCTCCTCGGCAACGTGCTGCGCTGGCAGCGGGACCACCTCGCCCGTCAGCGGCCCGTCCTGGAGCCGTCCCACCCGAAGTTCGTCCGCAAGGTGAAGCCGCTGTACCTCGTCTCCGAGTACGAGACGGCGGTGTACGCGTTCATGCGCGGCATCGACTACATCGTCGAGGAATGCCCGAATGCCGCGGGCGCGACACAGCTCCTCTATAAGGATGCGCTCAATCGTCTCGAAGCCGAGAGCCCGGGCACGAAGCTGTCGTTCGTGAAGGAGTGGGTCCGGACGACCCAGGCCTTGTTCGCACAGCCCGATCGGGACGCGCCGGGCGAATGCCAGCAGTGCGGGATGCCGGCGTACGGCGCGCTCTGCTCCTTCTGCAGCCTGGTCCGCGAGGTCGAGGCCCGGCGCGAGCGCCGCGTCCGCGGCGTCCCCGCGGCGCAGGGCGCTTGAGCCGCGTGTCGGGTCCGCTCCGCGACCGCGACGCCGTCGTCCTGATCGACCGCAAGCAGCGGACGTATCTGCGCACGCTGCGCGCGGGTCGGACGATCAGCGTGCGCGGGGGCGCGCTCGCAAGCGACACGATCATCGGGCAGCCCGAAGGCTCGGTGGTCGTGACGCCCCGCGGCGAGCGCCTGCTCGTGCTGCGTCCGACCTACGCGCAGCTGATCCCGAACCTGCCGCGCCAGGCCCAGCCGATCTACCCGAAGGACGTCGGCCCGCTCCTCCTGTGGGGCGACATAGGCCCCGGCATGCGCGTGATCGAGGTCGGGACCGGACCCGGCGCCCTCACGCTGGCGCTCCTGCGTGCGGTGGGACCGACGGGCGAGCTCGTCTCCTATGAGCTGCGCGAGGATTTCGCCGCCCGCGCCCAGGACAATGTGGCGCGCTTCCACGGTCCCGCACCGAACTGGACGGTCCGAGTCGCCGACGCCTTCGCGGGCTTCGTCGAGCGCGACGTCGATCGCATCGTAATCGATCTCGCCGAGCCATGGCGCCTTCTCGAGGTCGTCGCCGCGGCGCTCCGGCCGGGCGGCGTCGTCACCGGCTTCGTTCCGACCGCGCTCCAGGTGAAGGAATTCGTCGACGGCCTGCGTGCGCACGGCGGCTTCGCGGCCGTCGACGCGCTCGAGACGCTCGCGCGCTTCTGGCACGTCCGCGAGCGTAGCCTGCGTCCCGAGCATCGCATGGTCGCGCACACCGGGTTCCTCGTCTTCGCGCGACGACTCGCTCCCGGCGCTGCATTCGCGTTGACTCCCTTCGGCCGCTCCGATACCACCAGCGACGGCGGCCACGCGCACGATCCGGGGTCGACGCAGCATGACCAAGGCGGAGATCCGCGAGAAGGTCTGGACGACGATTGAGCGTGAGGGCGCGTCGCGGTTTCCGTGGGCGCGCGGTCGCATCCCGAACTTCGTCGGCGCCGAGCAAGCAGCGCAGCTCCTGCGCGAGCTCGCCGTCTGGCGGCGTGCGCTCGTCGTGAAGGTGAATCCGGACGCACCGCAGCTGCCCGTCCGCCGCCTCGCGCTCTCGGAAGGAAAAATCCTCTACATGGCCGTGCCGCGCCTGCGCGCGGAGAAGTGTTTCATCGAGCTCGACCCCCAGCGCTTTCCGAAGGGCGTCGTGCCGTCGGCCAGCATCGCGTCGGCCGTCCGCTACGGGCGCCCCGTCTCGCCACGCGAGATGCGGCCCGTCGATCTCATCGTGTGCGGGTCGGTTGGCGTCGGGCGCGACGGCGCGCGCATCGGCAAGGGCGGCGGCTACTGCGATCTCGAGTACGGCATCCTGCGCGAGGAAGGAAAGGTTCGCGAAGCGACGCCGATCCTGACCACGGTCCACGCGTTGCAGATCCTCTCCGATCGCATCGGCATGCTGCCGCACGATCTCCCCGTCGACTTCCTGGTGACGCCCGCGGACGTCATCGCGACGCGTCCGACGCACCCGCGACCGCGAGGGATCTACTGGGATCTCCTCCGGCCGCTCCGCATCAACGCGATCCCCGTCCTCCGCAAGCGGATGAAGCGGGGCGCGAGCGGCGCCCCGTCACCTCGCCGGATATAGGACGCGAGGTTTGGGACGGCGGTGACACGCGCGGGCGACACGCCGCGGCCGGCGAGGCCGGCGGCAACGCTGGGGACGCGCGAGTCTAACGCAGCAGAGAGACGACGTCGGGGAGCGACGTCAGGACGTAGCGTGGCGGCGAGGCGCCTTCGGGGACGCCGGTACGTTGGGGATCGAGCCAGGCAGCGTGGACGCCGGCGGCGGTGGCGGCGCCGATGTCTTCCGTGAAGTTGTCGCCGACCATGAGGGCGCGGTCGGGGGCGACGTCGAGATCGCGGAGCGCGATGCGAATGAGCGACGGGTGCGGCTTGCGGAGGCCGACTGCTTCCGAGACGACCACGGTGTGCACCCGTGAGAGGATGCCGTGGCGACCGAGGATCTCGTAGGCGGTCGCGGTGTCGTCGAAGTTCGTGATGACGGCGAGCGTGCGACCGCGCGCCGCGTGCTCGAGCACGGCGGCGTGCTCGGACGGGAAGCGGGTGGCGTTCGCGATCCCCTGCATGTGGGCGCGCGCGAGGATCGGCGCGACCTCCGCGGCGGTCGCCGCGTCGGCTCCGAGGCGCACGAGCGCGCGCCGAAACCGTTCGCGCGACGGGCGCTCGACGTGGCTGTCCTTGCGCTCCTCGGCGAGCTCGTGGCTCGTGGCGATGAACGCGCGGCCGAACGTATCGACGTCGGCGCCGGGGACGAGCTCGCCGAGCAGCGGCGCCCATGTGCCGATGGTGGCGCGGATGCGCCGCCCGTCGATCACCACTTCGGGCAGCGCGGTGTGGTCGAACTCGATCAGCGTCCCGAAGAGATCGAACAGGACTGCATCGTACGCGACCCCGCTCACTGGACCTCGGGCGCCGGAGGCAGCCCCGGCAGCGCACGCCGTCCGGCGAAGCCCTCCGTGCGACGATGGAAGAAGCGCACTCGATCCTCGCCGAACTGCCAGCAGAGGTAGACCTCGACACCATCGATGACGGCGGGGAAGTCGACGAGGCCCAGGTCCACGTCCTTCAGCTCGACACCGAGCTCCTCGATCTCACCCACCGCTGCGTCGAGCTCCTCGACCAGCCGGCGCAGCTCGGGACGCTGGGCGAGGACGTCCTCGATCCCGATGCGCCCCGCATCGTCGCCGCGCCCCGCCGCCACCGTCTCGCGCTCACGGTGCAGGCGGAGCGCGTTGTGCTGCACGCGTTCCAGCAGCAGCCGCAGGCGCGGCACGCACGCATCCGCCTGCTCGACGGTGAACGATCGCGTGCGCACGCGGGCACCGTAGCCAGCGCGTCGCGACCTGTCGAGCCGGCGACACGACCTTGTGACCCTGGGAGCCCTGCGTTAGATACACGGCGCGCCCGATGAAGATGTCGGAGGAGCAGGAAACCCCGGGCTCAGCGGGACCCGCCGAGGCGCAGCGGCCTCTGGGGTTCGACGAGGACGTGAGCAGCCTCACCGTTCCGTCGGAGCTCGCCATCCTGCCGCTGCGCGGGGTCACGATCTTCCCGTCCGCGATCGTCCCGCTGCTGATCTCGCGTGCCGCGTCGCTGAAGCTGGTCGAGGACTGCCTCGCCGGCGATCGCATCCTCGGCCTCGTGTCGCAGAAGAATCCGGAGGACGAGGCGCCCGATCCCGCGGGGCTCTACACGCGAGGGACGGCGGGCCGGATCCTCAAGATGCTGCGCTACCCCGACCGCAGCGTGCGCATCCTGGTGCAGGGGATCCGGCGCATCGAGACGTCCGAGTACGTGCAACGCGAGCCGTACCTGCGCGCCCGCGTCCACGTGCTCCAGGACACCCACCAGCCATCGGCCGACCTCGACGCGCTGCAGGCGCACATGGTGGCGCAGTTCGCGAAGTTCGTCTCCATGACGCCCTACCTGCCCGACGAGCTCCAGGTCGTCGTCATGAACATCAAGGACCCGGGCAAGGTCACCGACCTGATCGCGTCGAACCTCAACGTCGCCGTCGAAGACAAGCAGGAGCTGCTGGCGACGATCGACGTCCGGGTGCGCCTGGAGCGCCTCTCGACCATCCTCGCCCGCGAGATCGAGCTGCTCGAGCTCGGGCACAAGATCCAGTCGCAGGTGCAGACCGAGCTCAACAAGCACCAGAAGGAGTTCTACCTGCGCCAGCAGCTGCGGGCGATCCAGCAGGAGCTGGGCGAGGGTGACTCGCGCGAAACCGAGATCGAAGAGCTGCGGCGCAAGCTCGACGAGGCGCAGCTCCCGCCGCCGGCGCGCGAGGCGGCCGATCGGGAGCTCGAGCGTCTGAAGATGATCCCGCCCGAGTCGGCCGAGCACAGCGTCGTGCGCACCTATCTCGAGTGGTTCGCGGCGTTGCCGTGGGCCGTTTCGACGCAGGACAACCTCGACCTCCACCACGCCCGATCGATCCTCGACGAGGACCACTTCGACCTCGAAAAGATCAAGGACCGCATCCTCGAGCACCTGGCCGTCCGCAAGCTGAAGCCGGACGGCAAGAGCCCGATCCTGTGCTTCGTCGGCCCGCCGGGCGTCGGGAAGACGTCGCTCGGACGCTCCATCGCCCGCGCCATGGAGCGCAAGTTCGTCCGCCTCTCGCTCGGCGGCGTGCGCGACGAGGCCGAGATCCGCGGGCACCGGCGGACGTACATCGGCGCGCTCCCCGGACGGATCATCCAGAACCTCCGGACCGCCGGATCGAACAACCCGCTCTTCATGCTCGACGAGATCGACAAGCTCGGCATGGACTTCCGCGGCGATCCCGCTTCGGCTCTGCTCGAAGTCCTCGATCCCGAGCAGAACGCGACCTTCCAGGACCACTACCTCGACGTCCCCTTCGACCTCTCCCGCGTCATGTTCGTCACCACCGCGAACGTCCTCGACACCGTGCCACCACCGCTCCGCGACCGCATGGAGGTGATCGAGCTCGCCGGCTACACCGAAGAGGAGAAGCTCGAGATCGCGCGGCGCTACGTGATCCCGAAGCAGCTTCGCGAGCACGGCCTCGCGACCGCGCAGCTCCGTTTCGAGGACGACGCGATCACCCACCTGATCCGCGCCTACACGCGGGAGGCCGGCCTGCGAAACTTGGAACGCGAGGTCGGGCGCGTCTGCCGCAAGGTTGCGCGGGGGGTGACCGAAGGGCGGAACGACCCCGTCGTGTTCACGAAGGACCTCGTGCACGACTACCTCGGCGCGGAGCGCTTCTTCTCCGAGATCGCCGAGCGCACCGACGAACCGGGCGTCGCCGTCGGGCTCGCCTGGACGCCGAACGGGGGCGACATCCTCTTCATCGAGGCCACGCGCATGGCGGGCACGAAGCAGCTGATCCTCACGGGCCACCTGGGCGACGTCATGAAGGAGTCGGCGCAGGCCGCCCTCTCCTACGTGCGCTCACGTGCGGACCGGCTCGGCATTGCCGCCGACTTCTTCGAGCATACGGACCTCCACCTGCACGTCCCCGGCGGCGCGATCCCGAAGGACGGGCCCTCCGCCGGCATCACGATGACGACGGCGATCGCATCGCTCCTCACGGCGCGCGCGGTGCGCCACGGCCTTGCCATGACGGGAGAGATCACGCTGCGCGGCCGCGTCCTTCCCGTCGGCGGCATCAAGGAGAAGGTGCTGGCGGCCCGGCGGGCCGGCATCGACACGGTCATCCTGCCCCGTCGCAACGAGAAGGACCTGGAGGACGTGCCGCAGTCGGTGCGCACCACGCTCCGGTTCCACTTCGTCGACACGATGGACGAGGTGCTCGACCGGGCGCTGGTGCCTGGCCAGGCTCCCCTCGCGGCGAGCGCCTGAGAGCGCGCCCATGCCCGAGCTGCGCAAGGACCCTCTCACCGGGCAGTGGGTGATCATCGGCACCGAGCGGCCGCGCCGCCCGGAGGACTTTCGCGCCATCCACGAGGCGCGCCAGGTGGGCGCGTGCATGCTGTGCGAGGGACACGAGAGCGAGACGCCGCCCGAGCTGCTCGCCTATCGTCCCTCGGGCGACGGTACGCCGAACCGCCAGGGATGGCGCGTGCGGGTCGTGCCCAACAAGTTCCCTGCGCTGCGCGTCGAGGGGGATCTCGATCGCCGGGGCCATGGCCTCTACGACCTCATGAACGGCGTCGGCGCGCATGAGCTCGTCATCGAGTCGCCCAAGCACGACGAGACGCTCGCGACCCTCTCGCTGGCGGCGATCGAGGACGTGGTGCACGCCTACCAGGAGCGGATGCTGGACCTCCGGCGCGACACCCGCTTCCGCTCCGTCGTCATCTTCAAGACGGCGGGGCGCGGGATCGGCCCCACGCTCGAGCATCCACACTCGCAGCTCCTCGCGACCCCGACGCTGCCCACCGATCTCGCGCAGGAGCTCGTGCAAGCCCGCACCTACCACGAGTACCGCGAGCGCTGCGTGTTCTGCGACATCCTCAACCAGGAGACCGAAGAGGGGCGCCGGATCGTCGCGGAATCGGAGCACGTGGTCGCCTTCGCGCCGTTCGCCGCTCGCGCACCCTTCGAGACGTGGCTCATGCCACGGCGGCACACGGCCGGCTACGAGCAGGTGAAGGCGGTCGAGCGCCGCGATCTCGCGCGCACGCTGCGCAGCGTGTTGCATCGACTCCACGCGCTTCTCGAGGGCGCGCCGTTCGGCCTCGTCGTGCACAGCGCTCCGTTCGCCGAGAGCGAAGCGCCGTACTTCCACTGGCACATCGAGATCGCGCCACGGGTCGTGGTGCCGGGCGTGCTCGCCGCGGGGAGCGGATTCCCGATGAACCCCCTACCCCCGGAGGACGCAGCGCGGTTTCTGCGTCGCGACGAGGCCTGAGCCCGCACCGAGGACAGGTGGACGTCGTCCATATCGCCTCCGAGGCGGTGCCGTACGCCAAGACGGGCGGCCTGGGCGACGTACTCGGTGCGCTGCCGCCCGCGCTCGCGAAGGCGGGCGTTCGCGCGACCGTCTGCCTTCCGGGCTATCGCCCTGCGCTGCGGACCGCCGGCGACACGGATCTCCTCGGCGAGGTGTATGCACCGGTGTCGAGCCGCGCCGAGCCATTCCGGATCCTCGGCGTGCGCGGCGCAGCCGTTCCGACGGTCCTCCTGGACTCTCTCGCGTACTTCGATCGCGAAGGACTCTACGGCGAGGACGGGCGCGACTATCCGGACAACGCCGAGCGCTTCGTCGGGTTCTGTCGCGCGGCGCTCGAATGGATGCGAACATGGAGCAACCCGCCCGACGTGCTCCACGTCCACGACTGGCAGGCCGCCCTCGTGCCGGCTTTCCTGCGCGCCGCGCCGGAGCTCTACCCCGAGCTGGCGGCCAGCCGTACCGTCGTCACCATCCACAACCTCGCCTTCCAGGGACGCTTCTCGCAGCCCGATTGGCACCTGCTGAACCTCGATCGCCGCTGGTTCGCGCCCGACGGGCTCGAGTTCTACGGCGGCATCAACTTCCTGAAGGGCGGTCTCGTCTTCTCCGACGCGATCACGACCGTGAGCCCCCGCTACGCGCGCGAGATCCAGGGCCCCGAGCTGGGCGAGGGCCTCGATGGGTTGCTGCGGGCGCGGGCCGCGTCGCTCACGGGCATCTTGAACGGCGCCGACTACGGCGCATGGAATCCCGCGACGGACCCGGCGTTGCCGGCGCGATACGAGCGGAGCGGTCTCGGCGGCAAGGCGCGCTGCCGGACGGCACTACGGGCCGAGATGGGGCTCCACGCGGACCCGACCGGACCGCTGCTCGCGGTGATCTCGCGCCTCGCCGAGCAGAAGGGGATCGATCTCGTCGTGCGCGCCGGGTGGGAGCTGCTCGAGCGGACCTCGATACAGCTGGTCGTCCTCGGAAGCGGCGAGCACCGCTTCGAAGCCGCCCTCGCCGCGCTTCGCGATCGCTTCCCCGGTCGGGTCGCGCTGCGCGTCGG
>Ga0187894_10004266_pt1 | contig 15443 bp, 26 predicted proteins | sample GBC1701081metaG_FD_136650 | JGI IMG/M metagenome (GOLD analysis project Ga0187894, IMG submission 136650) | White microbial mat communities from a lava cave in the Kipuka Kanohina Cave System on the Island of Hawaii, USA - GBC170108-1 metaG ... | reverse complement strand
CCCACTTCACCCCACCCCACGCGCGGACGAAATAATGTCTTATTCCCGGCACATCTATTTCACGTACGGTACACTCCCCTAGATAATCTATGGAAGTAATTTTGCAACGTATAATTACGTTGATTTTGGCGCCTTGCATCTTCCAAAACATTTTTATAAAATGAATGCTTGATCAGGTTATAAAATAGCAACGGAGCACATCAACAAACATTTTGAAAGGAAAAGCAAATTTATGAACACGATACGGCAGATAGAATGCAGCAAGGATGATGCAGGCGATGTAACATTGAAATTTGTGTATACTGATAACGAAGCTACACCATATTTCATTATTACAATACCGATGCAAGACAGAGACGCATTTTTTAATATGGTGTCGCAGATACATCAAACGTATATGCACGCTGACAGCAACCCATATGTGACGATGCGCGATTTTGTTGTTACCTTGCCTGTTGAAACACAGATGCAAGGTAGACAAAAATTGAAACCATTACAAGAAAGAAGGATGTTAGGTAATGGCTGAATCAGGAATAACAACAGCATTATGGGCGCAGCTGATTATGCATCGCGGGGAAGTATTTGCAGAATTGCATAAAGGATATTGCGACGCACCAGAATGTACAAATGAGCCGCAAGAAATATTTTGCAACGGCGTATTTCATTATCTTGTTTGCAAAGACTGTGCAAACACTATCAGAATGGAAATACGTTATATGTTGCAAGCTGAAATCACTGCAATGCGTAATGCAGGACACAAATGACTCCGCATTTTAAAACAGCAAAGGAACACATAATGGTAAAGACAAAAAGGAGACGTATACTTTTTGCAATTGGTACCATTGCTTTAGCAGCAGCAGGTACAGGTTTGACGTTAATGAATAACATTGATGTTGCAGCATACAATGAAAACATTATGTCAGGCTTGTTGATCACAGGCATTGCGCTTGCGCTTGCTGCTTGTTTTACTGCAATGGAAATTGCATTCCTATGGACGCATAAGGAATTAGACGATACGCGCAAAACTTGGCGCAAAGCAGTGCTAGGCGCAACAGCCATTGTACTTATTTGCATTATGGGTTTTGCAATGTATGAAGAGTTAAAGATAACACTTGCAAAAATCGGTAACAAATCACTTGCAAGCAACAGTGCAATGGTAGTTAAAGAAGTACGTGGCAGACAGCAAGCAAGCGTTGCGCGTGTAGCTTTACAAGGTTTACAAAAAGGCAAGCTTGAAACAAATGCAATACCGTTTGTTCTTGGTTATGTTGCAGCAGGCATAGCATTTGTCATCATTGCAATGGTTGCAGAACAGAAGAGACAACGGCGCGTAGGCGCAGGTAACTTGCTTGCATTTGATCCTGATTTAGCAGAACGCGTAAAAAGTCAATTTGATAACATATCACTTGATCAATTGCGAGCATATCAGGATAGATCAGGCAAAGGCGCAAGCGTATGGCACAAGTCAAGACAGATAGGCTATTTGCCATACAGCAACAAGCCTGTGCAAGCAAGAGACAAAAACACGTCTTTGAATTGACTTTGAAATCAAAGGCAATTCAAAGTCATCTCAAAGGCCAAACTTTGAAATGACTTTGAATTGGCTTTGAAAACTTTGAATGACTTTGAACTAATGCAGTACACTGCGAGGATAAAACGCTATGTGCGAAATTTGCAAATTTCTAACAACCTTTCAAGATATGGATAGATCACACGTCGCTGCTGTTGACGTGCGAATTGTCGCCCCCACAGTTCAACGCGCAGCACAGATATTGCGGGAAACAGCAGACATACTAGAACAAGAGTATGCAAAACTTGATGGTAGAAGCGTTGTTGGTATTACAAGTGACAGCGTTGTTACCATTGAATATGAACACATCAACCGTGATGATTTTAAGCGGAGTACACACGATGAACAGAACACAAAAGAAAAAGCAAAGCACGGACAATCTTTTGTATCAGGTAATAAAACAGATCATTGATAGCAATAAACTGTTGCAAAGCGCAATGGTATTGCATCCTAAAGCTATGCCGCGCGCAGGAATTACCGGTAAGGTTGCAGTAGCAATTAGCAGTCAAATAGATAACTTGGAAAGCATAATCAAAGAAATGGCAGCATAGTAAAATCACAAGGTACTTTCGCAATGGCTACTAAAAAGAAAAAGACTGCAAGTAGCAAACCTAAAGAAAAATTACCGCCGTTGAAAAAATTTGACTGGAAAAAGGAATTGCGTGCAAACGAATTCAAAATCAGCAGAGACGGTAAAATTTCTAAGCAGGTACTAAATCAGCCTAGAAGCGGCAAGCAATATACTGAAAAACAATTGCTGCGGCGTCAGGCGATGATGAATATACCTGCATATAAGCAAAAGAAATTTACAAAGACGCAAGCATTGAATCAAGTTGTAAGGCAGCAAGGATATAAAAACATCAAGCAGTATTTCAAAATACGTAAGGAAGATAAGCATAGAATATTTGAACGCAAGGCGTCAGAACGCGGTAAGGAAATAGGCTTAGGATCAGATTTTGAACAAGCATATGCAAACTGGCAAGCTACCGGTTATGAACGAGGTAGCGAAGCAGAGTTTGATTTGTTATATGAAATTGACGATGTTGCGGATGAAGATTATGACCGTTACACTGAGGATTGAACACTATGCAAAAACCGAAAGCAAGAAAACAATCTGTTAATGAATTAAATGAATTGAAAGCGTTGACAGGTGATGATTATCGTAACGCTATTGCAACGGGAGGTAGGGAAAATGTATTGCCTGATTGGTTTGATAAAACAACAACGGGCGCAAAATTCATACGGATGATACGATTGCGAGAATGTTGCAGCTTTTGCAATGGTACGCCGACTTTTTTACTACACGTAGCAACACGTAATTATTTGCTATGTGATCAATGCGCAAAAGTGATTTTGCGTTATTCGCAAGGCAAGGTGCTATGGCCAAAGACAAAGTAGAAACGCGCGGACGTAAACGAAAGTATGCAAATGCGGCAGAACGGCGTAAAGCATATATCCTGCGCCACGGTATCAATGAAAACAAACGCAAAGCTGAAAGCAGGCGGCGCAACAATGGCAATAATATTGACCGGCTTATTGAATGGAAAGAAAAGCACCCTGATCATAAACCGGATTACAAACACAAATGGCAGATTGAGAAAAGAAAGAGTAGAAAAAAACGTATGTCAATACCGTTTATAGCGTTTGATGGTGAAGGAATAACAACTAATCAAATTCAATGCTACCTACGATCAAAAGATGATGCAAACGACGGATTGCCAGCATATCGTCAAAATTATGTAATACTTACTGCATCAGATGGAAGGTATATTGAGAATTGGAAAACAGGATTGTCAACAAAAGATTGCTTAGATTTTTTACTGTCATATGCAGGTGATAATTATCTTGTTGGTTTTGGTATTGGTTATGATGTAACAAAGATGTTGCATACGGAATTAACGCCTGATGAATTGCGGAAGCTATGGAAAGAAAAAGCAATTGATTGGCAAGGCTATCATATTGGTTACATACCAAACAAAATTTTGACAATCAAGAAAGATGATCAAGCAATCACGTTATACGATACACGCGCATTTTTTCAGATGTCGTTTATCAAAGCTTTAGAAAACTGGAAGATTGGTGTACCTGATAGCATTCGGCGAGGTAAGGAACAACGTAGAACATTTACATTGAAAGATAAGCAAGAGATACGCGAATACAATTTATATGAATGTATATTGCTTGTTGAATTGATGGATAAGATGCGTGCGGCAATGAATAGCATTGATATGTTACCACATCAATGGTACGGCGTAGGCGCATTGGCAAATGTAGTTATGCAAGAAAGAAAAATACAGATGCATATCGAAACGCCAAAAAAGATGATACCGCTATTTTTGCAAGCATATTACGGCGGGCGCAATCAGACGATGAAACTAGGCGAGTTTGATGTAGATGTTTACTTGCACGATATTAACTCTGCATATCCTCACGCTATGACAGAGTTACCATCGTCAATAGGAAAGTGGTCAGAATGTGCGCCAAAATTTTATAACTATCCATACACGTTGTACAAAGTGCAATGGAAGTTACCACCTAAAACTTTGATAACACCATTTCCTGTGCGCAGTAAAGGAAATATTTATTATCCATTGCAAGGTGTTGGTATGTATTGGCAACCCGAAGTAGAAGCGGCAATGCAGCATTACAGCAAATACATTACCATTAAGCAATGTTGGTTTTTTGATCCTGTGCAATCTGATGTAAGACCATTTGACTTTTACCAAGAATACTATGCACAGCGCCAGCAATTTATCAAAGATGGTAATGACGCGCAGCTTGTATTGAAACTTGCATTGAATGCAGGTTATGGCAAGCTTGCGCAAAGTATCGGCGGTAAAATATTCATCAATGCAGCAACAGGTGAAATAACATATTCATTACCAGCGTATCAAAATTATTTTTGGGCAGGAATGATCACATCAAAATGTAGAGCAAAAGTGTTTCAGCTTGCTATGCAAAAGCCGAAAAGTGTTATTGCATTTGCTACAGATGGTGTAGCAGCGACAGAAAAGTTAACAAATCATAGCAGCGAAAAAGCTTTAGGATGTTGGGAAATAAAAGCAGTACAAAATTACTTTATAGCCCAAACAGGCGTTTACACTTACAAAGATGCAGACGTGGAAAAATTCAAGTCACGCGGCTTTGGTTACAAGTCAATAGACTATAACAAATTACGGGAACAATGGCGCGCAGCAGGTGTTTACACTTCGTTTCATTACACTGAAAACAGGTTTGTAGGAATTGGCGCAGGCTTGCAACGCAATCAACCTGAATTGATAGGTTGCTGGTTAGACTTTGATCGTAAGCTTATTTTCTATCCTCAATCAATGCGTATTGCAGACGAACGTGATGCAGAGATGAAATACAAAGGTACAGGCTTTCATAGTGCAATACAGCTTGCGCCGCCTTTGGATATGGGCATATCAGAAGGTTATACGATGAAGCAAAATTGGTTAGAGTCTATGCAGGATCAGGAAATGCAGGATGATTTAGACCAAATGCCATAGAAAATATTTTGCAAAATTTGCAGCAAATTGCTTGAAAAAATGCTTTGGCAATGATCTAATTTGCTTTCAATCAACAACAGCGTTGATTGAGAACGGCGGACAGTTCGCCATATCTTTGACAATCCAATTTTGAAAGGTAAAACACTATGCCGCAAGTAGACGTTAGTCCGATTGCCACTTTGATCAATTCAACGCCTGAATTGAAAAAGAAACTGTCAACTCTGATCGTCATCAATGTAGGTCAACGCTACTTTATCATTGATCCGATGAATCCGGGTTTGCACGTTTTTACAGAAGGTCAGTACAAAGGCGCAGTCTTTCAGTCATATCAAGCCATTACCACACTTGATGTCAAAGGCAATGCTTTTGTGCCTACACCACGCGGTAAAAAAGGCAGCAAAGACGGGAAAAACAAGTGATGACAGATAAACAAAGACGTACAGTCATTAACAAGCTTGTTAAAAAAATGGCGTACAGCAATTGCAAACGGCAAACGTTATCAAGCGCAGGCAATTGAAACACAGATACGCAAAGCACAGCAAGCAAGGTAACAACATACGCGTCAGGTTGCACGCATTGCAACGCAGGTAAGCAACCCTAGCGAAGCGTTGCACTTTCAACAGGAAAACACTATGAAAAAGAAAATCGTACCTACCGCAAAAGAAAAAGCATTGGCGGATGAATTGCAGACGCCTACCGAAAAACCGCAGGCGTTACAAAGTAAGTTAGGCATCTTCGATACGCTGTTGCGTACACCTACCATTGACGCGGCGCAACTGCTTGGCGGCGGCAAGACGGAATGGATTAACGCAATGGATGATGTCAACCCGTTGTTTCCTACGGCGGGCGCATTCAGTGTTGCATTTTTCGTTTTGCGTGCGTGGTATTACACAAGCAAGACGGCAAAGCAACCTGATCGTATGGGCATCAAGATTGCAACGCCTGATCAGAAGGTGTGGCATTTGGCTTTGAGCTATCCATTCTCTGATGAAACAGGAGAACCTGTTTACGCTGATCGTCAAGCAGTGCTAGAGCATTTTGAGCAATCAACGCAGGCGGTAGGCTTGATGCAGTTTCAGAAAGTTGATCGTGGCCAACCTAACCCGTATTGGCGTTTGATCTATGCTGATGAACACTCATTGGAATTGGCAGGCGAGAAAATGCCTGTTGCTCCCGTTGATCCTGATATGCCGTTCTAGGCTTGACTAATCAGGTAAGATGCCTGATAATTTGATTGCGAAAATACCTTGTGAAATTGATGGCGGTAACAAACGCAAATTTGTTACCGCCTTTTTTATTTCTTTGTAAACCATCGGTAGGCATAAATGGTTGCAAACAGAATAATGATTATCCATATCAGTCTACGCATTTACATATCCTCTAGCTACCGCAGCTTTTTTGTAATGCGATGGTATACCTGCAAAACCACGCGCCAACCATCGTATTTCATCAGGAAAATCGTTGTTATCGCCTATTTCGTTAGGCGCATATTCTTTTGTAGAAATTACCTGATTATCACGTTCGATGATATAAAGTATACGCGTTTGACTTTCATCTTTTTCATCGAATTGAATTAACGACATCAGATGATAGCTATCTTCAAATTCAATTGATAGTTCGCACGTATACAAATTGTAATCGCCTGTTACTGGAAATACATTATCTTTCATAGCAGTAATAGCTTTGATGAAAATGCAGAAATACTATCGGCAGCATTTCCGCATTGCGCGCTAATCGTAATGTCAAAATCAACATCCCACCCTACCCAAAAAGGCACAGCTATATCTGTTTGTGCCTGTACCATACCTTGCACTAAACCGCCGCCATAATCTCCGCCAATCATACCAAATTCTGATGCTACTACGCGTGTTGCAGATTGACGTGAAAAGATAATATTTAAATTCCATCCTGCATTGTTGAGAAATGCTGTTGAATTGATGACATTGACGCCGTTGATTGCGCAGGCTATGCGCTTTGATCCTGCTGCGCCTAAACATACGCCGTGTGTTAACAAGATCAGCCACATACCATTTTGATGTACAATGCCGGCAGGTACACGCAATCTATGCAGCAATGTATCTGCTGCCCCTACCGTTGTTGCTTGCGCCGCTTCATTATCAATTTGATTCAATAGATTTTGAATCAATTGATAGTTATTAGGTAATTTGTTGACTTGTATAACTGACATATTTATCGTAATGTAATTTCATCTGTTAACCTATTACCGGTTACAGTTCTTTCATAGTAACCGTGTACATTTAAGTAACCGACTTTACCGGATGGTGTTAAAGCAGTATCGCCGTCTATAAAACCCATTCCAAGTAAAATGTTAACTGGTATGCCCTCTTCTACTTTGATTGGTTTTGTAAATTCGATGAAAGCGTTATTGATGATAATTTGATCAAGCGGTATTGTTTGCGGTAACGGTAATGTTGTTACTGTTGTATAAAATGGATTAAGAGGCGAAAATGCAATGAATAATTGTGCGCTTGAAAATCCAGAGTAATCTACATCTTCAAGATTTATGATCAGTCTACCACGTATGAATTGTCGTGCTAATTGCAATATATCGGTTGCAGCGGCAGCTTGATCCCCCATTGTCCAACCACATTCAATGCCTGTAATAAATTTTACATTTTCTGACCGTAACCGTACCTGTAATAACTGATACTGTGTAGGCAATGCGACAGATGACATCTGTGCAACAATTGCACGATCAAATTGATTAACTGTAAATACAGGCATATTGATTACCTTAAACTGACAATTGCAGCAATCAGCAAAATTAATCCAATTAGTATGATGACTGTGCGATTGCTAATTTCTGTTAGTCCGCCGACACTTTCAATCATACCTTCTACTTTTTTACCTGCGCCATAAGGATCAGGCATAGTATCTTTACCATCTGATACCATTATGCATTTGCCATTAATTACTTCAAAAGGACAGCAACGGCCAAGCAAACGATCAATTATGCCGTTTGCATCAGTACATTTCTGTATAGCACCTTGTTGTGTAGGATTTGTACCGCCTGCAATTGGCGGTGTTGTTGGCGATGTTGTACCTGTTGATGGTAGATTGAATATGTCATCTGCTTGTGTACGCCTGCGCCGTAGCACACGTCTACCATTTATAATCACTTCCTCAAAATCTTCCGGTTTGCCTGTACGTGGCACAGGTTGTTGAAACCATCCATTGATGACATCCATTGAGTATTGTACAAATCCCAATGGCATATTGCCGCCGAATACACTTGTAGCATTGTATTGATTGGCAGTCAATTCATTCATATAAGGTACAGTAAACTGATTAAATCCGTTTCTCATATCATCCTGTTTTTCTTACTTCCTTGTATTTTTCGTACAAGTACGTTGCAATGATTTGTACAATCACTAACGTTATGATCAATACAATGTAATGACGTAGTTTCATCAAAAGAGTTTATGTCTAAAACGTTTCTTTTTCGGATTACGTGTAGGTACATATGTATAATTTGTACCTAGACTACGCGCAAATGATCCTTTGCCGTGTTTGTTATGTACACTTTCTGTATGCCATATACCGCATTGTTTGCATTTTCGTAATGCTTTATGCGGCGCAACAATCTTTTTTGATAGTCTAGGCATTTTGTCTCTTTTTGTAATAGTAGTATGCAAAGCCTGCAATGGCGATAACAACAACAATCAATATCCAATTACTACCGCCTGTTGTTGATGTAACAGGTACTAATGCTTGGCCTGTTTGTTGTTGTTGGCCTGCATCTCCGCCACTACCAAACACGTTACGAAATACATCTGATAGCACTGCAAAAGGATCAGCATTGCCATAAAATGTACCTGTAGGTTGAGACGGCGCAACAGTGTTAGGTTGATTGCTGTAATATGGATTCCACGGTACAGCAAGATATTTGCCAGAGTTTGCAAGTATGCGTGCATTGATTGCGCGTATTTCATCTTCTGTAGGCGCACGCATATTTGCATATGCTCTCATTTCCTCTTCTGTTGCAATACGTCTGCCTGTTACATCGCGTGTAGCTATTCCTGTTGATATAGGTATGCTGCGCCCATTACCTGTAATGGTTGCGCCGCTATCGCGCGAAATAGGTTGACGATCTGATGCAATGGTACGTTCTGGCATACTAAAAAAATGGTAATAGCGTTTGACCTACATTGCCGATAAACCCGCCTAGTTGTTGCAAAAACGGCTGCGGGCGCATACCGCCAAATGCGGTTTGGTAGTCATAAACGCGTGGTTGATTCCAAATTGCAGATAATGCATTTAGAATAGTACCTTGACGTTCAAGTGATTGGCCACGATATTGTTGGCCTATTTGACCTACTGCGCCTATTTGCGTCATCAATGTACGGAATGCATTTTCTGCTTGTAACGTATACAAGTTTGCCTGCGCTGCGTTCATACGATCAATAGCAACAAGTTGCGCATCAGTATCATAACGGCGGTCAGCAGATAGTATTCTGTTTGCTTCTTGCTGCCCTTCTATCTGCCTTGTAATTGCTTGCAAACCTTGCAAACCTAATTCCCGTTGCAAACCTGCTTTGATGCGTTCAATTTCTTGGCCACTTATCAAGCTTTCTTTCAAACCTTCAAATTGTAATGCTTCTGATTGCTTTTGCGTTACGCTTGCTATTTGCTGGCCTGCTACTTGTGCAAGGTTACTAAATGCATTTACTCTAGCCTGATCGCGTTGTACCTGCGCTGTGTTCTGTTCGCCTTGTAATGGTACTAATCTGTTGATCATTGATGTTGATGACTTATTACCTTGCATAGCACGGTATAAGACATAGATCAATACAATGCCAATGATCGCAGGTACAATGTACTTTTTTGTATCCATAACAAATCTGGAGCATAGCTTGCAATTTTGTTTGCTGTCTTTGCGGATAATGTTGCAGAAACAGTTTTCATTGCAAGCTATGCAAAACTTTCAAACTAAAAATCTGTTGATGGCGGTGTATTATCAACAGGCGGCGGCTCTGGTATCGGCACTGGCGCAGGCGCAGGTATCGGCGGCGCAGCAGCAGCTTGACGTATCAATGCAAGTAATTCAGGCGTTCTATCGCCTGTTTCAAGTTGTTTCCAACACATATCAATCATCAAGTTACTGCTTACTGATCGTTGATACGTCAACCACTTAATAGCTTTTGTCCATTCAGGTGAAGATGATGCTGCATTATCTTGCATACTCTTCATTGCGCTAATATCCATCAGGATGTCTTGCGTTCTGTAACCTAGTTGCAGCTTTTGCCATATCAATAAACCATATTCCTTATCAGGATGATTTTCTGTGTACTGCTGCATAAATGCAATCGCGTCTTTCCAGTCTATGTTTGTCATTATGCTACTCCGAATTGTTCATAAACCGGTATCTGATAAGGCCACGGTTTATTGATGAATGGAAGTTGATTGACAGGCAAAATGCCACGGTATCCACGTAAACGCGCGTAAAGCATTTCAGATACAGGATGGCCAAACTTTTGCGCGCCTACATAATCACGTATGCCGCGAAATGGAAAACTGGGAAAGTAATCTATTGCACCGTGTGGCGGAGTAGATAACAATTGCAAACCATAAGGCGATGTTCGCGGCGTACCATATTCTGCCTGATTGATTGTTGGATTATAACCTATGTAATCACCAGATGGCGATGTATGCGATGGTAAAAGGTTATAACCTAATTCATTGACAGTTTGTCTTGATGATTGTAATCCGTTGATCATTGTCTTATACCGCCTGTTGTTAATACGCCTACGCCTTTTGCTGTCCATTCTGCTATCTTTTTGAATAGCATAACAAACACACCTGATTTTGCTATCAACACATATAGAATTGCTAATGCTATTGATATGACAACAAAATCTCTAAATTTCATTTTGCTGTTATCCTCTGCCTTGAAATGCGCGTACTAGGCTCCCCCAGCCTGATGCGCCCGCATTGATAACTTGGCTTGCGCCTTGCGCATTTGCAACAAACAGGTATACAACAACCATTGTTACCGTTGCTGTTACTAAAATTTCCCAAGCCTTCATTTGCGCTACTCCTTATGATTTTGCAGGCTTGATCACACCTGACGCATACATATTTGCAAGGCCAGAAATGATAATCAATACTGCTAATGCTATTCCGATTTTAGGCGATATGGAATATATGATTGCAATAACAACAATAGCAATCAATGCATACAATGCATCTTTTCCGATGTATTTGTATACTTCATCCATAATCAACCTAATGAGTTTAACGGCGGTAAATTCGGTAACTTCGGCAATGCTGGTAATTGTGGTATATCAGGCAGTAAATTACTTACTGTATCTTTTGCGCCGTTGCATTCACAACAAGGTTTCAAGCTACTACTCAAAGCGCATTTCAGAAATTGCGTGAAACAGCAAAACTTTCCTGATACACCTAAGTAAATTACAAACAATGCAATGATGATCAAAATTACTCCGCCGCGCATATTCACCTGTGAATTGCATACTGCGGTAGGTTGCTACATATATGTACAGGTTAGACGGCTGTACATATCAATAGAAGTACGGCAGTATGCAATTTGTTATGCTGCCAAAATCAACGGCGATAAACCCGGTATCGGAAATTTAGCAGCAAATACTTTCAGCAAGTTTAGGATCAACACGATGAAGACTGTCAAGAATATGCCGTTGTAAACAGACATCTTGATGTTAGTGAATTTTTCTCCGCCGTTGAAACGTCTGCTTGCCCATATGAACAATGCAAAGACAACAAGGAAACCAATCCACCATCTTGCAGGTTGTCCTAACAAACCATTACTGCCATTACGTGCGCCGTTCATTGGCGCGCCGTTAGGCGACATTGCGCTTGATGTCATTTGTGGCATCATTTGCGCTGCTGCATCGGCGTTTACTCCGCCTAATTCGCCTGCAAAATTGTTGCGCGTTCTATACCTATTTGCCGATGGCGGCGCATATCCTGATGACCTTCCGCCCGGATATGCGCTAGACAAGTTGATTGAATTGTTGACATCAAATCTGCTACCTAAATTCATAATCAATCATCCTTTGAAGCGCGGCGTTGTTACTCCGCAGTACAACGCCGCGCGCTAATGCCTGTTGCGGAACACACACAACAAGCAAACTGTTATAGCGTCAAACCCGGTACAGGTTGTTGGAAATTGACAAGGATACGGCGTACTGTATTGAAAAAGTTATTGCCCGCTCCTAGCGACGTTGCAGCAGAAATGATTGCCTGCCATTGCAGCGTAGTTAACACTTCGCTGTCAACAATGTCGCGGTCATCTCCGCTTGATGGATTTTCACGCGCGTGCCATAAATCCAATCCCAAGTTACCAACTTGCAACGGCGCAGAGTAGTAAAACGATTCAAGCAAACGTAATTTATCAGGCTTGAATTGATAGATAGTATCATTGATGTTTGCAATGAATTGCATAAGATCAACTCCATCTGTTCTAACGCCATTTGCAATGATATAACTGATCAATTGCATTAATTGGCCTTGACGTTCAATTGTGTAATCAACTAACCCTGTTGCAGCAAATGGTTTGCTGATTTCAACGGTACGTACTATTTGTCCTGGTGGTAGTTGTACGAAATTTGGGTCAGGCACTTCAAAATAAATCAAATCAAGGTCAAATGTAACTGCGGTAAGTGTGTTGAAATTTGTTACGAAGTTCGCGCCAGCATTGGTAAGGCGCACTGAAAAATCTACCTGTATTTCTGGCGCCTGCAAAACTATCAACCCCGTGTCAAACTCACTACCGAAATTTGCAGACAAGGGAATTATCCATTGCAATTTCCATATGTTATTGCCCATTGCTAAACCTGCTTGATGTTGAATTACAGTAGGCGTAAACATAGCATTGCCATCTGGCGCCCAAGCAGGCGCGATGCGTTCATCAAGTAGATACATCCCATAACCTGATGTATCTACCAAATTCATATTGCCTAGATTCAAATCAACGCGGAAACGATCAACAATAGACCAAGGGCCAAGCGTGGCAAATGCGCCGGCAGCAGTCAAGTTGACAGTAGCATTCAACGTGAATAACAAAGCATTGCCCAAGCCAACACGCGGCAATTGTACTTTGCCTTCGGCACCTAAGCCTGCTAACGCTTGGCCATTTGCAATGAGTTTTTCACGTTGACGCGTGTTATAGCGAAACGGAAGCAATTGTCTTTGTTCTGGCATTTGTGCTACTCCGATGCAAGTTATAGGGCGTGTGCGGAGTAACACGCGATGAATTGATAATGAGTCTATTACTACGCTGGCCTAGTATTGCGTTGTAGTAGTAAAACTCATACTGCGATAAATCTGTTTGTTCATCTACCGATATGCCTGTCATTTCCCATACGCGTTGACGATCAACAAGCATATTCAATCGAAAGATGTAAAAATGTTCTGCCTCTGACATCAATATCAACGGTACTCTTGCTGGCCTTTGTGTTCCTGTCAGTACGCCGATACCGCGTTCTCTGCCTCTGCATAAACAAGCTTGCAAATGATATGATGGATTTGTACCACCACGTAATGCGCTTGCTTCATCAATGTAAAGACGTGTAAATCTACGATCATATATCCATTGGAAAAATGCATCTTGTAAATTTGCATCAAGCGTTTCCCGCAATGGCGGGGTGTATATCAATCTTTCTTCATCACTTTCCTGTAAGCTATCAAAATCGTAGTATACAGCTTGTGTATCCTTCCATAGCGCAATCGTATCAGAAGGTTTATTATCGTAGACAACAGAATTTCTTTTCCATTTATCCTCAAGCAAAAACCTTGCAAGCGTAGTTTTACCTGTACCTGTTGCGCCTATCAATGTTGCGCGGTCATCCCTACCAATTTTCAATTGTCGCCAATCACTTATGTATAGCATTGCTATCTTTCATACTGATTGTGTTGCACTTCGTTTTCAAGCGCAGAAATTTGCAAATGTTTATCACGCATATCTAAATCTGGCGTAAACAGATTTTCAGCTTGTATTTCATCAAGTGTTTCGGCAAGGATATTTTCCAGTTCAAGTAGGAAATTAATTATATCCTTATCTGAAACTTGCTTGAGTACGGTATGCAGTGCCGTTGACAAACCCGGAATTATTTGCTGATTCTCTATAAACGGTGTTATCTTGTGTAGCAGTATTTGCTTGACTGCCGTTGGATTTTTCTCTTCTGATCCTGATGTTTTCCTCAATTCTTGGAATAACAATCTTGCTTGCGACAATTGAGAGAGTAAGCCACGGGAAGTAGCTTTCGATAACTTTTCTGATGATGGCATAGTATTCTCCGGGCAATGTATCTAATGCGCCGTCAATAGCCTGCGCTAATGCAATTGTTTCTTCATCATATAATGACCAATGATTACCTGCAAAAAATGAAACTGTTTCAAACAAAGATGTGCAACCAACAGCAATTAATCCTAGCATTGCAGCTTTTTCCACATCATCGTTTACATTTCGTTTTCGTCGTCTCTTCCGAATAGGAATAGGCTCAGGCGGGATTGTTTCCTCTTGGGTGGTGTTTCCTGTTGCTGCGTTACTTCTATTATCGGTGGTGTTATTATCGTTGTCTGGCCATTCAAGTTGTCCTGTGATTGAATTTCGTCTTCGTCGCTTTGTTCTAACACTGTTATCAACCTGTTGTTCTGTTGAACCAGTTGATCTATCTTGCTGTTCATCATCTGTTCGTATTCCGTTTGTCTCGTTTGCATTGATTGCACGTCTAAACGGGTTTGCTGCGCTTCTGTTTGACTCTGCCTGAAAGCTTCTGTCATCGCCCCGTAATTCTCCGCTTGTGCTATCGTTGCCTGTGTTTGCACTGCTTGCGTTGCTTGTGGCGTTGTCGTCTCTGTTGATGGCGGCGCGGAGTTTGGCGCGTTGACTATCACGTTTTGTTGTTCGTCTGCCATTTGATTTTTCCTTTGTGTTCGGCATTGTATCCTCTGCAAACTTTGCTACCGACAAAAATTTGTTACATCGTTACCAACATTGAGTAATGTAGATGTAACAGCATTCGGTAGCATATACGTTATCAAAATGATTGCGTGAGAAAATATGCAAGGCGGAGTAGGAAAACACTATGGCAAAACCCGCTCCGCCTTTGCAAGCTGTTTGTTCCTGCCTACGGACAGAAGCATACGCCTGCAAACCTATTTTATCAAGTAATGTCAAGCGTTTTAAACAGGTTGCTTGAATTTGTGTATTTTGCAAATTTTGTTACTTTTAGTTACTTTGCAAATTTTGTAAGCTATTATTTCATTTCCTATAGATTATCTAGGGGAGTGTACCGTACGTGAAATAGATGTGCCGGGAATAAGACATTATTTCGTCCGCGCGTGGGGTGGGGTGAAGTGGG
>Ga0187894_10004265_pt1 | contig 15446 bp, 18 predicted proteins | sample GBC1701081metaG_FD_136650 | JGI IMG/M metagenome (GOLD analysis project Ga0187894, IMG submission 136650) | White microbial mat communities from a lava cave in the Kipuka Kanohina Cave System on the Island of Hawaii, USA - GBC170108-1 metaG ... | reverse complement strand
TCTGGGGTGGTTACAAAATGAACTATGCATTAGCTTTTATTTGGGTCGCGGGGATTCTCTCTTTGGGAATTGCGGGTTATTTATGGGTGGACTTGAAGAAAAAATCTTCAGGAACTCCTAAGATGAAAGAAATCGCGCAGGCGATTCAGATTGGCGCTAATGCGTATATGAAACGTCAGTATAGAACTATTGGTATTCTTGCTGTTGTTTCAGCCATCATTATTTTTGGTGTCTATTATTTGCTTGGCAAGCAGTTTTTGGGTGAAGTGACTGCTGTTTCGTTTATTTTCGGCGCGCTCTGTTCTGCCGTTGCCGGAATTTTGGGTATGTTGATTTCAGTTAGAGCGAATGTTCGTTCAGCTGATGGCGCTCAGCGCTCGTTAAACGATGCGTTCCAGCCTGCAGTTCGTGGCGGAGCGGTTACTGGACTTCTTATTGTATCCTTATCGTTACTTGGTATTGCTGCTTTATACTCAATTCTAAGAGTTTGGGTTGATGTTTCAGAAATTCCTCACATGTTAGTTGGTTATGGTTTTGGCGCGTCTTTTGTTGCGCTTTTCGCCCAGCTAGGTGGCGGTATTTACACCAAAGCCGCTGACGTTGGAGCGGACCTTGTTGGAAAGATTGAAAAAAATATTCCTGAAGATGATCCAAGAAATCCTGCTGTTATTGCTGACCTTGTAGGTGACAACGTTGGTGATTGTGCAGGTCGTGGCGCTGATTTGTTTGAATCTTTGGCTGCTGAAAATATCGCGGCGATGATTATCGGAGTTGCTTTGATTCCAGCGTTTGGAGTTAACGGCATCTTGTATCCGCTTGTTGTTATGTCTGCAGGCCTTCTTGCAAGCGCGATTGGTGTTTTCGTTGTTAAAGTCAAAGAAAATGGAAGTCCTCTTTGGGCGATGATTAAGGGTTACCTGTTGTCAACTGCAATCATAACAGTTGCTTTGTATTTTATTACAACAAAAATGCTTGGAAGTATTTTGTTCTTCTACGCGTCGGTAGTTGGTATTGTGACTAGCATTTTGATTGTCGGGTTGACTATGTATTATACGGAATCAATTTTCCGTCCAGTAAAGAGCATAGCAAAGGCTTGTCAAACTGGTCACGCGACAAACATTATTCGAGGATTCGCTGTTGCGCTTGAATGCACAGCGATGCCAGTGATTGTTTTGTCAGTTGCTCTTATTGTGAGCTTTTTGTTCGGCAAGTGGACAGATCTTCCAAACGGAGGAGTTTATGGTGTTGCCGTCGCGACAATGGGTATGCTCGCATCTGCGGCTTACATTTTAGTTATGGACAACTTTGGTCCAATTTCAGATAACGCTGGCGGTATTGCTGAGTTTTCAGGAGCTCCAGAAAAAGTCAGACGAAGAACTGATATTTTGGACTCTGTTGGAAACACAACCAAGGCTCTAACGAAAGGTTACGCGATTGGAAGTGCGGCTCTGGCTGCGTTCTTGCTATTCACGGCGTATGTTGATGAAGTTGTCAGATACACTGGTGATTGGGGTGCGTTCATTAACCTCGCAAAGATTGAAGTTTTCGTTGCGGCGCTTCTTGGCGCAATGACTGTGTTTTTGTTCGCAAGTTTCGCGATTCGCGCGGTCTCAGACACTGCTCATGAAGTTGTTATGGAAGTTAGAAGACAATTCAAGAGCATCAAGGGTTTGATGGAAGGCAAAGTAAAGCCAGACTATGCCAAGTGTGTTGATATCTGTACCAAAAGCGCTTTGCGCGAGATGATGCTTCCAGGAATTATGGTCGTTGTTATGACTGTAGGTGTTGGTCTTATCTTGAGAGCGGAAGCAGCTGGTGCGTTCTTAATCTCTGCGACAATTAGCGGTATTTTGCTCGCGCTTGTGTTAAACACTGGCGGTGGAGCTTGGGACAATACTAAGAAGCACCTAGAGGCGTCTGGAATGAAGGGAACTCCTGTCCATCAGGCTGCAGTCACTGGTGACACCGTTGGTGACCCATTCAAAGACACAGCAGGTCCAAGCTTGCACGTTTTAATCAAATTGCTTGGAACTTTGACATTGGTCTTGGTGCCTTTGTTTATTTAATTTATTTTTATTTTCTTTTTTCTAATCCAACAATTGTTTTGAATCCTGCGTAGGCCATTTTGCGCATGTCAAATAGGTTCTTGCATTCTTTTTCAAGTTCTGGGCTAATTGTCATGTTTTTCATCACTTTGGTGTTTACTTGATTTCTGTGAGCTTTGGACTTATAAACGACAAACGCGAATATGATTGTTTCGTTTGGCTTTGCTTTCGCCATTTTTTGGAATGGAAGAACTTTCATTTTTGACGCGATGCTCAGGTCATCCCCAACGCTTTCAAAATATTGCAGTGCGCCGTATTTTATCCACATTTTTCCGGCCTCTGTCGCCATTTTTTTGTATGTTGCGAGTTTGTTTTTCTTTACTGGTAGAACGTATCCGTCAACGTATGCTTTTTTCATTTTATCACCGTATGTTCTTTACCATTTGAATTATTTAAATCATTAGTTTTTTAAATCGCGTTTCTTTATTGTTCTTTGATGAGCCAAAAAGAGGACAGGTCAGGTTCTGCTGTTATTCGTGATGTTATTTTGGGCGGGCAGGATGGTTTGGTTAATGTTTTAGGTATTGTTCTTGCAGTCGCCACGGCGACAAATTCAAAATACATTATTTTTATTTCAGGTCTTGCGGCAACGTTCGCAGAATCAATCTCAATGGCGGCAGTCGCATACACTTCAGCAAAAGCTGGACAGGAGTATTACGCGAAAAAAGATGCTGAAATTTCTCAAAAGGTGATGAGTAAATCTTCTGAAGCGAAAGAAGCTGTTCGTGAGATTTTGTCTCAAAAGTGTATGATGCAGGGAACGATGTTAAATAAGGCGGTTCAGTATGTTATGGCTGATAAATCTCGTTTGCGTTCTGTTTGGATGAATCATGCTGATGGTAGTAAGGAGGAGTTTGAGCATCCTGTTCGTGACGCTTTGATTGTTGGTTTCTCTGCGATTATTGGTAGTTTGATTCCTCTTATTCCTTTTGTTGTTCTTCCAATTCAAACGGCATTTTGGACAACGATTGGTTTTAGCAGTTTAGCTTTGTTCGCCTCAGGCGCGATGAAGGCGAACTATACTGGTGTTTCTCATATTAAGTCCGCGATAGAAATGATGCTTGTTGGAATGACTGCGGCGATTGTTGGATACTTAATCGGTATCGCCCTTGGCGCTCTGCCGATTGTTTAATCTTATTATTCTAGTCTCATTGAATTTTTCAAGCTTGCTACTGCATCGCCCCAAGGGTAATGGCATAATCCGCGGGATGTTCCGCCTTTTTTCCATTCACTTCCAGAGTATAATTCATTTTCAAGTTTTTTAGAAAATTCGAGCTCTTCGTTAGCCCATCCGCCAATAGTGTGTTGTGGCATTATGTGTTTTGCTAGTATTTGGCAGATTGATTCTGGTGTTTCTTTGGTGTAATCTGAGAGAGGCACAATATATTTTTCAATTTGTTTTACCATTTTGTTTTTATCGAGTTCAGATGGGATGTTAAAAAAGTCCAGCCAATTAGAGAGGTTTGGTTTTTTGTATACAAATGCGCCGTGTATTAGAAAATTTTCTTCTTTTTTTCTTGCCGCGTAGCCGGCCACTTTTTTGCCATCTATTTCAACATCATAGCCGTCTGTTTTTTCTTTATCATCTCGAAGGTATGTTCGCCTTTTAACTTGTGCGTTGATTCCTAATTCATTAAGGGCTGAGCATACTTTCTCGCATAGCCATTTCATTTCTTTTGTAATGTCCACATCTCCTTTGAGCGGTCTTACTAATGCTAGCGAAAAATCATCTCCGTGAACATACGCCCTTCCTCCTCCGATTATTCTTGCAACTTCGATTCCTTTTTTCGCGCAAATTTCAAGGTTTACGTCTTCTATTTGTTGAGAGTAAGGAAGTGTAATGCTTGGTTTCCATTGAAAGAACGCGAGTGTTGGAACGTTTGAATAAATGAGACTCTCTGTTAAGCTGGCGGCTCTTCGCGCGGAATATTCAGTTAAAGGTATTACTCTCATAAAAAACTAAACCCATTAACGCTTTAAATTCATTTCTTAATTTGTTTATACAGATAGTACACCATAACATTTTTATGCGCGGGCTATGTGTTTATTTTTATGAAATGGTTGATTGCGTTGTTGTTTTTGCTTTCGGCATGCGAGGTTCCTATTAACGAGCCTCTTTCAATGAGAACTCTTGGTGATTCTTGCTCGCAAAGTTCTGAGTGTGAAACTCCTAGTGATTATCTTATCCAGTCAAATTGTCCGTTTCAATCCGCATGTATCGACGGCGTCTGTCATGTTGTTTGTCCAATTTGGAATCAGGGTTCCGCAAATTATGTTGTTGCCTGTGAAAAAAATGAGGATTGCGATTGTTCTTGGCGTGAAAACCGGTCCTTAGAGTGTATTTGTTCTAGCGGTGTGTGTCTTTCGGTGGAAGCCTAATGCACAACCTTTAAAAAGCAAGAGTTCCTTTAAATACCTAAAAAGAGGGACATGAAAAAGACTATTGCTAAATTTAATGTTGAGTATATTCAAATTCTTGATGAGAAGGGTAATGTAGATAAGAAACTCGAGCCAAAGCTTTCAAAAGATGAGTTAAAAGCGTTGTATCGTTGGATGGTTTTTGAAAGAGTTTTTGACAATACTGCGCTAGCGCTTCAAAGAGAAGGTAGAATTGGAACTTACGCTCAATCTTTGGGAGAAGAAGCTGTTCATGTTGGCTCGACTTTTGCTTGCGATGAGGATGATATTGTTTTTCCAGATTATAGAGAGCACATTTCTTTTTTGATGAAGGGCGCGTCAGTAAAAAACATCCTGCTATACTTCGGCGGTTCTGAAGAGGGAATGAAAGTTCCTCCAAAGTCCCAAATTTTTCCGTATTGTGTTCCTGTTGGTTCTCAAACTTTGCACGGCGCGGGTGCCGCGATTAGTATGAAGCTTCAAAGAAAAAAAGTAGCCACGCTTACTTTTGTTGGCGATGCGTCTACAAGCACCGGTGATTTTCACGAGGGTCTTAATTTCGCCTCAACTTTTGTAGCTCCTGCTGTTTTCATTGTAAGAAACAATCAGTTCGCGATTAGCGTGCCAAGAACTTGCGATCAGCCGGATTGGGGCGGTTGTCAAACAAGGTCTGAAACAATAGCTCAAAAAGCGATAGCGTATGGTATGGAAGGAGTTCAAGTTGACGGAAATGATGTTCTTGCTGTCTATAAAGTCGTAAAAGATGCTATTGAGAAAGCAAAAGCGGGCAAAGGTCCAACGCTAGTTGAGTGCGTGACTTATCGTCTTGCGTCGCACACAACTGCGGACGATCCGACGCGTTATCGTTCTGATAAAGAGGTAAAAGCTTGGGAAAAGAAAGAGCCGCTTGTAAGATTCAAGGAGTATCTTAAGAAAAAGAAAATTTGGGATGAGCGTTTTGAGCAGACAATTCAAGCGGAAGCGAAAAAGCTTGTTGACCTTGGCGTTAAAGAGTATGAAAAAGTTAAAGGCAAGCGTGATGATATTTTCGATTATGTTTTTGAAAAGCCGACAAAAAATTTAGAGGAGCAAAGAAATGGCTAAATTAACAATTATCGAGGCTGTTCGTGACGCTCTTGATTGCGAGATGGCCAAAAATAAGTCCATTGTTGTTCTTGGTGAGGATGTTGGCAGAGATGGCGGTGTTTTTAGGGCAACTGATGGTCTTTGGAAAAAATATGGGGACAGAAGAGTAATTGACACTCCTTTGGCAGAAAGCGGCATAGTTGGTATTAGCATCGCGATGGCAGCGACCGGTCTTAAGCCTGTTGCAGAGATTCAGTTTGATGGTTTTACTTATCCTGCGCTTGACCAGTTGTTTTCTCACGCTGCAAGATTGCGAACGCGTTCGCGTGGAAGATGGACTTGTCCAATAGTTGTAAGATTCCCGTACGGCGGAGGTATTCGTGCGCTTGAACATCATAGCGAAAGTCCTGAGACTTATTTTATTCATACTGCTGGCCTAAAAGTTGTTGTTCCAAGTAATCCTTATGACGCGAAAGGTCTTCTTATTGCCGCGCTAAGAGACCCTGACCCGATTATTTTTATGGAGCCAAAACGAATTTACAGAGCGATTCGTGATGAAGTTCCAGCTGAAGCGTATACTTGCGAGATTGGTAAGGCAAAAGTTGTAAAGGAAGGCTCAGATGTTACTTTAATCGCTTGGGGCGCTATGGTTCGTGAATGTCAAAAAACCGCTGACCAGTTAGCGTCTAAAGGTGTTAAGTGCGAAGTTATCGACCTTAGAACATTAAGCCCTTGTGATTATGATTCTATTTATGATAGCGTTAAAAAAACTGGGCGCGCGATTGTTGTTCACGAAGCTCCAAAGACTTGTGGTTTTGGCGCTGAAATCGCAGCAAGAATTCAAGAGCAGAATCTTTTATCTCTTAAGGCTCCTGTTTTGAGAGTTACTGGTTTTGATGTTCCGTATCCTTATTTCCAGTTAGAAAATGAGTATATGCCAAATCCTGAAAGAATCAGCGCGGCTGTTGAGCGGGTGATGACTTTCTAATGGAGTTCAGATTGCCCGATCTTGGAGAAGGTATAGCTGAAGGTGAAGTAATCAAGTGGCTTGTAAAAGAAGGAGATATTGTTGAAGAGCATCAGCCGATTTTAGAAGTTGAAACGGACAAAGCTTTAGTTCAAGTTCCAAGCCCTGAGAGCGGGAAAATTATTAGTATCAACGCAAAAGCCGGTGAAAAAGTTCATGTTGGTGATGTTCTTTGTGTTGTAGGTAGTGAATCATCTCCAGTTAAACCGCAAAAAGAAAAAGTTGAGCAAAAACCAAAAAAGAAAGGTTCTGTTTCTGTTATTGGTGAATTAGAAGAGGCGCCTGATGAAGAGGAAACTAAAGTTGAATCGCCAAAAGCCCCTTCAAAGCAATCTTCTCCAAATGTTCAGGTTCTTCCTTCAGTTAGAAAGCTCGCAAGTGAAATGGGTGTTGACCTTTCAAATGTCAAAGGTTCAGGCCCTGATGGGAGAATCACTGAAGATGATGTCCGAAGAGGCAGCAATCAGTCTCAAAAACCTTCCACTACACAGCCAAAAACGGGTCCTACTGTCGCGTTTGAAAAGTTCGGAAGAGTTCTAAGAATCCCTCTCAAAGGCATTAGAAAAACTATTGCTGAAAATATGATTAAGAGCTTGCAGTCCGCGGCTCACGTTACTCACACTGATTGGGTTGATATCACAAATTTAGCGGCGCTAAAAGATAAAGAAAAGACAGCTGCCGAAGATAAAGGAGTGAAGCTTACGTTCTTGCCATTTATCATAAAAGCTGTTGTTCTTGCTCTAAAAGAATATCCGTATCTTAACAGCAGTTTGGATGATTCATCAGGAGATATTGTAATTAAGCAATATTACAATATAGGAATCGCTGTTGACACTCCTAATGGTTTAATGGTTCCTGTAATTAAATCCCCTAACGAAAAAACTCTTATCGAAATAGGAAGGGAAATTTATCGTGTTGCTGAAATGGCGAGAACCAGGGAAATTCAGCTAAAGGATTTGCAGGGCGGAACTTTTACGATAACAAATATTGGAAGTATTGGCGGTATTTTCGCAACTCCGATTATTAATCATCCTGAATGCGCGATTTTAGGTCTTGGAAGGGCGTTTGATATGGCGGTTCCGTTGGATGGAGAAATTAGGATTAGAAAGATGCTTCCTATTTCATTGTCATTTGACCATCGTATTGTTGATGGCGCGATGGCGGCAAAGTTCGCGAATGAAGTTAAGCGAAGATTAGAAGACCCTGATGCTCTTCTAATGGGGTATTGATATGAAACACTATATTTGCACGGGCGGTTGTGAAGGAGTTTCAAGAACGCCCGGATTTTGTCAGGCGAAAACTTGCGATAAGTTTGAAGACAAGTTGGAAGTTTGCAATTGCACTGATGGTAAACACCTTGAAAAACTTGACTTGTAATTAGTGCACGAAAAACGCGTTGAATTTTCCTGAATATTCTTGCCAGACCCATTCTACTTTGTCAACTTTTGCCATTGGGTGTTTGTATTGGCAAAGTGCGAGAAGGTCTCGAAGTTTTGTTTTGTCTCCTTCTGCGATTAGTTCTACTGTTCCGTTGTCATTATTTTTTACGTATCCTACAAGTCCTCTCTCTTCTGCGTTTTTTCTAGTAAAGTCTCGAAAGAATACTCCTTGTACTTTGCCGTGAAATATCGCGTGCAGTCTTGCGCGTTCGGTAAAGAGTCCTAAAACTTCTTCGTATTTTGTTTTTTCTTCTTGCTGCCCTTGCTTGAGCTGCCTATCAACCATGTTTTTTATGCCGTCAACTAGTTTCATTTTTTGCAGCAGGATTTCATTTCACCAAAGTCGCAAAACATTGATGTGAAGAGCATCAGTCCTGAGTCAAGCTCTTCTTTTCCTTTTTTTGTGAGAGAATATTCTTTGTTTTTGTTGGAAGTTATGAGTCCTTTTGTTTTCAAATCTTTAAGCGCAGGGTATATTGTCCCAGGGGATGGTCTTGTTCCTCGTCTTTTTTCAAGCTCAAGGGCTATCTCTGCGCCTGTCATGCCTTGTTTGTTAAGCAGCCAAAGAATCAAAAATGACAAATATCCTTTCATGTCGCATTTCATATTCTTCATTATGGATGTCCGATATATAAATCTTGGGAAGTCAAATCCATAAAATTTAAATACATATATCGGATATACGATATTGGACATCCGAAATGATGTTCGGAGGAAAAAGAATGGGTAATATGAGTTGTTGCGAAGGCCAAAGCTGCGGTCCAAAAGGAAGGGGCTTTCTGACAAGCGAAGAAAAAATTGAGCGCCTTGAAGAATACAAGGACTGGCTTGAAAGTGAGGCAAAAGGTGTCTCGGAGGCGATAGTTGAAATAAAAAAGAAGAAGTGAGGATTCTTTTTTCTTTATTTTTTATTGTTTTAATTGAAAAGAAAAGATTATATAGCCCGAATTGATGAATTTTTCTATGAACTTCAGAAACAAATATTTGGTTATTTCACTGAGAACGCTGTTTGGTTTGGCTCTTATTGCGATCGGCGTAATGGGCTTTATTTTTGAGCCTCCAGCAGATCAGCTAACTGAGAAAGGGGCGGCGGCAATCGCAGGCCTTGAAGCGCTAGGTATTGCAAAATTCATATCTATTGTTGAAATTCTCGCGGGGCTAATGCTTGTTACGGGTTTCTTGCCTGCCTTTGGAGCGATTCTAGCGGCGCCTATTGTAGTGGGAATTATAGTATATCATATAGTTCAAGAGCCAAGCAGTATTGTTCCTGGACTAGTTTTTGCCGTTTTAAACGCCTACCTAGGATACGCATATTGGGATAAATACAAGGCGATTTTTAAGCGATAATTTTTTCTTTTTCTATTTGTATTTTAGAGCATAATCATCTTTTTATACTCAATATTCGACTTATGAATTGGGTGATGTAAATGTTTGGATTAACAATAAATTGGTTAGCTATTGTCGCGGCGACTGTCGCGAGTTTTGTAATTGGAATGTTATGGTACGGCCCTATTTTTGGCAAGAAATGGATGGCTTTGATGGGTTATACCAAGAAAAGTATGAAGAGTATGAAGATGACTCCGATGGAATCTATGTCTATTGGTGTTGTTGGAATGGCGATTAGCGCGTTTGCGTTGGCGAATGTAGTTGCCCTAGTAAAAATCGTTTATCCTGCGTATCCTGCGCTTAATGCGGGTCTTTTCGCCGCAGGTCTTATCTGGGTTGGGTTCTCGCTAACTTCAGAGTTAGGAAGTGTTACTTGGGAGAACAGGTCATGGTCGCTTTTCTTTTTGAATTCTGCCCATAATCTGATTTCATTGCTTGTAATGGGCGCCATAATTGGTGTTTGGGTATAATTTAATTTAGAAATTTTATTTTTCTTTCTTGTATCGAACTATCGCTTCGCGAACTTTCTTTTTGGCAACAACTGCCCCTTTCCAACCGAGAATTTTTACTTTTTTGCCTTCAAGCTGTTTATAGACTTCAAAAAAGTGAGCGATTTCTTCAAGAACGTGTTTGCTGATTTGTTTTATGTCTTTTATGTGGCTCATTCTTGGGTCTGAGACTGGAACGCAAAGTATTTTGTCATCTCCTTGCCCGCTGTCAAGCATTCTCATTACGCCGATTGGTCTTGCCTCGATTAAACAGCCGGGAAATGTTCTAATTCCTACTATTACAAGGGCATCAAGTGGGTCGCCGTCTTCTCCTAGTGTTTGCGGAACAAATCCGTAATCGCCAGGATAATGAAGCGGTGAGAATAATACTCTGTCAAGTTTGAAAACGCCGTGTTTTTTGTCTATTTCGTATTTGTTTTGGCTTCCTTTTGGGATTTCAACTATTACGTTAAGCTGTTCAGGTGTTCCTGGTGAAATGTGGTCAATATTCATGATATATCTACTCTAATATGTGTTTTTAAACGTTTCTATTGTCAGTCATTGAAAGAATTCGAGGAGTTCTGCCGATGAATGAAATATTTTTTGAGGTTTTTCTCGAACTAAAAGCTGTTCGTTATGATATCCCCAAGTCACTCCAAAGCACTTAACTCCTGCTTTTTTGCCTTCTTTTATGTCGCCGGATGTGTCTGTTATGAACGCGAAGTCAGAATTAGGATATTTTTTCTTGATGATTTCTATTTTCTCTATTTTGCTTGTCGCGATATCCGCGCCAAGAACTTCATTCACATTAATCTTAAATTTTTTAAGAAACTTTTTGACAACGCTTGTTTCTGATGATGTAACGATGATTATTTTATTATTTTTCGAAAGTTCATTGACAACTTCATTTATTGCATCAAACATTTGTATTTCTTTTTCGTGTTTCAAAAATCCCGCGCGAAAATCTTCAATCATTTTTGGTATGTTTTCTTTTTTCATTCCGCGCGAAACAACGTCAACATAAAAATTATCATCGTATAGGTGAACGAATTCATCTTTGTTCATTTTAGAAAGGCCATATTGTTCGCAAACAGAATTATAGATGTTAAAAACGACTAAAAAAGAGTTGGCGATAACCCCATCGTAATCAAACATTAAAACGCGCATAAGTAAGTAAAGCCAGAGTCACTATAAAAACCTTGTTTTGACACATATGTGTCATACCATTTAAATAAAAGTCAGCATTAATAGACCATATGACCACAGATCACCTGTTTGTGGGATTTGGCGTTCTGGCTGACCGAGATGCAGTTATTGAGGCGGAATTTAAAAAAAGGGGAATAGATGTCATTCCAAAAGCAGAAAGAAAGACAGGTAATATTCTTAGAGAGTATCAGCATCGTTATACCGGTCACATCTCCGATTTAGAAAAAATAACCAAAGCGTATAATGAAATTCGTTACGCTTCTGACTTTTATGACAAAGTCCCCGTTCGGGAGTTTGCCGAAGACGCCATCGCGGATATGATTTTTACAAGCGGTTTGGAAATCAAAATTTGCACCTCATTTTCGCTTAAAAAAAGAATTGAACTAAACGGCAAGCTCGACTGGCTTCAAAGACATTTTGAGAAGCAGCTTGGAGAAAGAATTTATCTGATTCCTGACCATACCCCAACTGGCGTTAACAGCTCGGTGAAAAGAACTGACAGAAGCATGTTAAAGGGAGGTTATTTCATCACAACAGATGAATCTTATAACTCTGTCATGCCAGGACCTTCTCTTTTAGTTTTGGAAGAGGCGTGTTTTGGAAAGACTAAATGGCCTTTGGTAAGTTTTGATGAGAATAAAGAAAATTATTGGTACAACATCATAAATCCGAAAGCGACACGAAAAGTTTCTCCTGAAAATGAGATGGAAGTTCGAGAAGAAAGCACTAAGCTTTCTCTTTAAACTTGTTCAAAACTTCAGATATCTCTTCAACTGCTTTAGTTTCGCTTAATTTATTTCTTAAATCAGCTCCGCCAATTATTCCCTTAGTAAAGCTCATCGCGTGTGTTTTTATTGACGAGAAATCTATGCCGTACTTTTTTGCGAATTCAAGGTATTCAAAGAATAATGGAATTGGATTTATTTTTTCATAGCTTTCTTTGTTAAGATAATCGGTTATTTGAGTAAAGATGTAAGGGTTTCCTATTGCTCCGCGGGCAATCATTATCGCGTCAACTCCGCTAAAGTCAAGTTTTTCCTTAAATTGTTCCGGAGTAAATACATCTCCGTTGCCAATTACTGGAATATTAACTGATTCCTTGACTTTTTTAATAATGTCCCAGTCGGCGAGTCCGGAATATCCTTGTTTTTGTGTTCTTCCGTGAATCGCTATAGCTGATGCGCCTGCGTTTTCAACTATTTTTGCGACTTCTACAGCGTTAACGTTATTATCGTCGATTCCTTTTCGTATTTTGACAGTTATAGGTCTATTAACCGAAGAAACAAGTTTATTCACAAATGAAGAAATTTTTTCTGGGCTTTTCAAAAGTTCGCTTCCTGCTCCTGTTTTGATGACTTTCCAGGCAGGGCACCCGCAGTTTATGTCAATAACGTCGAATTTGTGTTCAAGCTGCCTTGCTGCTTCGCAAACATCTTCTACGCTGTTTCCAAAAAGCTGAACTGCGACAGGTTTTTCCCCCGGCGATGTTTCAATCATTTTAAGTGATTTAAAATTTCCTCTAACGATGGCCGTTCCGCTTACAAATTCTGTGTAAGTTAGTCCTGCGCCGTATTTTGCTCCTAAAGCTCGGAAAGCTACGTCTGTGACTCCTGCCATTGGCGATAACACGGCTTTGCTTTTGAGTTTTGGAAATGCCATAAAAATAAGAAATCAGGAGTTATTAATCAGTTTTTCTGTGGGGCGCGACTTGCCTTCGTTTTTCAACCGCGATTAGCTTTTCGCAAAGACTTATGTATCCGTAGTGATGATGATTTTCCGGCAATTTTTTGAATAATTCAAGCGCGTTTGAGAGGGCATCTATTGATTCTTTATCTTTTCCTTGCAGTTGGAACAAGCTATTAGCTAAAGTCCAGTAATTTATTGCTGTTGGATTTTTTTGAACCTGTGAATACAATTTGCTTACGTGACTGATTCTTTTTGTTACTTCATCCGAGGTGTGTTCGCGATGTTCGCTCAATCTCCCTTTCAAAAGTTGGCCAAGGTGCCATTTAAATTCACTCATTGTTGGTCTCTCTTCCGGATTTTTAGCTACAGCCATCATTACTATGTTTTCCAAAGGCTTTGAAACTTGAGGTCTGTATTCTCTTGCGAACACAAAATCTGGAACTTCTCTTAGTTTAACAAGCATTGAAACTGCGTTTGTGTCCGCGCCTCTCATCATTGATTGAAGTGGTGAAAGTCCGCAAAGCAAATCATATAGTGACGCTCCAAGGGCGAATACTTCAGAGCGTTCATCGTAATAAGTGATGTCTTCAACGCATTCTGGAGCGTAAAACTTTGGAGTTCCTAAAAGTTCGCCGGCGAGAGTGTGCGAGGCAACTTCTGAGTCAAGGCTTTTAACCAATCCAAAATCCGTAAGTTTGACTTTTGTTATTGTTTCAGATTCTTTGCTAAATTCGACCAAAAAATTTAATGGTTTGATGTCACGGTGCAATATTTCGTTTTTGTGGCAAAATTCTAAGGCAGTCGCGATTTTTTCGCAGATATAAACTGACATTGGAACGGGCATTTTTCCTTTAACATTGTCAAGAGGCATCGCATCCACATATTCCATTAATATTTTCATTTTATCTTCAGGATTGGTTGGTTCAATCCATCCATATCCTTCAACAATATTCGGGTGTCTATATGATGGATTTACCATAAACGCTTTTTCTTTGTCGATGCGGTCTCCAATTTCATCGCTCGTGAACTGAAGCTCTTTTACCGCTATGATTTTCTTCTCAAGAAGTCCGATTAATCTTTTATCGTTTGATTGTTGGGCATCTTTTTTTGCATCGGCGTAAACCTCGTTACGCTGATCGTCACTCATTTCTTTTTCAAATGACTCCGCTGCGCTTCTATACTGGGAATCATCTAAAATTTCGCCATAATAAACATAAGGATTAAACATCCATTTGTGAACAGTCGCCATTCCCCCTTTTCCAATTTGGCCTGAATTAAAGTAATATTTTTCAAAATCTCTAACCCTTTGCTCTATTCCTTTCGCCATCACTGCACCACTTTTGAATGGATACACGAGGTTTAAAAACCTTGTGGCTCATTTCAGTCGAAATAAATTAGCCACTTATTAGTGACTACAATAGAAAGGTTTTTATATAATGAGTTGCAGTGTCTGTTTTGGTGGATTTATGAAAGTATACATTTCAAAAGAAGGATTTTTGGACGAAAATGTCGAACAGCTAAAAGAGTTCTATTTAGGAAGAAATGATGAAGTAGTTGTTGTAAACGCTTTTGGAAGCCTTGTTCCTTACGCAAGAGATGATAATTTGCTTATCGCCTCAGAAGTAAATGGTTCAAACAATCAGTATAAGCTAAACCAGTATCAAAAAGCGGGCTCGCAATTCAAGTATGTTTTATATCGCGATAGCTCTCCTTCAGGAAGGAGTTTAACGACTATGTTCAAAAAAGCGTCAAATCATGTACCTGAAAAAAAGCCAGGAATCATGTTAAAACACCCTTTTGACTTGGAAACTCACAAGAAAAGTTTGGAGGATTTGATTTAATGGGCGGCGGAACAGGTTCAGGTAAAAGCGGGAACCCTGTAAAAAACTGTTTTGAGTGCACAGGTGAAGATGAAATGAAAGAAATCTGCCCTCTTTACGGCAAATCGTCAACTCAAAGAATATGCGGAAACCGTCTTGTTTGCGATAATGATTGGATAAAATATCTTAATGAAAACAAAAAGTTCACTACATACACTAAAATGCTTGATGAAATAATAAAAAAATATGATTTAAATGAAATTCCAATAATCAACATTGGCAAAACAATTGAATTGTCAGATAAAATTTCACAGATTGTTGTTAAAACCGTTAGTGATGTGACTGGCGATGATTTGAACAAAAGCCGTCTGGTTCTTCTAACTTACGGCGATTTCAAGGGAGAAATTGAAAAGACAAGAGAACTCGGATATAGGGGTCCAATATCAGTATTTAGCGAAGATGCGCTTGCCAAAAAATATGGAAAAAGAATTGGTGCTGATGAGATCTGCTCTTCAAAAGATGAAATTTACAAAACAATTTTAAAATATATTGCATAAGTTTACAAAAGATCGAGCAGGGTCTTCTTAGGATTTTTAGATAATACGACTCCTGACGCAATTAGTACGCCCATCGCGCCCAAATCTTTCGCGCGCCTTACATCTTTTCGCGTGTGAATTCCCGCTCCGCAAAGAACAGGAACATTAATTGTATGAGTAACTTGTGTCACAACTTCTGGTTTTGCGTCTGTTACTGATATTTTTCCTCCAATTAGTGAGGGAGGCTCTATTGCGATAATATCTGGTTTT
>Ga0187894_10004264_pt1 | contig 15448 bp, 12 predicted proteins | sample GBC1701081metaG_FD_136650 | JGI IMG/M metagenome (GOLD analysis project Ga0187894, IMG submission 136650) | White microbial mat communities from a lava cave in the Kipuka Kanohina Cave System on the Island of Hawaii, USA - GBC170108-1 metaG ... | reverse complement strand
GGCTGCGCGCAAGTCCTCGAGCCGCTGGCCGCGGAGGTCGTGCGCATCGGCGGCAGTCACGCTCAGCGCCAGGTGGTTGAGGACACCTTGTTGGTTGCCTTGATCAAGGGCGGCGAGACCGCCAAAGCCCGCACATTGCTCGACAGCCGACTGCACCGCCGGCCCTCGCCGCTCGACGCACAGTGGCGAGCGACGATTGCGGCGTGATGGCTGGGAGCGCGTCACTCCAGTGGCGCACCGGCGCGCAGCGCCGGATCATGAGTGATGGAAACAGGAGCCGGCCCTTCGGGCCGGTGCGCCACTGGAGTGGCGCGCTCCCGGCAAAAATGTGCGTCTGAGTCAGACCTGTCTTGCCTCGCGGCGGAAGGCGCGGCTCATGCTGGCGGCAAACGCGTCCAGCGACGCCCGATCGGCGCCGTCGCGCGCGGCGGCCGACATGCCGGCCAAGGCGATCGTCACGAACCCCGCCAGCGCCTCGGCGCGCTGCGGGTATTCCGTGGCGATGAAGTCGCGCAGCGCGGCGCGGGCACCCTGCTTAGCGGCGGCGGTCAGCGCGCGTGCGTCAGGATCGGCACTGTTGCGCGCGCCGTCCAGCACCAGGCAGCCGGCGACGCCATCGCACGCGGGGTATAGCTCGGCGGCGCGCAGGAACATATGCGCGATCACGGTGGCGACCGAGCCGCCCTTGGCGCGGGCGTAGGTGAAGAGGTTGGCCTTGCTGTCCGTGTAACGTTCCAGCACGCGCGCGAACAGGCCGGCCTTGCTGCCGAAGGCGGCGTAGAAGCTGGGTGGCGTGATGCCGAAGGCGGCGCCGAGCTCGGCCACGCCCACCGCGTCGTAACCGCGGGCATGGAACAGCTTCATCGCGGTCTCGACCGCCTGGTCCATATCGAAGGTCCGCGGGCGGCCCCTTGCATGTGAATTTTTTATAGTGACCACTATATTAAATCCTTGCGCTCGGCTCCCAACAGTATATATAGTAGTCACTATACAAACTCAAGGAGGCCGTCATGGCCGATTTCACGGGTAAGAATGTCCTGGTCCTCGGCGGCAGCCGGGGTATCGGTGCGGCCATCGTTCGCCGCTTCGCCAAGGGCGGCGCGAAACTCGCCTTCACCTACGCCGGCTCGAAGGAGGCAGCCGAGACGCTGGCCGCCGAGATCGGCGCCGAGGCCGTTCGCACCGACAGCGCCGATCGCAGGGCGCTGATCGCGACGGTTGCCGCACGCGGTGCGCTCGACGTCATCGTCATCAACGCCGGCACCGCGATGCTGGGCGATCCGCTGACGTTGGATCCCGACGCGATCGACCGCATGATCGACGTCAACGTGCGGGCGCCATACCACGCCGCCGTCGAAGCGGCGCGCAAGATGAACGACAACGGCCGCATCATCGTGATCGGCTCGGTCAACGGCGATCGCATGCCGTTTGCCGGCGGCGCCGCCTATGCGCTCACCAAGTCGGCGGTGCAGGGCATGGTGCGCGGTCTGGCGCGCGACTTCGGCGCCCGCGGCATCACCATCAACAGCATCCAGCCCGGCCCGACCGACAGCGACATGAATCCGGCCGACGGCCCGATGGCCTCCATGATGCACAGCTTCATGGCCATCAAGCGCCACGCCCACGGTAGCGAGATCGCCGAGCTGGCCGCGTACCTCGCCGGACCGCACGGCGCCATGATCACGGGATCGATGCAGACCATCGACGGCGGCTTCGGCGCCTGACCCCGTTCCGATCAAGTGGACGCACAACATCCCTTCCGCCGGGCGGGCGTTAGGAAGTGGACGCATCTTTTGAAGGCCTGCTCGTTGTCATCCTGAGCGACCCTTCGGCAGACGTCAGGGCAGGCGCGAAGGATCTTTTGAACGGTCCTGCCGCACGGGACTGTCCATCAGGTACCGTGCCCCCCGGTTGCGCCGTTCGTGCGATTCGACGGTCTAAAAGATCCTTCGCGCCTGCCCTGAGGTCTGCCGAAGGGTCGCTCAGGATGACAGCGAGGTGCCGGCGCGAGATGTGTCTACTCTCTTAGCGCACAGGCGGGGAGAAGGGATGGACCTAAAAGACCAGCCCGGTCTTGAAGACGAGGCTGGCGTAGAAATAGAGTTCGGCATCCAGCGCCCGCATGATGTTCGGGCCGCGGCGGAAGCCGTGCTGCTCGCCGGTGAACAGCATGTAGCCGACCGGAACCTGGTTGCGCCGCAGCGCGTCCACCATGGTTTCGGTCTGGCTGGGCGGGACGATCCTGTCCTCGTCGCCCTGGAAGAAGACGACCGGCCGGCGCAGCAAGTCGGCATGGTGCACCGGCGAGCGTTCGCGATAGAGCTGTTCATTGCCGGCCAGCGGCGCGATCAGCCAGTCGAGATAGCGCGACTCGAACTTGTGCGTGTCGCGGGCAAGCGCGGTGGCGTCGCTCACGCCATAGTGGCTGGCGCCGCCAGCGAAGGCGTTGCGCACCAGCGCCATCAGCGTCGTGTAACCACCGGCGCTGCCGCCGGTCATGACCATCCGCTCGCCATCCACCAGCCCCGACCTGGCGAGATGGGTGGCGCCGTTGATGCAGTCATCGACATCGACGACACCCCATTGGCCCTGCAGGCGGTCGCGGTAGGCGCGACCATAGCCGGTGCTGCCGCCATAGTTGACGTCGAGCACGGCAATCCCGCGGCTGGTCCAATACTGCGTGCGCAGGTCGAGCACGCCGGGTGAGAACGCGGTCGGACCGCCGTGGCACTTCACCAGCAGGGGCGGCTTGCTGCCATCAGGCGCGACATGGTCGGGATTGTGCGGCGGGTAATAGAAGGCATACGCGGTTCGATCGCCCGTCGTCGGGAACGCGACATGCCGCGGCTTGGTGAAGTAGCGGGACAGATCCGGATCGAGCCTCGCCGCGCGCTGCAGCACCTCCGTCTGGCCGGTCGCGAGATCGAGACGAACGATCGCGGCAGGCTCGGTGGCAGAGCCGGCGCGGAAGACGGCCTCGCCTTCGCGCGCCCGCACATAGCTGTAGTCGGTGTAGGCCAGATCGATCGATGTGAGCTGCAGCGAAGCAAGATCAAGGCGCGCCAGGCGGCCGATGCCGTCCTCCCAGAAGCTGCAGACGATGGTGCTATTACCCGCGAACGCATAGCTGGAAAAAGCGAATCCCCACGGCGCCTGGGCAAAGTCGGCGGCACGCGGCGCCAGTGCGCGTTGCGTGTCGCCTTCCAGCCGGTAAAGGTTCCACCATCCGCTGCGGTCCGAGATGAAATACAAGGTCCCGTCCGGCGACCATGTCGGCTGGAGGACCGACTCGCCCGAACCACCGGCCACCAGTCGCTCGGCGGCGAGCGTGCCATCCGATGCGATGTCGGCGACGCGCAACTCGGTCTCGACCCAGGGCATGTTCGGGTGCCGCCACGTCAGCCAGGCCAGCTGGCGGCCGTCGGGCGACAGTTGTGGGGCGGCGTAGAAATCGTTGCCGCCGGCGAGCACGCGTCCGGCGCCGCCCGTCGTGAGGTCGATATCGACGATGGCATTTTCGACCGGGCCGTGGGCGCCGGCATGGCTTTCGCGCACACCGATCCAGCGGCCGCGCGGCACATCGATGATACCGTCGGCGTACCGGTAGCCGGCCTCGGTCGCATTGGACGGCGGCGTCAACGCCACGGGCGGGCCACCCGGTGCGCAACGCCAGAGGCGCTGGTCGGCCATGTTCGAGCAATAGGCGATGCCGTTGTGCACCACGGTCGCGCCACCGCCGTATTCGTGCACCCGGGTGCGCGCGTTGAAATCCGCCGGCGTGAGCTCCAGCGGCGGCGCTCCCGCCTGATGGCGGACCAGCACGTTGCGCCCCTTCTCGCGCGGGCGCGCCTCGATCCAGCAGATCGCTTTGCCGTCGATCTGGACATCCGACAGCCCGATCGACTCCGCGACGATGAGGTCGGAGGTGACGGGGGACAGCCAGGATCCGTAGGGGAGCGTGATGGGCATGACTGGTCTCCGGGCGTCGCTAGGCCGAGGCGTGTTCCCTGACGAAGACGCCGTCAACGATCACATGGCGCTGTCCACGCGAGCAGCGCTCGATGCGGGCAACGACATTGTAGACATCCCGCAGCATGGCGTCGGTGATGACCTCGTCGCAAGTCCCGCACTGCCGCACGGTGCCGCCGCTCACCAGCAGCGCCTTGTCGGCGAAGTGCAGGGCATGGTTCAGATCGTGCAGGGCGATGAAGACGACCATGGCCCGTTCCTCGGCCAGCCGGCGGATCAGGCCAAGGACCTCCATCTGGCGGTACAGATCAAGGGCGCTTGTCGGCTCGTCCATCAACAGCACGTCGGGATCACGGGCAAGGGCGTGGGCGATGCCGACAAGTTGCCGCTGCCCGCCGCTCAACTCATAGAGATAGCGGAAGCTGATATCGCCGATTTGCAGATCGGCAATCGTCTTGTCCACGCGCGCGAGATCGTCGGCACCGACACGCCAGGCGCCGCCTTGCTTGGCGGCCAGCAGAATGGACTCATAGACCGTGAGCGCAACGGTCGCGGTGTCGTCCTGGGGCATGTAGGCGATGGATCGGCTTCCGTGTTGGACGCCGCTGAGCGTGATTCGTCCGGGTCCGCCGATGATGCCGGCGATTCGCCGGAACAGTGTCGATTTTCCGGCGGCGTTCGGGCCGATGACAGCAACGATCTCGCCGCCATTGAAAGCCGGCGTCGTGATGTCGCTCAGGATACGCGTGCTGCCGTAGGCAGCGCCGAGGCCCTCCAGCGAGATGGCTACCAAGATTGTCTCCCGCTGCGCAGGATCAGGTAGAAGAACAGCGGCATGCCGACCAGCGAGGTCACGATCCCGACAGGAATCATCGCGCCCGATATCAGGGACTTGCTGGCAATCGAACTCAGCGACAGGATCAGCGCGCCCGATAGAGCAGTTGCCGGCAGGAAGAAACGCTGATCCTCGCCGATCATCATGCGCGCAATATGCGGGCCGACGAGACCGACGAAACCGATCGTGCCGACGAAGGCGACGGGAACCGATGCCAGAAGCGCCACGAGCAGCAGCGCCTGGAGACGCAGACGGTGGACGCGCACGCCGAAGCTGGCGGCCTTGGCGTCGCCCATCCGCAAGGCGGTCAGTGCCCAGCTCTGGCGCACGAAGATTGGCAGGACTGCCGCGATCACCGCAACGGCGATGGCAAGCTTGGGCCAGGTCGCCTTGGTCAGGCTGCCCATCGTCCAGAAAATCATCGCGGCGACGGCCTGGTCTGATACGAAATACTGCACGATCGCCAGCAGCGCGTTGAACGTGAAAACCAGTGCGATGCCCAGCAGGATGATGGTCTGCACCGTGGCGCCGCGCCGGAGACTGACGGCGTGGATGACGAGCGCCGTCACCATGGCGACGGCGAATGCGTTCAGCGGCACCGTGTAGTCGACCGGCCCGGGCAGCAGCGCGAAACCGAAAGCGAGCGTCAACGCGGCGCCGAAGCTCGCCCCCGCCGAGATGCCGAGTGTGAACGGACTGGCCAGCGGATTGTTCAGGATGGTCTGCATCTGGCCGCCCGCCACGGACAGCGCCATGCCGACCGCGACGGCCATCAGCGCCGAGGGTGCGCGGATCGACCAGATGATCACGCGGCGTTGGGCATCGACCTCCGACGGCATTGCGATGGCCCGCATGACCTCGAGCACCGAATAGCGGGCGGGACCGGTCGATATGTCGATGACGAGGCTGACACACAGCAGCAGGACAAGCGTTGCCAGCAGCAGGAGGCGGCGCCCGACCAGCGCGCGATAGCGCGCGCGTCCCGTGATCGGGATCGCTTCGGAGGAGGGCGTCATCGGCTAGGGCTCGCCGAGCGATACCCAGTAGCCGGGCCGGTAGTCGACGGGCAGAAACTGGTCGTGGAAGGCGCTGAAAGTCGCGTCGGGGTCGAGATCGGCAAACAGGGCTGGGTGGAACCACTTGGCGAGTCGCTGGATGGCAACGAAGTCATAGGGGCTGTTGTAGAATTGGTGCCAGATTCCATAAAACGCCTGCCGCTTCTGGGCCTTGATATCTGTGTAGGCTGGTCTGCTGGGAAACCATGCCAGTTTGCGCTGGGCCTCCGTGGCGTTGCTGTCCGGCCCCAGCGCAATCCAGTGTCCGCCGGGCACATTGGCCTGCCAGTCGGCGCTGGTGATGACCACGCAGTCGGGGTTGGCGGCAATGACCTGCTCGGGATTGAGCTGGCCGAAGGTTGCAGGGATCAAGCCCTTGGCGATGTTGCTGCCGCCGGCCATTTCGACGAAGCGGCCGAAATTGCCATCCCCGAAGGACAGGCAGCAATCGTCCGAGAAGCCGCCGATACGCTCGATGAAGACGCGGGGCCGCTGCGGCGCGAGAGTGGCGATGACGGCGCTCACGCGGCGCATTTGCTCGTTGCGGAAGGCGATGATCTTCTCGGCGCGATCCTGGCGGCCCAGGAGCGTGCCCAGCAGGCGGATCGTGGGCTCGGTATTGACCGTGGGGTCATGGCGAAAGTCGACGTAGATCGTGGGAATATCAAGCGCGGCCAGTTTCTCGATATAGCCGGCGTCTTCCATCGAGCGTTTGGTTTCGATGTTCAGAATCACCGCATCGAGATTCTGCACGATCGCCCGCTCGATATCGATGATGCTGCCCTCGTTGCCGCCGAACCGGGGTATCTGTGCCAGTTTTGGAAAGGCCGCCAGATACTGCCGATAGCTGGCGGGATCATCCTGGATCATGTCGTTGCGCCAGGCGGCGATGCGGTCCAGCAGCGCCTTGTGGTCCAGGGCGGCGACCAGGTGGAGCAGGCGGCCTTCGCCCAGCAAGATGCGCCTGACCGGTGCCCTGACCTTGACCTGACGCCCTGCGAGATCGGTCACGGTGATCATCGCGGATTGCGCGCTGGCGCTATCCGCTCCCTGTGCCTGCGCCACGGCGGGCAAGGTCATCCCGACGGTGATTGCAAGAAGACACGACCGACGTCTCATTCCGGCTTCCTTTGCGATCATCCAGCTCACGGGCGGCGTCGTGCGTAGCCGTACCAGAGAGCGATCGTTGCGCCCAGGACCAAGCTGTAGGCAAGTGCGACGAAGAAATAGATCGACTCCAGCCCAATGGCGGCACTGAGCCAGACACCCAGCGCGATGCCGACGATCGAGGCGAATTGCTGCGCCGACTGCGCGCTGCCGAGAATTCGGCCCTGGCGCTGCAGGTCGGTGGCGGCCGAGATGGCTGCCGTCAGCACCGGTGTGGTGGCCCCCAGCAGGACGCCCCAGACGAAGTAGAGGGCAATGAAGATGGCGATCGTACGGGTCAAGCCGGCGATCACGGTGAGGGCGGCACAGGCGGCGGCGACGGCCATGAGGCCGCGCAGCATCTCTGCCGACGATCTTCCGGAAAACACCTTTGCCCAGTGGGACGCCGACACGATGAAGCCCAACGCCAGCAGGCCATAGCACAGGCCTGTCAGCCCGTTGCTCGCGCCGAAGACCGATTGCACGTAGAGAGAAAACGGTGTCTGCGTGATCATCCGGCTGGCCAGCAGCAGGCAAAGCAGCGTGACCAGCCCGGCGATCGGCACGATGGGGCTCAGGCCTTGTGGTCCGGATCGGGATGACTGGTTGCCCTTGGGCGCCGATGCAGCTGGCGCCGGCGTGATGTCGGGCAGGACAAGCCAGGCGATCGTCGCGCATAATGCGCAGAGGACGCCGGCGGTGATATTGATCAGCGCGAACGGTGCATGATCCAGAATGAGGCCGCCGAAGACGGCGCCGGCGAAGGATCCGACATTGGTGGCGATCTGCAGATGGGCAAACAGCTGCGCGCGGCGGGCCGGCGTCTCGATCTGAACACCATACGCTTGCGCCGGCGCCACGTAACCTGCACATGCGCCCTGCAGGAAGCGAAGAACCAGGATCATCCAGACATCGGTGGTAAAGGCGATGAGAAGCTGGGTGACGCACAGCCCGAGCAGGGCCCTGATCATCATCAGCTTGTTGCCGTAGCGATCGCCGATCCGCCCCCAGTAAGCACTGGTCGCCATGATTCCGATCATCGGGCAGACATAGACGCCGATACCCGCCAGGCTGAACACCCACTCTGAGGCGCTGAGCGGCTTCAGATAGAGCGGCCAGAAAGGGCCGCTCATTTCCATGGCGCCCATCGAGACGAACTGAAGTCCCAGAAGCAGGCCGATCACGACGCGCGGTGTTGTCGCAGAGGCTGGCCCGTGCATTACCCCAGCCACCGCTCCAGATCGGTCGCGATGGAGGGGTCGAGAAGGTAACGACGCACCATCCATTCATCGTGGTAAACCGTGTGGAGATACTTTTCCCCGCCGTCGGCCACGACGCTCAGCACATGACCGCCGATCTTGCGTGCGTCGATGAACTGCAGCGCCTTGTAGATCGCACCACCAGTCGATCCGCCCACCAGAAGGCCGGTTCTCCGGGCGATGAATCGCGCGGTCTCGAAGGCCTGCGCATCGGTAACCTGCACACCCTCATCGATACACGCGTAGTCCAGCACTTCGCCGACGGTGTCGCCCTGCGGCGTGCCGGTGCCGGACTGGTAGTAGGGATGTCCCGGCTGACCGAAGATGATCGATCCTGCCGGTTCGACGGCGATGACCTTGATGTCACGACTGTGTCGCTTCAGCCCGCCGCCGATGCCGGCCATGGAGCCGCCGGTGCCGACACAGCCGACGAAAGCGTTGACCCGGCCATCGAGTTGGCGGACCACCTCCTTGACGAATCCGGCATAGCCCGCCGGATTGGCAGGATTGTCGGATTGATTCATGAAGAGCGCGTTGGGCATTTGCGACGCGATCTCCGCGGCCAGGCGCTGACGCTCGACGACGGCGACTTCGTCTTCGCGGTAGGTGCCGTCGACATAGCGGATCGTCGCGCCCAGCGCGCGCATGGTGCTGATCTTGTCGGGTGCCGCATGGTGGTCGACCACGGCGATGAAGCGCAGGCCAAGCTCCAGAGCGACCAGGGCGAGGCCGATGCCGGTGTTGCCCGACGACGATTCGATGACCGTCCCGCCGGGCTTCAACCGGCCCTCCTTGAGAGCCGTCACGATCATGCTGCGGGCCATGCGGTCTTTCATGCTGCCGCCTGGATTGTTCTTCTCGATCTTCAGGAACAGCGTGGAATCGCGGCGGGGAACCGGCAGCGCGAAAATGGGCGTGTTGCCGATCAGATCCGTCACTTTCGTGATGATCATCGCAGGTCTCCGTCAAGGGTGTCCGGGATGGCACGTGTCCCGCCGCCGGCATCCAGGACCAGTCGGCGGGGCATGGGATGGCGGTGGAACTCGTTTTCCAGGAGGTCCATCTGATAGCCGCCGGTGTTGGCATAGACCAGCAGGTCGCCAGGCTGCGGTACGGTGGGAAATGCGATCAGCCGGTTCGTCAGCACGTCCTCATCGAGACAGCTGTGCCCAGCGATATAGGCGAGGAGCACATCGTCGGCGGGCTTTGTGGCATCACGGGAAATCAGGATCGGATCGAGCAGGAACTCCGATGCGAACCACGTCTCGCAGGCGCTGAAACTACTGCCCTCGACGAAGATCACGCAGCGCCCGTCGACCAGCGTCTTGACGTGCGTGATGGCGAATACGGAGAGCGCCGCCTGATCGGCGAGGCTGCGGCCGGGCTCCAGCGCCAGGGTAAGATCATGATGCGCCAGGAAGTCGCTGACGCGCCGGCCATCCTTGCCGGGCGCGTTGAGGAACTGCTCCAGCCATGCGCACGCATCCAGCCTGTTGCCGTAGGGGTAGAACGAGGCCGGCACCTTGCGATTGCGATAGTGGTCGGGACCCTGCGCACGCAAAAACATCTCGTAGGCGTCGCTTTCCACGTAACGGACGGGCAGTCCGCCGCCGACATTGACGATCCGGGGGGCGAGCGACAGGCGACGCGCTTCGCCGATGAAATCGGCCAATTCGATCAACGCGGCGACGCGGTCTTCGAAGGCATAGCCGCCAAGGTGAAAGTGAAAGCCGAGAAAGTCGAGCTGCTGCGGCCTGAGTGCCAGGCGCCGCAGGCTGTCACGGACATCCTGCGGTGACATGCCAAAGCGACTGTTGCGCGATAGGGTCGGTTGATAGCGCAACAGCACGCGTGCGCGCAGGGAATGCGGACCGGCGTCCAGGTGGTCTTCCAGTGCGCTCAACTCTTGCGATGAATCGAGGGAGATGATGGCGCCGTGCTGGACGAGATCGGCATGAAAGGCCTGGGTCTTGGCTGGACCGGATGCGCATATCCGGCGGGCATCACCGCCGGCCCGCAGCGCGTCCGCCAACTCATGTCGGCTGGAAACATCGATTCCAGTGCCGGCGTCGATAGCGGCGCGCACGAGTGCCGGCGACTTGTTGACCTTGGCACCGTAGAAGATTTCGTGATGCCGCGTGTGCCGCTCCAGGACGGCACGCATGGCGCGGACATTGCGCTGGAGGATGTCCGGCCGGATGAGATTGAGAGGCGAGCCGTACTGGCGCACGAGGTCGACGATGGCGCCAGGGGTGCGGTAGATGAAGTCGCTGATCGACGGCTCCAGCAGCGGCGCCAGCGCGGTCGGCTCCCATGCCCGCGCCGGATCGTCGCGGTGCGATCGTGGCGATGGCTGCCGGCGCCCGTCGAGACGCGTGCCGGGCAACACGGGGATGTGCGTATCGTGGAGCATGCTCGTTCTCCAAGGCGACAGGTGCATTTCCAGCGGCGGTTGTTACGCCGACGCAGCGGTAACGGTCGGCGCTATCGGTCCTCGTCGTGCCAGCACTGCAAGCGGAAGGTCGATCAGACCGATCTCTGGCGCGAACGCATGCCGCGTGGTTCGAACCGGCAGGAGGGTGCCGGATACTGCGCTGTCCAGAACACGTCTGGCGCTGATGGTTTCACCGGCGCGCCAGCTATCCAGGGTGACGCCAGGGTCGTCGTAGGCGACGATGACGGCCGGCACATGTGACAGCGCCAGCAGCTTCGCGGCGTGCCAGCGATGATGGCCGTCGAGAATGACGTGCAGGGACGGCTCCACGGCGATCGGCGTCGTCCACAAACCACACGCCGCGATCCGCGCCGCCAGCCGTTGCGCTGCCGCCTCGTCGTGGCGCTCATGCGGCCTCAACGCCTGAAGGCCGAGAAGGCCCACCGGTCGGCCGGTGCTGCTGTGAAACAGGCTCATGGGAGCATCGAGCGGGTGCGCTGGATAACACATGGGAGTCCTCGTTCTGCCGAACAGCACGGTTCGATCCGCATCTGGTGGTGTTCCGAGTGCTCGTGGGAGTGATGCGCCGGCACGCCGATCACGTGCCACGCGCGGCACGGTCAGCCGGCGACGGATAGAGCGCGGCCAGATGGCTGCCGCCCTGCGGCCCTCCACGGCTTCACCTGGTGCAGTATGCGGCGGGCCTGCTCGATCAGAGGCAAGTCGACCATCCTGCCGTCGACCTGCACGGCGTAACTTCCCGAGTCGACGGCGGCGAGCACGCGTCGTGCCCACGCGATCTGTTCGTCGTCCGGCAGGAAACCGTCGTGGACGACCGGCACCTGAGCCGGATGAATGCAGAGCTTGGCGGTAAATCCCAGCGCACGGGCATGAACGACGTCGTCGGCAACGGTGCGCATGTCATTCAAGGCTGGGCTGACGCCGTCGATGGGGGGCGGCAGGTCGGCGGCGCGGGAGGCGATGACCACGCGACTGCGCGCCATAAGGAACGCCTCGTTGCTCTGCCGGCAGCCGATATCCAGGGAGAAATCCAGCGAGCCGAAAGCCAGGCGCGCGACCGCCTGTACCGAGGCGATCCGGTCGATGGCATGCAGGCCTTTCGCCGTCTCGATGATGGCGATGATGTGCGCATCGATGTTCCATCCCGCCAGTCGGCTCGCTGTGAGCATGATGGCGTCGATCGATTCGGCCTTGGGCAGGAAAACCCCGGTGCATCGTTCGGCATGCCGAAGGCTGACCACCCACTCGAGATCCTCAGCGAGGGTGGCGGGCGTATTGCCGTAGAGACGGATGTAGCGCCGGCAATCGCTGCGCGTGGTCGCTTCGTGCCAGGCTGCCACCGCGGCGCGGGCCATGCTCTTGCTGGCGGGATGAACGGAATCTTCAAGGTCGAGGATGATCGCATCCGGCTGCGCGGCGACGGCTTTGTCGAAACGTTCCGGACGATTGCCGGGAACGAACAGATAAGTAACTGGGAGTTGCATGACATACTCCGCGTGACGACGCGAGTTGGCTTGTCCATACGTCATGCCGGATTGATTTGCAAACGATTCTTAGTTGCACTAATTTGTGATCGTTGATCGAGTGCGACATGCGCGGACCCGACTCACCTATCGTTACCGATGTCATGCAAAACGTCGATAAATACGGCACAAATCTGCCTTCACGAGATCAGTCACCAAGGGAAATTGCCCATGGCACCATTGTCGCTATTCCAAGTGAAGCTGGTTTTCTGCGCCCCGCGCGCGGCCAGCGACGGGCACGATGGATTTTTCATCAATGGTGTCCTGTCTCGCGAAGAAGCAATATTTTATGCACTGAATAATCACAGTGATTTTCTACCTGGAGTTAGAAAGAGCCCGCAGAGGCGGGATGCTGCGCGGGCATCAGCCGGCGGCTGCACAATGTGGGCGGCGTTCGCATGAAGCCCCTGCGCGTAACAGTCTGCGGCGCCGGCAGGACGGGACATCTCAGTGCTGTGCTCTTCGGCCAGCGGCCGGATGTGCGGGTATCGCTGCTGACCGGCAATCCGGATGTCGTCGCGCACCACGGTGCTGGCGAAATCTCGGCGCATCTCCCCGATGGGTCGACGCTGACAGCGCGACCGGATCAAGTGACGATGGATCCCGCGTGCGCCGTGGCCGATGCAGACACCGTCATCATCACCGTTCCAGCGCATGTCAGGTCGCAGGTGCTGCATGCCATCGCACCGCATCTGCCGGTCGACAAGCCGGTATCGGTCGGCGCCATTCCCGGATTTTGTGGCTTCGACTGGCTGGCGGCGGCGATGCTGTCGGCGCGGCCCAATGCTGTCATCTGGGGAATGAAGGACGTCCCGCACACGGCGTTCGATCTGGAACCTGGCGTGTCGGTCCGCGTCGGCGGCGCCAAGCAGCAACTGCATGTCGGTGTACACGCCCGCGAGCCGGCGTCGGCACGCCAGCGCGTCCGTGCCCAGCTTGCAATGCTCTATGACGCGCCCGTCGCGCTGCTCGACGACTACCTGGAGATTACGCTGACGCCGGGCAACCCGATCATGCACAGTTCGGTCCTCTACGGCCTGATCGGCCCGTATGGCCAGTGGCACAACAGGCCGTTCGCGGCGCCGCTGTGCTGGTGGACGGATTGTCCCGAACTCGGTGCCTATTTCCTCGAACGCTGTGACGAAGAGAACCAGGCGCTCTGCAACGCGGTGCAACAGAGGCTTGGCGTCGACCTGTCGTCGGTGAAGCCGTTGCGGCAGGAGATCGTCGAGGCTTACGGCGCGCAGATCCGCGACTCTCGCACCATGCTGTCGGTCCTGCGCACCAATCAGGCGTATGACGCGATCCAGGCGCCGCTCATTGCGCATGACGCCGGCGGTGGTTACGTCATCGACAGGACGAGCCGCGCCTTCCAGGAGGACGTGGCCTACGGCCTTGCCCTGCTGGTCGAGATGACGCGACGTCTGACGGTGAAGGCGCCGCATCTGAAGGAGATCTTCGACTGGACGGTCGCCTACATGGGCGGGCTCAAGGGCTCGTCGTTGGACTATTTTCCGCAAACCTGGCCCGGTGATATCCGATGAATGTTGCACCTTCCGCCAAGAGAGCGCTGCCGGATGCGGCTGTCGACGCCGGCGACCTTTCGTATTCCCGGCGTAATGCCCTTCAGCGCCTGATACGCTGCCTGTTCACCGACCGCATTCTCGACAGGCGACAGCTGGTCGCCACGCCGGACGGACGCCACGCGTGGTTTCCCCTGTGGCAGCGCAACGCCATCCTGTTCATGGCCGACGTGCAGTTCGCACCTGCCGACACCATCATCAATCGCGGCGCCGTTACGCTCGTGACGGCCGATGGCAGCCGGCAGTTGATTGAAACCCACGAGGATCTGATCGACCTGTTGCGCGATCAATTCGACTTCTCACCCAGCGACGGCGGTATCGCCGGCCTGAAGTCCGACATGGCCGACAGCATCGCCAACGATGTGCAGGCCCGGCGCTGCCGTGCAGCCTGGAACAGGGAGCTCGAGCGCGAGATCCGTGCCGCCGGCGCTGTGAGCCTGCCCGACTATTTGCGCCGCCATCGGGATGTCCGTCAGTCGGCCATGTTTCTCGATCAATGGGGCGCTTTGGAAGGACATCCTTATTATCCGACCTGGAAATCCCGGCCGGGTCTGAGCGACGCGGAGGTTGCGGCGCTGTCTCCCGAGTTCAATGCGCAGGTCGCGGTTCGCATCGCCGCGTTGCGCGCCGACATGGCCTATGTCGAGCGCATGCCGCATGTCGACAGCCTGCCGGCATGGTTTGCCGAGCAGTTCCCGGAACCGTGGCGGCAATGGAAGGCGCGCCTCAACGCCCGCGGCCTGGACGAGAAGGACTGGCTGCCGCTGCCCATTCACGCCTGGCACCTCGAGGCCTACGTGCGCCAAACCTATGCCGCCGAGCAGGAGGAGGGCGTGCTCATCCTCGACGGTCCCGATCTGCCGACCCGGCCCAGCATGTCGTTCAGAACCATGATGCCGGTCGCGCCGGCACCGTTCATCAAGTTGCCGATCGCCGTATGGATGACCAGCGAACAGCGCAGCCTGCAGGCCAAGTCGATTCACATGGGTCCGCGTATCAGCGCCGTGATCAAGCGCATCCTGGCGGCCGAGCATGGCTTCGACGGTACGCTCGACATCTTCCCGGAGGAGGTGGCGCTTCACTACAGGCACGCGCTGCGCCAGGAAGACGGACCTGGGCGGCATCTGTCGGCGGCGTTCCGCGGCACCCAGGCTGCGTTCGAACGGCCGGCCGGTGAGCTTCTCGTGACGGTTGCCACGCTTTTCACGGCGTTGCCGGGCAGTGGCAGGCCCTTTTTCACGGCGTTGATCGAGGCCGACGGTGCGCCGGCGTCACCCGAAGCGGTCGAGACGTTCTTTCGCGCCTATGCCCGCGTGGTGACGCGTCCGGTGGTGGCGATCTACCTGCTCTACGGCATCGGGCTCGAAGCGCATCAGCAGAACTCGACCATCGTGTTCGGACCGGACAACAAACCTCGCAGCCTGCTTGTGCGCGATTTTGGCGACGGTCGTACATACGCGCCGCTGCTGGCCGCGCGGGGCTACACGCTGCAGCCCTATGTGCATCCCGGCATCCTGCCCACGGTCTTCACCGACGACATCGAGCCGGTCCGTATGTTCGTGATCGACGCTGCCTTTGTCAGCCATCTCCACGAGGTCGCGCTCGCCCTGTCCAACGCGTATG
>Ga0187894_10004263_pt1 | contig 15464 bp, 26 predicted proteins | sample GBC1701081metaG_FD_136650 | JGI IMG/M metagenome (GOLD analysis project Ga0187894, IMG submission 136650) | White microbial mat communities from a lava cave in the Kipuka Kanohina Cave System on the Island of Hawaii, USA - GBC170108-1 metaG ... | reverse complement strand
TTAACGGAATCATCGGAAGAAAAATCGGCATGACGCAGATCTTTGCGGCCGACGGCACGGTCACTCCCGTGACCGTGATCAAGGCCGGTCCCTGCGTCGTGGTCCAGAAGAAGTCTGCGGCGGGCCCGGACGGTTACGATGCCGTGCAACTCGGCCTGGTCGATGAGATCCCGCTGAAGTTGAAGAACGTTACCAAGCCGATGCGCGGCCACTTCGAAAAGACCGGTGGCGGCATTCCGCCAACGCGGATCCTGAAGGAGTTTCGGCTCACCGGCGGAGACGACGGTGCGAACATCGGCGACAAGGTGCTGGTCGATCAGTTTGCTGACGGCGAGTTGGTTGACGTCATCGGGCGTTCCAAGGGACGCGGTTTTGCCGGTACGGTCAAGCGTCATCACTTCAATCGTGGCCCTGAGTCGCATGGCTCTATGAATGTCAGGGCGCCGGGTTCGATTGGCGCTTCGGCGTATCCGTCGCGAGTTATCAAGGGAAACCGTTCGTCGGGCCATATGGGCGACGCGCGGATCACCATTAAAGGTCTGACTGTCGCGCGCGTCGATGCGGAGAACAACTTGTTGATGATTCGTGGCGCGGTGCCCGGCGCGAACGGCAGCGTGGTGGTGGTGAGGAAATCTATTAAGCAGTAATTGTCAATTGCCGATTGCCGATTGCCGATTTGAAGAAGATCGGTCGCTTTTCCAGGAAATTGGCAATTGGAAATCGGCAATTGGAAATGGAGCAGGAATGCCGACAGTTAAGGTGCGCAATATAAAGAACGAAGAAGTTGGCGAGGTCGAGCTGTCTGAGGTTGTTTTTGGCGCGCCGTTGAATGAACCGTTGATCCACGCTGCCGTGCGCAACCACATGGCCAACGCCCGCCAGGGTACGTCAGCGACCAAAACTCGCGGCGACGTATCAGGCGCGGGTCGCAAGCTTTGGAAACAAAAGGGTACGGGCCGCGCGCGTATCGCGTCGCTTCGTTCACCACTGTGGAAAGGCGGTGGCAACACGCATGGACCACAACCCCGCGACTGGTCCTACAACATGCCGAGAAAGATGCGGCAAGGCGCATTGCGCTCCGCTTTGTCGGAGCGCGTGCGCGAGGGGAACGTCTTCGTGGTAGACGGCTGGAGCTTCGACAAGCCGAAGACGAAAGAGTTTGCGCAGTCGTTGACGACGCTCGGACTGGCCGGGAAGACGTTGATCGTCGATTCACTGGATAACGAGAACCTGCTGTTGTCGGCGCGCAACCTGAGCCACGCGAAAGTGGTGAACAGTTTTGGTCTGAATATCTACGACCTGCTGTATCACGATCAACTGGTGCTCTCGCGTGCAGCGGCTGCTGAGCTCGATCAATTGCTCGGCGCGCGCAACGGTGAAGAAGCCGCTGCAACTGAAACTGCGGATACCGCAGAAGCTGCTGCGCCAAAGCCGAAGCGAACGCGTAAACCGAAAGAGGAGGCGGCCTAAAGATGAGAACTGTTTGGGACATCATCAAGTCGCCGGTGATTACTGAAAAGGCGCTGGCCGCGAAAGAGGAGACGCAGGACGCGAGACAGTTGTTGACCTTCCGCGTCGATCGCCGGGCCACGAAGCCGGAGATCAAGTCGGCGGTGGAGACGATCTTTCAGGTGAAGGTCGATCACATTCGCACGATCAACTTCATGGGCAAGACCGCACGGCGCGGCCGGTTTGAGGGGCGCAAGCCTTCGTGGAAGAAAGCTTACGTGACTCTGAAGCAGGGCGAGAAGCCGGTTGATTACGGCGAAGCAATCTAGGTATTGCCGATTTCCGATTGCCAATTGCCGATTGAAAGACCTTCGGCACCGCGGCAATCGGCAATCGGCAATTGGCAATCGGAAATGAAACGATGGGAATAAAAAAGTTAACCCCAACATCGGCGGCGCGGCGTTACCAGACGTATTTGACGCGCGATGAGTTAACGGTTGGCGCCGTTCCTGAGAAGTCGCTGCTCGAGCCGAAGAAGCGAATCTCGGGACGTAACAACGACGGCCGGATCACGGTTCGGCGTCGTGGCGGCGGTCACAAGCGTTTCTATCGCGTGGTCGATTTCAAGCGCGACAAGGAAGGCGTGCCGGGCCGCGTGACGCAGATCGAATACGATCCGAATCGTTCGGCGCACATCGCTTTGATCACTTATCTCGACGGCGAGAAACGCTACATCATCGCGCCGACGGGCCTGGAAGTCGGCAAGACGATCATGAGTGGCGCCGATGCCGACATCCTTCCCGGCAATTCGTTGCCGTTAATCAATATTCCGCTCGGCACGCAGATTCACAACATCGAACTGCGTCCCGGCAAAGGCGGCCAGATGGCGCGCTCGGCGGGAACGTTTGCACAGCTCGTGGCAAAGGAAGGCGAGTACGCGCAATTGCGTATGCCGTCCGGTGAAGTGCGGCGCGTGCCGTTGGTTTGCAAGGCGACGGTGGGCCAGGTCGGCAATATCGAGCACGAAAACGTTTCGCTTGGTAAAGCGGGACGTTCGCGTTGGAAGGGTCTGCGGCCGAAAGTCCGCGGCGTGGCGATGAACCCGGTGGACCACCCGCACGGTGGTGGCGAAGGCAAGACTTCCGGTGGCCGTAACCCGGTGACGCCGTGGGGCCAGCCGACACGTGGTTACAAGACGCGCAGCAACAAGCGCACCCAGAAGATGATCCTCAAGGATCGGAGAACCAAGTGATTGCCGATTGTCGATTGCCGATTGCCGATTGAAGGGCAGTGCAAACGACAGCGCTTCGTTAAATCGGAAATCGGCAATCGGCAATCGGCAATGAATGGAGACATATGGCTCGTTCAGTTAAAAAGGGACCGTTTATCGACCAGGGCATCATGAAGGCGGTGGAGAAGGCGCGCGCCGGTGGGCAGCGTCCGCCGGTGATCAAGACGTGGTCGCGGCGATCCACGATTACGCCTGACATGGTCGGGCTCACGTTCGGCGTCCACAACGGCAGACGTCACCTGCCGATCTACGTGACGGAAAACATGGTGGGCCACAAGCTCGGCGAGTTTGCGCCGACGCGCACGTTCAAAGGCCACTCGGGCACGAAGGTGGAAAAGGCGAGCAAGGTTGCCGCGGCGCCGGCTAAGTAATGGCATTGCCGATTGCCAATTGCCGATTGTAGGCATACGGCTCGCAAAAAAAATCGGCAATCGGCAACTGGCAATCGACAATGGAGTGAGGCTGAAGGATGGAAGCAACAGCGAGTGCGAAATATTTGCGGGGTTCGGCGCAGAAGGCGCGGCTCGTCGTGGATATGATTCGCGGCAAGGACGTTAACCAGGCGCTGGCGATTTTGCGGTTTTCGAAAAAACGCGCTGCGGGTCACATCGAGAAGTGCATGCGCTCAGCGATCGCGAATGCAAACGAGGCTGCGGAGAAGGCAAACATCTCGATCGATCCGGATGATTTGTGGGTGCGCACGGCGTTTGTCGATCGTGGACCAACGAAGAACCGCCGGCGTGTGCGTCCGGCGCCGCAGGGCAGGGCCTATCGCGAGCAACGGCACTTTTGTCACGTCACGATCTCGTTGAGTAACGACGAGCGTCCACAGCCGAAGGCCCCGAAAGCCCCGAAAGAAGCTAAGACCGCGCCGGTAGAAGAAGAGAAGCCGAAGAAACCGGCAGCGAGCAAGGCCCGTAAGCGAGGCGGCGCTGCTGCCGCACCGCGCGCAAAGCGTAAGAAGGCAGAGGAATAGAATTAAAACCCGATTGGGTCAGGAGATTATAGTGGGTCAAAAAGTTCATCCATACGGTTTTCGGCTCGGCTACAACAAAGACTGGCACTCGCATTGGTTTGCGAAAAAGCAGTTTGGCGAGTTCCTGCTCGAAGACCTGAAATTGAAACGAGATCTGAAGCAGCGCTTCGCGGGCGCCGGCGTCTCGCACGTCGACATCGAACGCGCCGCCAATCGCCTGAAGATCATCATCTACACGTCGCGTCCGGGAATCATCATCGGCCGCAAGGGCGCCGAGATCGACAAGCTCAAGAGCGATCTCTCGGCGAAGACCGGGCGCGAAGTGCTCGTTTCAATCCAGGAGATCCACAAGCCCGAACTGAACGCTCAGCTCCAGGCCGAAAAGATCGCCGCGCAACTCGAGAAGCGCATTGCTTTTCGCCGCGCGATGAGAAAAGCGGTTGAAGAGTCGCTGCGTTTCGGCGCCGAGGGAATCAAGGTCAAAGTCAGTGGCCGTTTGAACGGCGCGGAAATCGCCCGCAGCGAGTGGCACCTGCAAGGACAACTGCCGCTGCACACCCTGCGCGCGGACATTGACTACGGTCTTGCCGAAGCGCAGACCACGTTTGGCCAGATCGGGGTGAAGGTTTGGATCTACCGCGGCGAGATCATGGACCCGAAAGCGGCGATGGCCCGCGGCACCGGTTCCGATCCGATCAACGAAACGCGCGTCGGTGAACGTGAGCGCCGCCCGCGTACGCGCCGCGAACGCGAAGAGCGCGGAGACGGTAGACGCCCGCGACCGGATAATCAGTAGGAGGAGATTGCCGATTGCCAATTGCCGATTGCCGATTGAAAAAGAGTTCAAATCGACAATTGGCAATCGGCAATCGCAAATGAGTGAGACTCTATGTTGATGCCGAAGAAAGTTAAGCACCGAAAGCAGATGCGCGGACGCATGACCGGCGTCGCGACTCGTGGCAGCGAGATCAGCTTCGGTGAGTATGGGCTCAAGACTTTGGAGCCGGCGTGGATTACCGATCGCCAGATCGAAGCAGCCCGTATCGCCATGACGCGTCACATCAAACGCGGCGGCAAGATCTGGATTCGCATGTTTCCCGATAAGCCGGTGACGAAGAAGCCGGCGGAAACTCGTATGGGCAAGGGCAAGGGCGCGCCGGAATATTGGGTCGCAGTGGTCAAGCCGGGCCGCATCCTTTACGAGATCGAAGGTGTCGACGAGGCGACCGCGCGCGACGCCATGCGTCTCGCAGCGCAGAAGCTGCCGATCAGGACGAAGTTTGTGACCCGCGCCGATCAGGAAGGAGGCGCGATCTAGCAATGAAGAAGCGGGAAGAACTCGATAAGTATCGCGAGATGGGTGAAGACGAACTGCGCGCCGAAGCAGCTCGTTTGCGTGAGTCGCTCTTTAGGCTCAACTTCAAATTGGCGTTGGGTGAGGTCGACGCCGTGAAACGGATTCGGCAAGAGAAGAGATCGCTGGCGCGTATTCAGACCCTTACGAGAGAGCGCCCGGTAGGAAAGTGATTGCCGATTTTCGATTGCCGATTGCCAATTTGAGCAGAAAATCGGCAATCGGCAATCGGCAATTGACAATCGGAAATGGAGACAGATGGCTGAGAACGAAGAAAATATTGCGCCAGAGGCTGAGAACCGAGCAGCGCCAAAGAGCAACACGAGTCGCGCGCACCGTTCGCAGAAAGTCGGCACCGTCGCGTCCGACAAGATGCAGAAGACGGTGATCGTTCGCGTGGACCGGCTGGTGCGGCATCGCAAGTATCGACGTTACGTGCGCCGTACGTCGCAGTTCATGGCTCACGATGAGTTGGGCGCCACGGTTGGCGATAAGGTGCGTATCGTCGAGACGCGTCCGCTTTCGGCGCGCAAGCGTTGGCGGGTAGTTGAGATCGTGCAAAAAGCCGCGAAGTGAGGGTTGAACTATGATTCAGATGCAGACCTCGTTGGAGGTTGCTGACAATTCGGGAGCGCGGCGCGTGGAGATGATCATGCCCATCGGCGGATCCACGGGAAAGATTGCCAGCCTCGGTGACCGGATCAAAGTGACCGTCAAAGAGGCTTCTCCGGACGGCACCATCAAGAAGGGAACGGTCCAGGACGCGGTGATCGTGCGCACGCGCAAGGAAGTGCGTCGCGCCGACGGAACCTATGTTCGCTTCGATCAGAATGCCGCGGTGTTGATCAAGGAAGACGGAACGCCGATTGGGACGCGCGTGTTTGGACCAGTGGCGCGTGAGCTGCGCGATAAGAACTTCATGAAGATCGTTTCACTCGCGCCGGAGGTAATTTAAGAGATGGCAGGAACAAAGCGCGCGAAAATCAAGAAGAACGATCAGGTAGCGATCATTGCCGGACGCGACAAGGGCCGCCGTGGCCGCGTGCTGGAAGTGAACCCGGCGAAGGGCAAGATCCGGGTTGAAGGCATCGGGATGATCAAGCGGCATCAGAAGGCCAATCCGCAGGCCAATCGCGGCGGCGGTATCGTGGACAAGGAGTCGTTTATCGACATCTCCAACGTGCAACTGATCGATCCGCAATCGGGTAAACCGACGCGCACGAAGTATCAGATCGAAAGCGATGGTTCGAAGACCAGGGTGGCGGCGGCAAGTGGCCACTCGCTGGAAAAATAGGTCATTGCCGATTTTCGATTGCCGATTGAAAAAGACAGGACTCTTCGAGTTTCCTTCTTCAAATCGACAATCGGCAATCGGCAATCGAGAATTTCTTGAGGATAAAGATGGCTACAAGGTTAAAAGAGCGATATCAGAAAGACGTGGCGCCGCAGATTGCCAAGGAGTTTGGCATCACTAATCCCATGGCCGTGCCGCGCCTCGAGAAGGTGGTCATCAACATGGGAATGGGCGAGGCGATCGCCAACAACAAGATTCTCGATACGGCAGCCGACGAACTGCGCGCCATCACCGGACAGAAGCCGGTAATCACGAAGGCGAAGAAGTCGATTGCCTCGTTCAAGTTGCGGCAGGGAATGCCGATTGGCGTCGTGGTCACGCTGCGTGGCGACAGGATGTATGAGTTTCTCGATCGGCTCGTTTCCGTCGCGCTGCCGCGTGTCAGAGACTTCCGCGGTGTTTCGCCAAAGGCTTTCGACGGCCGTGGCAACTACACGATCGGTATTCGCGAACAGTTGATCTTTCCGGAGATCGATTTCAACAAAGTCGACAAGCTGCGCGGCATGAACATCTCGATCGTGACCACCGCGCCCAACGACGAACAGGCACGAGCACTGTTGAAGGCGCTGGGAATGCCCTTCAGAACTAACTAAGGAACCTATGGCAAAGAAATCACTAATCGCGAAGGCGGCACGCAAACCGAAGTTTTCGGTGCGCGCCTACACTCGATGCAAACGTTGCGGCCGGCCGCGGGGCTACTTGCGGAAGTTCAACCTGTGCCGCATCTGTTTTCGCGAGTTGGCGCTGCAGGGACAGATCCCTGGCGTAGTTAAGTCGAGCTGGTAAAGACATTGTCGATTGCCAATTGCCGATGGCCGATTGTTAACAAAATTGGAAATCGGCAATCAAAAATCGGCAATCAAAAATAACGGAGTTACTTCATGACAGATCCCATTGCCGATATGTTGACGCGAATCCGCAACGCCATCGCGGCGAAGCATTCGCGGGTTGATATTCCGGCTTCCAAGCTCAAACTTGAGATTGCCCGCATCCTGAAGGAAGAAGGCTACATCAATAACTTCGTCATCAAGGGCGAAGGTCTCAAGCGCACGATTAGAATTTTCCTGCGCTACGATGCGCGTGGTACGTCGTCGATCACGCACCTCGAGCGCGTCTCGACTCCCGGCCGGCGCGTGTACGTCGGATCGAGTCAGATTCCGAAAGTGCTCGGCGGTTACGGCATCAATATCGTTTCGACCTCGAGAGGTCTGATGAGTGGCAAGGCCGCGCGCCGGGAAAACATCGGCGGAGAGCTGTTGGCGCAGATCTATTAACATTGCCAATTGGCAATTGCCGATTGTCGATTGAAAAGCAAATTGGCAATTGGCAATCGAAAATCGGAAATAACTATATGTCGCGAATTGGAAGAAAAGTGATCACCGTCCCGAAGGGCGTGACTGTCACCGTGCACCAGCAGGAGCTCGAAGTTAAAGGTCCGAAAGGCACGCTGAAGACTCCGATCCCGGCCGGGATAAGTTTCAAGGTCGAAGGCGAGGAACTGCGTGCCGAGCGTAGCTCTGAAGAGCAGGCGGCGCTGCACGGGCTCGCCCGCGCGCTGGCAAACAACGCGATCGTCGGCGTCACTGAAGGATTCAGCAAACAGATGGACGTCGTCGGCGTCGGTTACAAGGCCGACGTGCAGGGCAAGAAGATCGTCTTCTCGCTCGGCTACTCGCATCCGATCGAGTTTCCCTTGCCGCCGGAAGTCGATGCGAAGGCAGAGCGTCTGACGACCAAGGGCAACATTCAGCAGTACCAGACGACGTTGACGTTGACGAGCATCGACAAGCAGAAGCTGGGCCAGGTGGCGGCCGAGATGCACCAGCTGCGCAAGCCTGACGCTTACAAAGGCAAGGGCGTGCGCTACGCGGATGTGCCGATCAAGTTGAAGCCGGGCAAGACGGGCAAATAATTGTCGATTTGCGATTGTCGACTGCCGATTGGAAGACAGGGTTAGTTTCAATCGGCAGTTGGCAATCGACAATTGGAAATGACTAATGGCTAACACAGACAGAGCACAGATACGAACCGCGATTCATCAGCGGATTCGACGCAAAGTTAAAGGCAGTGGCGAGAAGCCGCGGCTGGCGATTTACCGCAGCTTGAACCACATCTACGCACAGGTGATCGACGATCAGCATGGCCAGACGTTGGTTTCGGCTTCGTCGACTGAGAAAGAGTTGCGCGGCGGCACCGGTGGCAACCTCGAAGCCGCGCGCCGGATCGGTCAGGCGATTGCCGAGCGGGCGCTGGCGAAGGGAATCGAGCAGGTGGTTTTCGATCGCGGTGGTTATCTCTACCACGGCCGCATCAAGGCGTTGACAGATGCCGCGCGCGCCGCCGGCTTGAACCAGCACGAGTTGAAAGCGGAAGCCGACGGTGGCGAGGCGGAAGAAGCCACGGCCGAACCTAAAGAAGAGAAGAAGTCACGCAAGAAGAGCAAAGAATAGAATATGAGACAACCGAAAGTACGCATTCCCGCGCAGGGGCTCGACCTGAAAGATCAGGTCATCTCCATCAATCGTGTGACCAAGGTCGTTAAGGGCGGCAAGAACCTTTCGTTCGCGGCGCTGGTCGTGGTCGGCGACGAAGGTGGACATGTCGGTTTCGGCACGGGCAAGGCGCGAGAAGTTCCGCTCGCGATCAAGAAGGGCATCGAGTCGGCGAAGAAGAACCTGATTCGCGTGCCGTTGATCAATCATACGTTGCCGCACCAGTTGATTGGTGAGTACGGCGCGGGCCGCGTGTTGGTGAAACCGGCGTCGGAAGGAACAGGCGTGATCGCCGGCGGTGCGGTGCGTGCGGTGATGCAGGCAGTGGGTGTCAGAGACGTACGCACGAAAGTGTTGGGTTCGACGAATCCGCACAACGTCGTGCGGGCTACGTTCGACGCTCTGCTGCGAATGAAGGATCCGATGGAACTGGCGCGCTTGCGTGGTAAACAAGTCGAGGAGATGTAGACATGCCACGGAGAGCACAGACGCAAACTGACAACGGAAAGATTCGTATCCAGTACTACCGGAGTTTTATCGCTTCGCCGAAGACACATAAAACCATCGTGCGCAGCCTGGGCTTGCGAAAGCTCAACCAGGTCGTTGAGCGACCAGACACAGCGGCGATGCGCGGCGCGGTGGCGAAGGCGCCACACTTGCTGCGCATAGTGGAGTAGAAAAATAATGGCTATCAGTCTTAACACGCTTAAGCCCGCCAAGGGATCGACGCACAAAAAGAAAAGAGTAGGCCGCGGGCCCGGATCAGGTTTGGGTAAAACCGCGGGTCGCGGTGAGAAGGGACAGAAGTCTCGCTCGGGCTATTCGCGCAAGATCGGATTCGAAGGCGGCCAGATGCCGCTGCATCGCCGTTTGCCGAAACGCGGCTTCACCAACATCTTCAAGAAGCGCTGGCTGGAGATCAGTCTCGCGGCGCTCGATCAGCATTTCAATGCCGACGAAGAGATCACGCCCGAGGTTTTGCACGACCGCGGCTTGATTAAGAAAGCGAAACATGATGTGGTAGTGCTCGGAAACGGTGAGATTTCCAAACCGCTTCGTGTTTCCGCGCACCGGTTCACGAAGAGCGCTCGCGAAAAGATCGAGCAGGCTGGTGGTGCGGTAGTCGAGATCGGTTCTTAATCCGTGTCCGCTCAGCTACCGGGAGGGTCGTGATGGAGAAATTTCTAGCCGCCGTTCGCAACATGTTTAATGTGCCGGATCTACGCCGGCGCATTTTCTTTACCTTGGGCCTGCTCGCGGTCTATCGCTTTGGCGCGCACGTCGGCGCCCCGGGCATCAACAAGGCGCGCCTCGATGAGGTTTGGCGCGACGTTGCCGGAACCCTGCTCGGCGTACTCGATCTCTTCTCAGGCGGAAACTTTCGCACTATTTCAGTCTTTGCTCTCGGCGTGACGCCTTACATCACGGCGTCCATTATCTTGCAGCTCATGACCGTCGTCTCGCCGCAACTAAAGAAGTTGCAGGAAGAAGGCGAGATGGGCCGGCAGAAGATCAATCAGTGGACTCGCTATTTGACTGTCGGACTGGCCGCGGTGCAGACGTGGTTTGTGGCTCACTGGCTACAGGTCAACGGCGTCGGCGCGCCCACCTGGGGTTTTCTGTTCACCACAATCCTGACGCTCACGACCGGAACTATATTCGTGATGTGGTTGGGCGAACAGATCACCGAACGTGGCGTCGGTAACGGAATCTCGTTACTGATCTTTGCCGGTATCGTGATCGGTTTGCCGCGCGGCGTGGAACAGGTTTGGGGCAAGGTTAAAAGCGGCGACACGATGGAAGTCCTCGGCGTCATCGCGATGGTCATCGCGCTGGTCGCAATCATCGCGTTCATCGTTTTTGTCGAATCGGCGCGGCGTAAGATCCCTGTGAGTTATGCGAAGCGTCACGTTGGCAGGCAATTGGTCGGTGGTCAGCAAACGACGATGCCGTTGAAGATCAACATGGGCGGCGTTATCCCGGTGATCTTTGCGTCGTCGGTGTTGTCGATGCCGCAGAGTTTGTTTGCGGCGTTTCCTCCTGACCCGAACAATCCGAACACGGCGTGGGCCAAGATCTGGACGTTCTTCCAGACCTTCCACGCGAGCGATCCGTATTACGAGTTGATCTTTCTCTCGCTGATCATCTTCTTCACGTTCTTTTACGTGTCGATTGTTTTCAACGTCGAAGAAGTCGCCGACAACCTGCGTAAGCACGGCGGTTTTATGCCGGGCATCCGTCCCGGCCGTGCTACGGCGGAGTATCTGAATACGATTCTCACCAGGCTGACGACGGTTGGTGCGGTTTACCTCGCGCTGGTGGCGTTTGTGCCGCAGTTCATGTTGAGCGGATTCAAGGTAGCGCGGCTGCCGTTGATCGGACCGTGGATCGACTCATTCGTCAGCACCACGCCTGGTTTGGCGTGGATTCCAACCGGCATGGGTTATCAGTTTTATTTCGGTGGCACCTCGCTACTCATTCTCGTCGGTGTCGCAATGGACACCGTGGCTCAAATCGAGGCCCAACTGGTCATGCGTAACTATGAAGGATTCCTCGGGCCAGGTGGTGGCCGGTTGCGCGGACGCCGAGCCTGATCCTTATGGCGAAAAGCATAGTGCTGATGGGTGCGCCTGGTGCCGGAAAAGGCACGCAGGCGCGCTTGCTTCAAGAGCGTTTGCATCTGCCTCAGATCTCCACCGGAGACATCTTTCGCGCGCTCAAGCATGCTGAGACTCCACTGGCGCAGGAAGTTAGAGATATCATGGCGCGGGGACAACTGGTTCCCGACGAGTTGACAATTCGGCTGGTGAAAGAGCGCACGGCGCAACCCGACTGCAAGAACGGGTACATTCTCGATGGCTTTCCGCGCACACCGGCGCAGGCGCGGAGTTTGGAACAGCTCGCCGCCGAGCAGGGCATGGACATCATTCCGGTGCTGATCGACGTGCCGTATGAGTTGCTCGAGAAGCGGATGACGGGCCGGCGCAGTTGTCCGGTTTGCAACGAGATTTACAACATCTATTTCAAGCCGCCGCGTAACGACAATGTTTGTGATTCGCATCCTGAGGTGCAGTTGGTGCAGCGCGCGGATGACAATCGGGAGACGGTGCGAGCCAGGCTCGCGACTTACGACGAACAGACGCGTCCGCTGATCGATTATTACCAGTCTGCGGGTATGTTGCGAACGGTTGACGGCGCTCGCGAGCCGGAAGAGATTTATCGAGATATCGAGGGTATCGTTTCTTGAGCCACAAAGAGGCACAAGAAGCACAAGACAGAAAAGGTCGTTAGGGACTAATGAACTCCACCAAGCGGGATGAGGAACAAACGCAAGAGCGGATGAAACCGTCTCTTGTGCATTTTGTGCCTCTTTGTGGCTGATGATTATCGGGAAGTCAAAACGGGAATTGGACAAGATGCGCGCCTCGGGACGGCTGGTGGGGCAGGTGTTGTCGCACCTGCGAACGCTCGTCGCGCCGGGTGTGACCACGATGGAGATCGACCGGGTCGCGGAGAAAATGATTCGCGATGCGGGCGCGCTGCCGACGTTCAAGGGCTACAACGGTTTCCCTTATTCGATCTGCGCTTCGGTCAACGAACAGATCGTGCACGGTTTTCCGTCGAATTACGTTTTGAAGGAAGGCGACATCTTTTCGATCGACGTCGGCGTGACCCTGGAAGGGTTTGTCGGCGATACCGCGACGACGGTGCCGGTCGGGAAGGTGAGTGAGGACCGGCTCAAGTTGGTCCGGGTCACGGAGGAATGTCTCGAGCGCGCGATCGAGCAGTGCCGGCCGGGCAAGCATCTCGGCGACATCGGCTGGGCCGTGCAGGAGCACGCGGAGGCGAATGGTTACTCCATCGTCCGCGATTACGTTGGCCACGGCATCGGGCGGCGCATGCACGAGGACCCGCAGATTCCGAATTATGGGCGTCCGGGGCTGGGACCGAAGATCAAGAGCGGGTACGTTTTTGCGGTCGAGCCGATGGTGAACCTGGGTTCGCACCATACGAAGGTTTTGGCGGACGGTTGGACGGTGGTCACCGTGGACGGCCAGCCGAGCGCCCACGCCGAGCACACCATCGCCATTACCGAGGATGGCCCGGAAGTGCTGACTTTGGTGCGCGAGGTGTCCGCTGCTCCAGCGTAAGTCAGTTTCATCCACAGATTACACAGGTTTTGTAAGCGATCTGTGTAATCTGTGGATGAATGCGCCTGAGCTTGGCAAGGCTGAAAGCTGCATGCTATTATTCGCAGTTTGTCGGCAGCGTCGACACTTCAATCTGAGAGGATATGGCGAAGGAAGAGGCTATAGAAGTCATGGCAAAAGTCCTGGAGACTTTGCCTAACGCTATGTTCAGGGTTGAGTTGGAGGAGAGCCAGCACCAGGTGCTCGCGCACATTTCCGGGAAAATGCGCAAGCACTTTATTCGCATTCTTCCGGGTGACCGGGTTTTGGTAGAGCTATCTCCTTACGATTTGAATCGCGGCCGCATCACTTACAGGTACAAATAGGTAACGAGGTTAAGTCATGAAAGTCCGTGCGTCAGTAAAGAAGATGTGCGACAAGTGCAAAGTCATCCACCGCAAAGGCGTGGTGCGGGTGATTTGCGCCAATCCGAAGCATAAACAGAGACAAGGATAGCGAGAAATAAAAGATGGCACGTGTAGCTGGAGTAGATCTGCCACCTAACAAGAGAGCTGAGATTGGTCTCACCTATATCTATGGCATCGGCCGTTCGCGCTCGAACGCGGTGCTGAAGGAAGCGGGTATCAACCTCGATACGCGCGTCCGCGACTTAAGTGAAGACGAGCTGAGCCGCATACGTAACATTCTGGAAGTTCAGGGTGAGATTGAAGGCGACCTGCGCAAGCGTGTGCAGATGGATATCAAACGGCTGATGGACATCGGCTGCTATCGTGGATTGCGACATCGCCGTTCGTTGCCCGTGCGCGGACAGCGTACGCACACCAACGCTCGCACTCGTAAAGGTCCGCGACGCGCCACCATCGCGAAGAAGAAGGCGCCCGGCAAGAAGTAAAGGCATGGTTGATTTTCGATTGTCGATTGTCGATTTGTGGCAAGCCGGCAGCATGAAAATCGGCAATCGGCAATCAAAAATCGAAAATGACTTATGGCAAAAGCAGGCGGAAAGAAGAAGGTCTTTCGTAAGAAAGAGAAGAAGAACGTTCCCAACGGTATCGTTCATATCGCGGCGTCGTTCAACAACACGATGATCTCGATCACGGACCTCGAGGGAAACCTGATCGCGCAATCATCGGCGGGCGCACGCGGTTTTCGCGGTTCGCGCAAGGGGACTCCCTTCGCGGCGCAACAGGCCGCTTTCGAAGCGGCGAAGAAGGCGCACGAAGCGGGCATGCACCAATGTGAGGTGCGTGTGAAAGGCCCGGGCGGTGGACGTGAGTCAGCGATCCGCGCGATTGCCAATGCCGGTATTCGCGTCACGACGATTCGCGATACGACGCCGATTCCGCATAACGGTTGCAGGCCGCCAAAGCGGCGACGAGTTTAGGTATTGTTGATTGCCGATTTTCGATTGCCGATTGAAGGCAGCAATCGACAATCGACAATCGGCAATCGAAAATCGAAGATGAAACAACCCAAAGGATGAAGGGTCCGGTGTCATAACGGTTGCAGGCCGTAACAAATCGGCAATCGAAAATCGGCAATGACCTGACCTGTAAACTTTTCCGTCTAAATTAGACTGGAGGCAAATAGTTGGCTAGGTATAGAGATGCAGTGTGCCGCCTTTGCCGTCGCGAAGGCGCAAAGCTTTTTTTGAAGGGCGATCGTTGTTACAAACCCGCTTGCCCGATTGAGAAACGCGGTACTCAACCGCCCGGGCAGCATGGCAACTCGCTGCGACGCGGCAAGGCGCTGGTCGGTTACGGCCAGCAGTTGCGCGAGAAGCAGAAGGTCAAGCGTATCTACTTCATTCTCGAAGGGCAGTTTCGCAACTACTTCGAACGCGCTGCTCGCATGAAGGGGATTACCGGCGAGAACCTCCTGTTCCTTCTGGAGCGGCGACTCGACAATGCCGTCTATCGTGCTGGTTTCTCCACTTCCCGCCGTCAGGCCAGGCAATTGGTCAATCACGGTCACATTCTCGTGAACGATCGGAAGGTCGATATTCCCTCTTACCAGGTGAAGCCCGGCGACATGATCAGTGTGCGCGAAGCCAGCCGCAAGAACGTTCATATCGAGGGCGCGTGGCAAACCGCCTCGGGTCGTGGCCGGCCGTCGTGGATTACGGCGGACGGTGGCGATATGAGCGCGCGTGTGGCCAGTCTGCCGGTGCGCGACGACATCGACCGGATGATCAATGAACAGTTAATCGTCGAACTTTATAGTAAGTAATTTTAGGAACCTGAACGCTATGGCTATGGATCAAAATAATCTTTGGCAAGGATTTCAAATGCCGCGGCGGCTCGCGGCAGACGCAGAGACGCTGACGGATCGCTACGGTCGTTTTTCGGCCCAGCCGTTCGAACGTGGCTTCGGCACCACCGTCGGCAACTCGCTTCG
>Ga0187894_10004262_pt1 | contig 15469 bp, 13 predicted proteins | sample GBC1701081metaG_FD_136650 | JGI IMG/M metagenome (GOLD analysis project Ga0187894, IMG submission 136650) | White microbial mat communities from a lava cave in the Kipuka Kanohina Cave System on the Island of Hawaii, USA - GBC170108-1 metaG ... | reverse complement strand
CTTGACGCTCGATGACGCTCCTGGACAGGACGCATGCAAGCTCTTTCCAATTGAAATCAAGAGTTGTCCGAACCTCAACTACTCGATGCTTCACAACAACTGTGAATTGTCTGAGACTTTTGTGCTGCGAAAAGAGAAGACCGGGCAGGTAAAAGATTTTCGAGTGCTGGTGACCCTGTATGTCGGCGGGCAGAGCTCGCATTTTAGCTGCTCTGTCGATATGGTTGAGAGTCCTTTGGACCTCAATAAGGTCATTCGCGTTCCGCTCCTGTATTCGACGGAGCTCCTGAACAACGAGAACATTCATACGGGACTCTATGTCGAAGTTTCATGGGAAAGCCAGGTGCTACACCGGCAGACGTATCGCGTGACCTTGTCGCCGTTAGCGCGGGCCAAATGCATTAGATCGGCCACGACAAATGTCCTTTGCAATTCATCGGGCATTTCACCATTCTCGAGGCCGGGATAATCCCAGGTGTTTATAGTTTTCGTTCCCTGATCGAATCGGAGGTATCGGCCGCGAAGGACTTCGACCAATGGAGCGAGCGATTTTCCGTAATCAACAGCACGAACGCGCACGTGGTCTTTGCTGGCTAGTACGTCATTGATGATGCGGCACATGAAAACTGATTTGCCGGCGCGCGGTTGCGCGATAAGCAGCACAAGCGGACTGGTGACGAGATTTCGATCGTAGAGATTGAAGCCGGTCAAATGACCAGTGGGAGTTGAGCAGATGGTATGTGGCTGTGGACTGCCCGGCCATGCCGATTCGGTTGGAGTCAGTGGGGCTAGAGAGTCGGTAGTTTCCAGAATCTCACGTCCGGTCGGGTGACTGCGAAGCTCACCAACCAAGCTTCGGTGGTAGATGGCTCGCAATGCGACGGGTTCTTCACGCTTGGCTTCGGCGCCAGGGATGCGACAAATGGCAGTCACGAGTTGCTCGCAGTAACGATCGAGATTTCGGAGAGAAGCGTGGAGTTCGCCTTTGTTGATAGCGGCTTCGCTATAGATAACGGCATAGAAACGGGCTTTGACGAGAGCCTCAGTGTCGCCCGTGATCTCTTCACGCACCGTAGCGAGTTGGCCCATACCTTTGCGGCCTTCAAGAGTTCCGTGACGACTCGAGCCTTTATTGGCGCGACTAACTGACGAATTCTCTTGTCGAGACGCTTTCGCACCTTATCCTTCTGCACTCGTTCGGGCAGTCGGATATTTACAAGGTTACACTGTTAGATATAACAAACGGAGTGTTGATGGTTGGGGAAGTGCAACCTTGTGAGGACTCACGAGAATGACAGAGTGTACGGCGTTGTTACGACTTCCTCGTTGGCGACCAGCCAGGTCTGGATAAACATGAAGGATTAGCTAGCTAAGCTAAGCTAGCTATGCTGGCTTAAGGAACGTTGAGCAGGTGGTAACACAGATCACACTTGATGACCTCATCAGAAACGTGATCTCAGACGCGCTGGAGCTTCTCATAAGAAGTGTTGAGCTGTCGGGAGTCTCACAGGAAGAAATTGGCAAACTGATCGTCGTAGGAGGATCGAGTCAACTACTGTCGCTCCGCAAGGAGTTGCGGCGTCGATGGCCCCACCCGAATATTATCTTTCCCGAACAAGCTGCCTGGGATATAGCTCGTGGCGCCGCTTGGCTTGCAGCCAATCCGGGCAGTTATAGGACTGCTCAAAACTTGGGTGTAGTTCTCGCTGATGATCAATTCCATGCCATATTTCCCTCAAGGACAAAGCAGGAGAATGCACATTCAAAACTACACTTCGGGTTAGTCGAGGATGCAGCAACGGCGACTTTCAATTTCGCAACGATGGACGGAACCGAGAGCGTCAGCCACATCGGGGAATTGCACTCCCAATGTTTTGGCTTCCGCGATGAACTAATAGAGCTCGTCTCCAGGCTTACGCCTGATTTGGTCTTCGAAGCTACCGCAACGAGTGGTTCCAAGCAGCAAACAGGATCAACGTTTAGGTTTGAAAAACTCCGCTGGGTCTACGATGTATCAAATACAAATCGTTCGGAGGATGGATGAAATCAAATCTGAGACTGCGGTCGAATGTTTATTTGCGCGATGCATCTTCACCCTTGAAGAAAGACAGGGAATTCGTAAAACAAGTGCGCGGCGCGGGTGCCCTGCACAAGCTGTTAGGCATGTGAGGATTACCACTCAGGCTTCACCGCCATGACGACCCACAAATCGTTAGCCTCCTCCGTCAGGGCTGGCTGACTAGTCATCAGGTCAACACTATCAAGTGGGAAATTCGCTGCGTTAGATGCGGATGTTTTCCTGTTGGGCTTGCTTTTAGCGGAGCAGTTGAGTTCCGATGTGTTGAACCAGGGTGTGTATAGCGATGCATCAAAAGCTATTTGTTCTCCTCTCTTGAATAGACGTTGGAACTGGTTCGCTTAAACCAGTGCGAAAGCAACGCGATGCGCGAGATAAACGTCCACCAGTTTTCCAGTACTCTTGTCGAAAGGTATCGGCGATATCTCTTCACCGCTAATATGGTGGCAGACTCTGAGCCCGAGTTGCGCTCCGCCATCTGGGAAGCTCTCAGCCAAGCAGACATTTTTTCGCGTCTCCCTCTGGTTACGAGCATCCCTGCCTACAAGCAAGGCTCCAAGGGTTTGGATTTGATCTCACGGGATGCACCGCCAAAACTATCACGTGCTCTCACTAAACTTGCGCCGAAGGAGTTCGACCTTAGACGCACCCTCTACGAACATCAAGCTGAGGCTATAGAGAAGGCTCAGCAAGGTCGCAATCTCATCATTGCAACGGGCACGGGTAGTGGAAAGACGGAATGTTTTCTCCTTCCGATTCTGGACGATGTCGTCAGAAATCCGGGAGAGGCCGTCCGTGCAATCATTGTTTACCCAATGAATGCACTGGCGAACGATCAACTCGAACGAATGAGAAAGCTCCTAGTTGACCTGCCTCAGATCACATTTGGGCGCTATACCGGAGATACCCCCTGGAATCGTTCCGAGTTGTCGGATGAAGTGAAGGCTCACATTGCTCATAATGAAAGGTATTCCCGTGATGAGATTCGGGATCATCCACCTCACATACTTCTAACTAACTTCGCAATGCTTGAGTATCTTTTACTACGTCCTCGTGACGCCGATCTATTCCGACATCAATCTCTCAGATATGTAGTTCTTGATGAGGCGCACACTTATACGGGCGCACAAGGCATTGACGTTTCGCTACTCATGCGACGCGTCCGACAGACATATCAGCGTCGCAAACTCCAATTCGTGCTTACTAGCGCGACTCTCTCTGAAGGTGATAGTCCTGAATCGCGTAGGGCTATAGCGGAGTTCGGTCGCTCGATAACAGGTGCAGACTTCGAAGATGACGATGTAATCTTTGGTCGCACAAGCCACAGCTTTGGGCGTGAACTTCGAGACGTTTCACTGACTCAGATTACAACCGTGGTTGAAAGCGAAGCTTCTTTGATCGAATGGATCGCGGCCCTGGACGACCCAGCTAAGCTGCAAAATCTCGTAAAGAATTCGGGCTTACCTGAGAGTAATCAAGCAGCGGAAGAACCCACATGTGGCCGCATTCTCCACCGCCTTCTCGCAAACTGGATCCCGCTGAGGAAGATACATGATGCGGTTAGCAATAAGTCATATAGTCTGAGCGAGCTTTGCGAATTGCTTTGGCACGAAGTCAATGATCGAACACTCATAATTCTCGAATGGCTACTGATAATGAGTTCACATGCCCGAGAACACGATGACGGCTCACCGTTGATTCCTGCAAGGTTTCACTTCTTTTTTCGCGGGCTAAGTGGGGCCTCGTTATGCTTGGCTCCAACGTGCAGCGGGCGTTCTGAACACTCCAACACCTTTTGGGGTCGGGTCTTTCTTGAAAGCCGAGCTCGTTGCGATGAAAACTGTGAAAGCTTGCTCATGCCCATGAGCACATGCTTCCAGTGTGGTATGCCGGCAGTCACGATTTATGTCACCGAGCGCGGTTGGCAGGCCTTGGCTCCTTCGGACCAACCGGAAGATGAAGCGCGCCGCCTGTCGTTGACTTGGGATAAATCCATTTCAGAAGCGGGAGATGATGAAACAGCCGACGGGTCGGGCTTCGAAGAGGTTGAGCTCTGCCTTGCGTGCGGTTATTTCGATGAAGATCAGCGCGGAAATCAATGCTGCAAGGCACAGACTCGAATTCGTCTACGTAATCTGACTCCTAGAGGTGGTGATCTGAAGTTGTGTCCACGATGTGGCACAACCGCAAGGCCCTATCCCAGCGTTCTTCGTGACTTCCGAAGCGGTGAAGATGCAGCCACCGCAGTCCTCGCTGAACAAGTTATGCGAAATCTGCCCGCCGACGAGCAGCGTCCCGACCAACTTCCGGCGCGTGGTCGACGCATGCTTGCTTTTTCGGACAGCCGTCAGCGCGCAGCGTTCTTTGCTCCATATCTAAAACGCACCACTGCTGAGACTGAGTACATGAAACCTCTTTATGACGCGCTGAAACTTGAGGAGGATCGAAACAACAATGCCGTATCATTAACTGATGTTGCCGAGCGTTTTGTGAAGGAAGCTGTAAAACGTAAGCTCGTCTTGATCCGCATGTACGACAGGGAGCGAGATGTATTGACCTACGAGATCAAGCCCACGCGGAATCTACTTCCCGCTGACAAGAAGAACCTTCGTCGCCAAGCCTATGTCTCTCTCCTTCAGCACTTTTGCGCCTCCACTAGGCAACGGCCGTTTGGAATGTTTTGTCATCGAATAGGCTGTATCAAGGCGCTACGCGGGCCGGATGTATGTTTTCATGCACCGGCTTTGTCATCTACGAGTGCTTAATCAAGCCGCGAAAGAGAATGAGCAGCGATGATATCGAGTTACGAAGACGTCTTATTGAAGAGCGAGGAAATGCGAGGTTCTCCACGTTCAATTTAGACTTAGAAGACCTTCAAGAAGTGGAAATTTTAGAGAGGCGAAAGAAACTTGGCAAAGGTGAATTGTCCTCAATTGCTTTTGCAAAGCGAACGAGTCAGGCCTTTCTTACCGATGATCAAAAAGCACGAAAGCTTGGTCATGACGTAATACCGGGCTATGTCCAGACAACGCCGCACCTCTTCGGATGGCTGCTGTTTGAGGGTATTTTGAAAGATTCGGATAAGGACGTTGTAATAGCCGAGCACGATAGTCTAAATCTGCCGCTGCGCAAATATTTTGAGGAAATCTCGGAGGTCGCACTTCGGTACCAAAGCTATTCATGAGATAAGGCCCTAACAGTGGGGCGCCTCTGAGAAGATGACAAAGGTCAACTCAATGGTCCAAGAAGTTTGTCAAAAGAGGCTTTTTGTCGGTAGCACTTTGATAGAGTAAGGCCCCATGTCTGCAAAATCTAGAATCTGGAGAGCCATCGAGATACTCCAACTCTTACTTCCAAAGGCGATCCTCGACCTTGCCGCTCAGGTTGCAGCTGGTTGGACTGAGTGGATTGCACCTTCTACTTCGAAGAGGAATGACGTCAGAACTGGTAAAACGAATGGTAATTGATCGGCTCAGCATTCTTCTGTCAATCCGCACGAGACCTGGAACGGTGAAGCTAGAGTAGTGCTAGTTTGCCAAAGCGATTTTTTGTGCTTCAACCGCTTCTACTTCGCTTAGCAGGAATCGAACGGACCTACCAAATGAGATTCGTCTTAATAGATTGACGTCTGCATGGCCGTGATAGACAGCACTGACAGACAAGTCCCAGCGAATCGCGAGCTGGCGCGGCGAAATGAATTTTTGATCAAAAGCTTGTTTTCGTTTCGGCGTTGAAGGAATACCTTCTTTTCGTTTCGTAGGCATAGGCGTTTTCTATTGATTATAAGGTATTAGCAAGAAGGTTAGGCCAGCATGATCGTAGACAACATAGTCTACACACACGCCACCCTTAAAGATTTCGTAATCTCCCAGCGGCCTTGAATGCGTTCGCCGATTGGCACCTAGCCGACATTTCAGAAATTTCTGGAGCGTCAATTCCTGCAGGAAGAGCGACTAACGATGCTTCGAATCCCCACGTGCCTGCCGAATTTTTTAGTCCAGGAAGAATTGAGATTGGTTTGCTGTTGGTGACGGCTAAAAATGTGGTGTCACATCCGAGTCACACGAAAAAGCTCTATAAGCACCAAGAGCAATTTATGCACTGACAGAAAGTGTCATTTTGTTAGCATATTTGAACAATGTGTGAAAAACCCCGTAAAACAGAAGGTGGTGCTGTTCTCCCCTTCGGCACCAGGAATCTTAAAAGTCCTCAATAAAAACGCGGGGTTGAGAAGTTTAGGAACAACTAAGGTACAAACATCTAGTGGTTCGGAGCTGCGAGTTCGCAATTCTCACCAAGGGAGATGCTGCTTGAAACGAACCGTTGGTTACGCTGAGTCCTTGGAAAAATGACGGGTGGTACGGTTTCAATCTACTAAGATCTCGCCCATTGGGTAGCACCCATAGACGGGACCAGCATCAGGCGTGCAACTGATTTCCCACTGCGCCATGTGGCCGCGTTCCGTTGGTCCGCCAGACTAGTTCCAAATGAACGTTTGTCAGGAGCGACAAGGCAACAAAGACGTGTCTTTATCTTCAGTGGCGTGAACTTATGAATACATCATACTTCGACACGAGGAATCTCCACGGAGTTGTTACAGTCTCATCGGGGATCGGGGTATGGACCTCTGACGTGAAGAATCGTGGCTGTTCTTCCTCTAACCGTGAAGAGGACGCGATAACGTCCGACGATCAAATGCCGGATGGAAACATCCAATTGTTCGCTCTCCGGCGCGAGAGGGCAAGCCAAGGGCAATGATGTGAGTTGTTTTCTAATAGCCCGCCGTAGTTTCCGCGCCCATAGTTTCGCGTTTTCTTCTCCCCACGCTCGACAACCCCATTTGAAGGATGACTCGATGTCCAACTCGGCATCTGGATGGAGGATGACCGTGTACTTTTTCATCAATCTTCGACCGGAATGTCATTCTTGGCGAAGAACTCAGTGAAAAAGTCTTCCGCTGGTCGTCCCTTCTTACGACTTCGTGACGCGAGGCGCTGACGCAGGATCTCGACAACCTCCGACCGCTCTTTAAGCTCAAGTAGTTTTTGATAACTTTTGGCATCCTGGACTACAACTGCCGCTTTGCCATTGACAGTCAGAACAACCGGCTCTTTAGTTTTCTTCATTTGGCGCATCACTTTGTTGCTATCGCGCTTGAAGGTCGACAGACTCATTATGTCCCGAGCAAGTTTCATGTGTTAGGTCCTAAGTAGATAAATCTGCACGCAATTTTACTACCGTCAATCTATTGTGCGCTAACGAGCCTGTCAAGAGCTAACTCTGTCATCATCGCTTCCAAGACTAAGCAAGCGTTGCCAAGTTTTATTATTTAGCCAATCAACCATGTTGTCGGTTAACTATAGAGCTATAGAGTCAACGATCCGGTACTGGATCTGCTTCAAGCCGAGCTGGCGCGTGTAGAAATCTATGGAACGGCTAACGTCCTTGACCTGATAACGAACACCCCAGAGACTGGAGATTTGTCGCCTTTTCGTTTATGAGTTAACGAAGGTCCGAGCGCATACTTCATACAATGAAGCCACGCACAGTCTTACCGCTAATTCTAACCCTATTGCTAATCCTCCCGGTCTTGTTACTCGCGCGAGCGAAACCCGATCACACTCAAGCGCCAATAGCTCTGACTCACGTCACCGTCATCGACGTTACCGGTGGGCCAGCCAGGCGCGACACGACGGTCTTGATCACCGGCGATCGCATCACGGCAATCGGAGACAGCGCCAATATTTCTCTACCGGCAGATGCGAAGGTGGTTGACGCCACCGGCAAATTCCTGATTCCCGGGTTGTGGGACATGCACGTGCATTGGTACGTGAGACACACGTTCACTCTGTTTACCGCTAATGGCGTGACAGGCGTGCGGCAGATGTTCGGCAACTCTGATCTTTTGCGATGGCGCGATCAGATTGCCAAAGGCTCGCTGCTCGGCCCGCGCATGGTTGTTGCCAGTCCGATCATCGACGGACCGGAACCCATCTGGCCGAATTCCATCGCAGCAAGCAACGAAGAGGAAGGACGCAAGGCCGTCAGAAGAGTTAAGCAGTGGGGCGCAGATTTTGTGAAAGTCTATGCGCTCTTGCCACGCGATGCCTACTTCGGTATTGCGGATGAAGCGAAGCAGCAAGGCATCACTTTTGTCGGCCACGCTCCATACTCGGTGTCTCCCGGAGAAGCTTCGGATGCGGGTCAGAAGAGCATCGAGCACTTGACGGGAATCCTGATCGAATGCTCTGACAAAGAGACGGAGTTAAGAGACAAACTTGTGAAAGCAGATTCGCCGGGAGCGCGCGGTCGGGTTCAGGCAACGGCGCTGGACACTTACGATGAAAAGAAAGCGGCAGACTTGTTCGCGCGCTTTGTTAAGAATCAGACGTGGCAGTGCCCCACGCTGACCGTCCTGCGCAGCGGCGCATATCTCGGAAACGAAAGCTTTCAGGATGGACGTCTCAGATATATCCCGCGCCAGGTGCAGGAAAGGTGGAGCCGGCGCGTACCTCATCGAATTGGAGGCGATAACGCCGCCAAGCAAGTTTTTCAAAAAGAACTCGCAATCGTCGGCGCGATGCAGAAAGCCGGTGTTCCCATCCTCGCCGGGACAGATACGGGCAATCCGTTTTGTTTTCCGGGTTTCAGCTTGCATGAAGAACTTGCGCTCCTGGTCATTGCCGGATTGACTCCAGTCGAAGCTTTGCGGGCCGCCACACTCAATCCCGCGAAGTTTTTTGGCTTGGACCAAACGCTGGGAACGATCGAGCAAGGCAAGATCGCCGACCTGGTTTTGCTTAACGCAAATCCGCTGGAGGACATTCGCAACACGCAAAGAATCAACGCAGTTATTTCGAATGGGCGCTTATTTGATCGAAAGGCTTTGGACAAAATGCTCGGCGACGCGCAGGGCGCGGCTAATCGGTAGATAAGCGCCGCGGACAACTATGCGGTAGCGTCAAGAACCTGTTCCTCCAAGCTGGGTGTGTATAATACGGCTGCGCTAGTCGTCGTGTGCGCTCCCACAGCGCCCGTCAAGCGGGTTTAACTCTTCGTGCGACCATGCGACACTTGTTCCTCTGCACGCTGCTTTGCATTCTGCCGTTAGCAATACTCGCTCAAACGGCTTTGCCCGAAAAGTCCTTTTCTGAACTCTTCTCTGCGTCTCTGTGCCTCTGTGGTTCCAAAAATACTCAGCCAAACAACCACCGAAGCACAGAGACACAGGGCTTGCAAACGCAGAAGCGTACTTTTCTGGCAAAGCCAGCTCAAACAAAACGCTCACGCTCTCAACCGCCTCTAGCCAAGCCGGATCTTTCCAGCGACTCCGCGAGTGTGCGTGAGTGGGCAGATCGCGTAACGTCCAACGACTCCAAAGTCCGCGCAGGCGCCGAAGCCGCACTGGTCAAGGGAGCCACGCGTTCGCTGCCTGTGCTGAGACGTTTCCTCTCCAGTGACAATGAAGATCTGCATCAGCAAGCTTTTGAAATCATCCGACAAATCGGTCCGCCGGCCATTCCGCTGCTGGTCGAACTACTTCGGCATCGGCAGGTCGACTTCCGGCGCTTTGCCGTTGATGCCTTCATTGATCTGGCGCCCGATACAGAATCGATTCAACCGGCGTTGAGACGTGCACTGAGAGACGAGGATTCGATGGTCGCGGCCGATGCCGCACGTGCCCTCGGCGCCTTGGGCAAGAGGGCCAGTCCTTCAGTACGCGCTCTAGTCCAGGCTCTGTCCCACGAGGAACCACACGTCCGCATTTACGCTGCGGAGGCCCTGGCCTCCATCGGTCCGAACGCGAGCGCGGCGACTAAGGATCTCGCCAGAGCCTTGAGCGATCGGATTCCCGGCGTCCGCTGGGCGGCGGGTGAGGCCCTCGCAGGCATCGGCCCAGCCGCGCAGTCAGCTGTGCCTCAGTTGATCAAAGCTCTGAAGGATGAGTTCCTCTATGTTCGCATCTGCGCGGCCGAGGCGCTTGGAAGCATTGGGCCGAAGGCAGATACAGCCCGCGAGGCGTTGAGAGCGTCCGCAAACGATCCCGCATTGCGTAACCAGGCTGAGTGGGCATTGAATCGCATCGCCGGCATCGAGTCTGCAAAGTCTGTTGTCTCACCCGATGTGTCAGGGCTTTCCGTTCAGCTTCAACCACAGACGACTGTGGTTCAAACGGGCAATCCTCCCGTTGACTGGGATACGACCACGGGGCGGAACATCGTCTGGAGCGTCGCGTTGGGAAACGAAGTGTATGGCTGTCCCGTGGTTGCCGGCGATGTGGTCTATGTGGGTGCCGACAATACCCGGCGAATCAACCCCTCCTTTCAGGAAGATTCAGGCGTGCTCATGGCCTTTCGAGTGACGGATGGCGCGTTCCTTTGGCAGGATGTGGCCCCGCGGGTGGAGCGCGGCTTAAGGGAGTGGCTGTTGCCTTCGACGACAAGTGCTCCTTATGTTGAAGGTGACCGGTTGTACTATGTCACTGCCGAGTGTCAACTCCGTTGCCTCGACACGAAGGGGTTCGGCGATGGTGAGAACGATGGTCCATATCGGGAAGAGGTCTTCAAAGACAACGCTGCCGCAGACATCGTCTGGCAACTCGACATGCCCGCGTTGGGTGTCTTTCCACATGAAGCCTGCAATAGCGACGTGTTGCCATTGGGTGATCTGCTCATGGTCAACACCTCCAACGGCCAGAATGAAGGCCATACGCGCGTCCCATCGCCCTTCGCTCCAAGTTTGATCGCGGTGAACAAGCAGTCGGGTGAAGTGGTCTGGAGCGCTGTCGGACCAGGAGATCGGGTACTGCACGGCAACTGGTCCAGCCCTGTCGCGGCCACCGTCAACGGACGCATACAGGTGCTCTACGGCGGAGGCGATGGGTGGTTGCGCGCCTACGACGCAGCGTCGGGTCAGGAAATCTGGCGATTTGACGGCAATCCGAAAGATGCTCGCTGGCTTCCGCGCGCCGGTATCTTTTCGCGCAGCTCTATCATTGCTTCACCGGCCTTCGCCGATGGCCGCGTCTTCATTGCCATGGGGCAGTCTCCTGGCCACTTCAACGCACCTTCGTTGGTTTATGCGATCAATCCCAACGGCCAGGGAGACGTTACGAAAAGCGGCCTCCTGTGGGCTTCGCGTGAAGTCGGCCGCGTGGTGGGAACGCCTATAGTGAAAGACGGTCTGCTGTACATTGGCGACCTGGGCGGAACCGTTCATTGTCTGGATGCGGCAACCGGTGCCCACTTATGGAAGCACGAGACGAATGAGGCCATCTGGGGATGCTTCCTGCTGGCCGGCGATCGCCTCTACGTTGGGAACGATGCAGGTCTCATGACTGTTCTTCGTGCCGGACGGCGAAAGGAGTTGCTGGTGGAGATCGAAATGGACGCCCCGCTCTATAATCGTCCGGCTGTGATTGGCGATGCACTTTATCTGGCCACCGCGAGCCGGTTATACCTCATCGCGGCAAAACCCTAATCGACTATGAGAACTTACAAGTTCGTTACTATCTGGCGCGTTGAAGCTCCAATCGAACGTGTCTGGAATGAGATCTATCACTCCAAAGATTGGCCCACGTGGTGGAAAGGTGTGGAGAGTGTCGTTGAGATCTCCAAAGGGGATGAAACAGGAGTGGGCAGTATTAATCGCTACACCTGGAAGAGCAAGCTTCCCTACAGGCTGAGCTTCGACATGAAGACGGTTCACGTTGAGCCACCGCAATTGCTCGAGGGAATCGCGATCGGTGAACTACAAGGCAAGGGACGATGGCAACTGTCGACTGAGGGCAGCGAAACGATCGTCAGATATGACTGGAACGTGGAGACAACAAAACGCTGGATGAACCTGCTGGCGCCCTTGGCTCGTCCCTTATTTGAATGGAATCACAACGTAGTGATGAGTTGGGGAGCAAAGGGCCTAGCCGAAAGGCTCGGAGCGAGAGTCGTAGCGTAAATGAAAAGTCATTAGTACTTCGAAGAAAACGGTAGGACACCACGTTCAAATTAGGACACACCAAAGAAAACCGCCGTCTTTTTTACGGAAAGCACAGCCGGCGGTGCGATCTCGAACTGCGCGGCCGCAACCAGCATAGGCGATACCCATCTGTCTACTTCCGCCGGCTTGTTCTACGATTTCCAGTCTTCAGGCGATTACATACTGGCACAAGCCGAGCCGAGCTTCATCGTTCAAGCGCGGCAAGTGTCCGGAGCCCCGACGTGGCCCGACGCGTCGATCAACACCGCAGTCGCGACACAAATGGGTAAATCGCGAGTCGCTGTGTGTCTGCCGTCACAGCTCAACGTCGACGGCCAGAATGCTCAACTGGACGACGGCAAGTCTCTTTCGACACCCGACGGTGTCGATATCTGGCGAAGAGGTAACTCCTACATCATTATGGACCAAAACGGTAACTCGGTCCGCGCCGTATTGAACTCGTCCTATGTGGACGTCTACGTTGGGTTCGGGCGCTGGCCCACGACGGTTACCGGTCTTCTCGCAAACGCTGAAGGTAACGTCAACAAGATCGCCGCGCGCGATGGAACGGTGTTGACCAACCCATTCAACTTCCAGGATCTTTATCAAAACTACGGCGAAAGCTGGCGCGTCGCTCAGGGCGATTCACTGCTTTCGGTGTGCGGCGATAGGGGCGTTCAACGCGGCAATCCGGGAAGACCATTCTTCGCGAAAGATCTACCGCTCGACGTGTACAATCGTACGCGAGCCGTCTGCGTTGCGGCGGGTGTGAAAGGTGAGGCGCTTCTCGATGCCTGTACACTCGACGTTGCAGTGATTGGCAACGATGACGCTGCCAAAGTGTTTGTTAGTTTGCCTCAGCCGGTTGCCGTAGGAAACATTGTCACCACTCCAGGCGGAATAGGCACTCGATACATACTGTGGTTGCTGTTGTTAATTGTGTTTATTGTGGTCCTGGTAATTCTGTTGCTGCGAAGGAGAAGGCGGACGCCATAGAATTGAACCTATTTTTCAACCACGGATTGACGCGGATTCATCACGGATAAAACCGTCATGAATCCGTGTTGTCCGTGGTTCTCTTTCTTCTTCTACTAATGAAACGGTCTTTTCTTTCCATCATTCTTGCGGCCGGCTGTATCGGTAACTTACCGGCCGTCGTCACCGCTAAAGTCGGGCCTCCTAAGCCGTTCGGCCCGACGCCTTCAGCTCGACAACTCCGCTGGCATGCAATAGAGTTCTACGGCTTTCTCCATTTCTCCATCAATACCTTCACCGACAAAGAATGGGGTTACGGAGATGAGTCTCCTTCCATCTTCAACCCTACTGACTTTGATGCTGATCAGCTTGTCCGTACCGCTGCGGCTGCGGGAATGAAAGGTTTGATTCTAACCGCGAAGCATCATGATGGATTCTGCCTGTGGCCATCGAAATACACTGAGCATTCCGTAAAGAACAGCCCCTGGCGGAATGGACGTGGCGACGTCGTAAAGGAGATTTCATCCGCCTGTCGTAAGTATGGACTGAAGTTTGGCATCTATCTCTCTCCGTGGGATCGGAATCACAACGACTACGGCCGGCCTGAATACCTGCACTACTTCCGTAATCAATTGCGGGAACTGCTAACCTCATACGGTCCTGTTTTCGAAGTCTTCTTCGATGGCGCGAATGGCGGCGACGGGTTTTACGGTGGCGCGCGTGAGACACGCAGGATCGACCGCGACACCTATTATGATTGGCCTACGACCTGGAATCTTGTGCGGACTCTCCAACCTGACGCCTGCCTTTTCAGTGACGCTGGACCAGATGTGCGTTGGGTCGGCAATGAGCGCGGCGTCGCTGGCGATCCGTTGTGGAGTACGCTGAATAGAAATGATTTCGCGCCCGGTAGGGCTGACGAGTCGCGGTTAAATCGCGGTGACCGTCCTGGCTCGCATTGGGTGCCGGCCGAATGCGATGTTTCGATTAGACCGGGTTGGTTTTATCATCCCGCTGAAGACAGCAAAGTCAAAAGCGCTGCCACGCTGGTCGATCTTTACTACGCTTCCGTCGGTCGCGGTGGTTCTTTGTTACTCAACCTGACGCCGGATAGGCGCGGACAGATTCCCGACGCCGACGTGAATTCACTGCGCGAATTCCGGCGCCTGCTCGATGCAACGTTCAGGGAAGACTACGCGCAAGGAACTCGCGTGAGTGCCAGCAATACTCGAGGAAATGGTGATCGACGGTTCTCGCCACGAAACGTGATCGACCGCAGACGCGACACGTATTGGACCAGCGATGATCACGTAACGACGCCGGAGTTGATTGTCGACCTTGGCCGGGAGCGAACGTTCAATGTAGTTCGCGTGCGCGAGTATCTTCCGCTCGGTCAAAGGGTGGAAGCGTTTGCGCTGGATGTCTGGAAGGATAACCAATGGCAGGAGTTTTCCCGCGGAACGAGCATCGGGAATTGCAAGCTCGTGCGCGGAAAACCCGTGACCACCACGAAGCTTCGTTTGCGTATCACGCAGGCGCCGGTTTGTCCTGCAATCTCCGAGCTGGCGCTGTTCGCTGAACCGCAGTGATTCAGCAAGACTCTATTTGGCGCCATTCCAGTGCGTTAACTGTAATGCGCCACTTGTAGTTGTTGATGCTTCATCGCTCGCCTGTCGCTTCTGTGGAACCACCAATGTTATCCCGCAGGTCTACCGTGAGGAGCTTCGCCTCACGCGCGATTTGGATTCAGCAACACGGTAAAGCGGCAGAGCAGTGGCTGCGGTTGGAGCACATCAAGGTGGCGCGGTGGCAATTAATCTCTGCCGCGATTGCGCCGTTTGTGCTGCTGAGCGGTAGCCTCATTGTCCTGCTCATCGCGGTTTTGTTGCGGGTGGTGAGTGGCCCCGCACTTCCAGGGCTGTTGCTCGGCGCTTGGCTAATACTTATTCCAGCGCAACTATTAGCCGCAAACATCGCCATGAAAAATGTGCTGGTGAGTGGCGCGACGAACGTCGGTGCAGCCTTCGCGGCGTCCCCACCTTCAGCTCCGGGCGAACCGCCGAATTGCCGTCGGTGTGGGAGTAAAGGATAATTGGTGTCGCCGATGATTTGTTTTGCGTACGGCGCACGAATGTTACGAGGTCGTTTGAGTAATAAGGCTCCTCGGTGCACCAGAAGATGTAATCAGCCTTGAGATATTCAGTGGCAAACTCGATCAGTTCCGCAATCGTTACGCGCTTTGGTGTAAATCCCTCAGGGTAGAAGCGACCCGTATCGCCGAAAGTAACTGAAGTCTCGGCGAGGTTGATTCCTTCGATCTGGGTCAGTTTGAGTTTCAGGAGCAATTAACGCCGAAGGCGTTCGCTAATTGCAGCCCAGGGGTTGGAACGTAGCGACAACCATGGGATTCCATCCACCATTCGCGTATCAACCCTGTAAGGG
>Ga0187894_10004261_pt1 | contig 15470 bp, 10 predicted proteins | sample GBC1701081metaG_FD_136650 | JGI IMG/M metagenome (GOLD analysis project Ga0187894, IMG submission 136650) | White microbial mat communities from a lava cave in the Kipuka Kanohina Cave System on the Island of Hawaii, USA - GBC170108-1 metaG ... | reverse complement strand
CGGCAAGGATATGGTTCAAACTGCTCAGCGCCTGACTTAATGGAACCCGCCAGAACAAGCACTTCCAGCCTTCGAGCGGCAAGGTTATGCTTCAAAAACGGCAAATTTATCCTTCAAGTCACAATCAATTACACCAACGGCGGAACTCCGGTCATCAATCTCTCCGTCGCCAGCAATCGGCAGAAGAAGAATGGCGACGGCGATAAAGTCAGCGTCGCGGATTGGTATCGCATTACGGTCTTCGGACGCGATGCGGAGATCATCTCGCAGTACGCAATGAAAGGCAGCGCGCTTTCGTTCAACGGCCGTCTCCAAACCGATTCTTACACGGATCGTGAAGGCAAGGAGCGGACTTCGACCTACCTGATCGCGGACTCGTTCGAGTTCGTGCCGATGCCCAAGCGCTCTGATGAAGACACTCAGGCAGGGGAAAACACCGGGGCCGGGCCAGAGGTGACAGAAGAAAACAAGTCGAACAAGAAGAAGCGCAAGGGGACAAAACCTGAAACTGACCCGGATGACATCCCCTTCTGAGTCGCCCCGGTCGTGATGAGCGTGAGCGATGGCGGCGAACGATTGATGAATCTGCCATCGCTCTTCTCGATCCGAACGGTCTGCCGAATGCAAACAGATTCTGGCTGTCGGTAGTGATTCGATTACTGACAGAAAGGAGAATTGCAAATGATTCGGATCGAGAACAGAAAGACATATCGTGGCGAAGGCGTTTACATCGGGAGACCCTCGTTGCTCGGCAATCCCTTCCGAGTCGGCGAACACGGAACGCGCGATGAAGTGATTGCGCGCTATCGTGTCTGGTTGTGGCGGCAAATCAAACTTCGCGGCGATGTTTATAGGGAATTGCAACGACTGGCCGCAATAGCCAAACAAGGCGACCTCGTTCTGATTTGCTGGTGTAAACGGCAAGATCGTCACGTATCTTGTCACGGAGACATTTTGAAATCAGCGGTCATGTGGATGAACTCGGCGAACACCGATTCATCCACAGCCGCTACGAATTCCAACTCTATTCAGAAGTGATTGCCGCGCTCGTTCGTTTGGCCGTATCCCCTACCTCCTCGGCCCTCGCCACTTTCCCATTCTGAGAAGCCTTCTGTTGCAGCCATTGGCGGAATCCCCGGTCCGAATCAAACAGGCGTTGCATTCCCCTGTCCACCAGCTCATCCGGTGTCGGCTCGTCGCCGGTCATCTCTGTGATGTAGAGAACATACTGCTCGATGGCGCCGAGCACGTCCGTTCTCAACTTGAAAGAAGCCTTCTCGTAAAAGACCCGTTCGATACGAATCAGCGGTCTGCGAACCTTAGCCTCTGCATTTCTTTTTCCTTTCGGCATAACGTCCCTCCACGATGTTTCAAAATCCAATTGATTAACGATTCAGCGACAGCAGATTGACCGTCGCCGCTTGCGACGACCTCGTCTTTGGCAACAGCAATGCCAGAGGCAAATTACCGTTGAATTACGGTAATGATGGCGGGGCGCGTCGTTGAACAACTGTTCTTGCGCTAATCGAGGGAGGAAGCGCGAAGTCGGATTGGTTAACCTGAAGAAAAATCGCGTGCGACAGGATAAGGGCAATTCTTCAGGTTATCGCTACGCCGCAAATCTCATCGTCACAGGCGCCTACAAGGTTTTCAAGGTTAATAACGCCGATAACCTCATAAACCTCAGCCGCCAAACCGCTGCGCCTATTACACGCAACCGATAACACGGGCATATCGCTTGCGAAATCATCGGCAGATTTTTTGCGAGCCGTTCGTTGGCCCGCATTTTGAGATCAAAACAAGCGAAATCGAGGAGCAAGCGATGCCGAGAAAAGGAAGACCCAGACTGGTTTCAAGCAAGGCGAGCGGAACAAAACTTTTCGTGGACGACCTGCGGGAAGTCATCAAGCTCGGGCAGGTCGAAGGGCGCGGCACGATCAGCGACGTCATCCGCGATCTCGTCCACGAAGCGTTGGCCTACCGGCGAGCGCAAGCGATGGGTCGCGACGCCGCCGAAGCCCCTCTCCGCCGCATTTATGACCAGGCCATTTCCGCCGGAATCAATCCGCTCGAAGGCGAACTCAAAGAGATCAAAGAGACGCTCGGAAAGCTCATCGAAGGCCGTCACAAAAGTGATCCCGCGAAGGATATCCCGAACCGGATTTACCCCCTTCTGACCGAGATCATCGGCTTCGCAATGACCGCCGAAATGAAGACGCATCTGTTGCTGCAAAACTTCCTGCTCAGCCGCGGACTGAGCGAAGAAGCCGCGCGAAAACTGATCGCCGAGCACGAGGAGAAGAGCCGCCAGAACACGGAAAAGATCGTCGTCGGATTGATGCAATCACAAGGCTGAAAGGTAGTTCAATATGAGAGTAGTCGTTTCAGTAAAACCCACACCCGGCGGAGGCCAGGCGAGCCAGGCCGCGCGCTACATCGCTTACCGCGAACGCGATGAAGAGCGCGAAGGAAAAGAGCCGCGCCCGCTCTTTTCCGCCAAAGAAAATTCCTTGAGCTTCTGGAAGGCGGAACGCGTCCTGACCGAAGACCGCACGCCCGCAAAGGACGAAGTAACCCACATCGCGGTCAGTTTCCGCGAAGAGGATTACGAACGCCTCGGCCACGATGAACCGTCCCGCCAGCGTGCGCTCATAGAAGTCTCGCGCGAAGCCGTTTCTGAGATCGCAGGTGAACTACAGGCCGGTGATCTACACTGGGTCGCGGGGATTCATCGCAACACCGATCATCCCCACCTCCATCTGCTCGTTCATCGGAGCTACCTCGACCGTGAAACCAGCCACGAGAAACGGCTCAACCGACTGCCGGAAGAGATGCTTGCCCACCGCGCCGTCGCGGAAAATGGCGTCGAGAAAATCCATCCCGGAAGCTTCAGCCAGGCGTTTGAAACGGCTCTCGACCGCGCACAGGAACGAGCCCGCCGGACCGCTCAGCCGCGAGAGCAAGTGGACAGAGATGTGGCGGAATCGCGCTCCGGCGAAAGACCGGAATCTCGCAAAGAACAATTGGCGCCGCCGGACGAACGATTGCTCGAAGCCGCTCGCCGAAACCCTTCAATCGCTGGCCGCGAATTGACTCAGGAGATCATCCTGTGCGGCACTGAACGTGAACATGAAGAACGTCCGGAGGCGACTGACCTTCGCGCAGCATTCAAAACGCCGAACCTCGATGATCCCGATTTCCGCACGCAGCCTGAACAGGCCGATTGGCTCGGAAAACAAAGCCATGAATTGCGCGACCTTTACGAGCGCGGCGCTCAAATAAAAGATAGTGTTCTCATCATTCCCGCCGAAGAATACGAACTGCCCGGAGACCGTGACCAACCGTTCATCACCAGCTTGTCTTACGCGCACGCGCAGATTCAAAATCTCAAGCAGGCAACCGAATTTCATACGCTCGCCCGAGCGATTGCCGGCGAGACCGCCAGTCCACGAATGGAGCGCGAAGTCTTCCGGCATTACTACGCTCGAATCAGGGGCGACCATTCGGCAGGGCGAGCGGCGGAGTTGGAGAGGACGCTCGGCGAGATGCGACTGCTGGCTGATGAAATGTCGAAGCTTGAGACGCGGGACAGCGTCGAAGTCGCCCCTCCGGATATCTCGCCCGAAGAAGCGCGCGCAGCCAGGTTTGATGAAGACCGCGAAGTGGAAATCATCTCTGGCGCATTCAATACCGCGGTGCGCAAAGTCAGCCTCGATGCTGAGTCGCTGCGCCTGCCCGCCGGGCTGAGTCTTGAGGCGAAAGAACGGCTCGTCACAAACTCTTTGCCGGCGATTGATCGGCTGCTTGAAAGCGGCAGGAACCGGGCTGCCATTATCGCCGCGATCAACGAAAAGATTTACGACAAAGAACTGGGCGAGGAGGAAAGAGAGGAACGGTTCAGAACCGGCGTTTTTCTCAAGGATTATGTTAACGAAAGACTCAAAGACCCAGAGACGCGCGCGCTCAACAAGTCCGCCGCGTTCCGCCTCGCCTACACCAAAATAATCGAGGCACGCACGCCCGAAGAACTCAGCCGCGTGGCCGAAACCTTCCTGCGCGAAAACCTTCAACGCGACGCTGCGCTTCACCTCCATCAAGCCGATCCCGAGCGATACCCAAAACCGGAAACAGCGCCGCTCAGCGCGCGTGAACGGAACCTGCTTTTTTTCGGACGCGCGCCGGAGCATCACACACCGGAAATGCGCGAATTGCGGCATTACTGGGGGCTGTCGCGGACGGAACGAGCGGAGCGAGTAAAGGCATTGCGCGAGGGCAATCTGGCTCCATCACCGGCTTTGAAAGAGATGGTCGAGGAGTTGGAATCGCGGCGGACTTTGCCCGCCATACGCCATTATCAAGCAACGATCCTGAACGAAGAGATGCGCAATCCGGGCAAGGTTGATTTGCGGCCTATGTTTGAACGCCTCCCGCCACACGAGCGAACCTTTCTGATTGAGCGAATGGAAGAAAAGAAACAGTCAATCACACGCTCACAAGCGCCGATGCGCGATCCCGCCAGCCCCCCTCCTCACACGATCCCGCCATCCGCCGCCAGGACGTTCGCCTCGATTCCTCGTGAGAGCAATTCATACCGCGAGTATATGGCAAGTATGGGCGCAATCGAATCGCGGTTGCTCAACGAAGCCGTGCGGCAAAGGCAAAAGGACTCCGGCCACATTGTTATCACCAAGGAAGGTAATCCGCTTTCCATCACGGAAGCGCGCGTCCTTTTGCCACAAGAGGAACAAGTCAGGATTCGAGAGCAGGCGCGCAACCTCGCCTGGGAGCGACTCGCGCTGCCAGAGGTATTCGCATCGCAGCCGGAACCGGCGGCGCGGCGCCTGAGCGACACCGTCGCGCATCTTCAAGAAGAGACCCAGCAGCGCGCACGAATGGCCCATCAAGCGCTTGATGAATTTGTCAGGGAGAAGGTCGGATCCAACGGCAGAAATGGGCCGCCCTCAGCGGACGCATTGAGCAAACTTGAACCTGCCGACGCTCAAAGATTGAGGGCGCTCCAAGACTATGCGGCCAGGACACGGGAAGAGCTTTATCGTGGATTTGAATCGCTGGACACGCTGCGACGCGAGCTTGAAAAACCACGCGGCCTTGACGAGACCGGGCGAAGTCAGCAGGCCGGATTGACGTCGGATCGAGAACAGGTTTTATCAATGAACGGGCATTCCGCTGGGAGGGATTTGCAGTTAGCCAACGGTAGCGGTTTCGAGTTCGAGCGTAATTCAACTGAGGGAGGGACTCGCGAAAATCATGAGCAGCATCCGTGGCTAGTTGATTCGAATCAGAAGTGGCATTTCGACAGCGTGCGCGATCTTGCTGAGCCAACGCCAGCGCAGGTTGCGAACGATTATTTTGAGCACTCCCATGATCACGGCTTTGACTATGATCGATAGTTTCCAGGGGCCATCGCTAGTGTTGCAATCTCACTGCAATTCACGAAATATACAGAGAGCTTGTAACACTATGGCGACCATCAAAAAAACAGTTAATCCTCAGCCCGCGACTACCCGCGTCCTGAAAATAATGAAGCGTGCGGGCGTGATGCGAACGCGCGAACTGACAGGACGGGGCGTTCATCGTGTACACCTCCGGCGGCTGGAACAGCGCGGGCTGATCGAGCGGGCCGGGCGCGGGCTGTATCGGCTGGCCGGCGCTGAACTGAGCGAACACGAAAGCTTCATCGAAGCCGCAAAGCTCGTTCCGCAAGGCGTGCTCTGCCTGCTCTCCGCGCTGAATTTCCACAACCTGACAACGCAGGATCCGTTCGAGGTTTGGATGGCGATCGGGCGCGGCGCGCATCGCCCGCGCGTAGAATCGCCGCCGCTGCGGATTCATTACTTCTCCGGGCCAGCGCTGACTGAAGGCGTCGAAGAGCATCGGATAGAGGGCGTCACGGTGCGCGTCTACAACGTCGCCAAGACGGTCGCGGACTGCTTCAAATTCCGCAACAAGATCGGGCTGGACGTGGCGCTCGAGGCCCTGCGCGAATGCCGCCGCGAACGGCGCGCGACCATCGACGAGATCGAGCATTACGCCGAAATCTGCCGCGTCACCAAGGTGATGAGTCCTTACCTGGAGGCGATCTGGTGAAACGCAAACCATTGACCAACCTGATCGCCTCTGTAAGCGACCGGCTGCGTGCCATCGCGAAAAAACAGGGCGAGCAGACGCCGCAGCGTGCTCAATCGCTACGGCCTGGAGCGATGGCTCTATCGCCTCAGCCGGTCGCCGCACCGCGACCGATTTGTTCTGAAAGGCGCGATGCTTTTCACTCTATGGAGCAAAGAGCCGCACCGGAAGACGCGCGACCTCGATCTCCTCGGCTTCGGGGCGAAGAGCATCCCGGAATGGGAGCAGGTGTTTCGCCAAGTTTGTTTGATGGAAGTAGAGCCGGACGGTTTGGAGATGCTGGCCGACAGCGTGCGAGGTGAAATCATTCGGGTCGAAGAGGAATACGCCGGAACGCGAATCAAACTGATAGCGATGCTGGGCAAGGCGAGGATTCCGCTACAGATTGACGTAGGTTTCGGCGACGCCGTGACGCCAGCGCCGCAGGAAATATCGTTTCCGACGATGCTCGATTTTCCGGCGCCGTCTCTGCGCGCTTATCGTCCTGAGACAGTGATTGCGGAGAAGTTTCACGCGATGGTTGACCTGGGTTTGAGAAACACTCGAATGAAGGACTTCTACGATGTTTGGAAGCTGTCGCAACAATTTGAATTCGACGGAGAGACAATGGTTGAAGCGATCCGCGCCACATTCTCACGCCGTCAGACCGCTCTGCCAGCAGGTGTACCACTCGCATTGAGCGACAAATTCGCGTCAGACCCGCTGAAGATGAGCCAGTGGGCGGCATTTCTCCGCAAGAGCGCTTTGAAGGATCAGGAGACGAGGTTGGTGGAGGTTGTGAACCTGCTTGAGGGCTTTCTGTTGCCCGCATTGGAAGCGGCGCAGACCGGCGAACGTTTTGCTTGTCGTTGGGTATCGGGCGGATCGTGGGAGGTCGTGACGACAATTTCAGGTTCGGAAAACGAGCCACAGGATTGATTCCTGCGCCATTGCGGCTTTTCGATCTCGCTTCTCGCCAGGATTTTCGCAGTTTCATACAGTGGAGCGTGAAGAGATTTCAGCGCTAAGCTTTCTCAATTAAACATTTCGACCACAATACGAAACTGAGAACGCTTACGCCTCTCTTGCCGATGGGAATAGCCGCACGTAACCTCCTTTTAGTACAGTTGATTTTACGTGTGACTATACCCACAGGTTTTGATACGCTTCTTCGTGGCCACAAACCGGTACGAGAACACCCGCCCCGCTTGTGCTCGGTCGGCCACTCAATTCTTTACCTGGTGAGATGAACGTGGCGCAGCGCATAATGATGGTCTCACCGCGAACGCCTTCCCCACAGGCGATTATCAGGACGTTTGTGACTTGATCAATCTAAGAACTTTTACAGCCAGCATCGCTGCTCACATCGCAGCAAAGGCAGCGCGTTGTTAATGGATTCGATGATGTACCCGGATACGAGCGACGCGCTCGATTCACTTATGCCAAAGCCAAGAGAAGTCTTCGATAATCCGGACGCATTCTGGTCTTTCCTAACTGAGCCGTCAGACGACAAGTTTGAAGGCCAGTTTTTCGATCGCAAAGTTGCTGGGCGACCAGATTCCAGTGGTATCATCACCAACAATCACCTCAGAGATTTGATAGGAGAGGTCAAGGAATGCATCTCGGCCTTCGCGAATAAAAATGTTGAGGGGGGGTTGCTCGTAATTGGGATCGATTCAAACGGAGCGGTAAAAGGCACTGATCATCTTAGCGAGCAGCAGCGGAACAACCTTACGAATTTCGATGTATACCTTTGCAACCAAGCGGCAGAAGCAAGGTTTCATCCCTGCACTGACGACAAGGGGGCCGCTAATCACGTCCTCCTAATTTTTGTGCCGCACGTTGACCGAGACATTTGTGAAACTCCAGGCAAAAACCCTGAGTGTTGGTCTCGAAATGGCTCGCAAAACCTTCCGATGAACCAAAGGATGAAAGATAGCCTCAGGAATCGGAAGCTTATCGTTGAGTTCGAGAACACCTATTGCTGCGACTTTGATATAAACGATGTCGATCGAGAAGTGCTGGAGGCCTTCCGTAAACATTTTCTCCCGGACGGCGCTAGATCGCTTAGCGACGAAGAATTACTCAGAGAGGCCGGAGCGCTCACTAGAACCGACCGAGGATATGGCTTCAACCGAGCAGGCTTCCTCTTTTTCGCCGCCAATCCCCAAAGAGAAATGGCAGGTGCCCGAATCAGGGTGATGCGATTCAGCGTCACCTCAGACAAGAGTCAGCAACGTGGAACTCCAACCTTTGACCAATCTTTCACGGGATCTCTCACTAAGCAGATCCGCGCTGCTCGAACATTCCTTAAAGAATCAGCATTTTTCAAAACGTACCAGGTAAGGAATCAGTCTGGCGGGTTCGATACTCAATCTGAGTTTCCGCCTATCGCAATTGATGAGGCAATCGTAAATGCCATAGCCCACCGCGAATACTCCACCGGGTTGCCGATTGAATGTGAGGCGTACGTCGATGCCTTCATCGTTCGTAACCCCGGGCGAATGATTCAGCGAGACGAGGATTTGCCGGATTTCTTTTCTCTCGACACTCGAGTTCTAAATTCTGCCCCTCGAAATCCCAAGTTGCTGAGATGGCTTCAGACTGTTAGAGATCCTTCGGGCAAGACGTTCGTTCAGGCGATCAGTGAGGGAACGAAGAGAATGGCCGCCGAAATGAAAGCTTTAGGGTTGCCAGCCCCTATTTACCGTTTAACTGAGAGTCAAACTGAGCTCAAGCTGATCAGCAACGCTGAAGAACGCGAAGCGAAGATAGTGGCTGATTCCATATCATCAAGTGATGAGCCTTCGTCCACTGAGTTTACCAATCTTTACTCGCTTGAGATTAAGCAGGGCAGAAAGCCAGTCGGGAATGACGTCTTTCGATTGCGCTATAAAGAGTTTTTGTTTGCTCTCAGAGACGCCCTTTTAGGAGATGGGTGGTATATAGATCGCTTCGGGTTTAGCCGCATTATCGCTCATATGCGTGGCGGAGTGCTCCAAGCGCCAGACAAGGTTGCCTCGATTTTGCGAATCTACCCCGCCTATGAGATTGCCGTCCGTGAGTTTTATAACCGTCAATATCTCTGTGTTGACTACACGGTACAGGTCCTGAATGTCTGCCGTTTAAGCACTCTACTTGCACACTTTTCAGCGGCAACGTTTTTAGGAAAGCGATGTGTGGCCGAAAAAAACGGATGGCAGGAGGGGAAAATAGTTGAGGCCGATGAGGAGTGGGCAACTGTATTTATCTTCCAGTGGGAACGTGAAATTAAAGTTCCGGCATCTTCGGTGATACCGTATTGCCCTCAATCTCTTCTCGAAAATCTTCTTCAGATCAAAGGCATAGAGTTTAACCTTTACCAGGCAGTTAAGAAGCTCGCTCTTTCAGGCCAAACCGGCGCAGCAAGGTTGAGAGCCGAGAAAGTGGATTCAATGATCACCTATATGACGGAAAGGATCTTTCCAGTTGAGTTCGGTGATTTTGAAATACGGCTAGAGAGCAACCCCGTTCGGCTCTTGACGCACGACAAGGCTTCAAAACGGTCTTTTCCAATTTACCGCTTACCGGAGCCGCCGGTTGAATTCAGAGATGGTCAAGCGTCAACTGATGTCCGAGACGGGATCACGCGCTTTGGCTCGTATGATACGACCCCGCATACTATAGAACTGGTTCCAATCTGTTTGCTCAAATATCGGAACCAATTAGAACATCTCATTGAAAGACTAACCACTGGCAAATATAAATACCGCGGGTCTGAGCGAACATTCGCGACACGTTTTACTTATCAAGGAATCATTACCGTAGAGCGTCCTGAGCAAATTCAAAACGAAGTAAAGAGGCTTACATCTCAGCACCCTGATTGGATCGGGAATTCTGCCTTGAACCGCATTTTTTTGGTGCAGACCCCGGAACAAGGATACGCGTCGGACGACGCGTCTTCTCCCTACTATGTTGTCAAAAGATTACTGCTCGAAAATGGCATTCCCTGTCAGATGCTCGACACACCTACAATCCTCAATCCAGACTGGAAGGATCTAAATCTCGCCCTAAACATCACTGCGAAATGTGGTGTCACACCTTGGGTACTTCCGGACGCCATTCCAGATGCGGACTTCTTTATTGGCCTTTCTTACACCGCGTCAGCGGATGGGAAGCGCATAATGGGGTTTGCTAATGTCTTTAGCAATTACGGAAAGTGGGAGTTTTATTCCGGGGACACCACCACGTTCAATTATGAGGAGCGAACGAAGAGATTTGCAGATTTAGTACGCCATACACTGGAAAAGCTTCAGCTCTCGCCGACACCAAATATTATCTTTCACTACTCAGCGAAGTTCTCTCGCGATGACCGTGATGCGATTCTTAAGGCGGCGAGAAATATTCGCCCAGAAGGGACGTACACCTTTGTCTGGATAAATTCGCATCACAACGTTCGGATCTTTGACCAGCGGGCCGAAACGGATGGCAGTTTGGCAAGGGGCGCATACATTCAGACCTCGCCACATCAAATATTTCTGTCCACGACCGGCTACAATCCGTTTCGCCGCGCAATGGGTACTCCAAAACCGCTTCAGATCAACGTTCAAATTTTCCGCCCCCCAGGTGTTCCAGATACGCCCCCTGATATGAAGTCCATAGCCGTTCAAGTTTTGAGCCTGACAAAATTGAATTGGGCGTCTACTGATGCTTTCACTGGAGAGCCAATTACGATCAAGTATGCAGGAAATATTGCATATCTAACTGCCGCTTTTCTTAGGCAATCTCCCACCTTTAATCTTCACCCCGCGCTCGTTCCCACACCTTGGTTCCTCTAGACTCCTACCGCTCATCGAGGACGTTATTCAATTCATCATTCGTGATTCGTGAATACTGCATTGAGTAGGCGGCGTTTTTGTGGCCGAGATGTCTTTGCACCGCTTTCGAGGGGTTGAGACACGCGGGTCGCAGCCTTTTATGAAATCATGTCTATACTGGCAATCATTTGCCCTGATAAAATAAAGCGGTTTGCAATTAACCTTTTTGCTTGGTGAGGAAAGGATGGAGAAGAGTGAACAGTTTTTTAGATCGTCACTATCAACAGAGGCTTGATGAAGTAATGCGGCAACGCCGGATGATGGAGACACATGGATTGACGGATAGCGTTGTGGCACGCCTGGTCGAAGAACAAAGGCTAGCTCGGACATACATCCCTCTACTTCAAGAAAGGGCTGCGTCCAAACTGCTTGCTTCGTTGGAAGCCGTTGGCAATTCACCTGCGTTTCTCCGCGCTACCAGAGATGTGGCCACTTCCATACTGAAGATGGTTGAACAGACACAAAACGAATCCCGGATTGCGAAACTTCTCGAGGAGGCGTCGGGCGCTTGGGAAAGTAAACTGCGGGCCACTGCAGGGCTCAATGGCCTTTCCTCTAGCAATATATTGGTCGGGCACCTTTCCCGGATCGCCGATATCTCGCTACTCACTCAAACATCACTAGCGCGATTGCAACCGGACCTAATCGGGAATGCTCTTACCCAGTCAGAAAGAATCCGAAAAGGTCTAACATTTCGACTTTCGTCCCTGACGTCCGCCTATAGCGATCTATACGCTTTGATTGAGCGTTCTCAAGGAGGGGTTCTTTCTCTGCCTCCTGATCTCTCCGCCCTGCCGCCGGTAGAGATTTTTAACGCCGTTGACTTACTCAACAGAACCACGAACCGAGAGGCTGACGACGAAGGCGAATACAATGATGAAATAGACGAATTGAGAGAGGGCTTATCGTTAGAAACGCAGGAGTCGCTGGAAGGACTTCTGATCGAATTGAACAAAGACCTTCTCGCCTTGTGGAATGGGGCGAAACAGGCTTTGCAATCAAACAATCCGGATCGCGTCAGGCACTTCATGGTTTCTTTTCGAGAGCTGTTCACTCATGTTTTGCATAATCTTGCGCCTGACGATCAAATTCGCGCTTGGAGCACTGACAAAGCTCATTATGCGAACAATCGCCCAACGAGAAATGCGCGACTCCAGTATATTTGCCGTGAGGTTAACCAAGCACCTTTCACCAAATTTGTTCACAGAGATATTGAAGCAGTGCTTGAATTCATCAACCTCTTTCAGGGCGGGACTCATCAAGTGAAAACTTCTTACACTCAGGCGCAGCTCGCGGCGCTCGTGGCAAGGATGGAAGGCGCAATCTTATTTTTGCTGTCAATTACAAAAGCGACACACTAGGTGTAGTGGTCCCCTTTACTGGATGGGGTACTGTATCCTGGTTAAGTGTCTAGTTTTTGGTGTCCAATACTCCCATCTATTGCAAGCGCTCATTGGAGGATACGCCAATGATCAAGAGAATATTGTTTCCGCTTCTGTCGCTCGTGATATGCGCCGCCGTCTACTCGCCCATCTATGGGCAGCGCCTGACCCAACTGCAATCGGGTGAGTTCGAGCTTTCCAACTCGGGCGAACGCAATGAATACCCGTACGCCATTCGATTTCCGGGCCGCCCTGTGGAGTCGGCTGCGAAAAGCAAGTCTCACCCTAATTGGATCGGCAAGGAGTTCGTCTACGATGAGCAGAACGTTGCATATACGTTTTACATTGGATCCGAAAAGGTCATAAATATATCGGGCCGAATGTATCTGGATCCGCAAGGCGCACTGGAGAACATACGCGCCTCGGTGCTCAAAGAAATCAAAGCCAATAATGGGAAGATGCTCGAAGAACGGCCGTTGCCCAATTCTGGCTTCTATCACTCCTGGAGTTCTCCTTTCGAGGGGAACACCTTTTTTGCGCGGAGTGTCACCTACCTTCGCTTGGGGAATGTATACTCGGCAATAGTGAGCGCAAACGGCAGGTCACTCACGGACAGCGCTCGCGCCACACAATTCCTCGATTCGCTTCAATTCCCGAAACCTTCGCGCGAAGAAAAGCTCGCACTGGCAAAGACCCCGCTGCCGCCGCTGCCCAAGTGGCGGAAATTCATCGGGCCTGATGAAGATTTCTCGCTGCTTTTTCCCGCCAAGCCTGAACGTCTTCGGGACGGGCAAGGATCGGCAACCATAACACGCCATTTCCTGAGCGCGTCCGGTTCGTATAGTTTCTCCGTTGTCATACAGGGTTTTGGGGGCGATCCGGCTGCGCACGAAAACAATGCTTTCGGCCCTAACCACGAGAAGATAATTGCGGATGATAAGAAGTCGAGCGGCGCGCGAGTCGTCCAAATGCGTCGCATAGCCCCGAACATCAGCGAGAGCGAGTATTGGGACCCGAATGACGAGAAAACCGGCTACCATCACTCCTTTAACCGTTCAATACTGCATCGAGGGAGGTTTTATTATCTTGGCTGCGGTCGTCTGGTTGAGGACCTGGAAGTAGATAAAAAGGTCTGCCGGATGTTCTTCAACTCGTTTAAGTTGTTGGATCGCCCTCGCTGAGGAATTGAAGAAGCGGTTTCACTTATTTGCACTGAAGACCCGGGCCGGCGCCTCCTGCATCTTGAGTTCGACAAGGTCTGTGGGGGAAGGTATGGCGGAGACTTGCGCAATCTCTTCATCATCCATCGCACGGCCTTTCCAAACACGCATCCAGCCTGGTGTCAAAACGACAAAGAAAGATGGAGCGTAGTGACGTTGTGGCCCGATCGGCAACGCCCAGAATGCGCAAGCCTCGTCGCTGACCTTCGTGTAGTAATAGTAATAGTTCTTCGTGCGCGCCTGTCTGCCTTCATTCCCGTAATCCGGCGGTGGGTTGGCGCGCCAGATCAGTTGATTGATCTCGATAAAGTTCTTGGGAAAGCGGTGGGCCTGAGTTTGAAACAGGCGCAAATCTTTCACCAGCCTTTCGACTTGAGGCTGCGGCTTGTTGATCCGCGAATCTTGCGCGAGCCTGTAGAGGTGATAGCCATAACCGCCCACGCCAGCGGCAATCGTAATCAGCGCGAAGATGTAGGAGAGGCGCAGCTTGTTGAAGCGATTTTTCTGGCCTGAGCTTTCCATCAGTCCTCCTATCGCTCGAACCCGATCCGATCCGGCATATCATCAAAACAAGGGTCTTGCAGTGGCGGAATCTGGTCCGGATCATATTCCGGCGGAAGGGCAGGTGTTTTCTGATTCATCATTTGGCCGAAGGAGAATGCCGGGCGATTGTCCGTGATGATCGCAGCATCCGTTTTGACCGGTTCAACCTCTGCCTTCACCGCCATTGATCCATTGCCGGCAATCCCATTGAGAATCGGCGTGTGGGGCAACTTATTTTCTGCCTGCCGGAATTGCTCACGTTTCGGTTGCGGAGCGCGTCCGATTATTGCCAGCGGCGGGTATGAAAACCGCACCGGCGGCGCATTGCCTATGATCGCCACGGCCTGGCGATATTTGACCATCCGGCGGACTTCGGATGCGTCCATCAGTGATCGCCCTACTTCCGATGTTCGTTCCGAATCGAATTTCGCGCCTTCTTTGACATCGACCGAAGTGGATTGCCAGACCGTCGCCTGGCCGATTCGCTTGCTGGCGTACTCAGCCGTGCGATGATCGAGTCCGGGCAGAAAGATCATCGTACCGATCGAGCCGAGAACCGCGTCGCCCCCGTCGGAGCCATAATGGTGATAGACCTGTCCGATGTTTTGATAGCCCAGCGCGACCGCCATCCTGCGGCCACGCCCGACGCCGAGCAGTTCGTTCAGTCCGTGAATGAAGATGTTTCCGGCTTCGTCAAAGTTGAAGAGAACCGGAGCCGATTCCGGTTTGAGTTCGCCTTTGCGCAGATGGCTGGCCGCCAGACCGAACAGTGTGGCAAGCACGACTTTGTAGCGCATCGCGTCACCTTCGGGCACGACTACGTAGATTGCGGTTCGCGGGCAGCGCAATTCGGCGAAGTCAACCAGGCGAATACCGCGCGCCGCCATTATCGGTGTAATTGGAGAAGAGATCGCTTTGGCGTTCGGGATGTTGAACGCCGCGCACCGCACGCCCAGGCCGATCAGCACGCCGCCCTGCAATTTCGGCTCGACTTTAGTGAACATTCCCCAGTAGAGCGGAACCTTCGGGTCCGGCGATGACATCATCAGTTGATTGAGCTGAGCGAGTGAGTACGTTGAGACCAGTTCCTGGATCATCGCCGGCGTAGGGCGGGCGCTCCATTGCGCCAGATGCAGGATGATTGCGGTCAGCGCGGCGGTCTCGGCCTCTTTCCAAAACGGATCGGCGGACGAATTTTTGTTTACGTCAACATGGAGAATGATCGAGGCCGCTTCGTGCGCAAGTTCCGCGTTATGCCGGCAAGACGGTAGGAAGTTCCAGCGGTCTGAACGCTCAGGGTCCTGCAAATCAGTCCGATAAACGTTCTCGAATTTGTAAGCCGT
>Ga0187894_10004260_pt1 | contig 15479 bp, 15 predicted proteins | sample GBC1701081metaG_FD_136650 | JGI IMG/M metagenome (GOLD analysis project Ga0187894, IMG submission 136650) | White microbial mat communities from a lava cave in the Kipuka Kanohina Cave System on the Island of Hawaii, USA - GBC170108-1 metaG ... | reverse complement strand
CATGGCAATCAAGGAAAGTAGCTGCATCATGTGATTCTGTACAATGTCCCTTAATAAACCAGCCCTTTCAAAGAACTTTCCACGACTTCCAATCCCCATCGTTTCCGTTACGGTAATCTGGACTTGATCAATATAGCGATTATTCCATAGAGACTCAAAAATTAAATTTGCAAAACGAAATACCAACAAATTTTGAACAGTTTCCTTTCCTAAGTAATGGTCAATTCTAAAAAGTTGCTTTTCAGAAAAATGAAGGAGAAGATCTTGTTGCAATTGAAAGGCTGAAGTAAGGTCGTGGCCAAAAGGTTTTTCAATGATTACCCGAGACCATCTTTTTTTTACCTCTTCTCCTGGAGGATAGGTCAATTCAGCCCGATGAAGTTGATCGGCAATTAAAGTAAAATAAGCGGGCGGAGTAGCAAAATAAAAAACGCGATTACCCCGAGTTCCCCATTGATGATCCAGTTTTTGCAATAACCTCTTAAGAGATTGATATCCCAAGTCATCGTGAAATTCAGAAGAGTGGTAAAACAAACGCTCACTAAAATGACTCCACAGCGACTCATCGATAGGCTGCGTCCGAGAATATTTAAGAGCCGCCTCTTTCATGTGAGCACGAAACTGCTCTTCAGTTTGATCCCTTCTGGCAAAACCTACACAAGCAAATGAAGGAGAAAGTTGCCCCTCTTTCAAAAGATTATAAAGAGCAGGAATCAATTTTCTAGCACTTAGATCTCCGGTTGCTCCAAAAATGACGAAAATACAAGGCTCTGCTAAGCGAACTTGGGGATCTTCTTGTAACAAGGGCATAGAGGCTATGCTCACTCCATCATTTTGCGATAATCGATGTAGGATTGAAGAATTAGAGAGGCCGCTAGTAGGTCACTTACTGCTGCCCTTCTTTTTCTCTTCACCCCTCCTTCCTTTAAAAAGCGTTCCACTTGTGCTGTCGTTAATCTCTCATCCCATAGGAGCGTCGGCACTCCGCATTCTTGACCTAGCCTCTCTGAAAACTCCCTCGCTTCTAAAGTCATTTGAGTAGATTTCCCTTGTAGGGACAAAGGCAGCCCTACAACGATGACCTCAATTTCATAGGGCTTTAAAGCCTTCTTCAGGGATATAAAAAAACTTTTATCGTTTTTTAAGCAGCAGAGGCCCGTTGCCAAAACCCGATTTGCATCGGAAATAGCAATCCCTATTCTGACCTTACCATAATCGATCCCTAAAATTCTACCCATCCCAAATTCCTTAAGATAGCCCGAATAAAAGCTTTGATGAGGGGATGTGGTGCCGTAGGCTTGGATTTATATTCAGGATGAAATTGTACTCCCACCATCCAAGGGTGTTCTTTAAGTTCCATAATTTCACACAAAGAATGATTTTGAAGAGTCCCCGATACGGTACACCCTTTCTTTTCAAAGGCCTCTTTGAAATAATTATTAAATTCAAAGCGATGACGGTGCCTTTCTGAAATGCAGAGAGTTCCATAAGCTTCCATCGCTTTAGAGCCGGGCTTAATGAGACAAGGATATGCTCCTAAGCGTTGCGTGCCTCCCAAAGCGTGCACTCTCTCTTGTTCATCGAGAAGGGTAATGATAGGGAAAGGAGTGTCAGGATCTATTTCTAAGGAGTTGGCATCAGGAAGATGCAGAACATGTCGGGCAAATTCCACGCACATCACCTGCATTCCTAGGCAAATGCCGAGGAATGGGATTTTATTTTCTCGGCAATATTTAGCTGTCATCAGTTTTCCTACCCATCCCCTCGTTCCAAACCCACCCGGGACCAAATACCCATCACACTCAGAAATATTTACGTTGCCATCTTTAAGAATTTTATCAGATTCAAAGGGCTGAATTTCTACTTCTACCTGATAGGCAATTCCCGCATGCCGTAGGGCTTCAAAAAGGGATTTATAAGCATCTCGATGCTGCAGGTATTTTCCTACGATTCCAACAGTTACCTTTTGCTTGGGGTGGCATATTCTCTCCACCATCTCTCTCCAAAGTTTTAATGAAGGAGCTTCCTTCTCTGGAAGATGAAGCAATTCACAAATTTTGTTATCTACCTGTTGCTCTTGCAACTTTAAGGGTAACTCGTAGATCGTATGAGAAACATCCACTTCATCGACAATCCGACTTCTGTGCACACTGCAAAGAAGGGAAATCTTATCTTTAATCTCCTCATCCAGGGGACATTCACAACGACAGATAATCATATCGGGAATAATGCCAATCCCTCTCAACGATTGGATAGAGTGTTGGGTAGGCTTGGTCTTAATCTCACCAGCAGCTTTCAGGTAAGGGACATAAGTAAGGTGAACATTGATGCAATCTCTGCCCCTTTCATCACGAAATTGCCGAATAGCTTCTAAAAAGGGAAGAGATTCTATATCCCCCACTGTCCCCCCTACCTCTACAATAGTGAGGTGGTTGTTTTCGTCTTGATGGGCAGCCTCAAGAATTCTCTTCTTAATCTCCCCTATAATGTGAGGCACTACCTGAACAGTTTCCCCACTGTAATCCCCACGCCTTTCTCTCTTTATCACTTCGCCATAAATTTGCCCCGAAGTTACACTAGATGCCCTAGAAAGATGGGTCTGAGTAAAGCGGTAATAATGACCGAGGTCTAAATCCACTTCCGTCCCATCATCTGTCACGTAGATCTCTCCATGTTGAAAGGGGTTCATAGTCCCAGAATCAACATTGAGATAAGGATCGAGCTTGACGATTGCTATCCTCAACCCACGCTCTTCTAGTAACATAGCAATAGAGGCTGCTGTTAACCCTTTCCCTAGGGAAGAAATGACGCCTCCTGTAATAAACAGATATTTCATCGTCAGCCATCTTAGGGCTCTCCCCGGTTTTCTTGCAAACTAATCTCTTTTCTGAAATTCTCACTAAAAAGTGAGGAAGCTCCTTAACAAAGGCTTGCCCATCTCCGAAGTCAATACCAACCCAAAATACCCTCTCTTTTAAAATCTCTTTCCTCGATCTATCTAAAAAAGGAGAAACACCCCACCCTGGATGAGGAGATGGTACACCGGTTTCCTCACACCTCTCACCAACCCCTCCTCCGTGCCAAAAAAAGTTCTCTTCTACTCCCCTCACCTTCAATGAGGGTCGCTGCCCTGTTTTCTGGAGGACAAGCACCGGGAGGACACAATGTGCTTGCCGGAATCTTTGATGCTTTAAAAGAGCTCAACCCTAATAACCAACTAATCGGCTTTTTGAACGGGACTGAGGGCATGTTGCAAGAGGCCTACCTAGAACTCACTGCAGAACATATAGCTCGGTACCGCAATCAAGGGGGATTTGATTTATTGGGTTCAGGGCGCACCAAAATAGGAAGTAAAGAGCAGCTGCAGAGAGTCCTAGAAGTCACATCCCACCTGAAACTCGATGGGATCATCATCATTGGTGGAGATGATTCCCAGACTAATTCCGCCATCTTAGCAGAATATCTTCTCCACTGTTCTTCCGGCATTACAGTTATTGGTGTCCCCAAAACCATAGATGGAGATTTGCAAAATAGCTGTACTGCTATCCCCTTTGGATTTGACACAGCGACCAAAATATATGCAGAATTAATAGGTAATATTGCTAAAGATGCACTCTCTTCAAAAAAATATTATCATTTCATCAAACTCATGGGAAGAACTGCCTCCCACGTAGCCCTGGAATGCTCTCTTAAAGTTCATCCGAACCTTACTCTTATTTCAGAGGAAAACAAGGGTTTTGAAGAGATCGTGCAAGAAATCAGTGAACTAGTGATAAGAAGGGCAATTCTCAGTAAAAATTTTGGAATTCTCTTAATCCCAGAAGGGATTGGGGAACAGATGATCGTCAAAAAAGAGCTCTCTTTGCATGCTCCAAGGGATCCTCATGGTAATGTGCAGCTATCTGAAGTTGCTATTGAGAAGATTATCTCTAAGGCCGTTCAAACTAAGATAGGAGAGAAAGCCCTCTTTCATCCTCTTTCTCACTTTTTTGGTTATGAAGGAAGATCTGGACTTCCCACTAACTTCGATGCCAACTATAGCTACACACTGGGGAAGACAGCAGTCTTATTAACGGCCCACCGCCAAACTTCGTACATGGCCTTCGTAAAACATTTAGAATCTCCTCCCTCAAAATGGGAAGTAGGGGGGATTTCTCTTGTATCCCAGATGGAGTGGGTCCAAAGGGAAGGGGCGACTATTCCCGTCATTAAAAAGACACTGGTCGATCTACAAGGAACAGGATACCAACTCTTACAAAATAGCCGGTCCAAATGGGCACTTCAAGAAAAATATCAAGTTCCCGGTCCTATTCAATTTTTTGGAAATCGTGAAATTACCGATACCATTCCTTTGATTTTGAAGAAAGAACCGCTTGAGAAATGAGACGGATGCTCTCCTCAATCTCTTCCTCCGTATTCATCCGACTCAATGAAAAACGAAGGCTCCCTTGTGCTAACTGGGGCGCAATTCCCATATTAATCAATACGGACGAAGGCTCCAACGATCCCGAGGAACAAGCAGACCCATGGCTCGCTACCACACCCAAAAGGTCAAGTTGGATCAAAAGAGTCTCTCCATGAACTCCGGGAAATCCTATGTGAACAGTATTGCAAATATGAGGACCTTCTCCATGGAGGATGAGATTTCCGATTTTGGATTGTAATCCCTCTATCAGTCGTTTTCTCAGCTTCTCCATTCTCTCGCTAGCACGGGGAAGGCAGGTCGAAAGAAGCTCTACGGCTTTAGCAAAACCTACGATCCCCAAAAGGTTCTCCGTACCTCCTCTTTTCCCATATTCCTGCTCCCCTCCTATCATTAATGAAGGGATTGGAAAAGAAGAGCGAAGAAAGGCCGCTCCAATCCCAGCTGGGGCATGCAATTTATGACCCGAAAAAGCCATACCGGATACTCCAGGAGGAATGGTAAACAACTCTTTACCTAAAAGTTGAACCCCATCGACGATGAGAGGGATTCGACATTCTAAAGCTACCTCTGCTATCTTGACGAAATCGCTCTTTACTCCAGTGACATTATTCACAGCTGTCAGTACAATCAATCGAGTTTGTTCAGAAATCGCTTCTTTTAGTTGTTCAGGTCGAATAGCACCCCAAGAACCCGCGGGAAGATAGGTGAGCATAGCTCCTTGCATTTCTAATAGCTGAAGATTTTTTTGAACGGCGGGATGTTCCACATTAGAGCTAATGATGTGGGGTACACCTTGTAAAGTAAGAGAAGTAGAATAAAAACCACGAATCAAAAAATTGAGAGCTTCGGTCCCACTTGAAGTGAAAATGACCTCTTTGGGTTGTACTTTTAACACTTCTGCAAAAGTATGACGAGCTTCCATTAAGAGTTTTTTGCCTTGCTGACCCAAAGAATGCACGCTAGAGGGGTTCATCGGGGGAAGAGCAAGAACCTCTTTCATCGCTCCAATCACCTCAGAAACTAGTGGAGTAGTTGCGTTATTGTCTAGATAGATTCTCTTCATAATACTCAATGATACAGACACTGAATGAGAGCCGAAGCAGCAACCACGCGAGTCAATTGAAAGGGTTCATTAAAAATATCCATCAAAAAAGGAACCGTCTCGAGATCACCCACCTGTCCCATTGCCTCTAAAATATGCAATTTGATATCACGATTTACGTGAAAATAGCCCTCTTGAAGGACTTCTATCGCTTGAGGATCTTTGCCCAACATCGCCAGTATGAAAGCGGCTTGCACCCGAACATCGGGCGCCTCATCTTGTAAAAGTTTTCTTACACACTCTACTGCTTCTTGATCTCCTCCCTCTAACAAGACAAGCATAGCCGCACCCGTAATACCCCATGTTCGATATTGAAGATACTCCTTTACCGCCTCCTGAGCTTTGGGATAGCGCATCATGCACAGGAGGTTGAGAAGGTCCAAACGGGTCTTTTGATCTATTAATTGAGGATAGTTGGGAATTTGATCAATATGGGTTACATCGCTAGAAGTTACATGAGGAAAACAAAAATGATCTTCCCACATCCAAAGCTGTTCTCGCTTTTGTTGCAGTAGATGATAAATGACTTCACAAGCCTGTTCCATGCACGTTCGGTGCGCAATCAGAGCAAGAGCGAGATTGAGTTTAACAAAAGGATTGTCGTGCTCCTTCATAGCTTGAAATGCCGGCGTCATTCCCTTAGAACCACACTTTCCCAGCAACGTCGCCGCTAAGAGTTGCCACCTCTCATTATCATGGTGCAACCATCTCAGCAGTTCTGCTATACCCTCATCCTTACCTCTCAGTGCCGCTACCCAGGAAGCCATCATCGCTACCTTGGGCGAAGAGTCCTCTCTCAGTTGTTTCAACAAAAGATTTCCTATGGGAATGCGCAATAGACCCAACACATGAATCACCTGCAATCGCAGTTCTGGAGAGCTATCTTTCAATAAAGGAATTAATCGATGAGCGCTCTTTCGAATATTAAAATGAGCCACGAGTTGACAAGCTAATTGGCGCAACCCAACCCGATTACTTCGAATGAGAAGATTTAAATCTGCTTCCGATATTCCATCGTGCATTTGTACCAAAGCTAAGATAGCAACTTCCTTCTCCTCTCCAGAAGTACGGGAATTTTCAATAAGCTCCTTGAGCTTGTGGTAAAGAGAAAAGATGCGAAGAGCTCCAATCGCACGAATTACCTCCAAACGAACAAACCATACTTTTTCTTCCACCACCATTCGAGCCAGCTCTTCCTGCAAAGGGGCATCCCCATAGGAAGGGACAAACCGAACGGCTACCAACCTCAGAAGGGCATTGGTTCCCCTCATAGCATGAACCAGGAAAGGAATAGCCTTAACATCCCGAGTGAGAGCAGCTCCGATAACGGCATTGAGAGAGACATTGAGCTGAGGAGAGCGGTTGCCCTTTTTTAACACACCCCAAGCCAAAGTTTCTAAAATGCGACGGTTACTTTTCAGATCGCCCTCTTTCTTTTGATTCCACTCTTGAAAAGCCGCGCACTCATCTCCTTTTTCAACAAGTGCCTGAATATAGGCGAGGTGAAGAGGAAAAGATAAAGGATAATCTTTCAACGCTTTTACAGCTTCCGCGGTAGCGGAAAAGGGGTCGTGAATGAGAAGATGAGCGTAAATGCGACGTAAGGCTACCTGCTCCTCATCTATAAGATCTCCCAAAAGAGGAACAACAAAACCAAAATGGAGTATCAGATTAAAAAAAAGAAGTTTCATTCAGAAAGAAGAGCACCCAATTTTTTCCCTCCTATAAGATGGAAATGAAAATGAAAAACCGTTTGCCCCGCGCTTTCGCCATTATTGGTAATCAATCGATACCCTTCAGTAATGTTAAACTGTTCTGCAAGTTCCTTAGCTACTCGCAGCATTTCTAAAATTAAAAAACCATCTTTTTCTATTTCCAAATCCTGCAAATTACGAATTCCCTTCTTAGGCATAATTAAAATATGCACAGGAGCTACGGGTGCATGATCTTTAATCGCTAGAACCCATTCATTTTCAAAAACCTTTTCAGCGGCAGCCCGACCCTCAATGATTTTTGCAAAAATATTCATCTACTCACACTATTTAAAACAATTTTTAATGCTTGAAAAGCATCTTCTTTACTTTTCCAAATCGAAATAAATTTTCCTTTGTGACAAAAAATAGCTCCAGAAACGCCGGAAACATTTTCCAGTTCTTGCCCAATCAATCCAGCCCAGGAGGCAGGCAAGGGCAGACGTACCTTCATCCTCTCTTTGAGATTAGGAGGAATGCCTCTGAGTTTCCAATGAGACCCTACAGGCATAATGATGAAAAGGGCGGGATGTTTTTCCCCTCCCATATCGAAAAAAAGATCCATCCAAGGAAGGCTTCGATCAAAAACCAATACTCGTTCTCGACTTTTCATCGCCTTCTCTACCTCACCACGGCATTGTTCTATGTAACGATTTCGATCTAAAAACCTCTTAAGGTGGCCATGAGTAAAATCAACCGCCTCAAAAAAAGCACGCTCAATTTCTTCTGAAGTAGCTCCATAAACAAAAGGTACAAAATTAGTAATCACCTGAGAAAAGGTACAGACACCCTGCTCTACCACTGCATGTCCATTATCATGGGCATCGACCCCCGATACGAGAGTACGATTGAAAGCATCGTAGATTTTATGATCAATAATTCCTTGCTGTTTTAAATAAAGCAAAACCATACCCGCGCTGCTTAGGCCCTCTTGATACCCTATTTGATGATGGTCGAATCGCTTGCAGGCAGGGTCGTAAATACCTCCAACATCACAAAGGTATTCGCACTGAGAGAGCAAGGCGGGATCTCGACTCCTTATTACTTTATCTCGATCAATACAATTGAAAAGCAAAAGGAGGGAACACGCTACTACTTCATCTGCATGAAAAGTTCCATCATGCGTTCCTAAACTCCTTAACTTCATTGAGATCGACATCTCATCCCCAATTTTCTATTTTAAAAAATACACATTCTTTTTTTATCAAACTCTCTCCTCATCCTCGGATCCAAGCAATAGTAAAGAAGATCTATGATAAACACACAACTCATCAATACCATAGTGTAAAAAACCGTCAATGATAAAATAAGAGTATAGTCTCTATTGATCACGCTCATGACAAACCACTGACCCAGACCAGGAATACTGAAAATTTTCTCGATCACAAAACTTCCTGTCATAATATGAGCTATTAGGGGCCCTAAGTAAGTAAGGACGGGCATCATAGAATTTTTTAATATATGTTTAAAAAAAATCTGAAAAAAGCTAAGGCCTTTAGCTTGAGCAGTTACGATATAATCCTGGTTTCCCACTTCTCTCATGCTATGACGTGCTAAACTAGCAATGGTAACCATAGGAAAAAGGGCTAAAGAAAATGCAGGTAAAATAGTTTGGTTAAAAGAACCCCAACGAGCTATGGGCAGCCAGTTTAGTTGCACTGCAAATAAATACTGTAAAAGGGTTGCTACGATAAAACTGGGAATGGAGACACCCAACATATTCACCACTAGCATCGATCGAACCGCCCAACGTCCTCTACCAAAAGCAGTCCAAGCCCCCAAAGAAATCCCTAAAAATATCGATACCACAAGCGCTTCCAACCCCAGGGTACAGGAAATTGGAAAACCTTCCCTAATGAGGTCGATAGCCCGTCTTTCTGGATACTTTAGAGAAAAGCCAAACTCTCCCTTAAGAAAATTTTTAAGATAAGTACCATATTGATTCAGCAACGGTTGATCTAGCCCATACTGATACCTCAAAGAAGTCAGGATCTCTTCTGACAAAAGTTCATCTTCAGAAAAGGGCCCACCGGGGATTAATCGCATTAAAAAGAAAGTAATCGTCACAACAATGTAAAGAGAAACAAACAAAACGAATACTTTTTTTAAAGTATATTTCAACACGAAAAAGTTCCACAAATTACGCTAGTATAGGCAAAAAGTGCAAACAAATCCAAACAAACTCTTTTGTATCTGCTGTTAATTGATATGGTTCCTACCCTAGTTTAGGGTCTTACGAAAAATATCGACTTTTTATAAAGTTGGAGAAACTTTAAAATTTGATAACTTACTATGACATCTACCTTCCGACACCTCATAGCCAGCCTGGGAGGTTTTCAGCTAGGATATAGCTTAGCTATTATAGCAAGCATGTTGGTATTTCTATCCGCTGAGTTTTCCTTAAGCCCTTCTCAGGAAGGCCTTCTTTCTGGAGCCCTTTTGATAGGGGCTCTGCCTGGTTCGATTTTAGCAGGAAAAAGTTGTAACTCTTTAGGACGTAAAAAAGTGCAACAGCTAACTGCTTTTATCTTTTTTTTAGGTAGCCTTACTCTTGTCTATGCTCACTCTCTATCCACGCTTTTCATAGGTCGTATCATTCAAGGTATTGCTGGAGGGGCTGCTGCTGTTGTCGGACCCCTTTATTTAGCAGAAATTGCTCCTAAAGAAAAAAGGGGAACTTATGTCAGCTTTTATCAAATAGCCTTAGCCTTCGGCATTTTAATGGCTTATGGAACAGGTTGGCTTTTTTCTGAGAGCCAAAATTGGAGGGCAATGTGCGCTATGGGAATTATCCCTTCCCTCCTTCATGGTTTTGGATTTCACTATTTACTCGACAGTACACCTCGAGAAACCCTAACCACCTTGATTCAGAGACCTCCTTCCCTTTTTCAAGAATTGAAAAACTCCAAAATACGGTTTTTCTTTTTTATCACTATTTTTTTAAATGCTTTTCAACAAATTACGGGTATTGGCGCTATTCTTGCTTTCACCCCGATTATTTTTCAAAACTATGGCTTTGATTCCCCGCAAACTGCTCTTCTTTTTACCTTGCTTGGTGGTGTGGTCTTTTTTCTTGCTACTATAAAATCTCTTACTCTTGTTGATAAGATGGGACGCCGTCCTCTTCTTTTAAAAGGAATCATAGGCATGATATTTTTCTTGAGCTGTGCTACCTTAAGCGCGTTTTTTCCTTATAAGAATTGGTTTATTTCCTTTGCTCTTTTTGGCTATATTACTGCCTTTTCCCTTACCTTTGGGCCTCTGCCTCAATTAATCATATCAGAATTGTTCCCCAGGAAACTGCGGAGTCAGGCTTTAGGAGTCGCTATAACCACCAGTTTTCTTTTTAACTTCATCACTGTTTCTACCTTTCTCAACCTAAGCTTCTCCTTTTCCTTTAGCACTACCTTTGCCATCTACGCGCTTTTAGGAACCACCGCCTTTTATTTCACATGGAAATACCTCCCAGAAACAGCTGAAAGTCTCTTGGACTGATGAAGAAAGCGACCCTGTAAAAGAATATCAATAATTTTGAGATTTACCGCAACCGCAAGAACTTTTGACCTGAGGATTGCTAACTTTAAAGCCAGACCCCTGTAACCCATCTACATAGTCGATGAGGGATCCCATAAGACGTGGGGCTACTTCCTGATTAATATGGATCTCGATCCCCTCTGAATAAAAGACCTGGTCTTCAGGAAGTGCTTTTTCAGAATAATCTAAAACATATTCAAAACCGCTACAGCCACCAGCTCGATCAGCAAAACGAAGGCCCCATCCCTCTTTTCCCTCTTCTAACAAAATCTCTCTATATTTTTCAGCGGCTTTTTTAGTTAAAGAAATCGTATTTTCACTCATTTCTTCACTCAAGATTGCATTCAGCTTCTTTAAGAGGCGTTCGAGATCCCCTGTAGAAAATCCATGACCCAAAACACCTCCTTCCAATGTTTCCCAAACAGAAGCACCACACCCTACACAATTGAGACCCGCTGCCATCATTTCCTGGGCCAATCGCTGACTTCTTTGAGGAAATTTTGTAAAAATTTCATCGATAGTCATTTCTTTAGTAATCTTCTCTGACATGGCTTACCCCTAAAATCTAATTTTAATAACTCCACTCTTCAACCTGCACTGACAAGCTAATCTTTCCTTGCCTTGATCTCCAAGAAAATCTTCTTCTTCCTGAGTAAAAGCAGAGAGCTGCTCCATCCCTTCTACCACCTCAATCACACAGGTTCCACACACTCCTTCAGTGCATGCAAAAGGAACTCCACTTTCTTCACAGATAGGAGCTATTAGATCTCCATCTAAAACCTCTCGTTCTTCACCACTATGATCAAAAATAACTTTTCCCATCTAATTTAAGATACTTCAATGCTTCCAGAAAATCAAGAGGGAGCGGAGCTATGATCTTTACAGGCCTTCCTGTTCTGGGATGAATAAAATGAATTTTATGAGAATGCAAAAGATGCCTTGTAGCTCTTAAAGAGAAAGGAAAACAGGGAGCATATTGGTAATCACCAAGGACAGGATGTCCCGCTTCTTTAAGATGCACGCGCAGCTGGTGAGTTCTTCCCGTAATAGGCCAACAGAGAAGCAGGGAAGCTGTAGAACTTCGTTGCAAAAGACGCCACTCGGTAATCGCTTCTTTACCTAAAGAAGAAGAGCCATAAACAGTCTGTCCCTGCCAACGATGACGAGGCGCTAGCTGCGAGACGATTCTCTTTTCTCCCTCTTTCACAACTCCATCTACCAAGGCAAGATACTCTTTATGAACTCTCCTCTGTTTGAAAAGAAGAAGCATCTCTTGAAATATTTCTCTCTTTTTAGCCGTGATCAAGACACCAGAAGTCTCTCTATCCAAGCGATGCAAAAGAGCATCGCAAAAAAAGTTTTGTGAACAACTCAACGTGCCCGAAGACTTATCATAGGCCGCTAAATACTCATCTTCCCATAAAAGAATAGGAACCTGAGGAGCATATTTCTTCTCTTCCCAATCAATCTGGACCTTATCCCCTTCACGAAGAGGATGTGTGGAAAAAGTTTCGACTCTATCATTGACAGTGCATCTCTTTTTCTCAATGCTTCGCTTCAAAGCTCTAATCGAAGGAGCTTCGCAACAATATTTTCTCAAAAAATGCAGTAAAGAGCTGCCTTGATCCTTTCGATGGACTTTAAACTGCCTTTTCATTTTTAAAAAAATCGATCAACAGACGGACCCCCACCCCAGTTGCAGAGGTAAGGTGATAGTGACGAGGTGCGGAGAGAAAAGCAGTCCCCGCAATATCAATATGAGCCCAAGGAAGTTCTTCCTGAATAAATTGATGAAGAAAAACTGCGGCTACACTAGAAGAAGCTTTTCGATCTCCACAATTTTTCATATCTGCGATGAGGGACTTGAGGTGCTCCTTGTACTCGCGATAGATAGGCATCCTCCATAATCGTTCATGGGTTCTCTCTCCTGCTTTTAATAAACTGTGGACTAAGCATTCATCGTTACAAAAGAGACCTGAAGCTTCCTCCCCAAGAGCCACCACAATCCCTCCTGTTAGAGTTGCAAATCCAATGATCTGACTGGGCTGATAATGCTCTTGCACATAACTCAAGGCATCGGCATAAATCAACCTGCCCTCAGCATCAGTATTGGAGATCTCAATGCTCTTGCCGCTATAGCTCTTATAGACATCTCCCGGCTTGTAACTATTGGGTCCAATGCTATTTTCTGCTGCTGCTACAATGCCAATGAGATTCACCTGCAATCTCAATTCTGCAGCTGCCCTTAAAGTTCCCAGAACTGTAGCGGCACCAGACATGTCGGTCTTCATCGTCTCCATACTACCCGTTGGTTTAATATTGAGTCCTCCCGTGTCATAAGTAACACCTTTACCGATGATGGCTGTCTTCTTAGAAGATTTAGGATTGCCACAATATTCTACTGTGATGAAGAGGGGAGGATGAACAGACCCTTTTCCCACGGCTAATAAAAGACCCATCCCGATCTTTTCCAATTCCTCCTTTTCTAAAATACGGGTTTTCAATAAAGGAGAGATCTTTCCTAGCTCTTGGGCTGTTTTGGCTAACATCTGAGGTGTTACTTCATCTGCATTCCCATTGACAAGATCTCGAACAAAATTTACAGAAGAAATGATAGTCTGTGCTTCTCGACACTCTTCTAATGCAGCTTGATCTATTCCCAGTAAATCCACTCTCTTTGTTAAAACTATCTCTTCTGGAGAAGAGGTTTTAAAGCGATTAAAGGTATAATTAGTCAGTAATATCCCCTCTATTGCAGAAAGAGCTGCAGAAACAGAGCATTCTGGAATAGCTAGAGCGATGTGCACCAATCCTTTTTTGTGACATATTTTAAGCGCCTCTGCGTAAGACTGACGGATTGACTCCGCATGAACCTTATCTTTACTTCCCAAGCCCAATAAGAGAACGCGCATTTCTTTATTGTTCTTTTTGTAAAGTAAAAGTGTTTCTTTTTCCTTACCCTGAAAATCTTTTTGAGAAACAGGAAATCCATAAAGAGATTCAAATCCCTTCATTGCACAAGCTAGCTTTGCCTTACCCTTTGTTTCCCAAAAAGGAAGGATAAGAAGATCGGAAGAAGGAGACTGTAGAAGAGAGCTTTCTCTATGCAGCTCCATTAAAAGGGAATCTCTTCATCTGGAGAGAGTGCTTTTCCCATTCCATAAAAACTCTCTTGTGGAACGACTCCTTCAAAAGAAACCATTTCCCCACTAGGTGCAGAATGATGTGCTCCTCCCTCTGCTGCATTACCGCTTTCAGAAGAACGCCCAAAAGGAGTAAAGTAAAGATGATAGGCCGTTAAATTCATCGAAATATGCTGCTTTCCTTCACGATCGGTAAAAATTTCAGGTTTCATCAACTCACCCACCACGAGGATAGCATTCCCCTTTTTAAAGTAGGAGATAATTTTGTCAAACTGCTCTCCCCAAACAGACACTCTCCACCAAATCACCTCATCACCTTTAGAAGTACGGCGACACTTTGCGGCTACACGAAGCATCGTCACCTTTTGACCAGAAGGGGTAAACCGAACCTCTGGATCCGCACCCAAATGCCCTGCTAATGTAACTTGATTCATCCCCTAACCCTCCTTACTGTTTTTCACTTTAGAAACTTTTCTTTCTAAGTTCTTCAGGCGTTGAACCCATATTTCCCACTTGCTCAAGAACACACTCCGACGCAATGATTGGTCTAGAGCAGCAAGAGGATCACCCCCATATTTACCAGCATCAGGAATTGATTTCCTTACCCCACTACGGGCTGCCAATAAAACTCCATCCCCTAGCTCTACGTGCCCTACAATTCCTGTCTGTCCTCCCATGACAACGTTTTGTCCCGTCTTAACAGAGCCCGATATCCCCGTCAAAGAAACTACTAAATTACAACGACCCAAGGAGACATTATGAGCCACCTGAACTAGGTTGTCAATCTTACTGCCAAAACCAATACGAGTTTCTTGAAACCGTGCTCGATCGATCGTGGTGCCCGCACCTATCTCCACTTCATCTTCTATAACGACAATGCCCAACTGCTCCTGTTTATGATGTACTCCCTGGGAGTCAGTCTTATAACCAAAACCGCAAGACCCAATGACAGCATGAGGTTGAATGATGACCCGATTCCCAATACGACATTCCTCTCGAATTGCCACGTGAGAATGAAAGAGACAATCCACTCCTACCTCTACATGGTGAGCAAGGGTTACGAAAGGAGCACAAACGGTACCCCTTCCAACTTTGCAATGAGCGTCGACAACGACGTAGGGGCCTAGGGTAACATCCTCCCCTATTTCGGCAGTGGGATGCACAACCACTGTAGGATGGATCCCCTGAAATCCAGATTTTTTTTTAGATGAAAAGAGCTCGACAATTTTTTGAAAAGTCATCGAAGGATCTTGTGAGATGAGATAATTTTTTCCTAACACGAGATCTGTGGAAAGTCCGACACAAATCACACCAGCACGCGTCAACTTCAAAGCAGAAGCATAGAGGGAAGAAGAAGCATACATTGGAGGGGAGAAAAAAGAGACCTCACAGGGTTCGGCACTGTCTAGTGGAGCTACTCCTGTAACGAGATATTCTGGATCTCCTTTAAATGTAGTCTGTGTTGCTTCTGCTAGTTCCCGTAAACTTTTTTTCATCGCTTAGATTCCCCTGAAGGGGAATTT
>Ga0187894_10004259_pt1 | contig 15481 bp, 24 predicted proteins | sample GBC1701081metaG_FD_136650 | JGI IMG/M metagenome (GOLD analysis project Ga0187894, IMG submission 136650) | White microbial mat communities from a lava cave in the Kipuka Kanohina Cave System on the Island of Hawaii, USA - GBC170108-1 metaG ... | reverse complement strand
GCGGCCGCAGCCTTTGTCGCTCGTCGGCAACGACCAAGAGGGTCGATGACTCCTCGCTTCGCGGCTGCGGCTCGCAAGACCCGGCTGCGCGACCCAAACCAATACTCGGACAGGCTCCTAGCCATGACTACTCGGGGAACATCCTGCTGATGTCGCGGTAGCTCACCGCGTCGGCCGCGAAGGTGAAAGTGCCGCGCTCCCTCATCTCCCGAGCGGCGCGCAGAAACGCTCCCAGCGCGGCGCGCGACAGCGCGCTTCCCACGCTCACACGCTTGACCCCGATCTTCTCCAGATCGGCGAGGCTCAGCTGGACTCCCTGGAGTCCCATCACGACGTTCACCGGGCGATCGACCGAGCTGACCACCGCCGCGATCTCCTCCCTGCTGGAAATTCCCGGCGCGTAGAGCACGTCGGCGCCGGCTTCCTGATAGGCCTGCAGCCTCCTGATCGTATCCTCAAGATCGGGACATCCGACCAGGTAGTTCTCGCAGCGCGCCGTGACCATGAAGCCGGACCCGGTTTCACGCACCGCCTCCACCACGGCGCGGACGCGCTCCACCGCCGGCTCGAGCGCGTAGATCGGGTCATCCGGACGGCCGGTGTAGTCCTCGATCGAGCCACCCGCCAGTCCCGTCGCGACGGCGCTGCGGAAGGTCGCCGCGGCGCTGGCCGGGCTGTCCCCGTAGCCATTCTCGAGATCGGCGTTGACCGGCAGGCCGGTGGCCTCCACGATGGCCGTCACGTGAGCCAGCATCGCATCGCGGCCCACCGCGTTGTCGCGCTTGCCGATGGAGAAGGCGAATCCCGCGCTGGTGGTGGCCAGAGCTTCGAAGCCCAGCTGCGCGAGCAGACGCGCGGTGCCCGCATCCCACGGATTGGGGATGATGAAGGCTCCCTTTCTCTCGTGCAGCGCGCGGAAGGCGGCCGTCTTCTGTGCCTGGGTTCGCATGAGCGCCTCCATGACGCCACGCATTGTATCCTGACGATGAGAGGAACCGACATGCCTCCTGCAAAGCAACGCACCACAGCCCGTCACCCTGGAAAGCCGGCTCCCGCCGCGTCGAGGACAGGGCCCGGACCGCGATCGAGTGGCTCAAGCGGCACGCAACGAAGAAGACCCGCGATGGGATGGCCCGCTACGCTATACCCTCGACGCACGCGTTCGGAGTGCCCGTGGGCACGATCAGGGGTCTGGGAAAAGAGCTCGGGAGGGATCACGCCCTGGCTGAAGCGCTCTGGGCGAGCGGCTGGTACGAGGCCAGGCTGCTGGCCGCGTTCGTGGACGAGCCGGAGCAGGTGACGCTGAGCCAGATGAACGCCTGGGCCGCCGGCTTCGACAGCTGGGCCGTGGTGGACACCGTCTGTTTTTGCCTGTGGGATCGATCGCCGCTGGCATGGAAGAAGGCGCCCCGATGGGCCACGGCCCGCCCCGAGTTCGTCAAGCGCGCCGGGTTCGTGCTGATGGCCTGTCTTGCCGCCCACGACAGGACGGCCTCCGACGCGGCGTTTCTCAAGTGCCTGCCGCTCATCGAGCGCGGCGCCACGGATGATCGCAACTTCGTCAAGAAGGGAGTCAACTGGGCGCTGCGGGGGATCGGAGAACGCAGTCAGGCGCTCAACACCGCCGCGGTCGCGGTCGCCACGCGCCTGGCCGGGTCGGATTCAGCCGCGGCGCGCTGGGTGGGCAAGGACGCGCTCAGGCAGCTGGATAGCGCTGCCGTGCGCGCCCGGCTGGCGCGCCGGATGAACGCATCTGGATGAGAAAGCAGACAGCGCCTGCCCACAGCAGCGTCACGGTGAGCCAGGCCACCAGCGACGCATTCAGAGTGAGAGGACTGGCGGCCCCGGCAACGGCCGACGGCACGATGTCTTTCGTGTTGTTGACCGCTGCGTGCATCAGCATGACCAGCAGCAGACTTCCGCCGGTGCGCCACCAGAGCCACGCCATGGCGACCGAGAGCGCCGTCACCTGGAGCAAGTAGACGGGGAAGGACTGTCCGGACGTGTCGGCTTCTGGAACGAAGAACAACGGCAGGTGCCAGAGGGCCCAGATCGCTCCCAGCACCAGGCTGGCCGGAGCCAGTCCCATCCGCGCCGCCAGGCGCGGCAGCGCGTAGCCGCGCCATCCGATCTCTTCGCCCGCCTGCACGGGCGTCGAGAAGATGATCGCCACCCCCATGACGTACCAGGCTTCCTGCCCGAACTGCGGCCAGTCCCCTGACACCACCCTGTGAACCAGGGCGACCGCGAGCTTGACGGCCGCCATGTAACTCAGCGCGAACAGATACCACCGCGCGCCCACCTGCCACTGGACTGCGCGGCGCAGCAGGGCGCGCGTCGCGTCGCGGCCCTGGAACCTCTCGGTCAGCGCGAGAGCGACCAGTGACGGCGCGATCGTGCCCAGAAGAAAGAACAGTCCGCCGGGAGCCCCGGGAATCACGCCTCCCGCGGCGAAGAAAGACCAGCTCACGAGAAACGTGAGCAGGAGGAAGGTCAGCAGAAATGGCCCGTGTCGGTCCGCGTGAATCACCGGCCCCGGCATGGGCTAGGGCGCGGCGCTCCGTACCGGCAGCCCCGCGGCAATACCCTGCGCCCCTTTCACGGTGAGCGCGCCGATCACCAGTCCCGCGACTCCCAGGAATGCGGCAAAGCCGCCGGGGCTCCGCAGACCACCCAGCAGCAGATCGGCAGTCAGGCTGCCCGCGGGAAGCCCTAATCCGAACCCTGCGGCGGACATCAGAATCCACCTGCCGCTGATTGCGGTGACGCGCCGCAGCGCAACCCGTTGCGCCGCGCCAACTGCGAGGCCGGCCATCGTGCCCGCCAGGGCCAGGCCAAAGAACCGGCCCACCGGGTCCATCGTCACCAGGCGCAGCTGCTCCCCGGTGAAGGCGCGTCCGATCAGCTCCAGGGCCACGACACCCAGAGTCATGCCGAGGCCGAATCCGAGCGCCGACGCGCCGACCCAGAGCGCGCCGGCGCGCGGGCTCCTCCAAACGGCCAGCCACTGCACGGCGCCCAGCAGCGAGCCTGCTATCACCATGACGATCGGCGCGACCAGCATCATCCCGACCACGGCTTCGATGGGAGCCGACACCCCGAGCCCCACGGAGAGCCCCGCTCCCAGGCCGACTCCGCACAGGAGGATCCACCGCACGACGAATCCCCGCTTCCTGTTTCGATCGCTTTCACTCATGGCCTGGCTCCTCCCTGCATGCCGGTGATCTCCGACTCGCTCATGCTGTACGCAGCGGGAACGGGCCCGTTTCAACCCTGCACGGTTCACAGATAGACAGCGCTGAAGAGGGCGATCTGGACGCCTGCACCATCTGTGAATTCGAGCGTGTTCCCCTTGATCTGCCACCGCTTCGTCCTGCCGGGCACCTGCTGGCGGCGCGCGCTATTGCTTCTTTCTCGCCCGCAGGTCGGCGGCCCTGGCCCTGACCAGCCGCTTTACCAGACCTGCCGGGAGCGGCCTGTCCAGCGGGAACCGGATGGTTCCCTTGGACACCTCGTACCGCTTCAGCTCGGCGGCGCGGGCGCCCCGGAACACCGCGGGGATCGGATAAAGGCTGCAGTGGTTCTTCCACGCTGCGTACCAGACGAGCATCCGTCCATCGAGCTTGAACGCGGGGATTCCGTAACTGATTCCCTCGGCGGCTCCGGGAGCCGCTGCGCGGATGGCCTCGCGCAGTTTCCGGAGACGTGCGCGGGCAGGAGCCGGTAGCGAGGCAAAGTAGGCCCGCACCCGCGCTCTGGCCTGCGTGGCGATCCCTCCCGAAGGCATCAGTTCGACTCGATCCCGTAGAACTGCTCGAAGTTCTGACCGCTCGCCATGAATACCAGCGCCCCGACGAACAGCCCCACGTTGACCACCACCGCCATGCCTACGATCGCCCAGCCCACGGCGCGGCGCGAGTGCAGGTGGTAGCCGATGTTCAGCAGCGCCGGCACCGCAAGCGGCAGATTGTGAATCCCCAGAGCGAGGAGCGTGACCGCCAACCAGGCATTGAGAGCGAGCGCCGTCCGCCCGTCACTCCCGGATGCAAGCGCGTGTCGCGTGTGATGGATCAGCCACCAGGCGGGCACGATCAGGACCACCCCGATCAGGTAGAGAACCGGAGGGGAGCCTTCCAGGGTCCCCAGGGCGAGCTTGGTCGTCACCGCCAGGAAATGACCAAGCGCCATGGTCCAGATGGTGACCGCGAAGAACATGTTCATGGCCGCCAGGACGCAGCGCCGGGTGGGAATTTCCGGCTGGCTCCGCCTGAAGAGCAGTATCGCCACGGCCAGCATGGCGACACCCATCGCCACCGGCAGCCACTTGCTTTCGTCCACGATGAGCCTGGCAATCTGGTCGATCACGACCGGCCTCCGCCTCGAATTCCCCGAAGCCGCATGGGAGTGCGGGCCGAGAGCTCCGCCGCCTCGATGACCACGGCGTCGGTCTGCCTGCCGCTTTCCGTCCCCGGCCCGGCTGGGGTCAGCGACCCCATGTGACACACCACTGATTCACCGCGACGATCGAGCTGCAACTCTGCAAGTCTATACCGCGCTTCGCCGCTCCAGCCCGTGAGCCAGCCCGGCGAGGAGATCTCGCTCCGCCTCACTTCGATGATGGCTTCCGCCGCGGGCCCGGCGCCGGCTTGCCGGCACGCGGGCTTTTCTTCTTCGGCCCGGGACTGCGTGTCTTGATGTATCCGATGCGCGGGGCGGGGCCTGATCCTCCGGGCACCGAATAGGCAAGGGCCAGAATGCCGCTGGCAGGCAGCGTCTTGTGGTCGGCCAGGACCAGCTTTGTGGCAGCGCCCGGCGGCAGGAGCGGAATGCCCGATCCCAGGAGCACTGGAACCACCGCGACCTCCACGGTGTCCACGAGGCCCGCGTCGAGAAGCGAGCGGAAGAGGGCGCCTCCGCCAAAGAGCCAGATGTCGCGCCCCGGCTTCGCCTTCAGATCCGCCACGACGTCCCCTGGATCGTCGTTCACAATGCGGACGCCTTTGTGCCTGGCGGACGGCAGGGAGCGCGAAAAGACGATGACCTCGAGGCCCGGCATGGCGCCATGCCCGCCCTGGGCAGACATGACCTCGTACGTCTTGCGCCCCATCACTGCGGTGTCGAATTCCCTGAACAGGGCGCCGAAGTCTATCTGCGGGTCCATAACGATCCAGTCGGCTTCACCATGGGGGCCGGCGATGAAGCCATCCAGACTCACGGCAACCTGGTAACGCAGTCTTCTGCTCATTTGCTGAGAGGCACCGGACAGGCATTATAGCCCCGCCTCCTGCCCGGACAGGAGGCAGGCACTCGCACGACGGGACTCCCGGTTTTGCCCCGGCGACGTGGCGCGGGTAAAGTCGCGGTCGGCCGCTCGCATCGCACGGGCGCAGACAGGAGCGTATCGGGATGTGGCATGCGTCCCTCGTGCTGGCCGCAAACCACGCGGCCGTCAAGCCGCCGGCCCGAGCCGGGCCGCGGCACGGGTCAGGGCGCGAGACTGCCGCGGCTGTTGCTTGCGCCCGCCCCAGGCAGTGACGGCCGGCGCAGCGACACGCGCTGCGCCGCCTTGCCGATCCGATCCGAGACCTCGTAGAGCGTCCGGACGGGCAGCAGGCCCATGAAGCGGTATTCGCCGATGTTGTGCATCCCGGCCGAGGCCATGCAGCCGCACTGGGAGCAGTCGGAATCTCCGCCGAACTGGCATGGGGTGATCTTCGTCTTCAGGTCGGCGCTCAGCGACACGGTGGTCCGCGAGAAGATGCACTCCGCCGGAGAGGCCGGCGGCCGGCGGTATCCCTCGATGACCGGATCGGGCAGGTTCATCTTCGGGAAAGACGAGCGCAGCTCCGCCAGCTCATCGAGCGCCGCCGCACGCTCCGCGGGCGAGAGGATCTCTACTGCCACCTCCCCTTTCTGGGGCGTGAAAAAGCTGAACCAGATCTGCCGGACCTCGGGGCGCTCGGACCAGAACGCCAGGAACTCCGGAAACGATCCCGCCCGCCGCGTCATCTGGCTGGTGATGGTGCAGTGCACCGTGATCAGCTGCTTGTCGATGTGCTTGAGTATCCTGTCATACGTCGCGGGCGCCCTGCGGCGATCATGATCGGGCTGCAGCCCATCGATCGACACCACGAGCCACAACCCCTTGATGTCCCGCCACGGCTGCGGGATCGGACGCACGGCGCTCGTCACGAGCTGGACGGTGACGCCCATCCGGCTCAGCTCCGGCAGCAGCACCTCCAGCTCATGCACCCGGACCAGCGGCTCTCCGCCAACGATGGAGAGGTAGACGGGCCGATGCCGGCGCACCAGGTCCAGGAGACCATCGATGAGCGCCTGGCCCTTGTAGTCGCCCAGCGAACGCAGCGGTCCCGCCGCCCCGAGGTGCTCCGGCTCGTACGCGTAGCAGCCCGGGCAGCGCAGCGGGCACTCGCGCGTGATCTCGATCGAGAGCGTCGGCGCGGAGCCGGCCAGAACCCGGCCCCAGGAGCGGAACAGATTTGCGTGCCGCATCGTGGCTCCAGGGGAATCCGCGGCATTCTACCCAAGAGCGGATCGCTCGACAAGGGTGCGGTTTGATCAGGCCGCGCGCGGAGAACGGAAGGAGGCGGCTGAGGGCGGCCCTCAGCCCGATTGCTCCGCCTCCACGGCGTCCGCGACGGATGTGAACCGGTCGATGGGGTCGGCCTGGTCGGCGAGGCCCTCGGCTCTCAGCTTGTCCCGGACCTTGGATCGCGCCTCCACGATCCGCATGCGGATTCCCAGCGCGCGCAGCTCCGCCCGCAGACCCTTGAGCATCTCGGCTCCGGCGACATCGACATGCGGCGAGGCGGAGAGATCGCACAGGACGGCGCGGGGCCGATGTGTCTCGGCGCGGACGTGGGCCAGCACGGTCTCGCGCACATGGTTGGCGTTGAAATAGACGAGGCTTCCCTCCCGGCCTCGGGCGGCAACCTCGCCAGGGAGGCATCGGCGATGGCGGACGGCAGGATGTACGCGGCGAGCGTGAGCCCGGCGACGGTGTCGGCCTGGAGATCGACGCGGCCATAGCTGCGAAGCCACGTCGCGGCGGGCAGCCAGGCCATGGGTCAGAAGCTCACGGCGGCTGCCAGCACCACGAGCGGCTTGCTGTCGTCAAGGTTGAAAACGTAGGCAGTCAGATCGACATGATCCAGGGAGATCCCGGCGAGCAGTCCGCGCTGGATCTCCCGGTCGGCCTCGTAGGCCCGCGTGCGCTGGGTCACGAGCCCGTACCGCAGCCACTCCGGCGCGCTGAAAGTGGCTTCCGACCAGTTGTAGAAGAAGCTGTCCGACTCGTCGTCCAGATCAATGATGTACTCGCCCTCGCTGTACAGCGCGAGACGCCGCCAGCTCAAACTCCCTTTGTACCCCGGCGCGATGCCAGTGGCGGCGCCGTACACCCCCCCCAGCATCGGCGTCACCTCCCACGCCAGCTCATCTCCACCCGAGAAGTTGTACCCCATCCAGACCGAGACCGCATGCAAGGATTCGTAGTTGTAGCGCGACTCGAGATGAAGCCAGTCGCGGTCGGCGGTCACGGTCGGCTGCAGGTAGTTGCGCTCGTCGTGCAGGAAGTAGGTATAGGCGGCGCCGGAAAAAGACCACTCCGGCTGCGAGCCTGTCTCTGCCCCGGCAGGCTGGGACACGAGCGGCGCCAGTGCCGCCAGCGCCGTGGCCAGACCCCGCCGCGTGTTCATCCCCCCAGCGCCATCGTCAGCGCGACGAGGACCACGCCGAGACCAACCATGGAAAAGGCGATTCCCCACGGAGGGCGGCTGATGCACCGGGCGTAGGTGACACCGGCGATGGCCAGCATGACGATGGCGATGCCGTTCGAGATGCGCATGGCCAGACGGAAGTCCTGCATGAACATGAACGGCACAGCAACCGGGAGGTTGGACAGGAAGACCAGCAGGAACACGCTCAACGCGCCCATCCAGTCCTTCCTGCCCAGCTGAGGCCGGGCCGGCAGTTCGGACAGCTGCCGCAGCCGCCGGTGGACTGCGTCGAGCTCCTCGGGCCCGAGGTCAGAGCGGGGAGTACTTGTGGGCGATCGATCGGCACGACATTCACGTTGGCGATCGCAAGCGGCGTGTGGGGCGGACGCTGGCTGGCACCAGCCGGCAGCAGACCGACCGCGGCGAGAATCACCGCCATCGAACCAGACGCGAAGCGCTTGATGTCCATCAAAAGTGCTCACATCACGGGCAGTGCGACTATCGCTTCGACCTTCTACGGTACCGGGTTTCCGTCAACGAGCGTCTGGCCTGGCTGGATCTCGTCCACCCGCCAGAGCAGCCATCCCTCCGGAGTCTTCTTCCATGACTCGCGCTGGACAACGGAGGTCCTCACCTCGTGCAGCGCGCCATCCGGCAGCCGCTGCTGCCTCACGGTACGCTGATCGACGCTCGCATGCGCGGTGTCCCCCTCCAGTGTCAGCGCGGTGATCGTCTCGCTCAGGGAGTCGAACCGTTCGATGCGGCCGATGAACTGGCGTGTGCGCTCGTACATCTGCTCGCGCGTCGAGACACGGCCGTCAGGAGTGATCGTGTGGAACTCCGGATGCCTCAGGCGCATGACCCGGTCCGGGTCGCGGGCGAAGAAGCCCGCTTCGTTCTCTGCATACCGCGCCTCGAGCTCGCGGCGCACGACCGTGAGTGGATCTTCAGCAGGCGCCTGCGCTGCGGCACGCTCCCGGCTGCAGCCAGCCAACGCCGCGGTCACGGCCAGCGCTCCGGCCAGAACCCCTTGCCTGAAGGAGGGCCGCCTCATACACCCGCCTGGGCTTCCCGCGAGTAGCGGCGTACGGCAAACGCGATCGGCAACCCGACACACACGATGTGAATGACCACCATGCTGAGCGCCGTGCTCAGCACAAACGGCCGCTTGGCGACAGCTGAAAGCGGAAGAACGACATAGCTCATGAACAGGTACACGCCGACGCCAAACGACGCCCCCGAGAGCGCCGGCCGCCGCACTAGGAAAGTCAGCCGCCGGCTGGCGGTGTAGAAGACTGCAGCCGCGCAGGTGGCGATGCAGAAGTGCAGGAAGAGACCAAGGATGGCGGTTGGTGCTCCACCGTCGAAGGCGGCGCTGCCCAGCAAGCCGCTGGCCACGGATTGGAGAATCCTGACCGGGCTGACTCCCCGCAGAGCATAGAAACTGCAAGCCCCCGTGATGTCCAGAACCCCGGCCGCCAGGCCCGCGATCAGGACAGCCTTGGCCGGGTGTGACGTCGCGGCCGGGCGCTCGTGCGCATCGCTCATTTCGCCGCCGGCTCGCGCGCCAGTCCGCGGTACACGACCAACGGCGCCCAGTGAAGCGCCACGACCACCACGGGGAACACGCCCAGCGCGTACCGCAGCCACCAGAGCGATGGTGGAAGAGGCAGCGGGCTCACGAACGTGTAGGCTCCATGAAGCACCCAGAACAGTCCCACGGTGAACACTGTGCGCCTGGGGAAGCTGCCGGCAAGCGGCCCGAGCCTGGCGGCGTAGAAAACCAGGCATCCGGTCAGGAAGAGCAGGACGGACCACGAATAGTTCAGAGCGAAGAGGGCCCACACCAGGCTGTCGGCAGCATCACCGACTCCTTGCCGCCAACCCATGTGCCAGGGGAGCACGAGATGGTAGAGCGCCATGCCGCAATCGTGAACACCGGCCAGACAGAGCAACACGAACCAGAGTCTTGCAGATCGCATCGTGCTCGCTCCTTCCTCTCGACTCTCTATCTCCGCGCGAGCCTGACCGCCCAGATGCACAGAGCGCCCGCCACGACGATCCCCACCCACGACACCCACATCGGCACGCTCCAGCTTCCCACCTGGGCGGGCGAGCCCTGGACCAGTCTCATTACGTGCAGAGCCACGATCAGTCCGAAGAGAGCCCCCGTGATGCGCAGATAGCTCTTCATGTCCACCTCCAATCGTTCAATTCAGGTGGGCGGCCATACCCGGCCGGCAAGCTCCGGTGGCAGCGTCCGGGGATTCTCTGGATAGAAGTCCGCGGCCTCTGCGGATCTCCCCGAGACACCGTCTCGTGGTGCGCCCACGATCAGCCACAACACCTCCTCTGCTGTGTCATTGAAAACCTGCCGGAGCCTGTCCGGCCCGACGAGCACGCAGCCGTGGCGGGGAATGGTCAGCGAGTCGTTGCCCACGCGCATCCGGCCGGTTCCTTCCAGGACGACGTAGAGCTCCCATTGATCCAAGTGCCTGTGCCACGTGTTCGCCGAATACGGCGGCAGCCGCCACAGCCGGCCACCCAGGTACGCGCTCCCACCGAGCTGATCGAGCAGATTCGTGGTGGGAATCTTCATCATGCTCGATGGGCGCCACAACTGATCACGCCAAACCAGCACGGAATAGCCACGCTCAGGTTCGTTCATGATTCGGTTTTCTCCAGCTCTCCGGGACACGAGGGCGCTGCCGCATCGCCGTTCCCGTGCTGACGTGACAGAACCGGCAGTTGTCGACCTGCTTTGCCGGATCGATGCGGTGCGGCCCGCCCTCGACCGCCAGCTCCTGGTGGCACTGCGCGCATGCGCAGGCGCGCTCCCCGACGACACGGTGCACGCGCTCGAAGTGGGCGTAACCCGGGCGCGGCGCCGCGAGCAGCCGCGGTCGGCTTGTGTCCAGTGTCATGCGAGACTGCTCCCTCCCATCACGTCAGCTGTTCGCTCTCTTGAGCGCCACGAGAGCGGCCGCGGCCGCTTCCTTCTGGTCCTTGCCCCACGGTGGCCCGACCGGCTTTCCCAGCATGCCGAGGAGTGCGTCAAGGCGCGCCCGCGTCAGACCGAGCATCTTCATGGCGTCATCCAGCGCCGACTTGTGAGAGAGCGTCGTCAGCTGCAGATCACAGGCACGCGCCCCTGCAACGAGGGCCGTGCGGAAGAGCTCGCCTTCAGCCTGGTGCATGCGCACATGAGCAGCCAGGATCTCCCCGGTGCTCCACGGCGGCATGCCGGGTCCGACGAGCACTCCGCAGCCACACACCTCGTGCCCGGCCTGTTCCAGCGCCACAGCGGCGCCGCGGATGCCTTCCTCGGCAAGCCGATGCGCCGATGCGATGCTGCGGTCCACGCTCTGACGGGCGGCCTCAGGCGCAAGGCCCTCGGCTGCGTGATAAGGCGCGAAATCGCCTTCCGGCAGGAGCCGAAGCTGCAAGCGCTCGAGAACCTGCGAATGCGGCGTGCCGGCGACAGCGACAAGAATGGCCCGGCCGGTCCGCGCTTTGAGTCCCAGGGCGACGCGCATGGCTTCTATGAAGCCTGGCGGCAGCGTTGAGCAGGCCGCAGGAGCCGGCGCGACGGCACAGGACAACACTCAAACGTAGAGGTACTCATAGGCGGCCAGCGCCGCCTCCACCTGGCGATCGCGTTGGGCAATAGACCACTCTCTCGTCCCTCGATCAATAGCCACAGTCGTCCAGCCTTTACCATCTTCGCCTGAGATGTGAATGAGCAATGTGTCCCGATTGTGCTCCACCCGGACCCGATGCTGCGGGCTGCCTTCCTCCTCGAGTCCACGCACCACGCGGCCACGAGGAGCGCTTCCAACAAATGAGGTCCAGCGGACGCTTCTTCTCCGCGGCTTCGGACCGCCTTGCTGCAGGCATCCGTCATAGATGATGCTCCGGCTCCTGAGGACCGATTTGTGACGCCTCGCGCTCCGCAGAGTCACGGTCTGCGTGGAGCGACAAATCCTTATTCTCGCACGGTCCAGTGCCACGGTTCGTAGGCTACCCCAAACCGATTGTCACGCGGATAGGTCATGACGAAGTCGAACCGATGCGCATGCTGAACGAGCCAGGCAAAAGCATCGGTCGCCTCGAACTCCTCGGTGAGCGGCGGGCAGCCCGGCGTCGTGAGGTCGACGGCTCTGCCCGTGTGGTGCTCGCTGTAGCCCGGAGCTGCGTTCACGCTCAGGATGCGCTCGAGCGGCTCACCGGCTCTGATCTTCCGCTCGAGAACCTGCCGCTGATACTCCAGGCTCCGAAAGGCAGAGACCAGCAGCAGCTCGAGGCTGTCCTGTTGCGCTGCGGCTCTGAGCCCGGCCCACCGGGCCGCAGCGTGCGGGGTCAGCTGCCGCTCCCTCCCAAGGATATCCAACCCGACTGACACGAGGTCCCTGGCCTCGGCATAGAACGGCATGTGCCTGTCCGCGCCGTACGACGCAGGAATCCCCAGCGCCGCCAGGGTCTGCGCCACGCGCGCCTCGTATGAGTCGTCGCTCAGCATTGAGATTCCGGCCGATTCACGGGCGCCCCCGATGCCCGGCCGCCGGCTCGAAGAATATTGGCTGCCCTACCGCGAGGCGCCCGCGCCGCGTGACGGTGCCGTAGACGCCGGCTTTGTTGTCCCTCACCCGGACAATCGCCTTCAGCATCTCGGCGTTGGGGCGCGCCGAGCCAGGGTCGAAGTTCACCATCGAGCAGCGCTCGTCGCGATTGGTGATGCCGATGACGGCGGCCCCACTGGTTTCACCGAACGAGAGGACGCCTCCCACCCACTCGTCCTCCTCGAAGGGCACTGATCGGACTGACGCAACCAGGATATTCGGCCGGAATCTCCGGACGTCCGGGCGCTGCGCCGCGAGCCTGCCGATCTCGCCCACCGTGGCGGTGGCAATCACGGAGATGCTCGCTTCGTCGAAGATGCCACGGCTGAGGTACATCATCTCGACCGGCGAGCCATGGCGGCGGCCGACCTCCGCCGCCAGCTCCTGGCCGAAGACAGCCAGCTCCTCTCCTGCCGGCGTGCGCACGTGCGTCGGGAGATCTCCATCGACGACAGGTCCTTGCCGCAGTGGAGCAAACAGAATCAGCTCCGGCAGCCTGGAGGCGCTCAGCCAGGGGAAACCGCCGCGATCGTCAAGGCGGCGGAAGGCCAGGCGCCGGTCGCCGTCAATGCCATGCCAGCCCAGGTCGGCGACCTCGAGAGATTCGCCGCCCATGGACTTCACCGGGTACCGGAAGAGCGCCTCTACTTCACCAATCTTGACAGGCATGCTCGATCTCGTCCGCCCAACGCTCCGCCATGGATGCTCACAAGCCGCCTGGCACCGCCGGGAACTTCACAGCGCTGCCCAAAGGGATGTTGACATGATCCACATGTCCGGTCGCCAGAGGATCGGCGAGAACGCAATGGATGTGGGTCTTCGAACCCATGTGCGTGAAAACCCCTTGATCGCTCTGTGAGTAGAAGCCAATGAGCGTGGCTCAAGCCCGATCCCGCTTCGTCTTGATCGAAGCCGCGCCGTGATCCTCGTGGGAAGCTCCTCCTGCGGTCAGGCGGCTTCCGTCAATCACGTGCCAGTGGAGGTCCTCGAAGTCGCCCTCCAGGAGAAACGGGAAACGCCGGTCGAGGCTCATCCCGGCCGCCGCCGCGAGCCTGGCGATCTCCTCGTCGAGCTCCTCGAACCGGATCGCGTGTCGGGTGGAAACGCTCTGCCAACTCGGCACGACCGCTGATACGAGAAGGGCCGCCCCCGCCGCCGAACGCGTGGTCACCTCGGTTCGCCCCTCCGCCTCGGGGTAGGACAGATATGCCTTCCCGCCACCGATGGTGACTTCCCCCGAAAGGTCCGCCAGCGCGCCCACCGCGTACAGGTGCGGGTTGGGGAGCATCGAATCCAGAGTCACCATGGCTCCGGTCTGCCCCTCGTGCATCATGGCGCGGAGGGCGCCGTGCACCCGCACCTTACCGTCCCACGGGCGTGCGTCCGGTGCCGTCGTGTCGTGATCATCCATGGTACATGCCAGGAGCAGGCACGGCACCATCGCGATGAGGAATCGCTGCGTCATCATGTCATCCGAGTTGGAGGGTCTCGTGAATCCTGGAGATGGTGTCCCAGCCACGAGTCGTCGCGGCGATGGCAAGCTGCTTTTCCACGACTTCATTGGGATACACCAGCGCGTTTCCCGTGCGCCTCCACAGGCTGAGGACGAATTGTCCACGCAGTGCAACCAGCTTCACCTGCCACGTGTCGCCTGCGGGGTAGCTCAAAGGGAACCGAGGAGGCTTCGAGGGACGCTTCGCCAGCACGCTCACGAAGCGGCGCATATCCTTGCCGGCATCCGCTCCTGGAAACGGGTCCGCCGACATCAGCTCCATGAGATCTCGTGCCGGGCAGATCATGAACTCCGCCTTCACCGGAAGCCGGCGGAGAAACTCGGCGCGCAGAGCGGCTTGCCTGACCGTCTTGCGCACAATGAAGGTTCCCGCAGCTCCGATGTTGACCACGTCGAATGCCGACAGCTCCTTGGCAAAGGCCGCCGGCCGGAAAGTCCTGCGCCCTCCGACGTTGACACCTCTCATGAACACCACCGCCGCCATGTGTCAGCCGGCCTCCGGCGCACCGTCGAAGAAATCAACCAGCCCGGTTTCCAGAGAATACTCCGCACCTACGACGAGCAGTCCATCACTCTGGATTAGCTGCTCGAGGACTTCCGATCCGTGCCGCAGATGGTCTGCCGACGCCCGGATGTTGGCCCGAACGGCTTGCCGCACCAAGGCATCCGGGTCGCGCCTGAGCTCTGTCGCCAGCAACCCTTCCACGGATGGCCGAACGCGGTCGACGATCGAACGCAGGTGGCGTGACTGGTTACCCGTGGGCCCCTGAAGCTCTTCCAGTGTTGCCAGAACAGCCCCGCACTGGGAATGTCCCAGCACCACCACCAGTCGTGTGCTGAAGCGCGCCGCGGCGAACTCGACGCTGCCGACCTGGGACGAAGCAACGATGTTGCCTGCAACGCGGATGACAAACAGATCGCCGAGCCCCTGGGCGAAGACGATCTCTGCCGGCACCCGCGAGTCGGAACATCCGAGAATGATGGCGAACGGCTCCTGGCCTGCGGCCAACTCGTTGCGGCGCGCCTGGCTTGTGAGCGTGTCGCCGCTCCGATCGCCGGACACGAAGCGACGGTTTCCTTCTCGCAGGACTCTGAGTGCTTCTCGCGCTGGAATCATCGATGCTTGATCCTCCTGCGCAACCAGTGCCACCGACGCCCGATCACGTCATCGTCCTGGAGAGTCGAGCTAACGCCACCTCACACGTTGCCGACTCAGTATCAGCCGGACCGCGATGGTGTCGCATATGCCTTCCCGGGCGTCCCGCCCAGAGCAAGGAGCGTGACACCCTCGTTGCCGGGAATCAGTTTCCGCTTTTGAGCGGAACCCACCCGGACGAGTGTGCCTGGCTCGAGTTGCCAGGCACTCTCACCGGCAAGCAGACGCGCAGTTCCCCGCAGCACAACGTAAACCTCCTCCTGACCATCCTTCATAGGTAGGATCTTATAAGTCATTGAAAACAGATCACTTGCTCACAATGGTCAATTCAGGATGGACAGATCAACGGTGACCTGCCACTCTGTCGGTTGGAATGCGAATTCTCTCCGGCCGAATGGAGGTCACCGTTGAACCGACCGTATGTTACCAGATTTGCCGAGGCTCTCCGTGGGGT
>Ga0187894_10004258_pt1 | contig 15481 bp, 14 predicted proteins | sample GBC1701081metaG_FD_136650 | JGI IMG/M metagenome (GOLD analysis project Ga0187894, IMG submission 136650) | White microbial mat communities from a lava cave in the Kipuka Kanohina Cave System on the Island of Hawaii, USA - GBC170108-1 metaG ... | reverse complement strand
TGGCCGGCATCGTCGCCGAGCTCTCGCGCGAATACGAGGAGCAGGGACGCGCGCTCGAGATCTGGGAAGTCGCGGGCGGCTACCAGCTGCGCACGCACGCGAGCGTCGCGCCGTACCTGCGGCTCTTGCACCGCGAGCGCGCGCTGCGCCTGACGCGCGCCGCGCTGGAGACGCTCGCGGTCGTCGCCTACCGCCAGCCCGTCACGCGCGCCGAAGTCGAGAACGTGCGCGGCGTCGACGCCGGCCCGGTGCTGAAGAGCCTCGTCGATCGCAAGCTGGTCCGCATCGCGGGCCATCGCGAAGTGCCCGGCCGCCCGCTCGTCTACGCGACGACGAAGCGCTTCCTCGAGCTCTTCGGCCTGCCCAAGCTCGATGACCTACCGACGCTGCGCGAGGTCGAGGAGCTGCTGCCGCCCGCGGAGAGCACGGCCGCGGTGACACCGCTCGACGCCGAGACCGCGGAGGCGGTCGAATCGACGCCGCCCAGCGGCGAGCTGCACTGAAGCCGCCGCGCCGCACGCGCGACGAACGCGCGAAACGGCAACCGCGCGCCGGCGAAGATCAGCGGCGCGGCTCTCCGCACGGCGCCGATCCGCGCGGCCGCAGCGAGCGGCACGATCTCCCGAAGCGCGGCCGCAAGCCGCAGGCCGTCCGGGCTGAGGCGCGCAGCGAGCCGAAGGCAAGCGAAGTCACCAGGTCGGGCCCCGAGCGCCTACAGAAGCTGATCGCCGCCGCCGGCATCGCCTCTCGGCGCGCAGCGGAAGAGCTGATCGTCGCTGGCCGAGTCACCGTGAACGGTGCGATCGCGATGCTGGGCGAGCGCGCCGACCTCGCGCACGACGACGTGCGCGTCGACGGCAAAAGGCTTGCCGCCGAGCCGCGCGACTATTGGCTGCTGCACAAGCCCGCCGGCGTGATCACGACCCTCAGTGATCCCCACAGCGGCGATCGGCGCACGGTGCACGACCTGTTGCCCGCGGAAGCGCGCGGCGCGCGCCTCTTTCCGGTCGGCCGGCTCGACGTCGGCTCCGAGGGCCTCGTGCTGATGACGAACGACGGCGAGCTCGCGCACGCGCTGCTGCACCCCTCGCGCGAAGTCGACAAGGAGTACCGCGTGCGCGTGCGCGGCGCGCTGGATGCACGTGCGCTCGAGCAACTGCGCGCGGGAGTCGAGCTCGAGGACGGCCTGATGCGCCCCGCGCACGTCTCGCCGCCGCACTACGACGCCGCGCGCAACGAGACCGAGCTCGTGCTCGTGCTGCGCGAGGGACGCAAGCGCGAGATCCGGCGCGGCCTCGACGCGCTCGGCCATCGCGTGGTGCGCCTGGTGCGCGAGCGGATGGGGCCGCTCGTGCTCGCGCGTCTCCCGCTCGGCGCCGCGCGACGCCTCGGTCCGCGCGAGGTGGAGGAGCTGCGCGCGTTCGCGCGGGCTCGCGAAGAGGCAAGTGCGCGCGCAAGCAGCGGTGGCCGCGACGCAAATCCGCGGCCTCGGGGAACGTCTCGCCTCGAGCGCTGAACTCATTGATTTTGCAGCGGTTTTCCGAGTAGACTGGACGCCACCACCGGGAATGCGGCGAATGCGGAACTCCGGTCTCAGGCTCGCAGGAGCATTCGTTCTCTGCGCCGCGGCGAGCGCCGCGCGCGGCGACTCCGTCACCGGCGTCTGCCCCGACGGCAGCATCTACGTCGTGCAGCACGAATCGCAGATTCCGTGCAAGCGCTCGAAGCAGCTCGAGCCCGCGGAAGTGCCGCCGGTGCGGCCGAGCTATCTGCCGAAGCCGCACACCTGGCAGGTCTGGGCGGAGCAGAACGACCCTAACAACCCGTACAACGTCGTCGATCAGGCCGCGCAAGTGCGCGCGATGGGCGCAGGGCAGGGCGCACCTGGCGGTGTGGTCGCGCTGCCCGGCAGCGCTGGGGCGCTGCCCGACAGCGCTGCAGCGCCGACGTCCGCGACACCGAACGGCATCGAGACGACCGCAGCGGCGCCGCTCAGCGCTGCGCCAGCGCGCGACGTCGGCCCGCTCGACCTTGGCCTTGGCGAGCAGGACCTCGCGGACCTGTTCGCGATCGTCGAGCTCTCGCAGGAGCGCGCTCCCGCGCGCTTCGAACGCGAGACCGCGAGCGGCGATGGCGTCTCGCGCGTCGCCTTCGCCCGCTCGCGTGCGTTCGAGCAGCGGCTGCTGGAGGCGCAGCTGACGCGCGGCGGTGCTGCGGGCGATCAGGTGTTGCTGTTCAGCGCACGCTCGAATCGCGCGGAGGATTTCTGGCCCAACTTCACTTTCGTCCAGCAGCACATCACGTTCCAGCCCGACGCGAGTAGCGACCGCCAGCTCGGCGTGCTGCAGGGCCACCTCGGCCAGCTGAACGAAGGCGAGGTCGTGCTCGGCTACATCGTGCTGCCGACGACGATGGATCTCGATGCGCGCGAGATCGAAATCTATTGGGACGATCGGCACACGACCGCGCGGTTCTAGGCGCCGGCGTCCTTCGTTCGTGGCTCCGCCGCGCGGTCCCGTGGGGCTCGTCTCCGCTCGGCCGCGTGACCGCGATGGATCGTGCTGCGCGCCGGTCGAGAATTCGTCGCGCTGCGCTTCGAGCTTGCGCGCGGCCGCGCCATCGAGGCGCGGCCGCGTCACCCTTCGGAGTTGCCGACTGCGGGCGCCGCGCCGCGTCTGCTTGAGCTCACTGAAACAGCCAAGACCGGCCGCCCCCAGGAGATCGATCGCGCCACGTTGAACGCCCTAGCGCGGGAACGTGACGTAGAGCTGCGTGTAGAACAGCCGCCCGTCGGGCGCGCGGGCGATGCCGATGCCGGTCGCGTTGAGTGGGCGGGCGAGCAGGTTGGCGCGGTGGTCGGGGCTGTTCTGCCAGCCGGTCAGCACGGAGTTGTTGGGGTCGGGCTCGTTCGTCTGCGCGACGTTCTCGCCGGCGAGCGTGTAGCCGCTGATGCCGGCGCGATCGATGCGGTCGTGCCAGAGCAGGCCATCGGGATTCGCGTGCGCGAAGAATGCGCGGCGCACCATGTCTTCGCTGTGCGCTCGCGCGACGGCGTCGAGATCCGTGCGGCGCTCGAGCTCGATCAGCTTTTGGCTCGCACGGAAGTCGTTCACGTCGCGGTGCAGTAGCTGCTCGAGCCGCGCGAGCTGCGGATCGTCGGCCCACGCCCAGCGGGCGCCGATCGGGCCGAACAGCGCGAGCCACAGCCAGAAGCCGAGCAGCAGCCAGAACGCGTCGCGGAATGTGCGCGGCACTACCACTCCGTCTGCGAGAGCTCGTCGCCGTCGTCGATCGCTTCACTGACCACTTCGCGCTTCACCAGCTTGCCGGCCTGATAGATCGAGCGCGTGTCGATCTTGCCGTCGCCGTCGCGATCCTCGTCGCGGCGCGCGATGCGCTCCTCGGCGTCGAACTCCGTGACCAGGTCGAAGCGGCCGTCACCATCGCGATCCTCGCGCTGCTTCGCGAGCTTGCCGGTCCGGTAGAGCGATTCGCGGTTGCGGTAGCCGTCGCCGTCGAGGTCCTGCTCCTCGCGGCTCAGCTTGCCGTCGCGGTCGTAATAAGCCCAGGCATCGGGCGCGCCGTCGTAATTCGTGTCGCGGCGCTGGCGCGCAGGCGTGCCGTCGGCGAGCTCGAGCCAGGTGTCGATGCGCCCGTCCAGGTTCGAATCGTCCTCGACGCGGAGCTCGCGCCCGCTCGCGGGATCGAGCCACGCGGTGCGGTCGGCGCGCGCATCGCCGTTCTCGTCGAACTGCTCGCGCACCGGACGTCCGCTCGCGTCGCGGTAGATCCAATGATCCGGCGCACCGTCGCCGTCGCGATCGGCTACGCGGTCGGCGGCGAGCGGAGCGGTAGGCGCGCGCGCGGGGGCGCGCTGAGAGCTAGCTTGCGCTCCGCTCGCGGCAGCCTGCTCGGGCGCGCCGTCGCTCGAGGGCGGCGCGGTTCGGCTCGCGCCGCGCAGCGCAGCGAGCTCGTCCGCGATGCTCGGCGAGCCCGGCGCCGCAGTGGTCGCAGCGACTTGTTGGGGCGGCGGCGGAGCCGGGCTTTGCGCAGGAGCTGAGGCCTGCCCGCGGCCCATCCGTTCGCGCTCGATCAGCTCGCGCCGGATGCGCTCCATCTGCTCTTGGTCGCTCGGCGGCGGCGCTTCCGAGCTCGTGCTCGAGGAGCCCTGCTGGGGCCCATTGCTGATGCTATTCGCGGCGGCTGCACCGGCAGCGATCGGCGCACCGACCACCGCGGCGGGCGCCCCCACCGCGGCGCGCGCCATCTGCTTCGGCGTCGACTTGCGCTCGTAATCCTTCTCGTCGTAGACGACGGCGCCGCCGAGCGACGAGTAGCCGTTAGGGCAATCGGGCTGGCTGCCGAGCGGCACCTGCTCCCCAGGCATGATGATCGTGGCGCAGGCGCCGCGCTCGACGACGGGCGTCTCCCGATAGTCGGACCAGCCGTTGTCGGTTCCACAGCCGACACCGAGCAGTGTCAGCGCCAGCCACGCCCGCTTGTGCAGCATCAGAGCCCCCGCGACGGGGCAGCGCGAGACGCACGCCCCCGCTGGCTGCGCTGCAAGAAGCGTGCGGCCGCACACGTTGCGCGCGCGAAGCCGCGCCCAGGCGCGAGGATCGGGGCTGCCGCTGCGTGCGCGTTGCGCGCCGCGGCGAATCGCGAATTGTGGCGGCAACTTCCGCGCGCGTGGAACTCGAGTTCTTCGCAGGCAATGCGCGCCCCGGCGAAATCAGTGCGTGGCTTCGAGCGAGGCAGCGGGCTCGCTGCGCGCGTTCGCTCGATTGCGGAGCCGGCGCTCGCGTCGCCTACCGTACGCCGCATGTGTGGCCGGTTCACGCTGACGCGCTCGGCGGCGGAGGTTGCCGAGCACTTCGCGCTGAACGCAGCGCCGCATCACACACCGCGCTTCAACATCGCGCCGACCCAGCTGGTACTCGCGATTCGAGCGGTTCCCGACGGGGGACGCCGCGAGGCCGTCCAGCTTCACTGGGGCCTCGTCCCATTCTGGGCGGAGCACGCGCGCGACGCCGCACAGCAGATCAATGCGCGCGTCGAGACGCTGACGGAGCGGCCGGCCTTTCGGGAGGCCGCTCAGCGCCGGCGCTGTCTCGTGCCGGCCGATGGCTTCTACGAATGGCGAGGCGCACGCACGACGCGCGAGCCGTTTCACATCGCGCTGCCTCGAGGCGAGCTGTTCGCGTTCGCAGGGCTCTGGGAGCGTTGGCAGCCGCCGAGCGGGAGCCCGCTCGAATCGGTGTCGATCGTCACCACCGCCGCGGCCGAGAGCATCCGCGCGCTCCACGACCGCATGCCGATCGTCGTCGATCCCGCGGGCTACGACGCGTGGCTCGCGCCCGCGCAGCGGGACGTGCGCGAGGTGCTCGCGCAGCTCCCGACGACGCGTACTGCGCGGCTCGTCGCGCGCCGCGTCTCGGTGCGCGCCAACGATGTGCACAACGACGACGCGCGCTGCCTCGAGCAAGCGGAGCAGGGCACGCTCTTCTGATTGGAGCCGCGGCGAGACGCTCGCGTGAAACGGAAGTACGCAATTCGTCGACTTGCGCGCCCGCTCTGACGCCTATCTTGCGAACGGCGCTCGAACGGGACGACACAACCGCGCACGCCGCGCGCAGTGAGCCGTAGGCGAACGGAGCATGCAAGAAATGGAAGCCTTCGCGGAGCGACTCTCGGCGCGCGATCGCTTGTTCCTCGACCTCGATGCCCCTCACGCGCCGCAGCACGTCGCAGTGCTGTGCTGGCTCGACGCGAAGCCGCTGCTCGATGCGGCCGGCGTGCTCGACATTGCGGCGCTGCGCGCGCGCATCGCGGCGCGACTGCACCTCGTGCCACGCACGCGCCAACGCCTCGAGTTCGCCCCGATCGATCGCCACCCGCACTGGGTCGACGACGAAAGTTTCGACCTCGGGCTGCACGTGCTGCACACGGCGCTGCCGAAGCCGGGCGGCGAGCGCGAGCTGAAGAGAGTCGCCGCGCGCTTGCTCGCGGAGCCGCTCGATCGCTCGCGGCCGCTCTGGGAGATGTGGTGGGTCGAGGGGCTCACCCGCGGCCGCGTCGCGCTGCTCGCGAAGCTGCATCACTGCATGGCCGACGGCATCACCGGCTTCGCGTGGCTCGCAACGCTGCTCGCAGGCGACGGCGCAGAGGCCTCGGACGTGCCGAGCTGGCAGCCCCGGCCCGCGCCGACGCGCGACGAGCTGTTACGGCGCGAAGTCGGCCGCCGCGCGGAACAGTGGCTCGGCGCGCTCGAGCGCCTGCCACGCTTGCTCGAGACTCGCGAGGAGCTCGAAGAGCTCGCGGCGCGCGTGGCGCGGCGCGCGAGCGCGGTCGGCGAGGCGATCGGGGCCGGGCTCTCGCCAGCGCCGCATCCCCGCTTCAACGCGGCTCTCGGGCCGGAGCGCAGCTTCGAGTGGCGATCGCTCTCGATGGAACGCGTCGCTGCGTTGCGCGCGGTGCTCGGCGGCACGCTGAACGAGCTCGCGCTTGCATGCGTCGCCGGGGCGCTGCGCGCGCTGCTCCAGGCGGACGGCACGGCCGACGGCGTCGTGCTGCGCGCGTGCGTGCCGGTGAATCGGCGGGGCGCCGAAAGCGAGGCGAGTGGGAACCGCGTGTCGCTGTGCGTGATCGAGCTGCACGTCGGCATCGCAGATGCGCGCGCGCGTCACGCGCTGGTGCGCGAAGCGAGCGCGCGTGCGAAGGCGTCGCAGCAGGCGGCAGCGCTCGACGTGTTAGGGGACATTGCAGAGTGGACGACCAGCGCCTTGATGGGGGCGGCGGCGCGAGCCGTGATGCAGGCGCGTCCGTTCAACCTCGTGGTCACGAACATCCCAGGCCCGCCGCATGCGGCGCGCGCGCTCGGGGCCAAGCTTCAGGCGCTCGTCCCGGCGGTGAACCTGATCGATGGCTTCGGGCTCGGCGTCGCGCTCGCGAGCTACGCCGGCGAGCTCAGCTTCGGCTGCATCGCCGACCCGCAGCTCGTGCCCGAGCTGGGCGCGTTCGCGGACGCGCTCGTCGCGAGCTTCGAAGAGCTGGAGAAGCTCGTGCAAGCGCCGCGCTAGCGGCGCGCGCAGCGAGGCGGAGTCTTCGCAGCCGAGCGGAGATCGAACAGTGGCCTCCGCTTTCGCAACACCGGGCGGTGCGTGTTCGCGCCGCCGCTACTCCGGGATCCTGAACGAATCGCGCGCAACGCCGGTGCGCGAGGCGCCGAGCATCAGATCCGCGTCGGCCTCGGTCGCGTCGCCGAGCACGGCTCCGCGCGCGTAGCCGCGCAGCTGGGTCTTCGCCATGTGCACGGCGATCTCGGGCTTCCCCGCCATGCGCTTCGCGAACGCGTCCACCTCGGCATCGAGCGCCGCCGCTGGGACGCTCTTGTGCACCACGTTCCAGCGCATGGCCTCGGCGCCGCCGAAGCGGTCGCAGGCGAGGATGATCTCGCGGGCGCGCGCGGCGCCCACTTCGTAGATCAGCTTCGGCGTCGCGCCCCATAACAACGGGATGCCGAGGTCGACCTCGGGCACGTGGAAGACGGTGTCGCTCGACGCGATCCGGAAATCGCAGCAGAGCGCGAGCGCGAGTCCGCCGCCAACCGCGTGGCCATGCACGCGCGCGATCGTGATCGCCTCGCAGTCCGCGATCGCGCTGCACGCGCGCCGGCCGACCTGAGACGCCCAGCGGCGCTCGCGCTCGCTCGCGCCCGACGAGCGGCGGGTGCGCGCGGATGCGGGCGGATCCTTGCGATCGGCGCCGGCGCAGAACGAGAGGCCGCGGCCGCCGAGCACGACGACGCGCGTCTCCCATTCGCGCTGCAGGCGTCCGTAACAATCCGCCAGCTCGTCGAGCGCGGTCGTATTCAGCGCGTTGCGCTTGGCCGGCCGGTTCAGCCAGACGCGCAGGATCCCGCCCGGCTCGGGCGCGAGCTCGAGCGTCTCGTAGCTGGGGAAGCTCACCTGGCGCGCAGCTCCTCGAGCGCTGCGCGGCGCGCGTCGTCGCTCGCGAACTGGAAGGTCGCGAGCACGCGGTCGACGTGCTTGCCGTAGCGCTGCTTCAGCTTGCGCGGGATTTCGTTCGGGGAGCCGACCACTGCGAACTCTTCGAGGATGTCATCGCTGATGCGGCGGCCCATCTCGTCCCACTCGCCGCGCTTGCTCATCGCGTTCAGCTCGCTCTGCAGCTCGCCCCAGCCGTGTTTCTCGAGCACCGGGCGGTAGGCCGGCGTCGAGCCGTAGAACGCGATCTGCTTCGCGACCGCGGTCCGCGACTGCACCCAGCTCTTCTCGTCGCTGCCGGTGACGACGAACACCGGGTAGGCGAGCTGGAAATCGGCGCGCTTGCGGCCGGCCTTCGCGAGCCCGCGCTCGATCGCCGGCAGCGTCTCCTCGGCGACGTACTTCGCGGTCGTGAAGGCGTGAATGATCATGCCGTCGGCAGTCTCGCCCGCGACCTCGGTCATCAGCGGGCCGACCGCGGCGAGGAACACCTTCGGCGCGCCGTACTTCGTGTTCGTCGGCGTGAACATCGGCGTCATCAGCGTGTGCTGATAGAAATCGCCGCGGAAGCTCAGCTTCTCGCCCTCGTACCAGCACCTCCAGATCGCGCGCATCGCGAGGATCAGCTCGCGCATGCGGGCCGCCGGCGACGACCACGGCATGCTGAAGCGCTTGGTGATGTGCGGCGCGATCTGCGAGCCGAGGCCGAGGATGAAGCGGCCCTTCGAGTACGCGTTCAGGTCGTGCGCGACGTTCGCGAGCGTCATCGGGCTGCGCGCGAACGCGACCGCGATCGAGGTCATCAGGTCGACGCGCGACGTGTGCTCCGCGGCGAGCAGCAGCGGGAAGAATGGATCGTGCGCGGTCTCCGCGCTGACGATGCCGTCGTAACCCTGCGCCTCGAGGCGTTTCGCGTTCTCCGGAACTTGCGTGAGGTCGGCGGTCATCAGCCCGGCGTCGATTTTCATGGAGGAGCTCCTTCGAGGGGTCAGACGAAGTTGGCGGCCGGCTAGGGCAGCCCGGCGCCCGGGACGTCGACGCGTACGCGTTCGACGCGCGCGCTGCGCAAGCGGCGACACTCGTCCGGGCCGATGCCCGTCGACGTCATCACGAACAGCGTGCGCCGATCCGCGCCGCCGAGCATGCACGCGATCGCCATGCGCTCGCCGCAGGAAATGCGCTCCGAGATGCGACCGCCTTCGTGGACGCGCACGACCTCGCGCGTCATCGGCGACGCGACCCAGATCGCGCCGTCCGCGTCGAGGCAGATGCCGTCGGGCACCGCGTCGCCGAGCGCTGCCCAGACGCGGCGTTTCGAGAGCGCGCCGCTCGCCGCGTCGATCTCGAACGCGCTGAGCCTCCGCCCGAACGACTCGCCGACGATCAGCGTGCGGCGGTCCGGCGTAATCACTGCGCCGTTCGGGAACTGCAGATCGCGCGCAGCTTCCGTCACGGCGCCATCCGCCTGCACGAGCGCGAGCGCCGCCGCGCGCGGCTTCTGCTGGAGGTGCAGGTCGAAGCCGAAGTTCCCGACGTACGCACGGCCGCGCGCGTCGACGACCATGTCGTTGCAGTGATACGTCGCGACGCCGGAGAGATCGGCGTGCTGCACGAGGCGTCCGTCGCGCTCGCGCCGCAGCAGCTTGCGATCCTCCATCGAGACGACGAGCAAGCGCCCGTCGGGAAGCCACCCGAGGCCGGACGGACACTCGGACACACGCGCGATCGCCTCGACGCTTCCATCCTCGCTCGCCGCGTAGACGCGCCGCGCGTGCATGTCCGAGAACCAGAGCCGCCCATCATGCCAGCGCGGGCCTTCGAGGAACGCGAAGCCATCCAGCCAAGGCTCGAGCTTCAGCACGCGGGCGCCTCCTTGCGCGAAGACTGCAGCATGCACCGGGGCGGTGCGGCAGCGCTACGCATGCGTGCACGGCCCGTGCTGCGGCACTCTGGCTCGCGGCCAAGAGGAGGCGGCATGAAGTGGGTGATGTCGATCGCGTTCACGGAGCCTGCGCAATACGTGCCGCTCGCTCGCGCCGCGGAGCAGGCGGGCTTCGAGGCGATCGCGCTTTCCGATCACGTCGTGCATCCCGAAAAGATCCTGACGCCGTACCCGTACACCCCGAACGGCGAGCCACGCTGGCAGCCGTTCACGCCTTGGCCCGATCCGTGGGTGACGGCCGCGCATCTCGCTGCCGTCAGCACGCGGCTGCGCTTCGTCACGAGCATCTACGTGCTCGCGATGCGCAATCCGCTGCTCGCCGCGAAACAGATCGGCACCGCCGCGGTGCTCTCGGGCGGGCGCGTGAACCTCGGCGTCGGCGTCGGCTGGATGAAGGACGAGTTCGACGCGAGCGGCGCGCCGTTCGAACGCCGCGGCGCGCGCATGGACGAGATGATCGAGATCCTGCGCAAGGTCTGGCGCGGCGGCTGGCAGGAGCATCACGGAGAATTCTTCTCGTTCCCGCGCGTCGAGATGAGCCCGGTGCCGCCCGCGCCGATTCCGATCTGGAGCGGCGGAATCTCGCCGCCTGCGCTGCGCCGTGCGGCGCGCGTCTGCGACGGCTGGATCTCGGACATGCACACGACTGCCGAGCTGCGACGGATTGTTACGGAGCTGCGCGAGCTGCGCGTCGATTCGCCGCGCGCGGGCGAGCCGTTCTCGGTGCTGGGGACCGCGCTGGACGCGTTCAACCTCGACGGCTACCGCCGCCTCGAGGAGATCGGCGTCACGCACGTCCAGACGATGCCGTGGTTCTTCTACGGCGGGCCGACGGACGTGCTCGAGAAGCGGCTCGACGGCATCCGCCGCTTCGGCGACGACGTGATCGCGAAGCTCTGATCCCACGCCGTGATCCCCGCGCCGCGGTCCCTAACGCGTCTCCTCGTGCTCGCTGCTGAACGTGCTGACCAGCGGCTGCCCGAGCGCGCAGCGCTCCGCATCCGTGAGCGGGGCGGCCGGCGCGTAGCTCGCGAGCGCTCGCAGCGCTGCGCGCGCTTCCGCGTCGCCGGTTCCTCCGAGCACGCAGATGCGGATCGGACGGGCGTCGGCGTCGAGCTCGAACTGGAGCTGCACCTGCGCGACCTCGCCCGGGCGGTACGAGGGCGGGAGCCAGCGCGCGCCGAGATCGCGCTTCAGCGAGGCCAAACGCGGCGCGACCGCAGCTGCACAGCTCTCCGTCGGCGGGCTCCGCACCGGCTCGGCGCTTGCGCCGCGCGACGTGCAGAGCAGCTCGGGGGCGATCGGCTGGCTCTCGCGCGGCGCGTTCGGAGCACACGCGAAGACGCCACATATCGCGAGCAGGCTCGCTGCGAGCGCGCCGCGGCGCGCGCTCACGGCTCGATCTCGGCGTGCGCCTCGAGCACGTGAGCCACCGCGCAGGTCAGCCGCTTCGCGGTCGGGATGTGCAGGAACTCGTTCGGGCCGTGCGCATTCGCCCCGGGACCGAGCACGCCTGTGATCAGGAACTGCGCGTTCGGATACTTCGCTCCGAGCATGCCCATGAACGGGATCGTGCCGCCTTCGCCCATGAACACCGCAGGCTTTCCCCAATGAGTCTGAGATGCGTGCGCCATCGCGCGTTCCAGCCACGGCGCGAACGCGGGCGCATTCCAGCCTGGGCCCGGAGCTTCGGGATCGAAGCGCACTCTCGCGCCATGCGGCGGGTCGGCCTCGAGCACGCGCTTCACTGCGGCGGTCGCGCGTGGCGCATCCGCGGTGGGCGGGAGGCGCAACGAGAGCTTCAGCGCGGTGTACGGCCTCAGCACGTTGCCCGCGCTGACGAGCGCAGGAATGCCGTCGGCGCCGGTGACCGAGAGCGTCGGCTGCCAGGTGCGGGCGAGAATTCGCGCCGCGCTGTCGCTGCCCATCGGCCGCGCACCGGCTACGAACGGAAAGCGCCCCGCGACGCTCTCGCCTAACACCTGCGCAGCGGCTTGGGCTTGCTCGGCGCGGTCGCGCGGAACGGGCGCGCGCAGCTCCGGCACGAGAATCTCGCCGCTGCGCTCGTCCTCGATCCGCGAGAGCAGCGCGCGCGCGATGCGGAAGCTCGAAGGCACGATCCCGCTCGCGTCGCCCGAATGCACGCCTTCGTTCAGGACCTCGACGCGCAGCGTGCCGGTCGCCATGCCGCGCAGCGAGGTCGTACCCCAAAGCTGGTCGTAGTTTCCGCAGCCCGAATCGAGCGCGACGACGAGGCTCGGCTGCCCGATCCGCGGCGCGAGCAGGTCTACGTAGGCCGCCAGGTCGGGGCTGCCGGATTCCTCGCACGCCTCGATCAGCACGACGCAGCGCGCGTGCCGCGCCTGCGCGCGAGCGAGCAGCTCGAGCGCCGTCACCGCCGCGAACGCCGAGTAGCCGTCGTCCGCGCCGCCGCGGCCGTAGAGGCGATCGCCACGGCGAACGGGCGTCCACGGTCCGAGGCCGTCGCTCCAGCCGGTCATCTCGGGCTGCTTGTCGAGGTGGCCGTAGAGCAGCGCGGTGCCCGTGCCGGCACCCGGCATCTCCATGAACAGCAGCGGCGTGCGGTTCGGCAGCCGCAGCGTTTCGAGCGCGAGGCCGGGCACGTTGCGCGAGCGACACCAATCGGCGACGAGCGTGACCGCGCGCTCCATGTGTCCGTGCTCGCGCCATTGCGGATCGAACGAGGGCGAGCGGTTGGGGATCGCGATGTAGCGCTCGAGTGCGGGGAGGATCGCCTCTTCCCAGGTGGCTTCGCTGTGTGCGCGTCCGGCGGCGGGGTCGAGGCGGGACATGCGCGCAAGTTATCAGCGGCTCGCGCGAGGTGGGCGCGTTCAATCTCCAGCTGCGCACTGCCCAGCTGGTCGTCGCTCTCTAGACTGCGCCGCGTGCTGCGAGAAGTCTCGGTGGCCGCGCTGCTTTTCCTCGCAGCTCCCGCAGCGCTGCGCGCGCAGCCCTTCGCGATCAGCGAGCTCACAGTGCGCGGGCGCGTGCTGGAGGCCTTCGCGGTCGAGGACGAGCAGGGCAACGCGTGGCTCGCGGCAATCTCGGCCGAGGCGATGCCGCCGGATGAGCGCCGCTTCCTGACGCTGTTCGCGCGTGGCGAGGCCGCCGGCGCAGCCGCGATCCCGCTGCGTCCAGCCGTCGCGGCGCTCGACGTCGCGGAGATCGGAGGCGCGGCGGGCCCCGAGGTCGTGCTGCTCGAGGCCGGACAGCTGCGCATCCTCGATGCGCGCGGCTTCGCGCTGCGCAGCATCGCGCTCGCACCGCCGCTGCCGCTTCCGCCGCGCACGCGCGAGCAGAGCCGGCTGGCGCTGGTCGGCGCCTGGAGCGGCCGCGGCGCGCGCGAGGCCTTGCTGCCTGACGTCGCGGGCTTCCGGCTCGTCGCGCTCGGCGGCGCGCCGAGCACGACGCGCTCGCTCGCGCTGCCGCTCTCTGCGGTGTACGGCGAGCCGCAGCCGGGCCCGCCGGTCCGCCCCAGCTTCTTCCGCGCCGCGTTGTCATGGCCGGCGTTGTTTGCGGTCGACGACGACGGCGATGGCGTGCGCGATCTGGTCGCGACCACGCGCTATGCGCTCACCAGCTTCCGCGGCGGAGCGAACGGGCTCTCGGAGAAGCCGAGCCGTTCTCGCCGCTTTCCTCCGTTCAGCTTCGAGGAGGAGCGCCGCGCTGACTCGAACTTGATGCTGCCCGTACTCGCGGACATCGACGGCGACGGGGATGGCGATCTGGTCGTCCACCGCACCGTCGGAACGCTCTCCGGCAGCCGCGCGGAGACGCGCGTGCACTTGAACCGCGGCGGCGGCGCGGATCCGCTCGCGCCGCCAGCGGGCACGCTCACAGTGGCAGGAGGCGTCGGCACCGCGGAGCTGCTCGATCTGGATGCCGACGAGCGCGCCGAGCTCGTGCAGTCGGTGCTCCCGTTCGGCGTCGCTCAGCTGGCGCGCATTCTGGTGCGACGGCAGGCCGAGCTCGAGCTGCGCGTCTACGGCTTCGAGCGCGAGCGGCCCGGTGTGCCGCAGCTGCGCTGGAGCGACGAGGTGACGTTGCCGTTCGACTTCAAGACTGCGCGCGTTACCGCGCTGCTGCCGAGGTTCGAGGGCGACTACAACGGGGACGGTCGCCGGGATCTCGCCTACGGGGACGCAGAAGGCAACGTGCTCGTGCGGCTCGGGAGCGAAGGCGGCCGATTCGAGAATTCGCCGGTGACGATTCCGCTCGGCGCGGCCGGCGGCAGTGCTGTCAGCGCCGACCTCGATGGCGACCGTCTCGACGAGCTCGTTTACTGGGATCCCGTCGTGCAGGCCGGCCGGCTGCGCGTCGCGCGCAATCGCGGAAAACTGCCGGGATCGCCCGCTCGCATCGAGTCGCGCGCGCGTTGAGCGAGCCCCGACCTGTTAGGCGGAGCTGCCCTCCCTGAGGCGCGCCAGCGCATCGCCGAGGTCGCCGAGCTGCGTCTTCGCGGCGCCGGGCTTCAGCGTCTCGAGCGGATCGCGCAGATCGCCCACGTAGCCGAGCGCGTAGGCGCCGCGCGCATAGCCCATCAGGCGCAGCAGCGGGTCGGGCAGCGTGCGCGCGACGTCCTGCGGGCAGGCGAGGTACTGATTCTCTTCTTGCCGCAGCCACGCGAGGTTGTAGGTGAGGTTCAGGCCGCTGCGAACCTGCTGTGAGCGGTTCGCGCCGCCGCCGTGGTAGAGCGAGCCCGTGTAGAAGAGCACCGAGCCCGCGGTCATCTCCGCCGGTTCCGTCTGCTCCTCGACGAACTTCAGCTTGTCGGCGTAGTGATTGCTGCCGGGAATCACGCGCGTCGCGCCGTTCTCGGCGCTGAAATCGCTCATCGCCCAGATCGTGTTGCACTGCACCTCGTAGCCGTTCGGGAACGGGAAGAAGTCGAACGCCCACTGGTCGCGATGGATCTGCTGCATCGGCTCGCCGGGACCGATCGAGATCAGCTGCGTCAGATGGAGCTGGAAGCCGGTCGCGTGCCCTAACACCTTCGCGACCGCGCCGAGCACGCTCGGGTGCGTGACGAAATCGCGCGCGGTCGCGGAGCGCGCGATCAGCGCGCCGGTGCGCTTGGTGCGACGCCCGGCGAAGTCGTCGCTGCCCGAGCTGTTCGCCGCTTCGTAGGGCGCGACCTCGGCGCGGAACTTCGCGATCTGCTCGGGCGACGCGACTCGATCCAGCACGACGCAGCCGTCGCGGGCGATCACGGCCGCGATCTCGTCCGGCGTCGCGGAATTCGATAGGTGCTCGACGGGCATGGCGAACCTCCGCGCACGCAACGTAGTGCGGCGCTCGCGCGATCACGAGGGCAGGGCGAGTTTGCCGACCTAACGCTTCGCCGGCTTGGCTCCGCGCGCGATCGCGGCGGCCGCGCGCGGCGCGAGCGCCGCGTGCAGCTCGGCGAGCGTGCGCGCGAGCGGCCCGAACGTGGTCGCGAGCGGGGAGGTCTTGCGCCACGCGAGCACGAGCGTGCGCGCAGCGCGCGGCGGAGCGATCTCGCGCAGCGCGA
>Ga0187894_10004257_pt1 | contig 15483 bp, 10 predicted proteins | sample GBC1701081metaG_FD_136650 | JGI IMG/M metagenome (GOLD analysis project Ga0187894, IMG submission 136650) | White microbial mat communities from a lava cave in the Kipuka Kanohina Cave System on the Island of Hawaii, USA - GBC170108-1 metaG ... | reverse complement strand
TCGGGATACACCTGGGCGCACGGCATTGACGACGTCACCGGGCTGGGCACGAGCACGGGCGGTTACGGCAACCTGATCGGCCCGTTCTCGCAAGCTATCGCCAATGTCAAAAGCTATGATCGCGCCACCAGCGATTTCAACATCAAGCATCGCTGGTCGTTGGGGGCCAATTACGAATTGCCTTTCGGGAAATCCCTCAAGGGCGCGGCTGAACAAGCGTTCGGCGGCTGGCAACTCAACGGCAGTGTGACATGGCAAACCGGCCTGCCTTTCACTGTCACCGATCAGCAGGCGGTCAGCGGCATCATCGGCGGCGGCGGCGAACGCCCGAACCGGCTGCGGGGAGACATCCGCGCATCGAATCCGACGGTCGGCGTCGCGGGCCAGTTTCTCGATCCGGCGGCGTTTGCGCTGCCCGCATCTTTCACACTGGGCAACGCGCCGCGCAATGTCGGGTTCGGCCCGAACCAGAGCGTGGTGAATCTGTCGCTGTTCAAGACCTTCAAGCTGGCTGAGAAGCTCAACCTCCAGTTGCGCACCGAGGTCTTCAACCTGCCGAATCATCCGGTCTTCGGGAATCCGAATACCTCATTCGGCAACGCCAACTTCGGCAAGATCACGACGACGGCTGGGACGTATACGCCTCGCCAAATTCAGTTCGCGTTGAAGTTGCTCTTCTAAAACCTGTTTGGAATTTGGCGCTGGACTTAAGCTCCGTGGAGCGGAATGTGCCGGATGTCGCCTATAGACTTTAAGAAAAAGAAGTTCGTAGTCCCGCCTTTAGGCGGAAGTATTGGCCGGCGAAACCTTCCGCCTAAAGGCGGGACTACGAACAAACATTTCCTTCAATGCTATAGCAATGACAAATATCAAATCTCAAACGGAAAATGGAAAATACTTTTACTTCTCGATTTCACGATTTACTGACAGTACCGGTTTCAACCGCCCGGCTAGAATTCCAGCCTCGCGGCGAACTGGAAGGCGCGCGGGACGCCCGTGCCGAACGTGCCGCCGGCGCGTCTGGTCGGGATGCCGTAATTGGGCGCGTTGAGGGCAGGGTTGAGGCCGCCGTACCGGTCGAGATTCGAGATATTGAAGAGATTGAAGACCTCGCCGATCAACTGCAACTGCACCCGCTCGTGGAGCTTGATATTCCGCGTCAACCGCACATCCTGCGAGATGAAGGTGTCGCCGTTGTCAAAGCCGGGCAGTAATGTGATCTTCGGAATCAACTGGCCGCGCGACGTGAACTTGTTGCCCGGCCCTGCCACCGTCGCATTGTATTGGTCCACAAACTGCTGCAATTCACTCTTGCCATAGCGGCTGCCAAAGCCATTGAAAGTCCCGCCCGGCAGGATGGTCGAGTTGATCCCGTCGCCGTCCAGATCCGTGTTGCTGATCAGGTTGGAGAGCGGCGGCGAGCTGACGATGGGCATAATCAGACCCAACTGCCAGCCGTTCAACACTCCACGCGCGAACCCGTTATTACCGCCGTATTTCGGCAGATCGATGAACCCGCTGAGGGTGAAGCGATGGCGGCGGTGGGCGCTCTGATAGTCGTTGCCCTCGTAGAAGTTGTTGAGGTTGATCACGCCGTTGGCGACACCGTTGAAGCCGGTGTAGTTCGACAGCGCATAGGAGGCGACGAAGAGATAGTTGTTGGAGAACCGCCTGTCTACTTTGACGTGCAGCCCCGTGTAGCGATAGTTGGCGCCGCTGTGCGAGACGGCAATCGCCCCGTTCGAGCAGAGCGCCTTCGGATTCAGGCCCTGGGTTCCGGCGCAGCGCGGGATCACCGGCCCGGCGACGCTGTCGAAGCGGTTGCGGTCATTGATCATGGTGTTGTGCAATCCGCCAAATTTGAGCGAGCGGCGCATGACGAAATCAACCGTGACGGCCAGATTCGACGCCAGCTCGCGTTGAACGCCCGCGCTAAAGTTGATCGAGTAGGGAGTCACCGTATCCGGCGAGAAGATGCCGCCGAAGGCCGGATTGCCGGTCGTCTTTAAGAGTTCGACGCCGCGAACCGCGAGGTCTTGCCCCGTACCCAACCCAGCCAATGTCTGGGCGCGCAACTGCGGAAGGATCGCCGTGAGGCCGGCGCCGGTGAGGACGTTGTTTTGGAGCACGCGGCCAATGAACGCGGCCGGAGAGCTGAAATCGAGCCCGTAAAACGAGGACGGAATGATCGAGCGCCCATTGCCCGACGGCCCGACGTAGGCCCGTTCGTTGAGCCGCGTCCAGAAGAGGTTGGCGTCGTGGTAGACGCCCGCGCCGCCGCGAATCACCGTCTTGCCGTTGCCGGCGACATCCCAGGCGAATCCCAGGCTCGGATCCCAGTTGTTCTTGTCACGCCCTGGCGGGCGCAGATCGCCGCCCAGCAGCGGGGCGAGAATCTGTGGACGGTCGAGGTCGTGATTGAGGATGTTGTCCTCCATAGACCAGGCGATGCCGTAGTTCAAAGTGAATCGCGACGTAACGCGCCATTGATCGGAGAAGAAGAAGCGGATACGGTCATTGCGCGCGGCCGATGGCTGGCGGAACGACTGCGGCTGCCCCGGATCACCGATGCCGGTAAAGAACTGATAAATCGGGAGTCTGAGCAGATCCTGATAGGTCGGGAGGGCGGCGCTAAGCGGCCCAGTGCCCGCCGCATTCAGTTTCACACTGTTCGGCAGCGCGTTATAGAGCGGCAGCACCGGCGAGTTTGCGCCGCCCGTGCCCTGGACCAGGGCAAGCAGGTGAAGGGGGTCGTAAAGCACATACAGCGCCGGTTCCAAAAACGCCCAGCTTCCGACACCGTAATGATGCTCCCAGTCGCCGCCGAAGCGCAGCCGGTGCGAGCTCTTCTGCCAGCTCAACGTGTCGGTCAACTGGTAGGTGCGCAGTACGCGGTTCTGCGGCACGTTGACGTTATTGCCGATGATGAAGGACGGCGCCAAAGTCAACAAAACCTGCGGCCCCCCCAGACCGACGCAGACCACCGGATTGGGGCAATCCTCAGTCGTGGGAATGCGCAGCCGGCCGCTGTAGTAGCCGTAGGAGTAGCGTAGGTCGTTGACCAGCTTCTCGTTGAAGATCGAGGTCAGACCGCCGAGTATCTGCGTCGAGAGGTTGCGCGTCGGCACCCAGTAAGAAGGCATGGTGGTACCGTCCGCGTTGATGTTGTGATTGTTGTCGGTCGAAAAACGCACGAAGGAGCTGTGCCTGTCATTCACCTTATAATCGAGCTTGAGGTTGGTCGTTTTGAAGACGAGCGGCTGGGATTGCGGGCCGTCGAACTTCGACCAGACCGGATGGTTGTTATTGACGAGCACGACGCTGCGCTGGTTGTTGTACTCGCCGTTGAAGAAGAAGAAGAGCTTGTCTTTCTTGACGGGACCGCCGAGGCTTCCACCCATCTGCCGCCGCGCGAAGAACGGATCCGGGGTAAGCGCGTCGCGGTTCAGCAGCGGGTAGGCCGCGGTGTTGTGATCGCGGAAGTAGAAGAACCCGGTGCCGTGAAAATCGTTCGAGCCGCCGCGCGAGACGACGTTGATCGAACCGACACTGGTGACGCTGGTCGAAGGATCGAAGTTGAAGGTGGAGATCTGGAACTCCTGCACCGACTCTTGAGAGAAGTTCTGCGCCGTGCCCCCGGTGATGCGGTCGTTGATCGTCGCGCCGTCCACCGTGATGCGCGTCAGAGTCTGCGAAGCTCCCGCGATCGAGACGCGGAAGAAGTTGTTCGGCGAAGACCCCGGATTGTCTATGGAATCAACGCTCACACCCGGTTCGAGCAGGGCCAGTTGCAGGAAATTGCGCCCATTCAAGGGCAGGTTGTCAATCTGCTTGCGGCTCACCACGCCGTCAATTTTGTAATCGGTCGTGTTGATGGCCGGGGTTTCGCCCGTGACCACAACCGTCTCGCTGGTCTGCCCGACTTCGAGATCGAAATCCACGGTGATGTTTTCGCCCACTTGCAACGTCAACGGACGAAGCTCTGATTTGAACCCCTGCATCGTGACTTTGACTTCGTATTCGCCGGGAGGAAGGGCGTTGAATTGAAATTCGCCGGCGGAGTTGGTCGCGGCGGCTCGCGCCGCCCCGGTAGCGTTGTTGGTGGCGGTCACTTTGGCGCCGGAGATGATCGCCTTCGAAGGGTCGCTGACGATACCGCGAATCGAGGCGGTCGGGGCTTGCGCGATCGCCGTAACGGCAATCGCAATCAGAACCAGCAAGGATAAGAGAAGGTGACTAAAGTTACTGGCGGAACGTTTCATATCGGTCTCTCCTTGTCGTGAAGGAAGTTGAGGTGTGCGGAGCGATTGAGCAGGCCGGGAAATCCGACCCTTCTATCCCCCTGTGAACGCCTTGAACTCTCAGCTAGCCCTCAAATAGTCGTTTGGAAGAAACCTTCTCCTGCTCGCGATTAGTTCGTGGTCTGTTTATTCAGTTGTCGTTTCGATGAAAGGATAAAACCAACATGAAGGATGATGTGACGCGAGGAATTATAAACCAACCGCTCGGTAAGTCCAGCCTTTGATTCTGATGATTGACGATTGCGCCGGCTTCAGATTTGATCGGGATTCAATCTCACAACAGAAAAGCCCGGCCACCATTGATGGCAGCCGGGCAAGTAAAAGACAGAGGCGAACGGTCGGAGCCTAGAAGCTGACTCGCGCGCCAAGCTGCAACGCGCGCGGGCCGCCGGAGCCGAAGACCTGTGTTTGGCGCTGGGTCGCGAGGCCGAACACCCCTGAGTTGACGTTGTTGTTGAAGTTGCTCAGGTTGGCGATGTTGAAGACGTTGAACATCTCGCCGAAGACCGAGAGCTGGTAGCGCTCCTTCCACGTGAACTTCTTCGTCAGGCGGATGTCCTGCGAGTTGAACCAATCGCCCAACCGGTAGTTGGCCGGCAGCGGGTCGATGAATGGGATGTTGCGCCGGCGGGCATCAAGGCTGAAGGGAACGCTCGTCCCGTTCGGTTTGCCGTTGGGATAATAGGTTGAATTCCAACGCTGGATGGCCGCCTCCAAATCACGCTTGCCGCAGCCGCGGTTGAAGCAGTTGTAGCTCAGGTTTGGCAGCGGCTCGATGGCTATGCCATCGCCGTCCAGGTCCACGTCGGAGACGAGCGGCATCATCGCTTCTTTACTGGCCATCGCCGAGATGAAGCCGAGTTGGAAGCCCCACGGCAGTTCCCAGTTGGCCGACACATTCAGGATGTGGCGTGAGCTCTGCGGGCCGTAGCTGGCGGAGTAGTCGTCCAGGTCAATCACGTTGGCGAAGCCGGGCACGCTGTTGTTGCCGCTTCGCGCGGTCAGGGCGTAAGAGACGGTGAAGAAGTATTTGTTGGAGAAGCGCTTGTCGAGCTTCAGGAGCATCGCGTTGTAGACGTTGCGGCCGGCCGGTGTCCAGAAAGTGATCGTGCCGGTCGAACACTGCGCGTTCGGGTCGCTCTGCTGCGCCGTTGTGCAGCGCGGAATGATCGGCGTCTGCACACCGTTGATGAAGCGGTTGAACCGGTTGTAATCAAGCGATCCGAGCAGTGTGTTGACAAAGACACGACGCACATAATCCACCGAAAGCACCATGTCGTTACGCAACTGGCGCTGAATGCCCAGGCCGAATTGGTAGCTGCGCTGCACCGGGTACTCGCGTGGATAGAGGTCGTCGGCCCTCTTGGCGAGTTGGATGTTGCGCACCGACAGGTCGTTCAGGTCCTTCGGGGCCAGCGCCGCCTGGATTGCCCCGATTTGCGCGTTGTAGATCTGTTGCCACTGCCCAAACGTCATCGTGGAGACCACGTTCGCCGGCAGCGGCGCGCCCTGCGGCAACGGCGCCAGCCCGGTCGCGGTGAGAATGAAGATTGGGTTCGTCCGAGGATCGAGGCTGTTCACGAAGCTGGTATGCGGTACCAGGATGCGTCCGTTGCCGATGGGACCGGTCGCCGCGCGTTCGCGTAGCCGCCGCCACAGCAACTCCGTCTCCCAATAAACGCCGGCGCCGCCGCGCACCACCGTCTTGTTGTCGCTGCCGACATTCCAGGCAAAACCGAGTGACGGCGAGAAATTGTTGTAGTTGTTGTCAGTGGGCGAGAGGTCGCTGCCGTAAAGCGGCGTCAAGTACTTCGGCTTATCCAAATCGCGGTTGACCAAGGTGCTCTCGAAGTTCCACGACAACCCGTAATTGAGCGTGAAGTTCGGCTTGACCTTCCACGTGTCTTGCGCGAAGAAGCGGTAGCGGTTGTTCGGCTTCGCCTTGTCAACGTTGTACGGCGGCGGCTGCGACGGATCACCCACGCCGACCGAAGCGCCGGCGAACGGCAGCTTAAGCAGATCGTCATTAGTGCGAATGACAGTGGGGAGGTTCGGAAAAATCGCTGCCGTCAATGCCGCCCCAATGGTGTTGCGCACGCCCTCCGGCATGAAGACGCCCACACAGCCCGGATCGCAGAAGCCCCAGAAGCCCGTGCCCGGCGCGTGCTCCAACTCAGTGCCAAAGCGCATCCGGTGCGAGCCTTTCTGCCAAGTCAGTGTATCAACGAAGGTGAAGCGGCGCAGATCACGCCCTTGAGTAGCATTTTGCGTATTGCCGACGCGGAAATTGTTCGCCCCGACGGTAGTGTTGAATTCGGGAAAACCCAAACCCAAACAGCTGGGGCAGGTATTTTCGTCGGCGAAGAGGTTACGGTTCTGCCAGTAGGTGTAATTGAAGCGGAAGTCGTTGGTCAGCGTCGGGGTGAAGACCGACGTAACACCGAGCACGCTCTGGTCGGAGAAGTTTTTGTTCTGCAGCCAGTTCGACGGCAGCGGCAGCAGCGTGGCGCTCTGCGGGCCGAAGCCCTTGTTCTGGTCGTGCGAGTAGCGCGCGAACAGGTTGTGTTTGTCATTGAGCTTCAGATCGAGCTTCAGGCTGAACAGGTGGCCGCGATACGGGCTGAGAAAATTGCCCGCCAATCCAGCGACCGATGGCACGTCGGGCTGCACGGTGAAGACCTGCACCTGGTTGTTGTATTCGTAATTGGAGAAGAAGAAGAGCCGATTCTTGATAATCGGGCCGCCGACCCAGACGCCCGGATTGCGGCGGACGAAGAATGGGTCTTCCGTTCCCTTCCGCGAATCCGCGTTGGCGCAAATGGCGTTGGCCGGGTTTTCTTGGCAAAGGCGTTTCAAGCCGGGGTAAGCGGCCATGTTGTGGTCGCGGAAGAAGAAATAGCCTGAGCCGTGAAACTCATTGCCGCCCGAGCGCGTGACGATATTGACCGCGCCGACCGAGGTGATTCCAGTCGAAAGGTCGTAGTTGGCCGACGAGAGTTGGAACTCCTGCACGACTTCCTGCGAGAAGTTCATGCCCGTATTGCCCTCAATCGAATTGCGTACGTTACCGCCATCCACGGTGATAGCGGTTTTGTTGGACTCGCCGCCCAGCACCGAGACCTCAAAAAGCGAGTTGTATTGCGAGGTCGTGCCGGGTCTAACAGTCACTCCCGGTTCCAGAAAGGCCAGGTTCAAAAAGCTACGGCCATTGAGCGGCAGTTCCTGAATCTTCTGGCGATTGATGACGCCGTCAACCGAGTGCCCTTCGTAGTTAATCTGAGCCGCGCCCGCGGCCTCAACTGTTACAATATCGGTCGTCTGCCCGACTTCCAGAACCAGGTCGAGTTTGACAATCGAGCCGACGGTGATGGTCACTTCGCGCAGCATTGTGCGGAAACCCTGCACCTGCACCCGCACCTCGTACTGGCCGGCGGGCAGCGCCGGAGCGGAGTATGTGCCGTCGTTTTCGGATTTCGTCCGGCGCTCGAAACCGGTGGCTTTGTTGAGAACGCTGATTGGAGCGTCTTTGATGACCGCGCCCGACGGGTCAGTAACCGTGCCGGAGATTGTGCCGACCGGCGCCTGCGCCCAGGAAACAGGCGCCATGAATACGCTCAGCAGAACGCCCAGCGCAGTTCGGGAGAATAATGACTTCAATAACTCTTTCCCCGGAAGAGAAGGAAGCGCGTAACTGGCGGAACATCGCATAATGTTGTCTCCTTGTTGAAGAGATTAAAAGTTGGTGCGCGAAGTTGACGAGTTGCGATAAAGCCGTGAGAAATCAGTACGAGTAACGTGACTAAACCACGGCCAAACAGGGGGCATCCTCGATTAGTAAGGATCGAGTCGAACCCCGAAACGCCCAGCTAGCCTGTTGGATGGGAAGTCTTCTCCTGCACTTTCGTAATCGTTATTTACCGTCTTACCCGATTTACTTTTGACGAGCTTGATCGAGAATACGATCAAACCAATGAGGGTGATCTATCGAGCGCATTATATACCAACCGCTCGGTAAGTCCAGATATGGCTGGTGAAAGCTTCCTGAATCCCCGGCTGGACTAATCCGCCGCCACTCCGTTAGAGTTGATCAGCGCCGCGAGCGGCGCTGATCCGAGTGAAATCAAACATATGAACCAAGTAGAACACGTAGAAATAGTCGAAGCTGAAGGACACCTGGTTGATTCGCAGATCTTGTCGAACATCATGGATCGCGTGATCGAGTGTGGCGCGGTCTACGAAGTGATCGAGTTCAAACTCGGGCGCACTAACGACGAGTTCTCCCAACTGCAGTTGCGCGTGCTCGCGCCGACCAAGGAGATACTCGACAAGACGCTCGAAGAGTTGGTCGAGCTCGGCTGTTACCAGGCGCAAATCACCGACGCGGCGCTGAAACCCGCGCCGAAAGACCGCGTTGTGCCCGATGATTTTTATTCGACGACCAACCACCGGACCTACGCGCGGCTCGGCGGGGCCTGGGTCGAGGTCGCCAAACAGCGGATGGACGCCGTCGTGATCGTCAGTGAAAACGCCAATGGGCCTTACGCCGAATGCCGCAAGCTGCGCGACGTGAAGAGGGGCGAGATGGTTGTTTGTGGCGCGAACGGCATCCGCATCCAACCCGAATTCAAAGAACGCGACCGGCTTGGTTTCGCCTTTATGGCCAACGAGATTTCATCCGAACGCCGCGCCGAGACCGCCGTCCGCAAAATCGCCGAGATGATGCGTCAGATCAGAGCCGAGGGCGGGCGAATAGTCTTCGTCGCGGGCCCGGTTGTCGTGCACACCGGCGGCACGGCGGCGTTCTGCGAAATCATCCGCAAAGGCTTCGTTGACGCGCTGCTCGCGGGAAACGCTATCGCCGTTCACGACATCGAGCATCAATTCTTCGGCACCTCTCTCGGCGTTGACCTGGAAAACGGCGTCCCGATCGAAGAAGGCCACAAGAACCACATGCGCGCGATCAATATCATCAACCGCTACGGCTCGATCAAAGGCGCGGTCGAAGCCGGCGCCCTGCGTTCGGGCATTATGTACGAACTGGTCAGAAGGGATGTGCCGTTCACGTTGGCCGGCTCGATCCGCGATGACGGCCCGTTGCCCGACACTGAGATGGATTTGATCAAAGCCCAGGAAGAGTACGCGCGGCTGCTCGACGGCGCGAAGATGGTGGTTTGTCTGTCGTCAATGCTCCATTCGATAGGCGCGGGCAACATGACGCCGTCGTGGGTGCGGATGGTCTGCGTAGACATCAACCCGGCGGTCGTGACGAAACTGTCAGACAGAGGCTCGCAGCAGACGTTAGGCGTGGTGACTGATGTGGGAACGTTTTTAAATTTGCTGGCTCAGCAGTTGTGGGTGTAAGCCGCGAAGGAAGAGGATTTTTCATTTGTCATTTGAGATTTGACATTGGCCATTGCCCGCAGGCGGGACCGAGTCAATGCCCGATGAAGATTGCAAAGATTTCCGCGGCGATGACCCATGTCAAATCTCAAATGACAAATGGAAAATGCCGCTCTGGCTCCCTTTCGTAATCTACCGACTGACTTCTGGAGCCTGCCCTTCAACCCATTCCTCGCCATCCTCGAAAATCTCTTTCTTCCAAATAGGCACGGTCTGTTTCAAACGGTCAATCGCGTAACGGCAGGCTTCAAACGCCACGCGGCGGTGAGGCGAGGTGATGACGATTACGACCGAGGATTCCGAAATTTCCAAAGGGCCGAAGCGGTGGATAACGCCGACACGTTCGACATCGGGCCAACGCTTACGAATCTCGGCGCCGATGCGGCGCATTTCTTTGACGGCCATCGGTTCGTAAGCCTCGTACTGCAAGCTGACTACGCGGCGGCCCTTGGTGTTGTCGCGCACGACGCCGTCAAAAGTTACAACGGCCCCGGCGGCGCCAGTCAACAATCTCTTTTCCAGGCCGGGCTTATCAATCGGTTCGCGTGTGATTTCGAAAATATCCATATTCTTTATCCGCCGGAAACAGGCGGGAAGATGGCCAATGTGTCGCCGTCTTTCAACGGGTCTTCTTTTCGCGCGTGCTCCTCGTTGACGGCGAAGAGCGCGCTTCGCTCGAATTTCTCAAGGTTCGGAAATCGGGTTTTGATCTCATTCCACGCGCCTGCGACATCAGCGGGCGAGGTCAGGTCGAAATTCAGCTCGCTCGCGCCCGCCACCTCGCGGCACGCGCCGAACAACAGCACATTGATTTTGATCGCGTTACTAGTCATTGTTTAGGACAGGAAAATATCAGAAGCCCGTGGCAGGCGCTCCTGGAGAACCACCGGCCGTGGTCGCTCTGGTTTTCCCAGTAACGACCCCGCCATTCTTGCCGCTGACCAGGTTGGCATCCTTGCCTCTGAACCGCAGCGATTCGACCAGGAAGTTGTCGAAGATCATTCGCCCGTCGCGGCTCTCGCTGCGATGGTCCCAGTATTTGTCGGCCTGCCAGTCCTGAAAAGATTTCTCGATGTGGAACTGCACGCCGTAAATCAACTGCTCAGCCGTGCGACGCGCGATCATCTGGTATTCCGACAGGTAGCCGCGAGCCAGTTGTTTGAACCCGTCGGGCAGGCGGTCAAGCTGCAACCCGTGATTCTGCCAGACGCGGAGCAGATGGCCGTGTACGGCGTATTGCCGCCAGCGCGCGCCGGGACGGTCATCTATCCCGGCGAAGATCGGGTCGGCAACGTCCGTGATCTTGACGAACCGGTACTGGTATTCAATTAAACGCCCGTTTCGTTTCTCGCTCGGCGGCTTGCCGTCGAGCGTGGTTACGCCAGCGCCGAAAGCCTGGCCGACCAGCTGGTGTCCGCCACAAATCGCCAGCGTGGGCACACGCGTCTTTTTGATGAACTGATTGAAGCCTTCGATCAACGCCTGATCGTAAAAATCGAAATCGCGCAATGTGCCGCCGAGCACAATCGCGTCAGGGTCGAATTCGCCGACGAGCGCGTCATTCAGTTGCGAAAGGTGGACGATGCGGACTTCGGGAGCGACCACCAGGGCGCCGATGTTGTTTTCGATATTGCTCATCGCCATCGAGGCGATCATCCGCTCCAGGCGCACCCATCGGCCCGCGTGAAAATCCCCCTGGCGGCGCGCGACATCCGAATACTGGCTCTCGTCCGCGATCAGGTTGTCCACCAGAACGACTCGCATCGTCTGAACGCGCGGTCTGATCACTTCAAAGGCGCAGTAGCGGTCGCTCCACGTTTCGCGTTTCTCATTCATCGTGTCCTGCGAATCTTCCCTTCAGACGCCAAAAGCTTACTACAGCCGCTAAGAAGTTCGTAGTATCGGCTTGCGGCCGGAAGGGTCGGCCTGAAGAAGCTTACGGCCGCAAGCCGGCGCTACGAACTTCTTCCATCAACTTCAACGCGCGTTCAAAAACTTCCGAAGGCGCGACGCGGGTCATGCAGCGATGGTCAATCGGGCAATCGCGCAGCATACAGCGCGCGCATTCGACGCCTTCGGCGCGAATCAATTCCGCGCGCGGCCCCCGCGGCGCGGTCTCAAACTCGTTGGTGGGGCCGAAGACCGTCAGCGTCGGGCGGCCAAGCGCGGCCGCGATGTGCGCGGGGCCGGTGTCGTTGCTGATGAGCAGGTCGCAAGCGTCGAGCGCGCCGATCAACTCAGCCATACTCGTTTCGCCCGCGAGGCTGATCGCGTCCCGCTGTTTCATCCGCTGAATGATTCGTTCGGCGCCGTCACGTTCCGACGCCGCGCCGATAAACACGATCCGCGCGGCGAGCGCTTCCACCAGTTGATCAGCAAGCGCGGCGAAGCGGTCTTCGGGCCAGCGTTTCGCGCGGCTGTTGGTGGCGCCGGTGTTGAGCGCGACGAGCGGGCGCGAGTTTGAATTGACGCCGAAGCGCCGCAGCAAAGATTCCGCGGCCTGACGTTGCGCGGGACTCACAATTAAAAATGGAAGCGGATTTGAGATTTGGGATTGAAAATTTCCGCCCAGGCAGACGCGCTCGCATTCGGCGACGACGTCCAGGTAATCGTGAATCTGATGGCGGTTGCGACGCCGCGAACCACGGTGAAGTTTGTGCGTGAGCAGCGGCCCCCGCCCCTGCTCCGTAAACCCGATCCGCAAGGCCGCTCCGCCCATCCACGCCAGCAGCGCGGCTTCAAACGCGTTTTGAAACAACACTGCCAGATCAAACGCGCGGGCGCGCATCAACTTCATCGTTTGGAGAAAAGCCCGCGTTCCGTCCTCCTTGCGGCGGTATTCGATAACCTCGTCAACGAACGGCGAGCTTTCAAACAGCCCCGTCGTAAGTGGCGTGGCGAGAAGCGCAATGTGAGATTGAGGAAAAGACGCGCGCAAACGTTCGAGCGCCGGCGTGGTCATCACCGCGTCGCCGATCCAGTTTGCGCCTCGAACTATGATACGTCTGATCTGGTTTGACTCCGGCTGCATAAACGAAGCCGGATTGTTGCTGATACTCGTCGAAAATTCAATCCGTCCGCGCCCCACGGACTTCTGGCGCAGCGTCCCCCACCATCATAGAATCGGTTCGCAATGTGTGGAGTCACGACTTGGAAAGTTAACCGGTGAAAGCTAACCGCCAAGACGCCAAGATCGCCAAGAGGGTCTCAAAGGGTTGGCTTTTCATGCTCTCTGGCGGGCTTCTCCCTGTCTGTTTCTTGGCGATCTTGGCGTCTTGGCGGTTGATTCGCATTAACCTTCCAAGTCGTGTGGAGTTGTCCGACGACAAGCAAGGCGATGAGCAAGGAGGTTCGCGATGCCATTTAAGATTGAAGAAGAATTTGAGGTGCGAGCGCCGGTTCAGCGGGTATGGGAGTATTTGACCGACCCTGCCAAAGTGGTCGTGTGCATCCCCGGAGCCGAGTTATTGGAATCGCAAGACGAACGCGCATTCCTGGGCGCAGTTAAGGTAAAGCTCGGTCCCATGACTATGTCGTACAAAGGCCTGGTGAAATTCACCGAAGTGGACGAACAGAATCATCAGGTCCGTCTGGTAGGGGAAGGACGTGAAGCCGGCGGAGCCGGATCCGCCAGAGTCACGATGCTCAACAAGGTCACGCCGCTCGACGGTGGAGGCGCGCTGGTCGTGGTTAATGCGGAGGTAGACCTCGTCGGAAAAGTAGTCCAGTTCGGTCGCGGAATGATCGAAGAAGTTTCCAGGCGCCTGTTCCGGCAATTCTCGGCCTGCGTCAAGCAACAACTTGAAGTCGCTGATGAACATCAGACGGCGGAATCTCAATCCAACGAAAAAGCTCCCGCAGCCGACCCAACGCCTCTCAGCGCCGCTCCGCTTGTGCGACGCGCGATGTGGAGCGTCGTCGCGCGCTTTTTCCTGCGTTTGTTTGGAAAACGAGCCGGTTGAATCACCGGCTCGTTTGCGCATGTCTGTAAATCTCCAGACCCGAGCGAAGCGCCTCAAGCGGAAGCAAGGCGCACTGCATCCTTGAAGGCTTGATGTCGCTCTTGAGCGAGGAAAGAAGCTGCTCACTCGAAACCACCTCCCCCTGGGCGATCTCCGCGCCGACAATCAACTCCGTGAGCATCGAAGCCGCTGCGATGCTGATCGCGCACCCGTCGCCCACGAAGCGGGCCGCTGCGATGCGGTTGTCGCTGATTTCCAGTTCGATCCTGATCCGGTCGCCGCACAGGGGGTTGAACTCTTCATAAACTATATCGGCGGAAGGCAGTCTGCCGTAATTCCGGGGATTGCGGAAGTGATCGAGTAGAACATCACTATAAACCCTCTGTTGTCTGTCTGCTACGTTTTCATTCTCGTTATCCATTTTGCCAGTTCAGTGTGCGAGTGTGACGCTAACGCCGCAAAAATCTCACTTTTGCGATTGCTCAAGCTGGCGCTCGATCTTCTCGACACTCTGCTTCAGTTAGCCAACGTCTGAACGGAAAAGCGATGATTTGTACGGTTAGTGTGACAACAAACATTCGAGTATTCATACCACATCAGCGGTCGTTCTCTCATCGATTTCCAAGGCGGGGTCGAACAACCCATTCAGGCTCTTGACCACTTGCCCCGCCGCAATCTTCGGCCCGGTCACTCCCCCGTTCGCGATCCCGAGCGGCGAGGCTATCGTGCCCTCTCCCGTCAGGCTCGCGTCGTGGCAACCGCTCGGCGTAAGCAAGCAGAGCGGCGGCTGTACCTGCGCTACTACGCTCGCTCCGCTCCCTCCGATCCGCGCCCCGGCCACAATTGTTACTTCTTTTGAGATCGTGGCCGCCGATTGAGCCTCTTGCGCAAGAACAGATGGCAGGAATGAAAACAGGCACATGAAGAGCGCCGGAAGCTGTCTCGCAGAACGCATATCTTTTCCTCCTTTGGTCATAGTTAGCGGACGCTGACTATGACGGCGTTGGCCGACCTGTTGTCAGCGACGAACTCAACGCTGACTTCGCCCTTTCCGGCGAGGCTTCGTGGCAATATAACGTTCGCCTGATCAAGCCCGGCGAAGCCCGGAGCAGCCCCCACGAAAAAGACCTCAGCGCTCTCGCCGCCGATCATCACGCTGACGGCTGACAAATCGGCCGCGCGAAAACCTGTGCCGAACAGGATCAGGAAGACTTGGTCGCCTTCCGGTCCGAGATCAATAGGCGCGGGGACGAACCGTTTCAATCCCTCGTCGTAGCGCAACAGAGGCTCGATAGTCTGGGCTTCACCGCGCACGCGCAGCGCGACGGCGGCTGGAACGCCTTGGCCGCTGGCGTTGGCCGTGAACAAACCTGGCGACGCGGACGTAATTGGGACCCTGGCGTTAGCCGCTCTGGCGCTACCTTTGAAGACTGAGACGTTGGCTATACCGACGCTCGATCCGGCGGGAACCAGGTAGTTGATCTGTTCCGGCGAAACAAAGAACAAAGGCGCGTCGCGCTCCGTCCCTTCGCTGTCATTGACCTTCACGGTCACACCGCCGAGCGTAATGGGCAGCGGCAGCGACGTGGCCGTCGCGGTTCCCTCGGCCAAGTTGGCGCCGAAGGCCGCCGCAATTGATTCGCTCGCCAGTTCTCCGTTATAGCTGGCTGCGGAAACCGCGGCCAGCGTTTCCCCGGCCACGCCTTGCAGCGGGGGGAGTAAAGTGACGCCGCCAAGCGGCGCCCGCAGCGTGATGTTCTTGGTTATTGTGCGGGGGGCGCGGTACGCGCCCGGTTGGATCCACAACACGCCGTTTAGGC
>Ga0187894_10004255_pt1 | contig 15486 bp, 19 predicted proteins | sample GBC1701081metaG_FD_136650 | JGI IMG/M metagenome (GOLD analysis project Ga0187894, IMG submission 136650) | White microbial mat communities from a lava cave in the Kipuka Kanohina Cave System on the Island of Hawaii, USA - GBC170108-1 metaG ... | reverse complement strand
CGGCTAGCGGTTCCCATCACCAGGGGTCCGCAGAGGACTCTCACCTCCAAGTCATCGGCCGGATACCATCCCGGCCAAACAGCGCCAGTCACGGCGCTACGCGCCATGCCTGGCGCACAAAGAAAAGGCGGCCGCTCCGGCCGCCTCAGTCCCCTGCTTTAATTCTGGAATTTCAATAATCGAGGACTCGGAGGTTAAGTCATCTTGGCGTCCTGGGCCAGACGCTCGTAGGTTTTCAACAATTTGTGCCAAGTCGGCACATTTTCCCATAACATATTGATTTCTTTGTATTTATGTCTTGAGAACCCCAAAGAGAAGTGTGGCTTTCACGCAACAGGAACGGAAAAACTGACGGGTAGGGGATCTTGCCCGGCGTCCTTGCCTCACGAGGCCGGTTTCTTGGCCTTGGGCAGCTTCCAGAGATGGTCTTCGAGCTCAGCCTCGGCGATCCCTTCTTCCGAGCGTATCCGGCCTTTGACCGAGATCCCCGCCTCGACCACGCTCGCCTTGCGGCCGGAGACCAGGGGATGCCACCAGGCGAGCGTCTGGCCGCGCGCCAGACGGCGATAGGCGCAGCTGTCCGGCAGCCAGTTGAGCTCGCCGACATTCTTGGGCGTCAGCCGCACGCAGTCGCGCACCCGCTTGCTGCGATTGGCGTAGTCGCCGCAGCGGCAGGTCTTGAGATCGAGCAGCTTGCAAGCGAGGTTGGTGAAATGGATCTTGCCGGTGTCCTCGTCCTCGAGCTTGACGAGGCAGCAGCGCCCGCAGCCATCGCACAGGCTTTCCCACTCCGCCTCGGTCATCTCGGGGAGCTGCTTGGTTTTCCAGAAGGGCTCGCTCATCGCGCGTGTCTTACGCCTTTCCGGACGAGATCCAAAATCATCATGGCCAGAAGGCCTGAATCATGCGTGCCGCGCAGCCACGGGTCCTCGAGATCGCGTGCAACGATCGTGATCCCGGCGAGCGGCACGGGCGAACGCGTCACGAAGCGGAAAGCGCCGACCACGCGCTGGACGGGAACGGCGCCCTCATGGGCGAGGACGTGGGTGAGGACCTCCCTGCCCTCTCCTGCGCGCACGAGCCTCTGGACCATTTCATCGAGCGAAAGCCTGCGGGTCTCGCGGTCCTCCAGCATGTTCCCGATGAGGATCTTCGGCGCCCTGGAGCGCGTCAGCGTTTCGACGATGCCCGAGACCAGGAGATGCGGCAGGACGCTGGTATAGAAGCTGCCGGGCCCGAAGATCACGGCATCGGCCCTGGCGATCGCCTCCAAGGCCTTGGGATTGGCCGTCGCCTTGCCGAGCGTCACCGCCCTGATGCCGATACGCCCCTCCTCCTCCGGGAGGCCCGTGATCAGATGCTGACCTCTGACCTTACGCCCGTCTTTGAGCTCGGCCGCCAGGGTCAGATCATGGTCCTTCGAGGCCGGCCAGACATCGCCGCGGATGCCGCACAGGGACTTGAACGCCAGGATCGCCTTGTTGATGTCGCCGTCCTCGGCCAGGAGCGCTCCCGCCAGAATGAAATTTCCGATCGAGCCGCGCCGCCAATCGAAATCTGCGCCCGCCGCGGCGATGAAGATCTTGAGATAGCGCAGGATCGCCTGGGCGATATCGCGCTGCATCGCCTTCAGGACCGGATGGGTGCCCTCGGCATAGAAGGCCAGTTCGCGATCGAGCTCTGCCTGGGTTCCGGTTTCGGAAAGCCTGGCATTGAAGATGCGAACGACATCGCGCGCCTGGCCTTCGGCATAGGCCATGGTCATGAGCGCCTGGCGGATGTCGCCGACCGGGAGGATGTGCAAGGTCTCGCGGATGAGCTTGGAGGAGCCGCCCGAATCCCAGGCCGGCACCAGCCGCGTGACGCTCGCGCCCTGACGGATCAGGGTGATGGTCAGGTTGCGCGAGGCGGTGCCCCCGGCAAGGATGACGACATGGGGGCCATACGGGGGCATGGCCCGGGCCTTGGATTGTTCATCGTTCATGCAAGCGGGGTTTTGCCACGGAACACCGGGCGGCGATAGGCGGGCGGGCCCCGCGTCCCCGTCGCCGACGGGTTTTTGGCCCCATTCCGTCATAATGTTGAAGTAAGTGGAAACCGTACGCCAACCAGTGGTACAAGACTGGGGCCGCAGGACAATGGACGTCGATCTTGGCCAAATCGCCCAAAAAATCCAGCTATCTGAGGATGATGTGGCTCGACTCCTATGTGAGCTCGGCCGTCTATGAACTGTTCGACTGGCTGCGCCGCTCGATCTCGGCCTATTCGTCCTTCGTCTATCGCTTCCGGCTCTCGGGACCCAAGCGGGTGGCCATCGACCTCCTCGACGACATGGCGACCTTCGGCACGGTCGCCTGCCTCGGTCTCCTCGCCTTTGCGCTGCCCCCCTTCTCCGGCACCGGCGATGTGTGGAACAAGGGTCGCGATTATGCGATCACCTTCACCGACGAGAATGGCGAGATCATCGGCAGGCGGGGCATCCGCCAGGATGATGCCATCCCGCTCGAGGACATCCCGCCACATGTGGTCAAGGCGGTGCTCGCCACCGAGGATGCGCGCTTCTACCAGCATTTCGGCGTCGACGTCCTCGGCACCTTCCGGGCCATCATCCAGAATGCGCGCGCCAATGACGTGGTGCAGGGCGGCTCCTCGATCACCCAGCAGGTGGCGAAGAACCTGTTCCTCAGTCCCGAGCGCACCATCCAGCGCAAAGTCCACGAAGCTTTCCTGAGCCTCTGGATCGAGGCCCGATTGTCGAAGGACGAGATCCTGAAGCTCTATCTCGACCGCTCCTATCTGGGCGGCGGCAATTACGGCGTCGAGGCGGCGGCGCAATATTACTTCGGCAAGTCGGTCCGCGACGTCAATCTCGCCGAGGCCTCGATGCTCGCCGGCCTGTTCAAGGCGCCGTCCAAATATGCGCCGCATGTCAGCATGCAGCAGGCGCGCGCCCGCGCCAATGTCGTGCTCTACCGCATGCTCGATGCGGGCTTCATCACCCAGGGCCAGCTGGTGCAGGCGCGGCGCGAGCCCGCCAATCTCGTCAACTCGCCTGCGGTCGCGAGCCCCGACTGGTTCCTCGACAAGGCCTATGCCGACACGCTCGCCCTCATCGAGGCCAAGCACATCACCGGCGACTATGTGATCGAGGTCAAGACGACGATCAACGCCAAGCTGCAGGAAGCGGCCCAGCGCATCATCGACAAGTCGCTCGACACCGAAGGCCCGCAATATCACGCGACCCAGGCGGCGGTGGTGACGATGGCGACCGACGGCGCCGTCAAGGCGATCGTCGGCGGACGCGACTACGAGAACAGCCAGTTCAACCGCGCCACCGACGCGATGCGCCAGCCGGGCTCGTCCTTCAAGCCCTTCGTCTATCTGGCGGCGCTGCTCAACGGCTATACGCCCGAATCGATGGTGGTCGACGGACCGGTCTCGGTCGGCGGCTGGGCGCCGCGCAACTATACCAACAAATATGGCGGTCGTGTCAGCCTGACCACGGCGCTGGCTAAATCCTACAATTCAGTGCCGGTCCGGCTGTCGCAGGATTTCGGCCGGCCGGCGATCATCGAGACGGCGCACAAGGTCGGCCTCAAGGCCGAGCTCGAGACCTGGCCGCCGATGGTGCTCGGCACCAGCGCGATGACATTGTTCGACATCACCACCGCCTATGGCACCTTCGCGACGGGCGGCGTCGTGCTCAAACCCTATTCGGTGCTGGAGATCAGACGGCCGAATGGCGATGTCATTTACAACCGTGCCAACGAACCGCCCGAAGAACGTGTCCAGGCGGTGCCGGAAGAGAAGATCGCCGAGCTCAACCACATGATGAACGCCGTGGTCGAAAGCGGCACCGGGCGGCGCGCTTTGCTCGGCTTCACGCCGGTAGCCGGCAAAACCGGCACCAATCAGAGCTATCGCGACGCCTGGTTCATAGGCTACACGGCGCATTATGTGACCGGCGTGTGGTTCGGCAATGACGACTTCACGCCGATGAACAAGGTGACGGGCGGCCTCCTGCCGGCGGGTGCCTGGCACGACGTCATGCTGTGGGCCGAGCAGCCGCAAGTGGGTGCAGCACTGCCGGGCATTCCACTCGAGCAGAAGTATGCTCAATATGCCTTGGAGAATCCCGCAGCGCCGCTCGAAGACGTTCCCGATATGAGCGCCGATGATGTGATCGCCGATGCGGATGCCGAGACGCCGCTCGACCAGACGGCGGCGGTCGAGCCCGATGATAGCAAGCCGGCGACGACCAAGTCGGCCGCCACCACCCCGCCCGTCAAGGCCGCCAAGCCCAAACGGCAGAGGGTGGCGCCGCAGCCCACCGAGGAAGACGTGGCCATCGTCCGGCCGCGCGAGTCGGATGACCCGGTGGTCAGCGTCCTCAAGGACATGTTCAGCATCTTCAGCAGTGACGATGACAATAGAAAGGCTAAGCGGAAGCGGAAGGACACCGTCCTGGTGCTGCCGGACGCCAATACCAAGAAGAAGCGCAAGTCGTCGAACGTCAAACTCATGAAGCTGAAACCGCGTGACCGCTGACACACCTCGGCTTCGGAACACTGGACGCAAATGAGGCTCAGCTCCATCATCAAAGCTTCCGGCATCATCTTTGCCGGCGTGGTGCTCGGCATCGTGACGGCGCAATGGTCCATCGAGAAGACGGCGACGGCGATGACGGCGGGCGGCGGCCCGTGGAAATCGTGGTTCTCGGGCACTGCTTCGATCCGCGATCCCTACGCCCAAGCGCATTATATTATGTTCGGCCGGCTGCCGCCGGCGCTCGGCCAGGAATTGCTGTTCGAGGCGGCACAGGATGACGATGGGGCGACCCTCGATGCCTCGTGTGACTATGTCCTGACCGGCCCGAGGCTCGCGGCCCGGTGGTGGCAGCTCGCACTGGCGGATGAGGAATCCGGCACGCCTTCCGCCGTCACTCTCTCCTCGCCGCGGCTCGTCGGCGAGCCCGACGGCACCATGCGCATCCAGATCTCGCGCGAACCCAAGACCGGCAACTGGATCGATCCCGGGAACATTTCCCGCTTCGTCATGGTGCTGAAGCTCCGCCCGGGTTCGGGTCTCAATGCCGGGGCTTCTGTCGTGACCCTGCCGCGCATCAAGCGGGGGGCCTGCTCATGAGAAGCACCCTGTTCTGGCTCGCCGTCGCTTTCCTCATCGGTGCGGTGTCGCATCTGAGCTATGTGCTCATCGCGCCCTCCTTCGCGATGCAGCGCCTGATCGGTACCGGGCAAGCCGACACGCCGGTCAATCGCCTCGTGCTGCTCGACGCGCCCGAGCAGATGCGCCTTCTCGGCGAGGCGGAGAGCGAGGCGGTTTCCGCCAAATGCCTCTTCGACATCAGCAAAGGCGAATTGCTGGTGACGGCCGAGATGCCGGATACATTCTGGTCGCTCACGCTTTATTCCGACAAGGGTGCCGATCTCTACACCATCAATGACCGCCAGGCCGGCATCGACAGGTTCAAGCTGACGGTGAAGCGCGCCCCCGGCATCATAGACCTCTTGAGAGGCGACCAGTCGGAAACCGCCCGCGCGCTCAGTGACGGATGGTCGGTCGAGATCGCCGAACCCACCGGGATCGCGGTGTTCTGGATGGCCCTCGACTATCCCGAACAGCGCAAGCTGTTCACCGACATCCTGTCGCGTTCGTCCTGCACCTTGACGCCCGAGGCGTCCTAAGCCAGGCCGTCATCATTTTAAGCGATACAAGCGGGGAGAAGCAGCGATGGCTGACAAGCCACTGGTCATGATCACGGGTGCCGGTACCGGCATCGGCAAGGCGACGGCGCTGGCTTTCGCGCGCCAAGGCTATCCGCTTCTCCTGCTCGGCAGAAGGATCGAGCCGCTCAGCGCCCTCGGCCTCGACAAGGCCCTCTGCATCTCGGCCGATGTCCGCGATCGTGACGCCGTCATCGCCGCCATCGCCAAGGGCGAGGCCGCTCATGGCGAGGTGGACTGCCTCGTCAACAATGCCGGGATCGCGCGCCTCGCCAAGATCGAGGACCAGGACCCGGAGGAATGGCGCGACCTCATCGACATCAATTGCACCGGGGTGCTCAACTGCATGCATGCGGTGATGCCGGCGATGAAGGCGCGCCGGCACGGCACCATCATCAATGTTTCGTCCATTGCCGGACGCAAATCCTATCCGAGCCACGACGTCTATTGCGGCACCAAGTTCTTCGTCCACGCCGTCAGCGAGGGTGCCCGCCGCAACATGGCGGCGTTCGACGTGCGCGTGATCGTGGTGTCGCCTGGCCTCACGGAATCCGAGATCGACAAGACGATGCTCAACCAGGCGGCTTTCGAATTCTGGAGCGAGGGCAAGAAGAGGGCCGGCGCGATCGCCGCCGAGGACGTGGCCAATACGATCCTTTTTGCCTACCAGATGCCGCAGAACGTCACCCTGCAGGAGCTGACCATCACGCCCACCCGGCAGGAATATTGAGCGATTTAGGAATCGTCGCGGTCGATGTCGAGCGCCTGCAAGCGCGATGGCCTTCCGCGGCGGCGCGGCGGCGGCAGCCTGTCGGCCAGGCTGAAATCATAGCGTTCGATCCGGATCCCCGGAAAGATCACGATCTCCGCCGGCCCCGAATGCGCTTCCCTTGCCGATTGCGGCAAACGATCGCGCGGAAAAGTCAGTATCGTCCCCATCACCTTCACCTTGGCGGGAAAACGCTCTCGAGCAATTTTCCCGTGCCGCCATTACGCTCCGGTGTGGTTAAAAAAGACCTAACCGATCATGCCCGCTTGATAACAGCGCTGTGTCAATCCTGCGCGCCGACGGTCAACCCCGCGGTTCCGGTGCGGTCCTCAACCTCGACGACCCAGATGTCCGGATCGAACTTCGCCAGCCTGGCGATGAAGGGCGCCACGTCGGGCGCGGAGGTGACGGGCGGGATGACCTCGCTCCACAGTCTTTCGCCGGTTTCGTCGACGGCCGATCCCGGCGGCGGTCCCAACACCATGACGGTACCGTCGAGACGGTTGATGACGACATAGATGGCGCCTGCCTCGGCCGCGCCCTTGCGCAGGACGGCGCCATAGAGCCCTTGCACGAAGGAGCGGCGCAGAAAGGCGTGGACCCAGATTTCAGCTTTTAGCCGCATTCCGCAGCTTTAACATCAATTGGCGCGGGTCGAGCCGCGGCCGTTCATCTTTTCAAGCTCGACGATGAGCGTCGGGCTGATGTCGCCGGTGGGAGCTATGCCGCGGTCGCGTTCGAATTTGAGGATGGCGGCGCGGGTCTGCTGGCCGAGCTCGCCATTGATCGCGCCGGGCTCATAGCCGAGCTCGGCCAGGCCGACCTGGACGCGGGTGACCGTGTCGACGGGTTTCTGCGGTGCCAAGGGCTGCGGCTTGGCCGGCGCCGCATCCGTCATGTTCAAGGCATCGGTGATCTGGCGGGTATAGCGGATGTGCTCGACGAGCTCAGGGGTGGCGAGGCCGGTTTCGTCGAGACCATTGGCGCGCTGATAGGCAATGATCGCGATTTTGGTGCGCTGGCCGGAAACGCCATCGACCTTGCCGCTATAGAGTCCGGATGCCGCGAGCTCGCGCTGCACGCTCTCGACGGTTGCGTCATAGCGCAAGGTCACGGTGCTGCTGCGCGGGTCCTCATTCGTCACATCGACGGTCACGCGCGTCGAACCGGTGATCGGATCGTTGTCGGACATGGCCGCGGCGTCGGCCTGGCTTGCCTGCGGCGCCGTCTGGGTAAGCGTGTTGTAGACGATAGCGACGCTCAGCACGGCCACCGTCAACGCCACGACGACCGTCGAGACGCCCAAATGCGGCGCGTCATCCTCTTCATAGTCACTCATGCAACGCCGGACCCAACTCGAACTGAACACCGACCGGCTCTGGCACCGGCCCCCCGCTTCGCCCAATCATGCATCGGGATGCTTAATATCGGGTTGTTGCGGGCTTTCACGGGTAAACCGACATGATTTCCGAATGGTTAATGAAGTCCTTAGAATTTGCCGAAAGTTAGACTAGAATTGACACGCGGGTTTTCAGCCGCATGAAAGACGACGGCGCTATTCATTGGCCAGGACAAGGGGATAGAAATGCGTATTATCCGCACGATTGCTCTGCTGGCCGTGGTGGCGTTCTTCATGCCGTCACCGCCGGAGGAACGGTTCCAGGTCGCCAAGACCGATGATCCGCCGGCGACGGAGCTGCTCTCGGCCGCCGTCTCGACGGTTGCCGATGTGAGCGACTTCTGCCAACGGCAGCCTGCCGTCTGCGACACGGCGCACTATCTGGCCGTGAAGCTCGAAGGCAAGGCGAAATACAGCATCGAGCTCCTCTATCAATGGGCACATGAATCGAATGGTCTGTCGCTGCCGCAGCAGACCGTTGCCGCCGATGAAGGGGAAGCCGCCGGCCAGAATACCTTGCGCCTCGACGACCTTATCCCCGAATGGCGGGCGCCTGAACCCCAAGCTCAAAGCTGACAGACGACAATCAGCTCCGGGCTTTCGGGGCCAACAGGCGATCGGTCCCAGTTCCCATACCAGGTCTGTCGCGTCAGACCTGCCTCATTGAGATGTTGAGCGAGCTCCACCGCGCTCATGAAGCGTAAAGTGTCGGCGCCCACGACCTTGTCGTCAGGACCGAAGCTCACATGGGTCTCATAGGTGACGAGGTCGCCCGCGGTGGACCTGATGTCGTTGTGGACATCGACCTTGGAGCCATCGGATAGCGTCACGGTCTCGCGGCTGAGATCGGGGATCCACTTTTCCCATTCGCGCCGCGCCGGGTTGCGGGTCTCGAAAGCGAGCATTCCTTGCGGCTTCAAATGGCGCGCGAAGGCGCGCAAGGCGGCCCTGACCTTCTCATCGGTGAGAACATTCTGGAAGGCGTGGCCGGTCATCATGATGAGGTCGAAGCGGGTTGCGAGCGAGAGGCCCCCGGCATCGGACTTGACCCAGTGGACCTTGTCGCCGCCCGGGCGCTCGCGGGCGATGGCGAGCATGGCGACGGCCGGATCGGCGCCGGTCACGTGATGGCCCAGCGCCGCCAGATCGCAGGCCATGCGGCCGGTGCCGCAGCCCATATCCAGGATGGTCTTCGGCAATGTGCCCGCCAGATCCCTATAGAAGCGATCATATTCCGATGCCGGATTGAGGCTGTCGTAAACCGCCGTCAGGCGTGAATTGATATAGTCCATGACGATAATCCTAGAACGCGTCGTCGCAGTGCTTGAGATCGCCGCGCTAAACGCTTATTTGAGCGGTAGCGAGGTTGGAGTTCATGGCGGAAACGATCGCAGCTCTCAAGGAGGATTTTTCCCTCATCGATGAGTGGGAAGACCGCTATCGCTATGTGATCGAGCTCGGCCGCGCCCTCGAGCCGCTCGCCGACGTGGACCGCAACCCGCGCAACAAGGTGCAAGGCTGCGCCAGCCAGGTGTGGATCGCCGCGCAAGAAGTGAGGGACGGCAAGGAACCGCGCCTCGCCTTCACCGGCGACAGCGATGCCCTCATCGTCAAAGGCCTCATCGCCATCATCTTCCGCCTGTTCTCAGGACGCACGCCGTCGGAAATCCTCACCACCGATGCCGGGGCACTCCTCGACGAGCTGGGGCTGCGGGAGCATCTGACACCACAGCGCTCGAACGGCGTCGCCTCGATGGTGACGCGCATCAAATCCGACGCCAAGGCAGCGCTGGCTCAGCAGGTCAGTTGAACGGGCTGTCGCAATAGCGCGTACGGCCGCCATAGGTCACATAGGTGTTGGTTTCCACCGCATAGGAACGAAAACGCTTGAGGCACCAGCGGACATGCTCGCTGCGGGCATCCGGGCGATCATCATTGAACATATCCTTGTTCTTGCGGGCGCCCGTCAGTGTCTCGGTGCGGTCGGTGGATGAGCCGAAATCGAACGGCTTTGCCTTGGTGCCGGAGCGGTAGCGCTCCTGATTGCTCTGATTGTACTTATCGTTCCATGAATCATAGCCGCGCCTCGGCACGTCCGGGCCGAAGGGCCCGGGGCCGAACAGCCGCTCATTGGAGCCCGATGGATTCGAGCCTGAGGCGCAAGACCCAAGGGGGCACGTGCCGGCGGCCTCCGCGTGATGCGCGACAGCGAGCGTGCCGGCGACAAGCAGCATCACGGCAAGGATCAACACAATGAAATGCCTGAGCTTCATCAAGGGGAAATCATCCAACGGCATCTTGTTCATATTGAGGAACCGGCAAAGGTGCCCAGGGTTCCGTCACGATGGCGGCGTTTCGAGCGCACGCAACTTTCCGTTAAGGGAAGCCAGCCCCTGTCGATCGAAGGTCTCGACATAGGCCGATCGCATCGCCGGCGTCAGAAGCTCGACCAACGTCGTCTTGTCGATCCACACTTTGAGCACCGTGAAGAGGCGGGCATCGACCAGTTGCACCAGCCAGCCCTCGCTCTCGGCCAGCGCCTTGACCTGCTCCTCGCTCAAGGGCGTGCTCAGCAGCACATGGGATCCGGCATAAGGGCGCATGCCCGCGTCTTCGCCTATGCCGAAACGCGTCTGCGGCATCAGAACCGCGCCCCAAGGGAGAATCTCGATGAAGGACCCGGCCTCGTCGCCATAGAGGACGAACCATGAATCGTGTGGGAAAGGCGGGCTCGGGGCGCGGAGTGCCGTCGCCGCCAGCATTTCGGCAAGGACTTTCGCGACGGCAGCCGGGTGGCGGGCATTGAAGGAGACATGGTGCAGCATCGCTAGGCCTTCTTTCGTTTGCGCTTGCCGGCCGGAGATCTTGCCCCCTGCTCGGCAGCGGCGATGAGTGCCGCAACCGCCCATTGCGCCGCATTGGCGGTTTCTTCGGACGTGAGGCCGGCATAGTCCCGCATGGTCTCCCAGCCCGCCGCCGAGATCAGCGCCTGGACCGAGGCGATGAGCCGCTTGCGCGCGCTCGTCTCGAGTGGCGCCAGAACCGGCGCCAAGGCGGTGTAGAGCCGCTGCCGGCGCGCCTCGGCATGGGCCAGGCGCGTGGCGCGGCCGTGGGGATCGTGCAACATCGCCCGGATGAGAGGTTCGCCCGAGGCAAAGGCTGAAAATATCGTTGCGATACTCGTGACAAGCTCGGCGGGCGAGCGCGGCGGCGGCGGCATGCCGAGACGGTCATTGAGCCAGATCCAGAAAGCGGCAAGCAGCGCGTCCTTGCTCGGGTAATAGCGGTAGAGCGTGCGTTCGGGGACGCCCGAAGCTTCGGCCAGGCTGCGGAAGGTCACCTCCGCGCCGGCGGTCATGAGCCCGGCGAGGCCGTGCATGATCCGGCCCTGGGTCAGGCTCGCCAGATCGGCGCGCACCGTCGCGCTTGGCAGTTCTACTGTCATAATGGCAGCGTTACTGCCATCCTTGGGCATGCGCTGTCAATCGCGATCTTGGCGGCAGCGTTTGTATTGGATCAGCGGGCGGCGGCGAGCTTTTCTTCGATCGAATCGAAGACTTCCGAGCCCGGCAGGAAGGCGTCGTAGCACAGGATCATGCCGACCCGGTCGCCGCCATGGGTCAGAGGCAGCTTGAGCCAGAACTGGACGAGATGTTCCTTCTGCGTCCGGGGGCCCCTGACGACGCCTTGCGCCGGCTTGCCCTCGGATGCGATGCGGTGATAGGCGGCGAGCCAATAGTCGCGCTTGTCGCCCCAGTCGAGCTCGTCGAGATAAAGCCCTGTCGTCTCGCAATCATGCACATCGCGCAGCCGGGTCCCGGCGAGACGGACGCGATAACGCTCGCCCGGCATCTCCACCTCGATCAGACTGATATTGGGCAAGAGCCTCGGTATATGCGCCGGGCTGATGTCGCGCTTGTCGGGCATCGGGCGGCCGGCGGCTTTGTGCAGCCAATATTCATAGAGCTGGCGATGTTCGGGGATGATCAATTGCGCCTTGAAGGCCGCATTCATTTGTCCCTTCGCCATCACCCGAATCCGTTCCGAATCGCCAGCCCCGGCGCCCGCTTCGTTGTTATGAATCCGTGTGCCTCGCGCCGCAAGAGTCCAAAAGCGGAACTTAAGGAAAAGTGAACGCGGCGTTTCAGCGGCGCTCGGCGCGATTCTGCCCGAGCCCGATCTTCTTGGCGAGGCTCGAGCGGGCCTCGGCATAGTTCGGCGCGACCATGGGATAGTCGAGGGGCAGACCCCATTTCTCGCGGTACTGCTCGGGCGAGAGATCGTAATGCGTGCGCAAATGGCGCTTCAGCGACTTGAACTTCTTTCCGTCCTCGAGACAGATGATGTGGTCGGGCGTGATGGATTTGCGCACCGGAACCGCCGGCTTCAACTCAACCGTCTCGGCTTGCTTGTTTTCGGCCGAGCTCTGTGTTGCTGCGGCAAGAGACTGATAGATATTCGCGATCAGTTTGGGCAGATCGGCCTGGGCGACAGTATTGTTGCCGACATAGGCCGCCGCGATACTCGCGGTCAGTTCAAGCAGATTGCTTTTTTCCTGCATGGAATGCCGATGCCCCCGGTTAAGGACGGATTTATATTTCATCTATTGCGCGGCGAATCAATAGTTCGGCCAGGTTTAGTTTTCGCACCGTCCGGACAGTTCAGAATTTGAACCGGCGTCAATTTGCTGCAATGCGGGCATAGGGGCCGGTGCGCCGGGCCGCCCAATCCCAGTAGGTGAGAAGCACCCGTGCCTTGTTGAAGGAGAGCGTCTCGAAGATGGCCTTCAGGGCCTCGGCATCGGGGCGCTTTTCGACGACGTCGGCGAACTGGGCGCGGGTCAGGCCGGCGGCCTTGAGGGCGACGGTCAGAGCCTCGCCGCCCGCGTCATCGGCGATGCGGGCGCCGGCTTCCGCGCTCACATGGGTGAGCCGGGCATAGATCTCGCCTGCCTCCCGGGAGTCCGCCTCCGCCAGCTTCGCGAGCAACGAGAGATCGGCCTGCTTACGGTCCTTGCCGTCATTCTCCCGGTTCATGGTGAGGATCCGGGTGATGGTCTCCGAATCGGTCAGGAAGCGCGACAGGACATAGCGCCTGAGCTCCGAGGGCAGACGCCAGAAGAGTTGGAAGGCGATCGGAGACGGGGTGTCCTGACGGGTCACCAGCGGTGCCTGCAGCACGGGATGAGCGGCGGCAAAGCGGGTCAGGTGCCACATCGACTCGATCGAGAACGATGCCCCCTGATTGCGGACGAGATTGACCAGGGTCTCGACGTCGTTCGACTGGATGAGGGCTTCCGCCAGAGCCGGCGAGATGAGGCGACGACGCGCCATCAGCTTGAGCTTGGCCGGGTTGCGGCCATGGGCGACCGTGATCAGATCGCTGTCATCTACCGTCATCGCATGCTCGAGCAAGGGACCCGAGACCTCGATGCGCGGATCGTTGATCAGGCGGCGCACCAGCATCTGCGAGGGCGCTTCCATCAGGCAGACGCGGTCGGCAAGATGGCGCAAGCTCTTCAGCGGCATGCGCGGAATGAGACGCAGCAAAGTGTCATTGGCGAGGGCGCGCTCCTGCGGCAGCGAGCCCTCGGTCGGAATGGCCATGATGTCGAGCAGCGCATGTGCCCTGATCCCCGTCTCGACATCCTCGGGCTGCGGCCGCTCCAGCACCCGGCGCTCGACGAAGCCCGCATCCGACGGCCTCGCCGGCATCGCTGCCGAAGCCTGTTCCGGCACTGTCGATTCAGGCTCCGCGCTCGCACTGGCTTGCGTGCTGGCAGGCTCGATGCTTGGCTCGGCGGGAACCGGCTCGTCCAGGCGTAGAACTTCGGGAACCGGCTCGACAATGGGAGCGGCGTCGGGTTCAGCCGGTTCCAACGGCGGCTGCGGCGCCAAAGGCTCCGGCAGTGTCTCGCGGCTTTCCGGGGCGGCTGGCGGAGGCGGCGGCTCGACCGGTGCAGCGGCCACCGGCCGGTAGGCTGCGCGGGCGATGAGCGGTTCGGCGGACTTCCGGCTGGTTCCGGCGAGTTTCAGCTTGAGCGCGCGGAACGAGTCCGCCGTAATCATGCGGCGCTCGGGCAGTCCGTTTTCAGGCTGCACGCTCGACATGCTGCGCTCAGGTCTCCTTGCCGGTTTCGCCACTAAAATCGGGCAAGCCTCTCTAAATCTGCTTAACCCTTGGAAAAAGCGATCCGGAAACCATTTACCAATGATGTTTTGCTTAACGCATGGTTAAGGGCTCGGATTTGCAGGCACCGGCCCGCTTGTCTATTCTCGCTTCCGACCGATCCCCAGAGGTATTCCCCGTGAGCAGCAAAGTGACCAAGACCGGCGCCGAATGGCGCAAGGACCTTACCCCGGAGCAGTATCGCATCACCCGCGAGCACGGCACCGAGCGCCCGTTCTCGCATCCCTACAACAGCGAAAAGCGGCAGGGCACATATGCCTGCGTGAGCTGCGGCGCGCCCCTTTTCACCTCGGCGACGAAATATGAATCGGGCAGCGGCTGGCCGAGCTTCACTGCGCCGGTGAGCCAGGATGCTGTCAGCGAGCATCACGACGTCACCTATGGCATGCGCCGCACCGAAATACGCTGCGCCGCCTGCGCGGCGCATCTGGGCCATGTATTCAACGACGGTCCGCGCCCGACCGGCTTGCGCTATTGCATGAACGGCACCGCCCTCAAACTCGACCCGCAAGAGACCAAGTAGCGACATGAACAAATACGAGACGATCGATCCGCCACGGGCGGAAAAGCGGCAGCATGCCGATACGAATCACGGTGTGACACGCATCGACGACTATGCCTGGCTCAAGGCGGAAAACTGGCAGGCGGTCATGCAGGACCCATCCGTCCTGCCGCAAGACATCCGCCGCTATCTCGAAGCCGAGAACGCCTATACCGAGCGCGCCATGGCCGGCACCAAGGGACTGCAGGACACGCTCTTCGCCGAGATGAAGGGCCGCATCAAGGAAGACGATTCGAGCGTGCCGGCGCCCGATGGGCCTTACGCCTATTATTCGAGCTTCGTCACCGGCGCCGAGCATCCGCGCTATTGCCGCAAGAAGCGCGACCTTTCCGGCCCAGAGGAGATCATGATCGACGGCACGATCGAGGCGGGCGAGAAGCCGTTTTTCGATTTCGGCGGCTCTTCCATTTCGCCCGACCACCGTTTGCTGGCCTGGTCGAGCGACGACAAGGGGTCGGAATTCTACCGTCTGCACGTGCGCGACCTGGCGACAGGCAATGACCTTGCCGATGCGATCGACAACACCGCCGGCGGTGCGAGCTGGGCGGCCGACGGCAAGAGCTTCCTCTATACGCAGCAGGACGAGCATCATCGTCCGCTGAAGATCTTCCGCCATGTGCTCGGCACGGCGGCCGATGCCGATATGCTCATCTATGAGGAAAAGGATACCGGCTTCTTCGCCGGCGTCGGCAAGACCCAGTCCGACCGCTTCTTCGTCATCGACACGCATGACCATGAGACGTCGGAAGCCTGGCTGATCGACACCGCCACACCGGAAGCCGCACCCCGGTTGATAGCGCCACGCCAGGCCGGCGTCGAATAT
>Ga0187894_10004254_pt1 | contig 15488 bp, 16 predicted proteins | sample GBC1701081metaG_FD_136650 | JGI IMG/M metagenome (GOLD analysis project Ga0187894, IMG submission 136650) | White microbial mat communities from a lava cave in the Kipuka Kanohina Cave System on the Island of Hawaii, USA - GBC170108-1 metaG ... | reverse complement strand
GAAGGGCACCCATATTGGTCCCACTGCGGCCGTCGAACGAGTCCCTTCTCAGGGCGCGCGTTCCGGGAGCACAGGTCCAACGTGGGTGTCCTTCCAACCCTTTTCATCGTGCGCGTTCTGCGAGCAAGAAGGATGGTCTGGCGGTTCCCTTCTCATCCTTCTTAGGCCGCGCGTTGCGCGAGCACAGGGGACTCACCGGGCCATCCCTCCCCTGCTGGCGGACTTTTTCAGCGTCCTGCTAGTAGTGTTCTGCCTCTTTCCATCCTCGCGCACAGTCGGTATGATGCAGATATGTCCGCGAAAGTTATGACCAGAGACCAACTCGTCCTACTTCTACAAGCGGCGCGGACCCAAGGGAAACGTATCGTGTTCACGAACGGCTGTTTCGATCTCATGCACGTGGGCCATACGCGCTACCTCCAGGCCGCGAAAGACCTGGGCGACCTGCTTGTCGTCGCCGTCAACAGCGACGCGTCCGTCAGGAGTTTGAACAAGGCACCGGATCGGCCGATCGTCTCGGAAACGCAGCGAGCGGAAGTGGTCGCTGCGCTCGGCTGTGTTGATTATGTGATCCTGTTCGATGAACCGGACCCCCAAGGCCTGATCGCCGCATTGCAGCCGGATGTTCTCGTCAAAGGCGGAGATTGGGCAGTGGAACACATCGTCGGCCGCGAGAGCGTCGAAGCGCGCGGCGGAGTCGTCCGTACCATCCCCTTGGTCCCCGGCGTCTCCACCACATCGCTGATCGAACGCATTCGCTCAACCACAACCTAGCCCAAGCAGTGTCCGATACTACCCACATCCATTCAGTGTCCCAGTGGTACACTCCTGTCGCCGCGGCACTGGCAGACGAGACAGGCCGTCCCTCTATCACCGGCTTGTACGGCTCCACCGCCGGGCTTGCCCTCACCACGCTCCTGCATCCTCAGTCGGGCACATTGGGGAATCGATCGTGGCTGATCGTTACCGGGTCGGACGAGGCGGCCGAACGACTCTTTGATGACCTACACTTTTTCCATGATCTCATCGGTCTTTCGACGGCTCCCCTCGCCCTGTTTCCGAGATGGGAAACTTTGCCTTACGAAGGCAGCGCGCCCCATGTCGGTCTGATCGCGCGCCGGATGAATGCCCTGAGTCACATCCGCACCGCACCACAGACCTGCCTGGTCACCTCCATCGCAGCCCTGATGCAACGGCTGTTACCCGTCACGACCTTCACCAAAACTACCCTGCAATTCAAGCTGCGTGGCACGATCGAACGAGAGGCCCTCACCGGAGGGCTCTTACGTCTCGGTTACCACCGGGTCTCGGTGGTGGAAATCCCAGGCGAGTTTAGTATTCGAGGCGGCATTGTGGATATTTTTTCGACGGCCTATGCCGACCCACTCCGTGTCGAATTTTTCGGCGAAACCGTCGACTCGCTCCGCCTGTTCGATCCTGCCACGCAGAAATCCACCGCGAAGCTGGATCGAGCGGTCGTCCTTCCCGCGCGGGAATATATCCGTGCAGAGACTTCGCCGGATGCCCTCGCTCCCATTCCGGCGGATGCCGAGTGGCGCGCGCCGGATATCTATCCCGACATGGACACCCTCTTCGATTACTTCACTGAACAGCCTATATTGGTCCTGGATCAGCCAGCTGCGTTGACAGGGGCCTGCACGGACCTTTGGACCAAAATCGACGACGGCTATCTCCGCCACGCCGATCGGGAGACCAGCGCCTCCTTCCCGTCACCGGAGCGGCTGTTTCTCTCCTGGCCGGAACTCATGGATCGCACGAACGGCTGGCCCACGCTCGCCCTCGAGCCGCTCACCGCGAGCGATGCATCCTGGAATCCGATCCAGACCTTTCCCGCTCAGATCCCGGCCAGCGCTGGTCTCGGAGCTCGTGGGATGCCCTTCAGCCAGACCCTGGCCATCATGGATCGTCTGCGAGAAGAGTGCCGCGTGGTGCTCGTCGCAAGAAGTCGCGGCCAAGTGGATCGCTTGCTGGCGCTTTTACGCGAACACGATGTGCCGGCGATGGAATGGACAGTGGGGGCCTGGACTGCATCCGGTAAAACCAAAGCGCCGTTTTACGTCTTGCGCGGCGATTTATCTGCGGGACTCCTCGCATCGGACTTGCGCTTGGTCGTTCTGACGGAAGAAGAACTGTTTGCCAAAGGCGCGCGCCACAAGCCGCAAGCCAAGAGTAAAGCCGCGACCTTCCTCTCCTCGTTGGAAGATCTCAATGTAGGCGACTATGTCGTCCATGTCCAACATGGCATCGCCAAATATCAAGGCCTCAAACGCCTCTCGGTGCAAGACTTCGACAGCGATTATTTGATCCTGGAATTCGCCGGCGGCGACATGCTGTACGTCCCGCTGGAGAGGCTCAACCATGTGCAGCGGTATAGTGGAGCGGAGGGCCATGTGCCGCGCCTTGAACGTTTGGGCGGCACTAGTTGGGCCAAAACGACCGCGCGCGTGAAGCAAGACATCGAGGAGATGGCCCACGAGTTGGTTGACCTCCATGCCAACCGTGAACTTGTGTCGCGCCATGCCTATGGGTTCGACAGCACGATGTACCATGAGTTCGAAGCTGCGTTTGAGTACGAAGAAACGGAGGATCAACTCAAAGCGATCGAAGACATTACGCACGACATGGGGTCCAGAAAACCGATGGACCGCCTGGTCTGTGGCGACGTCGGGTACGGAAAAACGGAAGTGGCCATGCGAGCAGCCTTCAAGGCCGTAGAAGACAATCGCCAGGTGGCGGTACTCGTCCCCACAACCCTGTTGGCTCACCAACATTACGACAACTTCTCAGAACGGTTCGCGCCGTTTCCGGCTCGCGTGTCCTTGCTCTCCCGATTCCAATCACCGAAGGAGGCCAAAGCCATCCTCAAAGACGTGGCAGCCGGAACCATTGACGTGGTGATCGGAACGCACCGGCTCCTCCAGAAGGATGTGGTGTTCAGCAATCTGGGCCTGGTGGTCATTGACGAAGAACAGTGGTTCGGTGTCAAACACAAGGAGCGATTGAAGCAACTCCGGACTCAAGTCGACGTCTTGACACTTACGGCCACCCCGATTCCTCGCACTTTGCAGATGGCGATGGCGTGCGTGCGTGATCTCTCGATCATCGAGACCCCTCCGGCGGGCCGCTTGTCCATTCGCACACAGGTCGTCCGATCGAGTGACACGCTCATCCGAGAGGCGATGTTGCGCGAATTGGGGCGGGGCGGGCAGGTCTACTTCGTCCATAACCGGGTCGAAACGATGGAGAAGACGGGAGCTTGGCTCCAACAACTGGTGCCCGACGCGCGCATCGTGATGGCCCATGGACAGATGAATGCCAAACCGCTCGAAACCGTGATGTTGAAGTTCTTTCGCCGAGAAGCGGATGTGTTGATCGCCTCGGCCATTATCCAATCGGGCATCGACGTGCCCCATGCCAACACGATCTTCGTCAATCGTGCTGACATGTTCGGCCTCGCGCAGCTGTACCAATTGCGCGGGCGAGTGGGACGAAGCGGCGACCAAGCCTACGCCTACTTCCTGGTCCCCGATGAGGGACGGTTAAGCCAAGACGCCCAGAAGCGCCTTACCGCCATTCAGCAATTTACCGAACTGGGCGCCGGCTTCCGCATCGCCGCAGCGGATATGGAAATCCGTGGCGCCGGCAACCTTCTCGGGAAACAACAATCTGGACATATTTCTGCCATCGGACTCGATCTGTACATGCAGATGGTGGAACAGGCCGTCCAACGCCTCAAGGGCCAAGTGGTGGAAGAAGAGCCGGACCCCATCCTCCGGCTCAACGTCTCCGCCTTTATTCCGGATGACTACGTCGCCGATCCCCACCAGCGCCTCTCGTGCTACAAACGACTCGCCTCCTGTGCCCAAGTCGGAGATCTCGCCATACTCCATGGCGAAATACAGGATCGGTATGGGCTGGCCCCGGACTCCGTCGAGCGACTGTTCGAAGTCATGCAGGTGCGGCTCCAGGCCAAGGCCTTGCGCCTGAGCACGATCGAACTCAAGACCCACTCCGTCGTCGTCACGCTCGACGCCAAGAGCCGGATCTCAAGCCAAGCGATTCACCAGATGATGGACCGGTACAAGAAGCGGATATGCTTCCTGTCTCCGCTCTCGTTCGAGCTCCAGATGCCGCATCAGGACTGGCCTTCCACGTTTCGAGAACTCACCGCAACCTTGCAAAGCCTGGGAGGCTGTGATACCAACACCACGAGGTCCCCGCAATCATCTCGCTAACAAGGTCTCACGCGCCTATGACTGGAGCATCGAATGGATCCGTGAACGTCGTCGCTGTCCGCTTCGTCACTCTGCTCGCCGGCGCCATCGGTGGCACCTTCCTATTACTCACCGGCTGCACGCCACCGCCCGAAGAAGGTGTGCTGGCCCTCGTCAACGGCCGACAGATCACGCAGACCGAATTCGACACCCGCTGGGGAGAACTGGCCGAGGCCACCAGGGCGCGGTACCAGAAAGAAGGGGGGAAACGGCTCTTCCTCGACGAACTCATCACCCGAGAACTGCTCATGCAGGAAGCGCGCAAGCTAGGACTCGACCAGAACGATGCTATCCGCGATCGAGCACAACGCTACCGGGAACAACTGATCCTCGACGAACTCCTCAAGGATCGGATCAAAGCCAAGGTCGAACTCTCGAAGGAGGAATTGGACGCCTTCTACGAGCAGCATGCCAACGAACTCTTAACACCATTGAAAGTGAATGTGTCGCAGATGCTGCTGCCCAATTTTCCGGCCGCAAAAGATCTCGAAAAGCAGGTCAATCAGGGTGGGGACTTCGCCAAGTTTGCGCAGCGCTATTCCGTCGACTTCAAAACGAAAGCGAAAGGAGGCGACCTCGGCCCCTATCACAAGGGATTGGTCATCCCCGAAGTCGACGCAGTCATTCATACCCTCAAACCCGGGATGGTCAGTGCGCCGATCAAGACGGACGCCGGCTATTACCTTGTGATGATTTCGGCGCTCGACAAGGAAATTATTGAGGCGGACGTGGCCGTTCGGGAACGCCTCCGGCAGGAACTGCTCAACGAGAAGCGCCGAAAACGTTTTGACGGCGTGATCGCCGACATCCGTGCGAAGGCGATCATCCGCCTCGCCGACGCCTCCCGCTATGTCGCCGACGACGTCGGCCGACGCTGAATCGTCGCGGATCGAAATTGCCCTTGCTCAGGCTCCTCAAGTCCTCCGCAATTCGTGTACAATCCATCGAACTCTCGCCGACCGGCCGATCCCACAGGTGCGTGGCGAGTCCTTTATCCATGATCACGATCCGTCCGTTCATCACAATGGTACCAGCCTGGTTGAGATACACGGTCTTCTTCGCGCTCGGGCTGATCGCACAGGCGTCCCTTCTTTCAGCCGCGCAGGTGGAAGATGGGATCATCGCGATCGTCAACTCGGACCTCATCATGCTGTCCGAGATGAAACGGGAACTCGCCCCAGAGCGGGAGCGGATTCAGAAAGAGTATCGCGGCGACGCCCTCGCGCGTCGGCTCAAGACGGCGGAGTACATGGCGCTGACCTCGATGATTGAGCGCAAGTTACAACTCCAGGAAGCCAAGGTACGAGGCATCACGGTCACCGATCAGGAAGTCCGGCAAGCGGTTCAGCAGATGAAGCAACAGGGGCGAACGATCGACGAGTCGAACCCGGCAGACATGAAAAACGTCCGAGAACAGCTGACGCTGCTCAGGATCGTCGACCGCGAGGTGCGGAGTGGGGTGATGGTCGCAGACTCCGATATGAAACGGTACTTCCAGGAACACCGCGATCGGTTTGCGCTCTCGGAGGAATACACGCTCAGCGAGATTTTCATTCAGCCCCGCTCACCGGACGATACGACTGACGCGAGGGGAAAAGTTCGTGAGGTGATGGCGCAGCTCAAGCAGGGGGAGTCTTTCGAGGATTTGGCGCTGCGCTTTTCAGACGGCCCGAGCGCCTCGCACGGAGGGCGCCTGGGCTTGGTACAGCAGGGAGAGCTTTTGCCGGAGATAGAGCGCACCATCGCAATCCTGGTGCCCGGCGGCATCTCGGACATGATCGAGACCTCAGAGGGCTTTCACATTGTGCGCCTGGAGGACAAGAAACCCAAACAGTTCCGCCCGTATGAGCAAGTCCGCACTGAAATCCAGGGACTCGTCTTTCAGCAGAAAAGCGAAGATGTCTTCCAAGCGTGGCTGGCGAACCTCAAGAACAAGGCCTACATCGAAATCAAGTTCGAATCCGCTCTTTCAGGGCCGCCCACAACCGCTCCCGCCCCTCGCCCGTTACCGACGAGTAAGGAATAACTTCGTCGCCCTCGACCAATCCCAACCCTTCTTGCAGACGACGAAGCGCACCGACACGCTCGCTCATTTTTAACTTGTCCACTTTCGTCGCCACCACGGTGGGAGGTCGTCCGACGGATAGAAGCCATGCGATCGTCTCCCTGTCCTGTTCGCTCAGCACCCGGCTTTCCACCAACACCACCACCGCGCGCAGCTGTTCACTGCCGTCGAGATACTGCTCGATCAATGGGGCCCACTGAGCCCGCAGCGCTTTCGACACCTTCGCATATCCATACCCGGGCAAATCTACCACCACGAAGCGCGCCAACCCAGGATCGTCGCTGGTGATCCGAAAGAGGTTGACCAAGCGGGTCTTTCCCGGCGTGCGGCTCACCTTGGCCAGCCCCTTGCGCTGCAAGAGAGAATTGATAAGAGAGGATTTCCCGACGTTCGACCGCCCGATGAAGGCGATTTCCGGAAGGTCACTTTTCAGAAACTGCTCTGGTCCTGCACAACTTCTGATAAACTCTGCCGTAAGGATTCTCATGCAACACCCAGCCACTCACACATACTTCGTCATGTTATTGACACAGGCACTCATCGTCTCTGTGATACGCAGCCTCTAATGCGGAAGTCAACCGCACGATCCAGATCCCGTGTGAAAGCCTTTCTGATTATCGGCCTCTGCCTCACGGTCGGAGCGGTCCTCTTCTTCTGGCTATTTGAAATGCCCGACGTCTCGGCCTTACGCGCAACCAATCCCACCGTGACGGCCCTGATGAAGGCGCGACAGACTCAAGCCGAGAACAAAGGCCACACTATCGAACGCCATTGGACGTGGGTGCCGCTCTCGCGTATTTCCCTCTACCTCCGCCAGGCGGTTGTGGCAGGAGAAGATGCCTCGTTCTTCACCCATGAAGGATTCGACTGGGAAGGGATTAAGGACGCGGCGCGCTATAACCTCGAAGCGGGAAAACTCAAACGTGGGGGAAGCACCATTACCCAGCAGCTGGCCAAAAATCTCTACTTGTCATCCGAACGTTCCCTGCTTCGAAAGGCGCGTGAAGCTCTGATTACGCGCTCCCTCGAACATCATCTCACAAAGGAGCGTATTCTCGAGCTGTATCTCAACGTCGCCGAGTGGGGAGAGGGAGTTTATGGGGCTGAAGCCGCGGCTCGTCATCACTTCAAGAAGTCCTCGCGCGACTTGACAGCCGACGAAGCCGCATGGCTGGCCGCCAGCTTGCCTTCGCCACGGCGATATGATCCGATACGAAAAACAACCTTCCTTACACGCCGCCACGACCGAATCCTCAAATGGATTACTCAGGGATCTCCACAAGCTCCCCAGCTAGAACCAGCGCCAAAGCCAGAACCAGAGTCAGAGCCGGAGCCGGAGCCGGAGCCAGAACAAGACCAAGATTCGGCAGAGCCCCAAGACCAGGAGCAGACGGAAGGCTACAACGAGTCGCCGACCTCACGATAGTCCCGTTCGCCGAAGATGGCCGATTCATGCGTGTAATGTTTGAACTCAAGAAGGTTCCCGGAGGGATCTTCGAGAAAGAACGTGTGGTGCTCGATGCTGGTGCCGGAGAACCGGATGCGGGGCTGTTGATAGAAGGGCAATCTTTTCGCCTGTGCCTGATCCAAGAATTGTTGCCACGAGTCTTTCGACAAGAATACCAAACCGAAATGGTGGGGATAAATGCCTTGTTGCGGTGGCAGGGGTTCCGTCGTCAGATGCGCCACGAGTTGATGCCCCGCGAGCCCGAACGTGACGGCGTGGCTCGACTCCCGACCCAACGTACAACCAAGTCCTTCGACATAGAAACGTTTCGCCGCCGCAATATCCTGCGTGGGAAAAGCCAGGTGAAAAAGCGCGTCTTTCATGGAAATTGTCCTCGAACGGTCGGCTGGCCGGTCCCGTTCCACCAGCCGGCAGCCATATAGGGTGTCACATGCCTGATGGCAAATCGCCCGTCCGGCGAGAGGACTAAGGCCCCAGCCGACCCACGGACCCGAGACACGAGCATACGCAACACCTGTCGAGCGGCAACCACAGGACTCTTCCCCATACCTAGACGATCGCAGATGCTCTTGGCGATTACAAGACGGACGATGCCTTCGCCCATTCCCGTCATCGACACGGCACCGCTCTGATTGTCTGCATAGACTCCACAGCCGATGAGCGGGCTGTCGCCAACACGCCCTGGCAACATCGAATCGATGCCTCCGGTAGATGCCCCTGCCGCCACCGTCCCGGACCGATCCAAGGCGACAGCGCCGACGGTCCCGTACCGGTCCTTCTGCGTCCGGTTAAATTTCAGCATCGTTCGATAGAGATGAATCGTCCGCGCTGCGTCCGTTGAAGCACGAGAAGACCGGCCGGAACTCCGACGAGACGATCGCGCCTTCGGTAGCTGTTCAAGTTGGCCGTGCTGCGCAAACCGCGTTGCCGGAGGACCCACGAGCAAGACATGACTCGTGTCTTCCATAACCAATCTGGCCGCCGTAATTGGATGCACTATTCCTTCGATCGAGGCGACGGCTCCAGCTTCGAGGTGAGCCCCTTCCATGATCGCGGCATCCATCCGCTGCACCCCATCCAGCTGGCGATTCGATCCTCGTCCCGCGTTGAACAGCCCCGATTGCTCCAGGAGACAGATCGTACATTCCACGGCAATGACGGCGGAACAGCCCTGCTCCAGGATGGCATAGCCGATGACGAGTGCATTGGCCAGACAGGTGGCCTGCTCCGGCGTCAATCGTCGGAGACCGGCACCTCCGTGGGCAAGAATGAGAGGGCGGGAGATTGTCAATTCAGGAGAAGATCCCGCGCCTGCCGGTACGCCGGATCTTTCATGCGTTCCAGATCAGACCGCACGAACCCCAACCCGGTGACGCAGAGCTCGAAGTTGTCGGAGAGTTTTCGGAACAAAGGAGGTTCATCCCGTGACGGACCGTCAGCCATTTGCGCGACAATCCCGTAGGAGCGCTTTCCCGTCTTCATGTAGTCCACGAGGAAATCCTTGTGGTAGATCAACCCAGATGTCTTGAGGCGGCGCAGATATTCCGGAAACAGTCCCGCCATGAAGAGTGTGAAATCACCGATATGCTGATGTACGTCCCGTTCACGACCCATCGACTGCGCTTCGAGCAACACTTCCGACTCAAACAAGAGGTCCACTACCGTATCGACCGGTTGGTCTTGCTGATTTCTGATTTTATACAGGTGGTCGGTGTGTGTAAAGTCGACGAGCAGGTTGGAGACGTAGCTGGTGACGTTGAGGTCGGGCCACCCGAGATGTTCCGTGAAACTTTTCTCGGTCAGAGCGCCGAACAGCTGACGGAGCGGATGCCGTGGTGGAACTTGCGTTCCCATATCCACCTCTCACACATTCCAAACACGTATGAACTCAGTATAGCAGACGATGGTAGATGTGCCGATATCGGCCCCCATAATTTTACTTGCGGTCTTTTCGAAACAGACTTGAGCATAGGCCGAAACTAGCTCGCACCGCGGCTATCGAGCACAAAGGTCACTGGTCCATCGTTCAGCAACTCGACCTGCATGTGTGCAGCAAAGACCCCGGTTTCCACGTGAGCACCGTGGTCTCGTAGCTCTGTCAAGACCTGCTCGTATAGTCGCTTTGCCTCATCCGGGGGAGCCGCCTCATCAAAGCTCGGGCGACGGCCATTCGCCATCCTGCCCAGTAAGGTAAACTGGGAAACCAGCAAGACCGATCCCCCAATGTCTACCAGCGAACGATTCATTTTCCCCTGCTCATCGGAAAAGATCCGGAGTGTGCGAATCTTGTCGACAAGATACCAGCCATCCGACTCCCCATCGCCTTTCGCCACGCCCAGCAAGACCAGGAGACCAGATTCGATCTGCGCCACGGTCTTGCACTCAACGTGAACTGACGCTCTGGTTACCCGCTGAATCACCGCCTTCATGGGTCAGCCCGCATTATTCATGACGGTTCGTCGCGAAATCGCCCGAAAGCGCGTTCCTCGTAAAGCGTATCTCGCTTGCGAGGATACAGACATACTCTTTCCGTCCTGCGCTTCACACTTCACGAACGACGCTTCACGGCAAGAACAGCGGATCGTCGATTGCAGCAGAAGCGCTCATGAGTAATGCGGGCTAGGATCGTCCCGATCGCAGCTCCGCCAGGGTTCCTTCGAGAGTGAGCAATCTTCGTTTCGTGGGCAAGCCGCCTGAGAATCCGCCGAGCGACGTATCCTGTGCCACAATTCGATGGCAAGGAATCACGATCGGCATCGGATTCGCCCCCACGGCATTGCCGACGGCACGGGCATACTGTCTGCCTCCAACACGGACAGCCACCCATTGATAGGATCGAAACCGACCGTAGGAGACACGTCGAAGGGTCCGCCAGACCTTCTGCTGGAAACTTGTCCCTTGAGAGAAGTCCAGCGACAGATCGAAAGACCTGCGCGTCCCGGCCAGATATTCGATCAGTTGTGTCCGCGCCTCTCGCAATCGTGAAGAGACCGGGGCGTCCAGTAGCGCGGCTGAGGCCGCTTGCAACTCGGACAGCACGGCCTGGCGCGACGACCTCGGCAACACCACCGCGTCGATCCCTTTCGTCGTTTCGGAAACACCCATCCAGCCCCAAGGCGTGCGGAAGACGCAGGCCTTGAAGCGTGAGGCGCCAGGCGTGAGGTGTTTGGGTGAGGGTTGTCTCTTGCCCATCGTCTTAGGTCATTCCTCGCTTCAGTTTCCGTCTGACCATCCCCCACACCAGATCGAGTTCTTCTGACCGCAGCAAGGCGTGGACGCCAAGATAACCGCTCACGCTCAATCCGATGGCCACGCAGAGCATGACCAATTTCGCCGTCCATTCACCGGGCTGCGTCCAGACCTGCGCCGCTGCCACCCAGGCACATACCACAACCAACGGCACAGATGCGAGCAACACACGCAGCGATGATCGTCCCACAGAGCCCCATTCCACGCCGCCCAACCGACGGTGCAGCACTGCGACCAAGATGCCTCCATTGACCATCGCCGCCAGGGCTGTGGCCAGGGCCAATCCGGCCGCGCCGAGAGACGACATCAGCAGGAAAGATAAGACGAGATTGGCTGCGACAGCGATTGCCGCAGAGATGGCCGGCGTTCGCGTGTCTTGCAGCGAATAGAAGGCCGAGACAATGATACGGACGCCTCCGAAGGCCCAGAGGCCGATGGAATAGCAGAGCACCGCCCGTGCGGTCTCTGCCGTATCGTGCGCCGTAAAGGTCCCGTGCTCAAAGAACAGATGAACAATCGGCTGACGCAAGAGGATCAGCCCCAGCATCGCCGGTAGGATGATAAAGAGGATCATGCGAAGGCCGAATCCCAATGTCGTCCGCAATTCATCCAGCGCCCCGCGCGCGGCCTGCGCCGAGAGTGTCGGTAAAATGGCCGTGGCCAACGCCACACCAAAAATCCCGAGCGGAAACTGAATCAACCGCATGCCGTAGAAGAGATAGGTCGGCCCGCCCGCAAAAAAGGAGGCGAGGATCGTGCTCACGGTAATGTTGACCTGCGTCACGGATAGACCAAGGAGCGACGGCACCATCAGTGCTCCGATCCGCCGCACGCCGGGATGGCTGGGCTTGAACCGGAATCCGAACAACATGCCGCGCAGGCTCAGGCCGGGCAACTGCATGGCGAACTGCGCCGCGCCTCCCGCCACGACCCCGATGGCCACACCGAGGATCGGCTCCGCCATCATAGGCGATAAAAAGAGTGCGCAGCCGATGATAAAAATATTAAAGAACACCGGCGAAAACGCAGGCGCCGCGAAGGCGCGCATGGAATTCAGGATGCCCATCGCCAGCGCGGCCAGGCTGATAAAGACCAGATACGGGAACATGATCTGGGTGAGCAGCGTCGTCATGCCCAGCTTCGCTGGATCGTCATGAAACCCTGGCGCCAGAAGCCAGACGATTCCAGACGCGACGATAATACCCAGGATCGTGATACCTATCACGATTGTAAGCAGCGTGGTGAAGACGGCGCTCGCCAGTTCCCAGGTAGCTCGTCTCGACTTGAGCGTCTGATATTCCGTGAAGACCGGAATGAAGGCTGAAGACATCGACCCTTCCGCAAATAACTCACGAAGCAAATTGGGGATACGATAGGCGACGAAGAAGGCATCTGCCGCAGGCGTCGCGCCAAAAATCCTCGCCAACACCATGTCGCGGACGAAGCCGAGAATCCGGCTGGAGAAGGTGGCCACGCCGACCAAGCCGGCCGCTTTGACCACCGAGCGAGTCTCATCTTGCGCATTCGCTGGAGCTGGGGTTACCACAGTAGGATCGGACATGAATCAGGATTCTAGCGGAACAACGCCGGGCAGTCTATCAAGAGGACGGTTAGGGCTCCTGAATCAATTCGTCCGGTAATTCGTTCGGATTGTCGCCCGGACGACCGGGACAGATGTCTGCAAGCAGCAGGCCGCATCGTTCGACTCCCTGGCAGAGCCCACCGACGATATCGCCACACTGTAATCGATCAACAGCAGCCTGTACCACCTGCGCCCAATGGTCACGTGAGGCTAGGTCTTCCAGCGCTCGATCCGGCAACACGTAGATCTGTCGTTCCAGAATCGACAGCATGATGAGCACGCCCGTGCGCTCCCGCGTATGCGACACGGCATGTTGAGAAAACGCGTGTTCGGCTCTGAACTTTACTTTGTGCCGCATCCGCTCTACGGAGGCGCAGAGACGAATGACCGGCCACAGGGTCCCGAGCCATACGCCACATCCGTAAGCCACCAGCGTCGCAAGCAGGAGCCAGGCCGCGTTCGAAGCATGCCAACCCCACGGGAGCCAGTGCGATTCAATCGTGAGCAGAATGGTGAGCACCAAGAGCGCGAGTCCGAGACCGACCCAATGCCGGACCTCGCGATACAGCCCCGAGCGCGCCACGATCATCGGAACGATTTCTGCCTTCGTCCGCTCCTCCGCCGCCTGTACGGCCAGCCGGATCCGCTCCTGTTCTTCAGCGGTCAACTCCAGCCTGTTACCAATTTCCACTGGCGCCTCCTCCTCCGAAATCGCCCCCGCCGCCGCTGAAACCACCCCCACCGCTGCCGAACGAGCCGCCGCCCCATCCGCCACTACGACTGCTATACCAAACCCAGTCGTCCCCGCCATGCCGTCCACGTCCTCTCCCGCCGGCACCGGTCGCACTGATCAACGTGAGCAGCAACAGGGTGACCCCACCGGTAATCAAGGCAGGCACCAGCCATGGCGCGAGCAATACGGAGAGTCCTGTGCCGGCGACCGGACCGAGGAGGCGATGGATGCTCATGAGGCCCATCCCGACGATTAATCCAACAATCACCGCCACCACGACCTGTCCCATGGCATCGCTGTCCAGCCCAGGAGCCGTCTTGTCGGAGGCCTGATAGGTTCCCTCAATCGTCTTCAGAATCGCGTCGACCCCGGCGGCCACCCCGCCCGGTACATCACCGGCACGAAACCGCGGGACGATCTCACTTCTGATAATCTGCGCCGATCGTGCATCGGTCAATGCGCCTTCCAACCCATAGCCGACTTCAATACGAATCTTGCGTTCCTTCATGGCCACCAAGATCAGGACTCCGTTGTCGGTCCCTTTCTGGCCCAGCTTCCACGTCGTCGCGACACGGTGGGAGAAGGATTCGAGCGGTTCCTCTTCGAGGGACGGAAGCACGAGCACCGTGACTTGGTTGCTGGTGGTCTCTTCGTGCTCTTTGAGTCGCGCGGTGAGTGATTCGACCGTGTTGGGTGGCAATACGTGGGCGGGATCGACGACGCGACCCGTGAGTGGCGGTACGTCGAGCGCGAAGGAAAGAGCGGTTAAGGCTGAGGCTAAGGATAAGACGCAGGCGAGGGCGAAGCTGAACGTCTGCTTTCGAGCTCTGCCCCTCAACCTGAACCTCAGCCTCGACCTAGAATTTCACTTCTGGCGGTCTAGCCACAGCCTTTTCATCCGCCACGGTAAAGTTCGGCTTCTCTTCCATATGGAGGAGGAACTTGGCCGTCAGGTTCGTGGGGAAATAGCGGACGCCTTTGTTGTACTCCGCCACTTTCTCGATGTAGCGCTTGCGCGCGACGGCAATGCGATTCTCTGTCCCTTCGAGTTGACTTTGGAGATCACGGAAGTTCTGATCGGCTTTCAGATTAGGGTAATTCTCTGCAATTGCGATGAGGCGGCCCAACGCCGACGTCAATCCGGCTTGTGCTTTCTGAAATTGTTCGAACGCCGCGGGGTCTTTCAACGTCTCAGGCGTCACCTGAATCCCCGTGGCTTGCGCACGCGCCTGCACCACCATTTCGAGCGTATCCTTCTCATGCGCGGCATAGCCTTTGACGGTGGCAATCAGGTTCGGGATCAGATCAGCCCGCCGCTGGTACTGATTGACCACTTCGCTCCAAGCGGCCTTGGTGTTTTCATCTAATCCCTGGAGATCGTTGTAGCCGCACCCTGAGGGTCCTACGAACAGAACCGTGATGGCAATGGTAGCGAATACCGAGATGCGACAGCCCATGGCGATCCTCCTTCGCACCTGCGCCAGTCTATAGCGCAGGGTGTTGTTCATGCTATCATGAGCATAATCATTATGATACGGAGGCAAGACCGTCCGATGTCGCTTGAACCCTCTTCGCATTTGCCCGGCGGGTTTCAGATCAAGCACCGCACCCTCGGCATCTACCAGGGGAGTGCGATTGAGCTGGCGTTTTGGCATCCCTCATCTGAGATGCCGGAATATGGGCTGTGCCGGTTCGCCACGAAGGAGAAGGCTGAATCGTATCGTACGTACCTCTGTTCCCCTGCCTGCCCGGAGCCGCTCGATGAGCACGACCTCACCATTGAAACCTACGATCTCGCCGCACACCAGGAACTGGTCAATAACCATCCACTTCCTTCTGCTTGGGAAACTCCGATCTAGCGGGGGCTGAAAAAGTCCGCCAGCAGAGGGGAGATGGCCCGGTGAGTCCCCTGTGCTCGCACAACGCGCGGCCTAAGAAGGATGAGAAGGGAGCCGCCAGACCATCCTTCTTGTTCGCAGAACGCGCACGATGAAAAGGGTTGGAAGGACACCCACGTTGGACCTGTGCTCCCGGAACGCGCGCCCTGAGAAGGGACTCGTTCGACGGCCGCAGTGGGACCAATATGGGTGCCCTTC
>Ga0187894_10004253_pt1 | contig 15488 bp, 11 predicted proteins | sample GBC1701081metaG_FD_136650 | JGI IMG/M metagenome (GOLD analysis project Ga0187894, IMG submission 136650) | White microbial mat communities from a lava cave in the Kipuka Kanohina Cave System on the Island of Hawaii, USA - GBC170108-1 metaG ... | reverse complement strand
GTTTTCCGCGACGCCTTCGGCGGCCGCGCCATCACCGAGCCCACGGGCGCGATGGTGACCATGTTCACCGGCAATCACGAATTCGTGGCGCGCGGCTACGTCGATCACGAGCACGCCATCGCCGTCCGCGTGGTGACGCGCGACCCAGGCCAACGGATCTCGCCAGGGGCCGGCGCCGTGGCCGCCCGTTTCGCGCGGGCGGTCGAGCTGCGACGGTCGCTCTTCGGCGGAGCAGATCCGGACGCCATGCGGCTGTTTTCCGGCGAGAGCGAGGGGCTGCCGGGCGTGACCGTCGACCGCTACGGCGAGTTCGTACTTGCCCAATGGTTGTCCTCGGGTGCGCTGCCCTGGCGGGACGAGCTCTACGACGCCATCGAGGCCGTCGTGGCGCCGCGCGGGCTCTACGAGCAGCGGCGGTTCCGGCCGCTCGCCGGTCAGGGCCCCCCCGAGCCGGCGGTCCGCGCACGCGGGGTCGAGGCCCCGGTCGAGCTGGTCATCGACGAGGCGGGTTGCAAGTTGGCCGTGGACCTGACCGCCCCCCTCGGCGTCGGGATCTTCCCAGATATGCGCCTCGGGCGGGCGGCGGTCGCGGCGCGCGCGGCCGACCGGAGAGTGTGCAATCTCTTCTCTTACACGGGGGCGTTCTCCGTGCGTGCGGCCCGGGCGGGCGCTCGCGAGATCGTGGCGGTCGACCTGGCCGCCAAGGCGAACGCACGCTCGCGCCGCAACCTGGAGCTGTCGGGGATGGCGCCCACCGCCGTCGACCACGTCACCGGCGACGTCCTCAAGACCCTCGAACGCTTCGCCGCGCGCGGCCGGCGCTTCGACCTCGTCGTCTGCGACCCGCCCACGTTCTCCCACGGACCGCAGGGCGCGCTGGCCCTCGGCAAGGACCTGGCCGCCGTCGGCCGCGCAGTGGTGAGCGTGCTGGATCCCGGCGGGCTGCTCGTGTTCGCCACCAACTCGACACGCATCTCCTCCGCCGACGTCGATCGCGCGCTGGCCGAAGGCGCCGCGCAGGAACGGGCGGACCTCCGCATCATCGAACGGATCGGCCTGCCTCCCGACTTTCCCGTCGCGCCCGGCTTCCCCGAGGGCAACTACCTCAAGTGCGTGTTCGCCGTGCGCGCCTGAAGAAGCGGGACGACGGCTTCACCGGGCAGCGGCAGATTGGGCAACCGCCGGCCCCCGAAGCTGACGCCGGCTTCGGGGCCCGCCGCCTCGGATTCGTCGACCACCGCGCCCACCGGAACGACCGTACGCGCGGCGGCGGCGGCCGCGCGCCGGCTGGCGTCCAGCAGCGGGCAGTTGGGGGCGTGGCGAACCCACAGCGCGTCCTGATCGGGTGGCGGCGGGACCCACGCGGCGTCGATGACGTGCGCGCCGGTTTCGTCACCGGCAGGCAAGTAACACAGACGCATCGGGCCTTCGCGGGCGATCTCACGGAATCCGAGCGCGGCCCACGCCCGCTCGGGAAGAAAGACGTCCAGCTCCGTCGCTTCCGCGAGGATCCCGGCGACGCCCAGCTCGCGAGCGTGCTCTCGGAGCGCGGCCACGAGCCGCGGGCCCACGCCCCGTCCGCGGAGGGCCTTGCGCACCCAGCCGCAGAAAAGAAACAGCGCGGGACGGTCCGCGCGAATCGGATACAGCGATCGTTCAAGCGGCGCGTAATAAAGGTGAGCCTCCACGTGGCCCGCCCGGTCCTCGGCCGTCAGCGCGAAGAAGTCGCGGCCTAGCCGCGGGCGTAAGGCGTCACGGCAGCGCGCCTCCGCTTCATCGAGACCGCCCATGGGGAGATCGCCCAGGCAGCGAAAGAGCGCCCGGTCGTCGCCCGCTTCGAGCCGCGCGATTCGCAGGGCAGCCCCCGCCTGCCGGCGGCGCGCGTCCAGAACGGACTGCAGGTGGCGCAGCAGATCAGCGTCGGCTTGCCGCGCTCGGATCAGCGCCTCGATGACGGCAGCCCGAAGCTCGGAGTCGATGGACGTGCCTGCCAGCAGCGGAAAGGGCAAGTGATCCGCCGCCACTCGAAGCGCGCCGGCAGCCCGCCAGGCGGCCTCGGCAGCGGGTTGGAAAACCGCCCGCGCGTCCGGTGCTCCTTCACGCGCCCGCGCCGACAAGTAATCCGCCCCCAGCGCCCGCGCTTCCGCGACGATCGCCAGCGTGTACGCGGCCCCGCCCGGATCGAAGCGGCCGCTGCGTAGCCCATCGGTCCACAGATCGTAAGCGTCCGGCCCCGAGCGCGCCGGGCCCACGCTCGACGCGCCGCCGCTCAGCGCTCGAATGGCTAGAGCCAGTGCCGCGTCGCCGGCGGCGTCCTCGTTCTGCACCACGCGCTCGCCGAGCGCCGCCACCAGCAGAGCGGGCGCGTCACCCTCCTCGCCCAGCCGTCCCAGCGCGAGCTCGTGCCGCCCGCCCTGCTCGTCGAGCACGCCCGACACGGCCAGCGTCGCCGCGGCGCGGTCCAATCCGCGGACCAACCCGAACTCCGGCAGATGAACACCCCAAATCACCGCCGCCCGACCCGCCGCCAGCTCGCTTTCGATGCGGGCGACCGCCCGGCTCCGAACCGCCCCCAGCACCGGACTGCCGGGGTCCGCGTGAAAGACCTCGGCGTCATAGCCGAGCGCGCCGAGCATGTCGGGCAGCTCCGCGGCCCAGGCGAACGACGTCGGTCCCGCGGCGTAAAGGCCCGGGAAGGCACGATGAGCGAACGCCAGACCGCTGCCGCCGGCGATCTCGGCCAGCCCGCGGTGGTCGCCCGCGGAGCGCAAGGCCCCCCCCAGGGCGCCGAGCAAGCTCGATCGGCAGGGCGTAAGGCGCGCGGGGAGCAAGCTCTCGATCTACGGCGCCGAGCGCCGCGCGGCTACTTCGCAGCCTTGTCGGGCCGCAGCCCGCGGCTCTTGACCTCGGCCAAGTACTGGTTGACGGTGACCTCTACCGATTCGTTGAACTTGACCCGGCCGCCCGCGATCTCGCGCAGCGACGTGACCGCCGGCTTGTTGTCGCACTGGATGAGGGCCCGCCCGCCGCTCGCCAGCTGCCGGGCTCGCTCCGATGCCAGGATTACCAGCGAAAATCGGTTCGGGACCTTTTCCAGACAGTCTTCGACGGTGACGCGCGCCAAGGGGTGTCCTCCAGCAAGGGGTACGACAGAAGACCGCGTAGGTTAAACGGAAACGTCCTCCTGTCAACCAGATTGACGGCTCGCGACTTTCGCCGCGGGCTGCTATACACTGCCCGGCTCTCAAAACAGGCCGGGCCGATTGCAAAGAAACGGGCATCCTCCTATTTTGTAAGGGCTCGGAGCAAGGATCCTGAAAATGCCAGCTATCACGGTCAACTGGAGCGACCTCGAGATTGCGTTCGAACGAAATTCACCCAACCAGGAAAGCTTTCTCGACCTCGAGACGGGTGACCTACTCGCCATCGTCGAAGGCGAACCGGATGCCATGGCGCGCCGCGCGCGCGTCGCCCAGACACCCAATCGTTACCTTCGCGTCGATCCGGCGTCGTCGCGCGAACAGTACCGATGGATGGAGCGCTTCGTCGTATCCGTGTCAGATCCCACGCTGCGCGAGCGGCTGGTCATCGCCATCGACGGCAAGGGCGCGTTCCGTCGGTTCAAGGACGTCCTGTTGGCGTTCCCGGCCGAGCGCGAGCGCTGGTTCTCCTACCGGTCGGACCTGCTGCACTTCCACATCCAGACTTGGGTGGAGCACACCAAGATCGAGGTCGCCAACCCACCGCCCTGGGGCCGGGTGGAGCAGCCGGCCGAGCCGGCCGAGCTGCCGCGGCCTATGGGGACCGCCGAGGCGCCCGGTGAGATCTTACGCCGCCAGGCTCGAGTTCTTTTGGATGAAATCCCGGCGGCCGAGCTGCCGTCGGCGCTCGCGTTCCTCGAGTTCCTGCGGGAACGGGGCGCGAGCAGCCTCCTCGGCTCCTCCCCCGCCGAGCGTCGCGCCAGCCGGCACGAGCCCGTGACGGATGACGACGACGATAGCGACGATCTGGACGAGCCCGTCCTCGGCCTGCGCTAGCCGCAACGTCCCTTCAGGGCTTGCGGGGGCGTCGTGGCCGCTTCGATGGCGCACGGCTCGTCAAATCGATATGGCGCGACCGCCGGCCCCGCCTCGCGAGGTTGACGCCACCCCCCTTTGCCCGTATATCACCAGGAAACTACGCCTGGACCGCTCCAGCGGCCGGGACGGAGGGTGAGATGCGAAGGACGCTGTTCAAGTCGAAGATCCACCGCGCCACGGTCACCCACGCCGACCTCGAATACGAAGGGTCGGTGACCATTGACGAGACGCTGATGCAGGCCGCGGACATCCTGCCCTACGAGCAGGTGCAGATCTGGAACGCCAGCAACGGAAGCCGCCTGACCACCTACGCGCTGCGCGGAGCACCGGGGTCCGGCGTGGTTTGCGTGAACGGGGCGGCGGCGCGCCATGCGTCGCCCGGTGACGTGGTGATCATCGCCACTTTCGCCGAAGCAGCGGACGAGGCGGAGGCGCGCGCCTGGCAGCCCACTGTGGTGCGCGTAGACCGCCAGAACCGCATCGTGCAGGGGCCCGCCGAAGAGGTCCCGGGCCCGCAACGGTTCTCCTTGACCTCGGTCTAAAAACGCGCGATCACGCGACCGGCCGATGTCGCGCGTGGAGATGCTTCGAAAGTTCATCGTCGAGAAGCCGGGCGATCCGTTCCCTCGTTACGCGCTCGCGCTGGAGCTCAAGAACGGCGGCAGCTTGGCCGAGGCGTGGGCCATGTTCGAGGCCCTCATGATCGACCGCCCGGACTACGTCGTGGCGTACCTCCACGCCGGCAACACGCTGGTTGCTCTGGGCCGTCATGCCGACGCCGCAGCGACGTTTCGCCGCGGCATCGACGCCTGCGCGCGGGCTGGCGACAGCCATGCACGGGGCGAGCTGGAGGGCGCGCTCTCGCTCCTCCCGGCATCGCCCCCGAGCTCGTCGACTTAGTAAAGCAGGGTCAGGCGGTCACCAGAGTCCCCACCGTCCCCGGCGAGCGCAGAGAGGCGTCCAGCTCGCCCGGGCCGACAATGTGCACGGCGGCGACGCCGGCGGCCAGCGGGGCGAAGGCCTCTTCCAGCTTGGGGATCATGCCGCCCACCACCGTTCCGTCGGCGATCGCGGCGCGGGCTTCGGCGATGGTCAGGCGGGCAATGCGCGAGGCCGGGTCGTCTTTGTCGCGCCGTACGGCGCCCACCGCCGCGACCGCCACCAGCGCCGCCGCGCGCAGCGCGATCGCCAGCTCTGCCGCCACGACGTCGGCGTTGATGTTCAGAAGCTCTCCCGCTTCGCCCCGGCCCAGGCTTGCGATGATGGGGATAGCCGCTTTGGCGTCCGCGCTCATTCGATCGAGATCGAATCCGGTCACGTCTCCCACCAGCCCGAGGTCTATCGGCGTGGGGCCGCCCCCCGACACCGCGCGCGGCGGGCGACGTCGGGCGCGCACGGCGTCCGCAACGATCGCGGCCCGGACTCCTTCCGCGGCGAGGGCCGCCGCCAGCGCCGCGCTCAGCCGCGGCATCACCTCCTGCATCACCGCCCGCGTCGCATCATCAGTGATCCGCCGGCCGGCCACGATACGCGGCTGCAGCCCGCGTCGTTTCGACTCGGCCGTCACCTGGGGCCCGCCTCCATGCACGATCACCATGCGGCGGCCCCCATCCGACACGGCCGCGCGAATCTGCGACGCGACCTGTTCCAGGCGCGGCGGCTCCAGCACCTCTCCGCCCAACTTCACCACCACCGTCGCCGCTGCCGGCACGCGCGCGGAGGCCTCTACGGCCACGGCCCGGGATCTTCCAGCGACAGGGTCTCGGGAAGACCCAGCATCAGGTTCATGCTCTGGATGGCCTGTCCCGCTCCCCCCTTGATCAGATTGTCCGTCGCGCTCACCACCGCCAGGGTCCTGGTGCCGCCGCTCGGCTCTCCCAGAGACAGGCCGACCTCCGCGAAGCTCGATCCCGAGACGGCCGCCACTTCCGGTAGCCGGTCCTCCACGAACCGGACGAACGGTTCGCCTTCGTAAGCTTTTCGGTACAGATCGCCCAGCGAGTCCTTCGATTCGCCCTCGGGCACCTCGACGAAGCTGGTGGCCAAGATTCCGCGCGGCAGCGGCGCCGAGATGGGGACCAGGCGAATCTCGAAGTCCCGCGCGCCGGCCTGCCGAAGAGTCTCCGTGATCTCCGGAGTGTGCTGGTGGTCCAGAACGCGGTAGGTGCGCAGATTGACCGCGCGCGTGGGGTGGTGGGTGCCCGCCGACGGCGTCACGCCGCTGCCCGACGATCCCGTCAGCCCCACGACATGGATCGGGCCGCGCAGCATGTCCGCCCGCGCCAGAGGCAACAGCGCCAGCTCGATGGTAGTCGCGAAGCAGCCGGGTGACGCCACCGCGCGCGCATTTCGAATGGCCTGCCGGTTGAGCTCGGGCAAACCGTACACGAAGGTCCCCAGGAGCTCCGGATGGGGATGTTGAGCGCCGTAGTAGCGGGCGTAGTCCTCTGCGCTGCGCAAGCGGAAATCCCCCGACATATCCACGACCTTCGCGCCGGTGGCCAAGATGTCCGGCATTTTGTAAGCGCTCACCTTGTGGGGCAGGCCGAGCAGCGCCACGTCGCATCCTGCGGCGGCCTCGCCGGGCGCCACGTCTTCGAAGCGAAGATCGGTGCGGCCGGTCAGCGAGAGATGTACCGCGCCGACCGGCTGGCCCACGTGATCGATACTGGCAACTCGCGCGAGCTGCACCTTGGGGTGCAGAAGGAGCCGCCGTATGAGCTCGGCTCCACCGTATCCGCTGCCGCCGATGACCACCGCCCTGAAGGGCTTCACCGGCGGCAGTGTAGCGCGAACGCCCTACAGGTACTTAGCCGGGAACGACCACGCACTTGCCCATCTCACAGAACTCACCCTTTTGGCACTTGTTGTCACCCTCACACGCGATTTTCGTAGTCCAGATGGTCAGGTGGTTGGCCTGCTTCTCGTCCTGGAACGGTAGCCAGAAGGGCGCGAACGAGGGGTCGCCCTGATTCTCGCTGAGACGGCTCAGATCGATGGCGGACATCCACACCTGCGGAAGGTTTCCGCCAGTCACGACGAAGCCGTAGTCCATCTTCGCGGAGAACGTGAAGAACATGAGCTTGCCGCTCCGCTGCTCGAACGGCGTGAACTTGGGCCACGAACTCGTCTTGTTGGGCGCATAGGTCGCGCGGGCCAGCTCGATGGGCGATCCTCCCGTCGAAGATACCATTCGTAGCCGCGAGCTCTGCTGGTCGTAGCTGACCAGCTTGTTCGGATCGATCCCATACGAGAAACCGGCCGACGAGCCCTGCGCCACCGGAGAGAACCCAGGGCTGGTGCCGGTATTGAAGACGATCCACTTGTCGTCCGGCGAGAACGTCGGGTAGTAGTGGAATTCCCGGTTCCCCTCGGCGATGCTCACCAGCACCTTCGCGGCACCGAACTGGCCGTCGTTGTAAGGAAGGATCGCGATCTCGCCCGCGTCGGAGACCATCCAGTCGCCTCCTGGCCGTATCGGGAAGCCCTGGGCGATCTGATAGAAGCTCCCCGAGCTCGGCAGCAGGCGGACGAACACGATCCTGTCGCCCTGATGCGACCATTCGGGCATGACCGCCCGCTGCCTGCCCGCGTCGGTGGGGTGGATGTCGGTCTTGGGCACGCGGGCCAGCTCTGCGGCCGTATCGCCGTCGCGGAGTATCAGCGCGCCGTCGAAGTTCGAGATGAGCTTGTTGCCTTCCTTGTTGAACCACTGGAAGTTCGAGCAGGTGTCGCCCGTCCCACAGCGCGTCTTCGCCGCCACATCCGGCGGACGGGCGCTGACGAACTGGTCCGCGTCGGCCCCCTTGGCGATCGCCAAGAAGTCGTCGCCGCTGCCATAGGTCGCCGCGATCTTGTCGCCGTTCTGGGTGATGGCGTGGCAGCCGGAGCACTTCCGGGGGTTCGACGGAGAGTTGAACGGGGGGGTGGTGGTCGATGGAATGACGAAGGGGGTCGCCTGGTCGGCCACCGCGCCCATCGAGAAGGCGAGGCGGAGGATACCGGGGAGCGACGTCGAGAAGTAGTAAAGCCCGCCCAGCACGTCCTCGGGCGAAAACGCGATCTTGATGGGGGACGAGGCGGCCACTCTGCCGCCCATGCTGCCGTCGGCGCCCGAGATGGCTAGGTCGACCGTGGTGCCGTTGTTGGTCTGGGCGATGAGCTTCCACTGATTCCGCGGCACGTGCCACTGGCATTGGTCGCCGCTCCTCGACGTCGGCTTGAAATACAGGTTGTAGACAATCTGCGAAGAAATGAACGTCGCGCGATAGACCTGGTTCCCGGCGCCGCAATAAAATTGCAAATTCATCCGGTCGATGTTGCGGGGGTGCATGGAGTCATTGAGCGGATAGACGATCTCGGGTCTCGCGTTTCCGTCCGAGTTGACGGGGCCGCTGAATTGGGTCGCCGTCACGCCGTCGTTTTCTCCAGTGCCGCGCACCTTGATGACCAGGGTCACCTGGCCCTTGACCGTCCCACCACCCAGGCTGGCTTGAATCTTGATTTGGCCGCCCCCGACCAGCGTCGTGGACGTGGTGTAACAGGGCGGCGACTTGAAGCTGCCCAGATCGGGCCGGTCGCTGGTCCAGGTCGCGTTCGTCGTGATGTCCGCGCCGTTGCCGTTCTTGAACTGCGCCCGAGCCTTGTAGCAGATGACGTGCTCCACCTGCTTCGTGAGGTCGACCTCACGAAGCTCGCCGTCCGGGGTCACGGTGATCTTCGTCACTGGGTTCGTGTCGCTGCTGTTGCACTCCGGGCGTTGATCGCCGGATTCGCAGATGGTGTCGATGGGGCCGCACGCCCATCCGCCGAAGGCGGCCACGGCGGCGCCAAAGAGAGTCTTCGCTGAGTTCGTCATGCTGCCTCCTGGGATCGGGCACCGCCGACATCCCCACTTGAAATCGGCGGGCTCTTCACCCGCGGGGAATCATCCGCTGGGGATCTGGTGCTGTCAAGGTCGGTTTGGGTCGGCCGGGCGGCCTGATTCGCGTCGTTGACAGGGCCGAAAGCGCCCCCTACGCTCAGAGCCTCGTGCGTCGCGCTTTGTGGTTTCCTTCCACGACGCTGCTCCTCGTCGGCTTGGGGGCGCTGCTCCATCTGGCTCCGTCCGACGCGGCGGCGAAGGCGCCGGCACCACAACCCCTGGCGGCGCGTGGCTCGACGGACGCGAAGATCGCTCTCGGGCGCCTGCGCGCGGTGGTGCCGCCTGGCCCGCCCCCGTCGATTCTGCGGCTTTCCGAAGTGCGCCCGGGGATGGTCGGGGAGGCGTTTACGGTGTTCTCCGGGACCAAGCCGGAGCCGTTCCGCGTCAAGGTGGTGGCCGTGCTGCGCAATTTCCTGCCCAAGCAGGACATCATCCTGGTGCGCGCGGCGGATTCTCGCGTGGAGTTTTCGGGGATCGTAGGCGGCATGAGTGGTAGCCCGGTGTACGTGGACGGCAAGTTGATGGGCGCCATCGCGTACGCGTGGAGCTTTTCAAAGGAGCCGCTAGGAGGGGTCACGCCTATCGAAACCATGCTGGCGGAACGCGGCCGCCCGCGCCGCGCGAGCCGGGACGATCTGGCGACCATGGCGCGGAATCACGCGGCCGCGGGAGGGGAGGCGGCGGCGGCGGCTGCGGCGGCGACCGGCCCGTCGGCGCTGGCGCGGGGGCTGGGTCTCGGGCTCCCCGCCGTGCTGCCGGCGGACGCGCGCGGCGAGGCGCGCCTCCGCCGGGTGTCGGTGCCGCTCTCGGTGGCGGGGCTTTCGCCGCACGCCATCGCGGAGCTGGACCAGGAGCTACGGCCGTTCGGGCTGGTGCCGGTGCAAGCGGGAGGCGGACGCCGCATGGGAGGGCCGGAGACGCCCGGGCGCGTGGAGCCGGGGTCGGCGCTGGGGGTAGAGCTGATCCGTGGCGATGTCAGCACGGTTGCGGTGGGAACCGTCACCCACGTCGACGGCGACGACGTCTTGGCGTTTGGGCATCCCCTGTTCGGCACGGGAGAGGTATATCTGCCCCTGGTCGACGCGGAGATTCACGCGTTCCTGCCGAGCATGGCGCAGTCGTTCAAGATGTCGTCGCCTTTGCACGAGGTCGGGACTCTGGTGCAGGACCGGCAATCCTGCATCATCGGCGACCTGGGGGCGCGGACCACCATGATGCCGGTCGCCGTGCGGGTCAGTGGCGCCGAGGCCGATGTGCGGACGTTCCGCGCGGAGGTGGCGCGCAACCGGCGGCTGACGCCGATCCTGACGTCGATGGTGGTCGGCAGCGCCATATCGGACGCGGCGCCCGACGTGACCGACATGGTGGTGACGGTCACGTCCAAGGTGGAGGTCAAGGGAATGACCACGCTGCTGCTGCGCGACCAGATTTTTTCGCCCGAGGGTGTGTCGGCGCGCGCGCTGGCGGGATCGCGCGGGTTGCGGGCGGTCAGCGATCTGCTGGTCAACCCCTTCGAGCCGGTGGTCCTGGACCGCATGGACATCGACGTCCAGGTGGAATACCGGCGTGACGTGGCCGAGATCGTGGGGGTGTCGCTGCCGGGCGACGTGGTACGGGCGGGCGACACGCTGCCGTTGCGGGTGACGATGCGTCCTTATGCAGGCCCGGAGTACACGGAGATCATTCCGGTGGTCGTCCCGCGCTCGCTGGCGGGGGACATGGTCAAGATCGAGGTGTCGAGCGGCGCCAACGTCAAGCCGGACATGGCTCCCGCGGAGTCGTTGCAGGGCTATCTCGACAACCTGCGCAAGTTCTACACGGCGTCGTCGATCGTGGTCAGCGTGCAAACCCCCGATGACGGCGCGTCGCTGCGGGGGCGGCTGCTGGCCAGCCTGCCGGCGTCGGCGCTGGACACGCTGCGATCCGGCAGCCAGACCCGGCGCGGCGACGCTTATCGGGTGGCCGACCGTACGGTTTTTCCGTCGAAGCGCCTAGTGAGCGGCAGGCAAGAGATGACTATCTATGTCCGGGAGGATGCGCTGGGACGCCATCAATAGCTCGGAGGGACTTTCTCGTTTCACCGACGGCCGGATTGTCCGGCTGGCGGTGCTCGTGCTCTCCTTGCTGCTCGCGACGGACGCGTGGGCAGGCGGGACCAAGGCCTTCAGGCACACCACCGCCAAGGACTTCGACGAGGGCGAGGCCGTGGGCGCGATCGTGTTGCCGACGGGCGACGTCACCACCGGCCTGGGCGCCACGCGGTTGCCGCTGGAGGCCGCCTTCGTGTGGTGCGGCGTCACCAGCGCTGACCGCACGGTGGCGTATTTCGGTACCGGCGATCAGGGAAGAATCTTCGAGGTGGATTTGGGCTCGGCGGGCGGTGGACCGAAGGCGCCTGCCGAGAGGAGCGTGCGGAAGGTGGCGGACCTGGACGCGGCCTGGGTCACGGCTCTGGCGGCGCGCCCCGACGGCGGCCTGCTGGCGGGGGCGACGCCCGGCGGGCGGATTTTCGCGGTGGATCCGCGGTCGGGCGCGGCGCGCGATGTGGTCAAGCTCCCGGCCGAGCACGTGTGGAGCCTGGCTTACGACGCCAAGGCCGGGATCACCTACGCGGGGACGGGGCCCGACGGGAAAGTGTTCGCGGTGGATCGAAAGGGCAAGGCGCGTCTTTTCTGGGACTCGGGCGACCGTCACGTGGTGTCGCTGGCCCTCGCGGAGGACGGAGCGCTGCTCGCTGGGACGTCGGACCAGGCCATCCTCTATCGAGTCCGTCCGGATGGCCGCGCGGAGGCGCTGCACGACTTCGAGGCCGAGGAGGTGCGGGCCATCGCGCGCCACGGCCGCACGATTTACGTGGCGGTAAACGACTTCGAAAAGCCGCAGGTGGGGGTCATGGGAACGGTGGCGGCCAGCCCGCCGGCGAAGGGGACGAAGGTGGTTGTGTCGAGCGGCGGACCTCCGGCTTCTGCGGGCGCTCTGCCGCGTCCCGGGGGACTGAAGGCAAAGGCGGCGGTCTACCGCCTGGATCCCGACGGCCGCATTGAGCAGGTGCACGTCGTGCCCGATGGTTACTTCACGGCGTTGCTGGCGCCCGGCGACGGAGGTGGCGGGAGCGCGAACGACGTCGGGATCCTGGCGGCGACCGGGACGCAGGGCAAGGTCTACCGCATCTCGTCTGACCGGACGGTGGCGCTGGCGGTCGATGTGCCGGAGCGGCAAGCGCTGGTCCTGGTGGGCGCCGGGTCGGGCGATGGGTTCTTGGTCGGGACGGGCGACGTCGGGGGTATCTACCGAGCGAGCCCTGCGGGCGCGGGCGGTGTGACCTATCTGTCGAAAGTCATGGACGCGGAATACCCGGCGCGCTGGGGACAGCTTCACTGGCGCGGCACGACCGGGGTGGCGTTCGAAACGCGCGCGGGCAACACCGCGAAGCCCGACGCGAGCTGGAGCGGATGGGAGAAGCTCACCGGCGGGAGCGTGACGGGCGACGGCGGCGCCGCGCGCGTGGCGAGCCGGGGCTCACGTTACCTGCAATACCGGGCTTCGCTGATCTCGAAGAGCGTCCTGCGCGAGGTGACTGTCTATTATTTGCCGCAGAATCAGCGCGCGCGGGTGACGGAGCTGACCTTCGGTGACGCCCCGGCGGCGGCGGTGGCAGCGATCGGAACCACACCGTCGGGGAGTGGGCCGCCGGGGGCTGCGACGCGCGCGCACTCGCCTATGGCGAAGTTGCGCTGGAAGGTGGACAACGCCGACGGCGATGAGCTGAGCTTTCGCCTGGCGTTCCGCGAAGAAAGCGAGACGGTGTGGCGCCCTCTGGGCGGTCCCGACGCGCTGACCAAGCCCGAGTATGACTGGAACACGGAGTCCGTCCCCGACGGAACGTATGTGGTGCGCATCGTCACCAGCGACGATCGCGTCAACCCGCGGGAACGGGCGCTCGACTCGACGTACGTGTCCGCGCCGTTCCTGGTGGACAACCGCAAGCCCGAGGTCGCGGGTCTGGAGGTGCGTTATCCGACCATCGCCGGCCGTGCGCGCGACAGCGCCAGCAATATCACGCTGATCGAGCTGTCCGTGGACGGCGGCGACTGGTTTCAGGTCTCCCCGACGGACGGAATCTTGGACGACAATGTGGAAGCCTTCAGCGCCCGCCTCCCCGCGCTGCCCGCCGGAGCCCACGTCGTGACGGTGCGAGCCTGGGACGCCGCCGACAACGTGGGCGCCAGCCAAGTGACCGTCCGCGCCCCGTAAATCAAAAGCGAAGGGCCGCGTCCAGGCGGACGCCGGCGAAGGGCGGCTGGATCGTGCAGGCGCCTGCCAGGCAGCGGACGCCGCCCTTCTGGGTGCCGGCTAGCAGTTGGAGAGTGAGCCGGTCGCCGGTCCGCCATTTGACCAGGCCGAAGCCGAACCGCTGCGCCACCCCGGGCACGCGCCGCTGATTGTCGTATTCGTAGGCTCCTGCGACGGACAGCCGGGTCGCGATGTTGATCTCCAGGGCGGCCGTGCCCAGGTGAAATACGTAGCGGTCGGTGGCGCCGAGCGGGATGGCGTGCGATTCGTGGCGGGCGACGATGTGCGCCGACACGCCTTCGCGCAGAGGCAGCGTCACGTCGGTCTCGGCGTGGGCGATGGCGCGGGCCAGCGCGCCCCCTTGGCGGTTCCATTCGCGCCGGTATCCGCCGGACGCGAAGAACACCGCGCCCCCGTCCCACCGGCGCTCGTAGCCGGCGAATCCATGCGAGAACCACTGATCGAACGTCCGATCGGCGAACACCCCGAGGCTGGCGTACGCCGACGACGCGCCCCAGGGCAGCGCCTGGTCCGCGCGCAGCCGGCCGCCGGTGATGTCGGTGTTGTCCAGCAGCTCTTGATCGCTGCGCTCGGCGGTGGGCGGCAGGCTGTAGAGGAAACGCTGGTCGCCCGCCGACGTCCGGCTGCCCCGCAGGCGGTCGAACGTGCCGTAGTGCTTGAATTCCACCAGCAGGGTCGTGGCGTGAATCGGGATTGTGGCGGTCGCGTAGACCGCGTGGCCGCGCTCGTGCCCGCCCGCCCGCCGCCGCTCCTGGCGGGCCACGTCGAGGCCGATCCCGGCCGGGCCCACCGAGGCGTCGAGCGATCCACCGTAGCCGATCGTGAAGTCGTCGGGAACCGGGATGGGCAGAGGCGGATCCGCTTCGCGAGCCCCCGCCGCGTGAACGCCCAGCACGCCGCGATCCCCGCGCAGCTCGACGCGCGCCCCGGCCAGATGATCTCCGGGATCCTGCAAGTGCTCGTAGCGGCGCGGCTCGAGGTTGGCGGGGTTGGCGACGCCGCCTAGCAGCGTCAGGCTCAGAAGGTCGCCGGCGGTGAGCTCGACGCGCGCGCCGCGCAGCGCGATGTCGATGCCGATCTCGTCGATTCTTCGCAGCGACAAGACTAAGCCGCGCCCGAACTGCGTGTAAAAGTCGCCCGCCGACAGCGACAGCCCCAGCCGAGGCCCGGCGCCGAAGGCACGCGCGCGCGCCAGCTCGAGGACCGCGCGCTCGATCCGGGCGTCGTTGCGGCGGTCGCCGCTGGCCGGGCGGCTGGCGAATCCGGTGGCGTCGAAACGCAGGCCCAGGCGCGTGTCGCCTCCGTCCAGCAGGACCTCGGACCGCACCACGCCCGAGCCGTAGTCGTCGTCCGTGGCGTCTCCGTTGCGGTTGTCGACGCGCCACTCCGAGATCAGCGTCGTGGTGCCTGAGAAGGCGGCCGGTGTCGCGGGCGGTTCTTCCGGCGCGGGCTGGGCTGCCCGAGCCCCTGGTCCGCCCACGGCCGCAGATACCACCAGGCACGCGACACCGACGCGCGCCGCGGCGATCAAGGGGTCGTCAGACGCCCCAGCTCGAGGGCCAGCGCCGGCTCGTCCGCGGGCGTCCAGCCGTCCTTTTCGCGGACGATCTTGCCGGCGCGGTCGATGACCACCAGGAAGGGAACCGCCCGCCGCGGGTTGTAGCGCGCGGACACCGCGGAGTCGGCGTCGTGCACCACGGGAAAGCTCAGCCGAAGGCGGCGCGCGGTGGCGGCGATCTGCGCAGATGTATCGGGACCGTCGGTGCTCACCGCGACGGCGACCATCTTGTCACCCAGCTTGGCCCGCAGCTTCTCCAGGGCCGGCAGCTCGACCTCGCAGGGTCGGCACCAGGTGGCGAAGAAGGCGATCACTATCACGCGCTTGCCCAGGTGCTCGGACAGCCGGAACGTGCCCTGCCACGCGGTGCCGGTCACCGCGCGCAGCCGAAAGTCGGCGGGCCGCGCGCCCACCGCCGCGTGCGCCGCATCTGGGAGGCCGGGGCCGGCCGCCGCTAGCGCCGCCGCGAGCGTCAGGGCCGCCGCCCCTGGCAGCCCGTGGCGAAAGTCGCTCCGCTTCGCGTGGCCGGCTGCGGGCCCCTTGTCGCTTCGCGACACTCGCGTCCCCCAAGACGCCCTCCACCCCCTGGCGGCTTTGCCGCCCCCCTCGCGCT
>Ga0187894_10004252_pt1 | contig 15490 bp, 16 predicted proteins | sample GBC1701081metaG_FD_136650 | JGI IMG/M metagenome (GOLD analysis project Ga0187894, IMG submission 136650) | White microbial mat communities from a lava cave in the Kipuka Kanohina Cave System on the Island of Hawaii, USA - GBC170108-1 metaG ... | reverse complement strand
TAATTTTTCCCATCCTCAGGACCCGGGCCAACGGCCATATCTTCCCAGTCGCGGTGTGTGACATTAACAAACCATATAGTTGCTATATGATGCGCTTGCTTATCGATTAAGAATAATCTTGCTTTATCCCCACCATCATTATGTGTCCATAATAAATCGGGATTATTTATACTTCCCGCTAAACCTGAAGCCTCTGGCAATTCCTTGGTATCAAGCTCTCCCTGAATCACACCCGCTTCGTAGATGTTCTCTGTAACAGGTAAATGGTTCTTCTTTTTACATCCCAGGTAGATGGAAGCAACCAGGCAAGTCAGTATTATTTTCGGGTACATTTTTGCAAATAAAAGGTTTCTGTGGTAAATCAAAAAAGTCTTTGATGAGCGGGCATTGTTTAAATAAGGTTCAGTTACTTTCAGCAAGCAAGTATACTTTGGTATAGCTCATTTCAACCTCCTTTACCGAATTGGTTGAAATGAGTTGACCTTCACGAACAAGGGTTTCAGCCACAAGTTCTACCTGCTCCATTTGCTTTAGCCAGTTTTCGGGGTCGATGAGTTGAGCCACCTCGGCAGATGAAAACCTATTACCCACTCCTCGCTGGTCAGCCAGTAGTAAGATTGCCTTCCGGATATCGTCTGCAAAAACCATGAATTGGTTATGGTATAACATCAAAATGCAGTCAGGTGTTCAGGTGCCCGTAAGCGCCCAATTGAGTAATATTGCGGGGTTGAAATAACAAAAATGAAGGAAGAACCGATCAATGATGATGAACAGGATGACGAGCTGTTGTTTGAGCATCATCGTATTGTGGCCGATCCGGGGCAAAGTTTATTACGTATCGATAAGTTTTTAAACACCCGAATGGGTAATGTATCTCGTTCAAAAATCCAGCAAGGGATAGAAAATGGATTTGTAAAAGTGAATGATGAGCCTATAAAATCAAATTACAAGGTTCATCCCGGAGACGTAATCACCATCTCGTTTCAACAACCTCCGCGAGACACCGATGTAAAGCCTGAAAATATTCCGCTCAATATTGTGTATGAAGATGACCACTTGCTGATCATCAACAAGGTTGCGGGCATGGTTGTACACCCAGCTTATAATAACTGGACAGGCACCCTCGTCAATGCGCTTGCGTATCATTTTCAAAATCTTCCACAGCTTCCGGGCAACGAAGGAAAACCGGGACTGGTTCATCGCATCGATAAAGACACTTCAGGATTATTAGTCATCGCTAAGACGGAGCCAGTACTTACTGCATTGGCCAAACAATTTTTTGATCACAGCATAGAACGCACCTATTATGCGTTAGTGTGGGGTGAGCCTAATCCATCTGCCGGAACGATTGATGCGAATGTGGGGCGAAGCATGAAGGATCGGAGGGTGACCACTGCTTTCCCTGACGGTGATATGGGAAGGCGTGCTATTACTCATTATAAACTTCTTCAGTCGTTACGTTATGTTTCATTGTTGGAATGTAAATTAGAAACGGGGCGCACGCACCAGATACGCGCTCACATGCGATACCTCGGTCACCCGTTGTTTAATGATGCCATGTATGGTGGCGACCAAATTTCGAAAGGAACAGTCTTTACCAAATACAAACAGTTTGTAGAAAACTGCTTTAAAATCATACCGCGCCAGGCCTTGCACGCCAAAACACTTGGGTTCCAGCACCCAGTGAAAAAAGAATGGATGCGATTTGAGTCTGAATTAGCCGATGACTTTAAAGCTGTATTGGAAAAATGGGAAGGATATGTGAAGAATCACTAGTTTGCACGATTACCCCGTCTGCTGAAATTAGTGAAGAGTGTAAGAAATACTTTCTAACATTTTTAGATGTTAGTTGAGAGGAGTTCGATGGCCTCTTCTTTAGATCGAGAGTTTCAAACGTCTCTCGCGACTCAGTGCCTGTCTGATCTCCTTCATGGCCTCACGTTTGGTGCGTTTGTATTCAACCTCGCTTTTCGGAGTGAGCATATCTTTTATGTATGCCAGCACTTTCTCCGTTTGAGTTTGATCCAGCGCATTCAACGTTTCCAAAATCTGGAGTTTTTTGGTAACCGAATTCATAACAGTAGTGGTTGTTATAACTATAAATTTAAACGTTAATTCTGAATAAAAGTTCAGCGTAACCGGTTGATAATGAAAAGGTAACTATAGGATAACGGAATGGCACCTATTGAGTATTTAAAGGGGTCGAACATAAAGTTTCCGTTATCTCCATACCCTGGCGGGTGGCCCAACCCAGCCATTCGGGCGCTCATGGCAACATCGTTAAATTCGATTTGGGTTATTTTTTAGTGCATATACGAGAAGTCGAACTTCCTTTATGTTAAGGTCATTGTCGGCTTCAGCCAGCCTGTACAAATGCACAAATACGCGTGTTTACCCTTTTCTCAAAGTCAAGAAAGATTGAATCCGGAATTTCCCCTTCTCTCTTAATATCTTGTGCAGCAAGCCCATCTGAAAATTACCATTTGGGCTTATGCGTATATTTTTTCAGTCATCACTGCTTTCTTTACAATGGTAATCCGCCTAATGTTTTCTTTCAGAATTTTGACCACCCTTGGCTTCTCTGTTACCAGTTTAATAAACACATCATCCTGATATTGAATCCGGCCACAATAAATATGTGAGGCTGACTCAACTTGATAAAGCGTGGAGTCCGGAATTATATTTTCCTGCCATGCCGGTTTACTTCGGCCAACAAGGGCTTTTATAATTTCTATAACTGAGTCCATTCAAACTTTGATGTAATTTTGGGTTACCTGAGGTTCCGAAATATTAAACAATTTCTTTAAAGAGTCTTTCCTGCTTTGAGATGGTTAAAAAGCAAAGCAGCAACAAATTATAAAATCAGGGTTTTTGAACGATGTTGATAAAAAGTAATGGTAAAAAAGTACTATGAGAATAGTATTTTTTTACTATTATAACTTTTGCTAAAACCTTATGCTAATGTTCCAGCGCTATTATTTTATGTACCTCCTAAAATCAGTACGGACTTGAGCCACTGTATTCAAAAGCTCAAGCCTGTAAGCGCGTTGTTCCTGTTCAAGAGATAGCTGGATTATAGCACGTTGATTCTGTTGAACCACATGTGTTGCCTTAATGAAAGCAGCGTTTAAAGCCTTCATGGATTCAAGCACACTTTTCACATCTGCAAAAAGTTTCGTTTGAACTTCAGAGTGATCCCGAAAAACCTTTTCCATTAACTCTTTATTTGCTTTTTGTTGACCGTCTATAATGCGTGCAATGTTTTCGCTTAATGGATCCGTCTTTCCTTTTGGTACAACAGGCCCCCGTTTTGGTGTATCTACTATTGTTTTTGCAGTGGTTGTATCAGCAGCGATAGTTAACAGTTCAACCTTTTTACCTAGAACACTTATTGAGTTACTTTTTTGCTCTTCCAGTTTTGCAGTGTCTTTTTTCAAAACATTATTGTACTCGCACAAAAGCGTTTGTAATTGAAAAATATGCTTGATTTTTTTCCTTTTTGGTCTGAATGGCCATGTCAATTTATGCAAGCTGTTTGCGTAATCAGGAACCTCGATGCAACTATCTATATTAGTTGTCAATACCGTATTTATTAACTCGACCCATTCTATCATTTTTTGCTTCTTCTCTTTTATTGATTTTTTCTGTGCAAGTGACGCTACACTTCCAAAAAGGAATATGATGGCCATGAAGATTTTCATTGCTTTTCGGGTTTAGGATACGTGCTTTGATCTCTCGTTGCGGAATTAATTGAATCCAAGACTTGCTTCAGATTAGTTTCCATCGTTGTAAGTTGCTTGACAATTGGGGTAACATCGGTCGGCTCCAAAGACGGGGTTGAGGGCTTGGGCTCACTTTCTGGTTTGGAAAGTTTTGCGGCAAACACAGGCGCATTCCAGTTTTGAATGCTCAGCATCCAATAGGGTTTTTCGGGATTGATATTACTCGGTTTAATTGGTTTTAATAGGGGAATGAGAAGGACGACAAGAGCAAGCGCCTGTATGAATAAAGACTTGGAGGGCATATCAGGTGGAAGCGGATAGAGGGCCTTCTCCTCATCTATTTTAACAGGTTGAAAAAATTTTCGCTCATCTCTGTAATTAAACGCAAGAGCAAGTGAAATTACTCCTAGTGAGGCAAGGAAAAAGTAAACGCCAATCCGTTGAGAATCCAAAAGATAACTCCGATAAATAATCCGTGCTTTTTTATATCGATTGGCATACATATGCTCTTTGTATTCCAGGTATTTTGAATGAAAATTAACGAGCCAGGCTGTGGCGTTGTGCTTAACAAGCGAATCAATTCTAACCGCAACAGGCGTTAACTCCCAATGCTTCTCATACATTTTCTTGAGCTCGCTAACAAGCTGGTTCTGGTGAAGCGGAATTGAAGGAACAATTTCACTCGACAAAGCGGTTTTCTCGGTTTCTGACGGCTTAGGTCTTGATGAATCCAGAAACTTTTGGTTGTCATGGATTTTTACAATCAAGTCCAACATCAACCGGGCGGAATCCTTTTGCTTCACATATTCATCAAAAACGAAAGAGTAATAATCAAGCGGATGCTCATAATGCCTAAGGTAATCTAACTCACTGTTAAGTTTCAGTTCGCGCGATCTGATGATATAGGTCGGAAATACTTCATCATCAACATACTTGTTGATTCGTTCATAAAAACGATTTAAAGAGTCGGGGTTTAGGCTATAGGACTTTAATTTTCTATCAGTATCTCTTTTAGATTTCACATTAACTTTCTGTAAAAGCTCATGGTATCTCTTGTAGTACAACTCACTAATTCCCGTAACTGAATCAGGGTCCATCCTGAGAGTCTGGAGAATACGAATAAAAGAGCTTGTGTCTTGTTTCACCTCAAAAGCCATATTCATATTCATGTTGTGAAGTGTATCGATTGCATTCGTCAGACTGCTCTTCCACGGATTATCTCGGTTTGATTTTTTAGCTACTAAAGACAGTGGGAATTTCTCGTAATCAGAAAAAGATTTTGAGGCCTCTAACCTGCTGTAAAAGTATTCTGCGTTCAACTTATTGTACATGGGCTGAATGATCAAACAAACAATTGAAGCCCCTAACCCCATGACGAGTATGGTGTACCCTGCAAATACCTTGTTGGCTTTAGCTTTTTCCTTTTCTTTTAATTGCCCATCCTCTTCTGAGGTGTTGCTTTTGGCCTCATTTCTTTTGGCTTTTTCCTTCAAATCTTCGAGTATGTAGGATCCAATTAAAAAAAGAGCAAACCCTGTAAAACACAGTATGGTAACAGGGCTAAAATTTTTAAGATTAACAGAAGGAACTGTTGTGCCTATAAATATAAAGCAGAAAATCACGGGAGCGACACGCCATCTTGATTCGGAAAACTTTAGTTTGCTTCTTCCATAAATTAAAATTAGAAAAGCGATCGAATAGATACACACGGTCACAGCAAAAGCCCAATAAAACGATTCACTGTACAACACCCATGGGCCAATGAAAATAATAAGAGCTAACCCAAGAAAAAGATCAAGCGAGAATATCAATGCGTGCATTGTAAAACCGTTATTCAGCATGTCGCGATACCGGCTGTCTTGATTTTTACCATTTAGTTTAGACTCAAGATATTTTTCATTCGATCTGCCTGCCAAAAGCATTTCAAAAAATGAAATACCGATGTACCATAGTCCAAGTGCTAACCATGAAAATTCGAAGTTGAGATACGAAGCATTGAAGAGAAAGATGAAAATCGGGAATACTTTTAAAATGGTTACCACGTAAATCCAAAGCGTTGTATCCGTCATCTTTGCCAGATTTTCAGGGGCATCAAGGTCAAATCTTTCTTCTTCATTAATTTTCTCACGGATGTAAAGCTTATGCCCCCGCAACATCCAATAACAGGTGCAAATAAGAATGGGAACAAGGAAATACACCACAGAGAATGAATTTAGTGCTTCATAAGAACCAAGATTTTTTGTTTCACTATATCCTTCAATCATGTTAGGCAGCAGTGTACTGATTCCGCCTGCACTGAGCACTAAACCGATAGCAGTGTCTCGGAAGATGGTGTTGAATCCTGAATAATCGTTAATCTTGGTAGCCATGCTTAAATTTCATTTCATTTATGATTTTATGAATGATTCAGAAGGACATCCCTGCTATAATTCCAGAAACGTCAGAATATCTGCCCTGTTTTTCTTATAGAAAGCCTCCGCAAACTTTTTCATGGCAGCCAACAACACCGGGTCTTTCACATCCATGCCCAAATCTTTATTTTTAAGTTCGGGCGGTGCCTCCTTCGAATCAAATGCAGGTTGCAGCCGCTTGTAATTACCATCTGGTAAAACCTGGCAAACGTAGTATTCGGAAACCTGTACATTTGACTCAATCAGTAAATCGGGAAGATATTTTATCCACTGCAGATTGCCCCAATCACCCTCCTTAACCTTAGCAACGGGAATCGAATTTCGATTGGTTGTGCCACACCCAATGGAAAGTACTTTTACGTCTTTGGGGGTTAGAGCCAATCCTTTTCTGTTGCCATCGGGGTTCAGATACTTTCCTTTACCGTTCGTTTGATCATTGATAGCAAATGCCAGCGCAGCCATCGCAGGATGGTTCAGCGCCACACCTCCATCGATGTATTTTTTCTTATAGATAGGAAAGTAGGTTGGTGCTGAAGAAGTACAAAGGGCCACATCAACCAATGATTCATCCCGATCCTGAATAAACCCGGAGTTAAAGATTTTCGGCCTGAAATTGACGGCATTGCCCTGGTCATCGGTGGGTTGACATCGAATGAAGTAACCATCAATTGTTTCTTGCCATTATATTTTGCATCAATATCCTTCAGCGTGGCACTTCCAAACGTCTCACGAAGAATTTTCTTCAAATGTTTATTGGAATAATCGGCTCCTAAGTTCTTACCAAAACCATCGCGGAGGTCATCCCAGCCCGAATCATAAAAAATGTCTTTTGCTTTTTTCTGGTACAGGTCAATTAGTTCAGCCGTAGGTAAGCCATAGGTTAGTCCAATGCTGAGAATTCCACCGGTAGAGGTGCCGGCAAATAAATCGAAAAGGTCCGTTGGGTGTTTGCCTGTTTCCCGAAACAAACAATCAAGAATAGTAGCCGGTATGATGCCGCGAGTTCCGCCACCATCCAGCGATAAAATCTTAAGTTTAGTTGCCATAATATTTTTTTTGGTTAGAGAGAAGGTGTCAAAGTTTAATAACCCTGTAAACGGTTTTTTGATTCGCATCCTTTACTGCTTCCAAAACCTGTCTGCGGTTGCGTTTCGGGTCATAGCTTACATGTACCCACTTATACCCAAACTCATTAATGATTTGGTCGAAGGGTAATTTTAGTTCAACAATTTTGCGAAGCAATTGCTCATTACCGTTTTTAAAATCTTCTATATCAGCCGCATGACCGGTAAGGTGTTGGCTTTTTGATGCTCCGCCTATTGATGCATTGGTACGCGGGCACCGGTATCCGCTGTTCACGTGAATAGGGTATTTCAACGCTTCTCTCAACGGTTGAAGGATGTTGATGCAAAGCTGTTCAAGATTTTTAATGACCGCTTCCGAAGGTTCATACTGTTCAGTAAAATTAAACCGGGCAGCAGTTTCGCTCACGAGAAGTTCCCGGAGAGAAAAGTTTTTGGAGAGTTGGGGGGTTGGAGGCATAGGTTATTTTTTTCTTGATCTCGAATAAAAATTCATCAGGGGAATATCAACAGCAATAAAACCGGCTATTCTTTCGTATTGATTTTCAAGAATAACGTTGGAGTCAGCTGATACCTCGCGAAGTTGAGGTCCAATCTGGTATCCGATACCCAATGAAATTGGAATTCGGGGAAGCCCTAAAATAAGATAAGCACCGGGAGAAATTATATTCTCAAGCTTAATCTCAGGTACTGCTTCTATGTCATCATTTTCACTGTCGAGCCTGTAGGATGCCAGTGCTCCAATGTCGATAATAGAACCAAATAAAGTTGCTGAGAAGTTGGCCTTACAGATTCTGAAATTACGGCTAAATGCAATTCCGACAGGGGCAAATACGCCTGCTGCTGATCCCTTATCTGATTCGCCATTTGCTTCAATTGTTTCCTTGCCATAAAATCCGCCCAAATAAGAATTGAGTGATATATTCCACGCCACCTCTCTTTTGATGCGTGCGCTGCCGGTAGGTAATGCTACTGCTTCAATTGCATCGGCCACCTCCTGAGAGTTTTCAGCGGTTGCCACTGTTGCCATAAAGGATCCGTACTTTAAAAAAGGATTGAGCACTTTATCAGCATTCTTACTGCCTTCTAAGACTTTATTCAAAATAGCGTACGCTTCATAAACGGCCGCGCTGTACGCCCGTGATTCCAGGTTGGCAAATAGAAATGATGCGTGATTAATATAAAATCCTGATCCTTCCCATTCCTTTGACTCAATCTCAATAGGGAAAACCTTGTTGGTAACGACAGCTTCAGCCATCTTAAAAGTTACCCTGGCCAATTCCATGTAATCCGAACCTTTCATTTCTTCCAAAGCCTGTACTTTTTTCAAAGCAGTCTCTACATTTTCGAAATTGCCGTTAAACTCTTCAACAATGTCTTTGGCTGATGAAATGGCTTTTGCTACTTCCTTTAAAATATCCTCAAACTTCTTACCATTACTGATCTGAACGGTCAATAAATCTTCTTTGCTAGCCTGTTGATAAACCAACCCAAAATATATTCTTAGTAAAGTCGTATCCATTGCCAACTGCTTAGCCTCGGCTTTTGAAATCCAATACCTGTCTGTATTGTTAGATCTCAATGATTGAGAAAAAAGATTCCCTACCTGAAGAGCTCCTTTCAGTTTTGGGTGCAGTTTGGAAAAGTCAATCTTATCCTCACTCAATATTGTCCTTAAAATTTCTCCAGGATGGCTGCCTTGATCTAACTCAGCACCGCTGTAGAATAATATCTTTAAAGCATTGTGAAGTTTGGGGTTGCCGGCCAATTCTGTCAGAAGCGGAAGATCTGAATTTGGATTGATTGACCACGCATAAGAATTTGACAAAAATTCATCTAAATCATATTCAAATGCTTCGCGTAAGGCCGGCAAAAACTTTTGATAGCTGTAAATTTCCTTGCTTGCTGTTTGAAGAATGGACCACGTGGAGGGAAAGAGTTCCTGCAAATCTCTTTGTTTATCCAGCTGCTTATTGAATTCCTCAAAAAACATAATGTTCAGTTCTTCCTTCATTCGCTTTACCATAAAGCGCGCCAAGCCATCGGCCAAGTTGGTAACATCAAGACCACCGAGATCAGATATAAACTTTTTTGATATACCTTTTACATTTCCTTGGGTCGATTGGGAGTTATCCATGGGTAGTCTAATGAAGGGGTTGGTTGAAAATGTGCCTTCAATTCCAGCATACGTTGATTTATTGGTATAGTTTTTTAAAATTTTTGCCGCCTCTTTATTCATGCTGTCTTTGAGCGGAAAAAACAGTGTGCCATTTATGTTTACCGGATTTAATTCACGCAATAAAAGTGCATCGTGATATGGAATTTGCCCCATGCTTAGGAAAGGAGAAAGGGCCCAGCTAATAACCAGGAACAGTAATATTTTTTTCATGTTGAAATTAATTTTAATGCTTCCAATGGATTGACAATTCTTACAAGAGATTTCTTATCAGCACTGATCAAGAGTCTTTCCTTTAGCATAATCCCTTTGCATGATTTATCCAGTTTTCTTTTCGCCTCCAGTAGTAAAGCAGCCACACCTGCCACGAAAGGCGTTGCCTGGCTTGATCCTGATAACGGTTTATATGATTTATTTAAATGAGTCGATAGAATATTTTCACCTGGCGCAAACAGATTTGTTTGATGAGCATTGATGGTATCAGGTAAAGGATCTTTAGTCCTTGTCAAGCCTCCTATTGAAAGCACATGGGTGTACTTGGCCGGATAAAGAATATCATTTCCGGTCGATTCAGTTTTGTTACCAGCTGCGCAAACAATCAAAATATTTTTGCCAGCAGCTTTTTCTATACTTTTCTTTAATGAGGGATCACCAGAGGCCAAACCATTACTAATGGAAATAATGTCTACATTTTTTTCTATTGCCCATTCCATTCCACTGATCAGATACTCCACACTGTCCCCAATATTATCATTGGTTATTTTGGCAAAATAGAATTCGGAGTTAAAGGCTATGCCTTTAATGCCAAGCCCGTTATTGCTTGCTTTTATTATTCCCGTAACATGTGTACCATGGCCAGTTTGGTCAGTTATCGAGCCACTCTCTGACAAATCTTTTTGATTACCACTTTCAAGGACAAGGTCAGGATGCGGCAATGATAGTCCTGAATCCAAAACAGCAATTCGAATTCCTCTTCCACTTAACCCTTCATTCCATAGTTTTTCAATATTGAAATCGGCCAGCCACCAAAAATCAGATTCCTTAAATTCTTCTAGCGAAATTGAAGGGGACACTGGTAAACTCTGAATCCCTCCACTCCAATAATAATTTCCTGCAGCATCTTTCATCCATCTATTGTTGTGGTCATAAAAATCCCCATCATAAAGGACACCATCTACTTCAATCTCGCTACCAGGAGCGATGTATTGATAGCATGGTGCGTTAACACTTGGCTTGCCAACCCTTACATTTAAAAAGTCTTTTACAACTACTTTCATTCGTATCAGCCTTTTCGATTGAGTGGATTAGTGGCAGGGTTTAAAACCGATGTTGCATCGCCATCCTGTGTTTTTGTTGGTTCTTTTACCACACCTCGTATCTGCATTAGTTTGTTCAGCATGTCAAACCAGAAGGGCGCACCCAGTGAAATAGCAAGCGCAGTGAGCAGAAATCCCCACCCAGCTGATGAAAATAAATTTCCAAGAGAATATAGAATATAGCCCCACCAACTGTGGTCTATCGCAATCTTGCTGGCTTGCTTATTGTAACCTGTATATGTTTCCTCCTTCCATATCCATGAGGTTTCATCAAGGCAGCTTAAGATCCCATTTTTTACATAATCTTTATATACGAGTAAAACATACGGTTCAGCCATGCTCGTATCGAGTTTTATTTTTACATACTGTACTGCACTGTCTGCTCCAAGTTTGCTTATACTATCCTCCACAGCCACCGGCAGCAATCGTAAACTGTCGGGCAATTCTTTCCATCCCAATGCCAGCAAGGAATTAGCATCATCCATTTGTTTTTGAAGTCTCGCTCTTATTTTCTCAAGAGAATCGAGTCTCACTTTTCTGATGGAATCAATTTTGAGAGAATCTTTGGCAGAGAATTTTCCGAGACCTTCCGGAAGTTTATTGGCAGGATCTTTTACATACTCCGTTGCCATCAGTACGAGCTTATCGCGTGCATCGGTATCAACTGATAATTTTTTAACAATAGCAAGGGTATTGACGTTGAAGCAAACAGCCAATACCAAGCCAATGACTAATAATAGGAATTGGATTTTCTGCTTATACCAACCTGAAGCTCTATCCATCGTATCATCAAACCATTGCTCAAGGTGAAGGCGGAACTTGATCAGGTCGTTGTTCGCATCCTTTAATAAAGAGCCAAGGTGGCTTCGTGTTTCATGACCGAATAAGTTCAGCATTTCATCAATCTCATAAACAATTGCCTTATCCTTTTCTTCCGATTGCTTGGACGACAGCAATTCTTTAATTCTTGAAAAGAATTTACGTTGAGCCTCATCAAGCGTTTCCTGGCTTGAAACATTTATCTTCTCCTGAATGGCTTTGCGAATTGAACTGTAGCTAATTGTCTTACCGGGTTTGGCTGGATCAACCTTCGTCCCCTTCAAAATTTCTTCTTTGATCGCTTTCAGGATGCCCGGATATTCCAAGGCTCCCGTTAATACGTTTTTAATTTTTTCAAGGTCAGGTTTTTCTTCAGTTCCTCCGTAACGCCTAAAAATTTCAATGATTGCCTGTGAAAAATTTTGGCGCGTGATATATGATGGCTTACTGTAATATGTATTTCTACCCAAGTATTTTATAATTGGCAGGTGGTAGAAAACGCAGGTTCCTGGCCCTTCTTTTGGTGCGATTTGGTTGCGGAAATTACCCCAGATATTCTTGACAAAAGCGATGATCTTTATTTCAGAGACCTGTGGGTTGTCTTCCAGCATTCTACGGACGGCTTGCTGCAGGTTTCTTGCGCGCATTCCCAGATGAAGGGAAATGATTTCGCACAATATTGTCGCCAACAGGCTGTATAGGAGGTATACAAATACCAACCCGATCACCACATCCAAAGCAACTGACCCGGTCATAGATAGAATTTCAAATGCCTACTCTTCTGAGGATTTTCGGCTTGCTCCTACTTCGTCATTCTTAACCCTTATTTCTATCTTTTTCTTTCTCAGCTCTCTCTTTCGCATCATTTTCCCTGTTAGCATTTACATTTTCCTTTCCATCCTCATTGAACTTCTGGAATACCTTGCTGCCAAAGGCAAGGCCGAGGATGTATACCCACGTGTTGTCGATCTGGAAATCTTTGAATGTGCCGGCATTCCACCCGATTTTCAAGTGTACAACAGAGAATACCATCACCACAGCAAATACAATCACGCGCATGGTGCTGATCTCCCCTTTGGCTTCCTGTAAAAGCGTGGGAAAGTGAAATACCATGCCGATTAGTATTAAAAAGAAAGAAGCGGCAGGAAGCGCTCCCTGATCAAGACCGGAATATTCAGTAAAGCTCAGTATAGCGGATGCTAAGAAGCCGATAGCCCCAATTGCGATGAGGGTGCGGCCGAATTTCTCTGCAAGTGTGATCATAGTTTATTGGGGTTATCGATTTTTATCTTTTTTATTTTACGAAGAGCAATCACCGGATGCAGTTCCACATCGTTTGGTGCCCGGCCCGTTTGTCCGTGTTTTTTGTCTTTGAAAAACACACCTGTGATGTCGAAGAAATAATCTGTATAGGTGTCCTGGTAGCGGACGAAGGTGTCTCGTGCTTTATCAATTTTGCCTGCAAAATGTGAACCTTCTGTGATCTCACAATTCGTGTCGGGTATTTCGGCAATTAACGTGTTCCCTTCTCCGTCTTCAATTACGAGATGGATATCGTTATCATTTTCCAGGATGGCTTTGGTGATGAACACATTGCGAATAGTGTACGTGAATTTTTCAGAATACCTGCGCACATTTCCTTTAGCTAGTGTATCTGTGCGGTAGGAAGCCAATTCTTGCACGGTAGTCACGATGGGTTTCTCGCGGATCTCTTCCGCTTCATTATCAGCTGCTACTTTAACATCCCATCGTTGCGATCCCCTGCACTTATCATCTCTATCTCGATCAACGAGGCCTGTACCGGATCCCGCGAAGAGCAGAACGTACATGAGACCTCCGATATATAATGTTGTTTTTTTTGCAGGCATATTCTGTTTGGCTAGGTATTGACTATATCTTGGCAGCTTTCTGGTTTTACTCCATAATTGATAACCATTACTCCAATCGGAATATTATACCCCAGTATATGAGGTTCAGCAAACAGCCACCTGTTCCGCTGCCGAAAACCAAAAAATAAATTGAGAGGGTCTTGTTTTTCATAGGCTGAGTTTTTTTCAACTTCACATACCAGCCCGTTTTTCAAATATTTAATTAGGGGGCAAGTCGTATTTATGACTAACCCTTACATTCGGCTTCCACCCTAACATGGTGGCATCCACCAATGGAGCCAATTCATGATCCATTGTTTGGCGCACTAATGTGCCTGCCACACCCAAGGCATTGGCCAGATATTCCGATTTTCCACTTAACTCATCTGCAATAAACACGACAGGGGTTGACGCATTGATTGAATGCGTGCGGACTGTGCGAATGAGTTCAAATCCAGTAATCACAGGCAAGTCGGTCCCGCAAATGATCAAATCAAATTCTTCAACCCGTATGGCCAGGAGCCCATCAAGGCCGGAGTTGTAGTATCGAACAACCGTTTCGTTGTCATGTAAGATTGATTTTACCTGATGCGAAACCGATACTTCCCTGTGAACTACTAGGATTTTCATGAAGAGAAATTCTACAAACCTAAAACTTGAAGGGAAGTTCGTCACTCCGTGCGTCATGGAACGGGGTGCACATGGGAGCGAAAGGCACAATTCGGCCCGGATAATGAGTTTAGTTCGAAAAACACGGTTCTTGAACATATGCGTGGTATGGGCACGACTAACGAGTAGTGGTAAAAAAGTACTATCAAATTAGTACAATTTTACTATAAGGGTTTTACGTGATTAGGCCGCTGTCGTATGCATATTTCACCATGCCCACCGTGTTGTGGGCTCCAATTTTTTCCATCATGTTTACGCGGTGGTTTCGTACCGTATTCTCACTTAAGGAAAGACGCTGTGCGATTTCACGAATTGTTAATTCGCGACAAATCATAATCAACACCTCTTTCTCGCGGTCACTTAACCCAGCTTTTGTAAAATCAGGACGATTGGCGGTGGCTTTGTCACGCACACTTTTACGCAACGCGGATGCCACCAGATCGTTATGATAAAAATCCTTATCGTATACTGCATAAATAGCGCGCTCCAGCTCATCGGGCTCGCTGTTCTTCAATAAAAACCCGTGCACACCCATTTCCATCATGTGCAAAACATATTTCTCGCTGTCATGCATGGTGAGCACAATCAACTTGGTTGCCGGGTACTTTGCCAGTATATGCTCACAGGTGTCTGCTCCATCCATCACCGGCATTTGCAAATCGATAAGCGCCACATCCGGTGGTTCATACTTCATGAGCGTGAGTAACTCCTTTCCGTTCTCAGCATCTTTAACAACCGACACCCGGCCAAAGGTTTGCAACAGGTTGACCATCGCCTTTCGGAAAAGGGTGTGGTCATCGGCAATAAAAATTTTGATTTCCTTTTTCATTATTGCTACTAAACAATCTCAAGTTTTGCAAGCGTTCCTTTCGGTTGAATGGGGTGAAATGACAGGTTGGCGTTTAGAAGGCGTGCCCGATTTTCCATATTAAACATTCCAAGACCCTTGCTTGATTGGTTGACCTCGTCAACCAAAAAACCTGATCCGTCATCGGTTACCAGGAGTTTGAAATTTCGTTCCCAATCAAGTGCTACCTGTATCACAGTTGGCTGCGCGTGTTTCATCGAATTATTAATGAGCTCCTGAACAATCCGAAAAATCATCAGTTGATCCCTTGGTTGTTTTTCCTGAGGAGTTCCTTTCTCGGAAAACAATATTGGTAAACCTGAAACAAGCGTATTCTGTTCACATAGTTCTTTTATCGCATGACTTAATCCAAATTTCTGCAGAGTAGAAGGAAGCAAATCGCGGCTTAGCCTGCGAACCGAGTTGATCGTATCGTCCAGCATGGTATTGGTTTGATCAATGTTTTCCTTCGGAGCTCCTTCCGTGCGGGCAAGCGTGCCCAGTCGTAGTCGGATAGTAGATAACATGGCGCCAATACCGTCATGCAGGTCAGCCGCCAGTCGCTTTCGTTCATTTTCCT
>Ga0187894_10004249_pt1 | contig 15492 bp, 15 predicted proteins | sample GBC1701081metaG_FD_136650 | JGI IMG/M metagenome (GOLD analysis project Ga0187894, IMG submission 136650) | White microbial mat communities from a lava cave in the Kipuka Kanohina Cave System on the Island of Hawaii, USA - GBC170108-1 metaG ... | reverse complement strand
CCTCCCGTCGCAGCCGGCGCTCCAACCCCACCTCCGCCCTGGAGGCAGGCACCGGAGCACCTCAACGAGAGGTGCGCAAAAGTCGGTGTCCTCTTACGCGCGAGTTATCACGTCCTTCGACAGACGCCGTGAGGAACGGCCAGAACCCCATGAGGGCGCACACGGTGGGATACATCGATGTGAAGTCCGTGAGGACGACCGGCACCGGGGTTCGGCGAATCCGCGCCTCCGCTCTTCCGCCGTAGAAGGCGGACGTGGCGAACCCGACGTGATCCAGGGGAACGCCGCGGAGATCGGGGCCCATGGGCCGCACACCCATCGCCCGCAGATACGCCTTTGCGACCGAGGCGGGCGAGTACGCGCGGCACGGATCCATGCTGATCGGGTGGTGATCGAACTCCGCGCGCAGGGCTTCGAGCAGCTCCTGCGAGGCGCGTACGTCGCTCCGGTTGTAGTCGATGTATTCCGGCGTGACGTGTCCGTGCTGGGCGGGCTTCGACTTCGGATGGGCGACGCCGAACACCTCGCCCGCGGATTCAAGCGAGTGGGGAGTGCCGCTCAGCGCGAACGACAGCGTTCGCAAGTCGAGAAATCTACCCATGAAGGCGGGCCGGCCTCCATCGTCATCTCCCTTCGCAGGCCGCGTGAAGCGAATGAACGCGCGCTTGCTGTCGACGTGCTGAATCGTGATTCGCGGGCGGTACGGGTGGGGCCGCGCCCTTCCCGTGCGCCGGTCGAGCCACTCCCAGAGGACAAACGAGAACCCTCCGCGCTGCGTGCCGCGGGCCGCCCCGTAGTCGACAGCGAGGCGCGAAAGATCGAAAGGAAGATTGAAACCCACGACCAGAGCGCGGGCTTGATAGGCCCGCCACAGGACTTGCTCTACGAACTCGCTCCCGGACCAGAGCTTCAGCTTCCGCGGGACTTCCTCGGCGACCGCCGCTTCGTGCGTCTGCGCGTAATCGCGCAAGCAGGAGCAGGCCGACGGATTGGAGACTGGGAGATCGTCCGCGTAGAACAATCCCTCCTCGCGCGTTGCGAGGGCTCCAACCTCCGCCCACTCTGCAAAGCGATAGGTCCCAAACAGAAGCCGCTGCGTCGGATCCGTGGTCGTCTCGGTGTCGAGCACCAGGACGAAGCGAGGCCAACCAGTGTCCTCGGCTTGCTTGAGCCTTCGCCCAGCTTGTTGTGCTCGCACGGCAAAAGCCCGAACCGCGATCGGGACAGGGCCTGCCTTCACGCCTCGATCTCCCGCCAGCTCGGGCACTCCGCGTCGAGGGAGCGAATGAACTTCTCGATGCGCCCGATCCACCGCTCGATCGACCTCAGCGCGTTCTGCAGAAACGCGGAAACCGCCTTGAGGGCCAGCACCAAGAGCTCGAGCAGGTTCTTCTGCGGCTCCATCGCGACTCCGCCTCGCCGCAGACTTTCCGTGGCCTCGGCGTGATGGTTCAGGCAGAGAACGACGATGAGGTCGGGATCGATGTGCCTGCCCATCACGTGGTGGGCTTCGAGGAACTGTCGGCGAGCGATTCCCGCGACAGCTTCCTCCGTGGCTTTGCGCAGCTTGACGGGGTCAGTCTCGCCGCAGAGCGCGCAGGCCGCGTTCGCCGGAAGTCGGTCTCGCCTTTTCTGTTCGCGCACAGCAGTCTTCATCGGATCTCGGTCCATCTGTTAGGCCCTCAGGGTGTAGAGCCGGTCGAAGGAAATTTCGCCGGCGAACGCGAGGCGCTCGAGCGCATCGCGATCGGTGAGGAAGGCGTGGGCGGTCTTGCCCGCACGAATCGACTCGCCTTCGAATTCACGGAGCGCGGCGTCGTCGCCACTCCGCAAGTATTGGTCGACTGCCGCCATGTAATGGGCGACGCGGGAAGCCGCGCGCGAGCCACGCACGGTGATCTCGATCTTCCCCGCCTCCGTGTGGAGCCAGAGATGGCGCGCGAGGCGATCCGATCGGGTTACGGCGTAGCGGCCCGAGCGGCCCCGCTTCAGTGCGGAGCGCGCATACCGGAGGACGGTCGCGCGCGTCGTGCGTACGAGCGTCGCGGCTTCGGTGAGGGATACACCTTCTCCGCGCATCCGTTGGATTGCTTCGAGTGAGCGCTCGCGCGCGGAACTGGCTCGGCTCTCCCGCCGACCCTCGCCACGCCGCCGCCTCGTGGTCATCTCCGCGCCTCGGAACTGCGCGCCTTGTCGCGCCGGCGCGCGAGCGCGTCGACGTCGGTGGGCCGGAAGAGGAGGCGATCCGATTTCGTGACCGCGTAGCGGCCTGAGGGTGTCCGCCTCAGCGCAGATCGCGCGTATCGAATGACCGTCGCGCGCGTTGTGTGTACGACCATCGCGGCGTCGGTGAGCGACTCCCGCGTGCTGCGCATCTGTTGGATTGCTTCGAGAGCACGCTCGCGCGCGTCGGATTGGACGCGCGCCGTGCGAGCGCGCTTGTTACGGCTCGGCCTCCTAGTCATGTTGCGGACCGCGCGCGGCAGGAACTCTCGCGCTCCGCCGCCGCGCGAGGGCCTCCACCTCAGGGCGACGGAATAGGTGGATCCCTCCTTCCGTCATCGCGGCGACGGGGAGCTCGCCCCGCCTCACGATCAAGCGAACAGCGGCGGGCGTCAGGCCCAGGACGCGAGCGGCGTCCGATGTGCTGAGAAAACGCTTTGTCGACACGGTCAAGCACCTCCGGTGAAGGGAGGTGTCGCACGCGCCAAAGGGGACCCGGACATCGAGTCGCGGATATCTCTAAAAACTCCAGATTTATCAACGGACCAACCGCATTCCGTGACGCCGATTTGCCCTCTGGTTGTGACCCTAAAGACAGCTCTATCCTATGCGCGATGGAGCAAGCACAACCGGAGGAGAACGCTGAGTTCCTGCTCGCAGCGGCGCGGCAGGCGGGCTTCCAGATCACGGTGGCTCAACTCCATCGCTGGCAGCGCGAAGGGTTGATTCCACGGCCGCGCCAACGCGGCCTCGGGCGGGCACGCGGCAGCGAATCGCTCTATCCCGCAGGCGCCGCGCGGCAGGTCGTCCGTCTGTGTGAACTGCGTCGGCACCACCGCTCGTTGCGGGCCGCCGCGTGGCCACTTTGGTGGGAGGGATTCCGGATTCCGGAGTCCCAGGTCCGAAAGTGGTTCTCGCAGCAACTTGCTGTGCTGGATTTCTTCAGCGCGGAACTTCGGGCCAGTGCGGACCGGCCCGACAGCGATGACGCAAGAGACTTCCCGCTCGTTGACGAACTGAAGGACGGCCGGATCACAGATCCCGTGGTGTCGCGAATGCGGAGTCGTACAGGTCGCGCTGCATTCCCAACCCTAGTGCACATCCTTCTGAAGACAGGTTCGGGAGTTGTTGACCGGATGCAGGACGACGATGCGGCGATCGTTGAACGGGGCATGCGGCTAGATCCCGGCGACGCCGAAGTGCTTCTTCCACGCATCGCGTCCACCATGGAGCCGATTCGCCTTCGCCAGGTTCTGGAGTCTTCGGCGTTAGCGGATCTCGAAGCGGCGCGAGACGAGCTGCGCGCCGTTGTGGAACAACTCGACGCGCTGGGCGCGGGTTTGTCCGCGGTGGTCGGACCCGTGTTGGACCGCACCTTCCTTTCTCGCCTGCGTGAGCGTGAGTTTGCCGTTGGCCTCTTGTTGGTGTGGCTCCCGCTTCGCGCCACGCCAATCGTGAAGAGCGGATTCGACCTCTTCCTTGTGTCCCTGCAGGCAGTCGCGGCCGGAGCGAATCCGATCAAGGTGATCAGCGACTTCGACGCGCAGCTCAAGCAACTCAAAGGACCGACAGATGGATGACGCTCACTCGGCGGCGCCTCGCAACGGCGTCCTCCAACTCGCGGGCTACGGAATCCGCGTCAGCGTGGAACGCGGCCACCTTCGAGTTGAGGACGGCGTCGGTCGCTCGCGCAGAGTCGGGCGCTTCTACCGTGCGGATCGGTCCCTGCGCCGCCTGATCGTCCTCGGACACTCGGGCGAGATCACACTCGACGCGCTGCGCTGGCTCCACGACGTAGGAGCTTCCTTTGCCCAGATCGACACCGATGGGCGCGTGATCGCGGCGGCCGGTCCGGTGAAGCTCCAGGATGCGCGCCTTCGCCGAGCGCAGGCGCGGGCCGTCGAGCGGGATCGGGGACCCGAGATCGCAAAGGTCCTAGTCCGCGAGAAGCTTGTCGGGCAGCTGCGCGTTCTGGATCGGATTCGCGCGGTTGTGCCCATGAGCAACGTGTCGCTCGCGGCTTCGGTGATCGAGCGGGCGATCGATCGCCTGGCGGCCCAAGGCTCGTTCGATCAAATCCGGTGGGTCGAGGGAGAAGCAGCTTCTGCGTATTGGCGTGCCTGGTCCGCAGTTCCAGTTCGATTCGAACGAGCCGACGTCGAGAAGGTCCCGTTCCATTGGACTTCCTTCGGTCGCCGTGCGTCCCTGCTCACCGGGAATCCGCGCCGGGCTTCGAACCCCGCGAATGCCGTCTTAAACTACCTGTACGCCATCGCGGAGGCCGAGGCGCGAATAGCGGCACTCGGTGTGGGGTGCGATCCCGGGATCGGCATTCTTCATGCCGATCAGAAGATGCGGGACTCGCTCGCTTGCGACTTGATGGAGCCTGTTCGGCCCGTCGTCGACGCTTGGGCACTCGACCTCTTCGAAGCCCGCACATTCCGTAAGGCGGACTTCTTCGAGACACGGGAGGGCGGCTGCCGGATCCTGCCGTCACTATCGCGGATACTTGCCAGAACGGGCCCTCAGTGGGCGGAGGCTGTTGCCCCGGTCGCCGAGCGATTGGTGGAGCAACTTCTCACCGCCTCGAACGCAACGCCGCGCGGTGCAGGTCCCGCACCGACTCCGCTGACCCAAGAGAATAGGAGCGATGGGCGGCCGGGTCCCCGGGTTCGGCGGCGCGAGCGCAAGATCCCGGTGGACTCCGAGGACCGGGAGCGATTTCGCACCGAGATCCTGCCGGCGCTCCGGCACCTCACGCTCAAGGCAATCATGCGGGCGATTCCCGTCTCGAAGGGGTATTGCTCGCTGATTCGAAGTGGAAAGCGCGTTCCGCATCCGAAGCATTGGGGAGCGTTACGCGATCTGGTCGGCTAGGACGCAGAGGCATCCGCTGGCGCGTCGAACAGCGCTCTCGCCATTGACGCGAGCAGTGCGCTTCTCTCGTCGAGGAACGCGTCGTACTGATCACCAAATAGACTCACGGGGCATGCGGCAGCGGCGAGAATCTCTGCCTCATTGGGAGCAAGTCGAGCTCGGTACTTGCTTGGTGCAACCCCGCCCAGATGCCGATTCTCGGCCCGCGTTAGGAAGGCGATGTTCGCGAGTGCGTTGTGGTTGTGCTTCGTTTTGGATTCGCCACGCAAGAATGCGCGCGGCATCAAGTGATGGAACTCCGTCTTGTTGAATTCTCTCAGCTTGGGCGCCAGGTCGACGGGTGTCCCAGATACGAAACTCAGCGGTGCTTGCTGAGCAAGCAGTAACACCGTTGACTTCGTGTTCACGGCCGAGACCGTGAAGTTGTTCACGGCAAAGAAGTCATCCGCGATCGAGCAAGAAAAGCTGCCGAGCTTGGAGGCTTGGCCCGCCTTTAGGATGCGTACCTGCTCGATGTCCTCCCTGAGATTGCGCAGGACACCACTGCTGTAGCGACGGGCGAACGATACGCGCCAGAACCAACGGAGGAGCTGCGTGCGCTGCTCTTCGGAGACTCGAATCTCGACGTTCCCGCTTGCCGCAAAGAACACAGAGAGGGGGACGAGGATGGTCTGGAACGGTAAGTTGGAGACTGATTCGACCTTCAGGTTCATCTGAAGAAAGTCGAGCGCTCCCTTTAAGCCGTTGCGCACCTCTCCGAAGCGACGACGTACCTCATCGCCCGCGATGCCGATGAGTTTGTCGGGGGTGGGGTCATATGCAAGCACCGCAGCGCAGCACCGCAGGAGAATGTTCTCCTCCGTGTCGACGCTGCGAATTCCATAGTCCTCAAGATCAGTAGCGAGATCGTCAAACTCCGCTTGGAGTTGAAAATCCTCGCTCCACGTCCAAGCCGAGAGCAACTGTAGAGTGTCGAGCGGCACGCCCTGACGGTTGATTCTCTCGAAGATGACCGCAACTGTCTGACGCTCTTCCGGTCGAATGACCTGGGCGGGTATGCGCGTCTCTTTGAAGACCGTCTGCATCTGATCGATCTTCTGCGCGAGGGCCTCGTCGAAGCTTGCAGTTGCGCGGCGATACTCGGTCGTTTCGAACAGGGCCCGAAGAGGAAAGTGTTTCGAGTGATCTACGTCGGCCGGAAGAAGTGCGAAGAACTGTGTGTCCTGAGCATCGAATGGAAGCGAATAGTCGAAGTAGATGTCCTTCCAATCTTCCGATTGAGCAACGACGCGACCGGTTTGGAAGGTCGAGTAGAGGGATGTAATGCGTTGCTGCCCGTCCAGAACGTAGTCGAGCGGATAGTCCGCCACAGGATCGGGGAGAGCGAATGGCCCCAGGTTGCGCTCGCACTTGAGTCGCTCTTGGGCTCGCCAAAGGAGGAGCGAACCAAAGGGATACTGCTTGAAGATGCTGTCCATGAAGAATGCCACGCGGTCCGGCTCCCAGACGAACCCGCGTTGGAATGCCGGCACACGAATCTGACCGCGGTCGACCTGTTCGACGATCTCTCGGATTGAAAGCGAATCCATTCTGCCTCCCGATACCTGATTCTGCCTCTTACTATGCCGCCGATACTCTTCCGCCCGTGACCGCGGCCGCGATTGATCGACCGTTGGTCGGGAGCACCCGCGTGCGGCAGGATACGCGGGGATGACCGAGGAACTGACACCGCATTTCATTGAGCTCGTCTACGACGCGATACTGAAATCGTTCTGGCGCAAACGCGCCCTCGCGCGCTTTCTTCGCCAGTGCGGAATCTCGGCGGAGTTTGTGTCGGGATGGGCACCCGACGAGACAAAACGAGATCTGTTGGATCGGCTATTCCCGACACTTCTGCGTGTGCAGGGTGGTACTACCGTGGTGCTCCGGATGGGCCGATTTCTGGCCGAGCAAACAAGCTACCCAGATCTCCAAGGCTGGGAGGATTCGGATCTCAAGATTTCTGCGGCACAGTCGGCAGTCGCGAAGCTGAAGGCTGCGATCGACGCACGGCAACGTACCGAAGACGACGTTCGCGCCCGTGACGAGGCGCGCCGGCACGCTGCTGAGGTTCGGGCGGAGGCTGCGCGTTCCCGTCGCGACATCCAGACGCTTCAGGAGCGACTCGAGGTGCTGAATACGCGACTGGGCACCCAACAGGCGGGATACGACTTCCAGGATTGGTTCTTTGATCTCGTGGATTTCTTCGAGATTCCCAATCGTCGTCCCTACAAGCACGCAGGTCGCGAGATTGACGGCTCGATCACTTGGGATGGGATGACGTACCTCATGGAACTCAAGTTCACGGCTGGCCAGGCGGGCGCGCCAGACGTGCACGTGTTCAGAGGCAAGGTCACGGGCAAGGCTGACAACACCATGGGGATCATGGTCTCGATTTCTGGCTACAGCTCGGTGGCGGTTGAGGCTGCCTCAGAGGCGCGTACGCCTCTCCTTCTGATCGACCACGCACACCTCTACACGGTGCTCCGCGGTGTGAAGCGACTTGAAGCGCTCATCGAGCGGATCCGGAGACACGCGTCGCAAACAGGCGAAGCCTATCTCCCTGTCGATCGACTCGGCGGTTGATCCGCGGCGGCAGACACCCCCTCGGGTAGCCTCGCGAACGCCCCGCCCGAGCGTGGCCTGTTGGATCAAACGGAGACCTGTCTACAGGTGCACGCGAAACAGTGGATGACGCCGCCGGGCCGTATGCGTGCGGCGCATCCGAGGGGCCTTGGCTCTTTACCCGCGCGTGGGTTGACACCGGCCCGGCTCACCGGGCAAATTGCGCCTCCTTTCGAGGCGGGCGGGCTCGCCGACGAGACGGAGCCCCCGCCTAGGCCACCCGGTCCGATGCGGGATCGACGTCCGCCGCACAGCCCCGTTCGTCTCGTTTTCCCGCAAAGGAACTCTCGATGGCAGAGCGCATTCGCAAGGGCGATCTCGTTCAGGTGATCGCAGGCAAGGAACGTCGCGCCAAGAAGCAGGGCCGCGTGCTCGAGGTCGATCCCGTCGCCGGTCGCGTGCGCATCGAGGGCGTGCGGATCCAGAAGAAGCACCTGAAGCCGAACCGCTCTCGAAAGAACGCCGCGGGCGGCATCATCGAACGCGAGGGCTTCGTCCACGTCTCGAACGTGATGCTGGTCGATCCGAAGACCGGGAAGCCGGGGCGCGTCCGCTTCGAGCTGCGCGACGGCGAGAAGGTGCGCGTCTTCAAGAAGAGCGGCGAGCTCGTCGCCGCGCCCGCCAAGAAGTAACGAGAGGCCCGGAGACGAGTCATGGCAAAGAAGAGCAAGCGCGAGAAGATCAAGCTCGAGTCGACGGCCGGCACTGGCCACTACTACACGACGAGCAAGAACCGGATCAACACGCCGGACAAGCTGGAGTTTCGGAAGTACGACCCGGTTGCTCGAAAGCATGTGGTGTACAAGGAGGCGAAGTTGAAGTAGGGCGGGCTGGGGTCACCTGCGCTTTCGCCTTATCTACTTCGCTCCGGCGGCGAAGACGCCGCCTCCGCTGCGCGCTTCGCTTGCGTGGCTCGAATCGCGCGTCGAGGTGGTGCACGTCGAGGTCGTCCTCGCATTCGCTGAGGCGCGTCGGCCAGTTTGCTCGCGCCCGCGTCGATCGGTTCGAGCGCATAGCCCGTCGTTTTCGCGCTCAGCGCTTCTCGGCGCGATCGAAAGCGTCGGCCATCACGGCGGCGTCGACTTCGCGTTCGGTCCAGAGGCGTAGTTGCTCGCGCGCTTGTTCGATCAGCATCCACTTGCCCGAGATGGTTCGTGCGCCCCGGGCGCGCGCGTCTCGCAGCAGGCGCGTCTCGACGGGCTCGTAGACCGCGTCGAGCACGACACTGCCGGGCCGCAGCGCATCCGCCGCGACCGGCGACGCGTCGGCGCGCAGCCCGACGCTCGTGGTGTTGATCAGTACGTCGTGCGCAATCTCGGCGAGCTCGGACGGGGCGCCCGCGCGCAGCGCACCGAGCTCGCGCGCGAGCGCCTCGGCCTTCCCCGGCGTGCGATTCAGCACGATCGCGCGTGCGCCGTGCTCGCGCAGTGCATAGAGCGCTGCGCGAGCGGTGCCACCAGCCCCCAACACCACGGCCGTCTTGCCCGCGAGCTTGGTCTCGCGCTCGAGCGCGCGTGCGACGCCGAGCCAGTCCGTGTTGCTGCCCAGCAGCGAGTCGCCGCTGCGCGTCACCGTGTTGACCGCGCCGATCGCGCGCGCCGTCTCGTCGATGCGGTCGAGATGGGCCATCACCGCTTCCTTGTGCGGGATCGAGATCGCGAGCTGCCGCACGTTCAGCGCGCGGGCGCCCGCGATCGCGGCGGCCAGCTCGCCCGGCGTCACGTCGAACGCGAGGTAGACCGCGTCGATCTCGAGCGCGGCGAATGCGGCGTTGTGCATCGCCGGCGAGCGCGTGTGCGCCGCCGGGTGCAGCAGGATCCCGCACAGCGCGGTGCTCGCGGAGACCGCGCTGCGCGTCACAGCGTCGGGCACACGAGCACCTTGCCCTGGCCCTGCGGCGTCGCGAGCGCATCGAACGCGGCGGGAACGCCGCCCAGGCCGACGCGGTCCGTAATCAGCGCCGCCGGGTCGATGCGTTGCTGCGCGAGCATGTCGAGCGTGTACTGGAAGTCGTCCTTCTCGTAGGCGAGCACGAACTGGACGGAGGCTTCCTTCATGATGCCCGCGATCGGCGTGATCGAGTCCGCGCCCATGCACGCGCCGGCGACGATCACGCGCCCGCGGAAGCGCGCGCGCCCGATGCACTCCTCGATCAGCCCCGGCACGCCGACGGCTTCGAACACCACGTCGGGGCCGCCCGGGGCGGAGCGCTCGAGCGCTGCGGCGAGGTCTTCCCGGACGGGATCCACGACCCGCGTCGCGCCGAGCCGCTCGGCGAGCGCGCGACGCCCGGCTGCACGCTCGGACACGATCACCTCGCGCGCGCCGAAGTGGCGCGCCCAGAGCGCGATCGCGAGCCCGATCGGGCCGGCGCCGACGACGAGGCAGCGCTCGCCGCGGCGGATGCGGCTCGCGTTCAGCGCATGCAGCCCGACCGCGAGCGGCTCGACCAGCGCGGCGAGCTCGGTGCTCACGTCCGCGGGCACGCGCACCGCCTCGTGCGCCGCGATCGCGACGTACTCGGCGTACGCGCCGTTCGGCAGCCCGAGCCCGATCGGTCGCTGCGTCGTGCAGTACGCGCCGAGCCCCGAGCGGCAGCGGTCGCAGGCGCCGCACGAGTGGTTCGGGATCGCGCACACGCGTTCGCCCGCGCGTAGCGAGCCCGCGCTCTCCATCACCTCGCCGACGAACTCGTGACCCATGATCGCGCCGGGCGGGAGCAGCTTGTGTTGGTGGAGATGGAGGTCGCTGCCGCAGATCCCGCACGCGGCGACGCGCAGCACCGCCTGGCCGGGCGCGGGCTTCGGTTCCGGCACGCTCTCGACCGCGAGCTCGCCGGGCGACTTCGAGACGACTGCGCGCATGGCGCCTCCCTGTCCGTGGCCTCGTAGCGTAGATTGCGCAGCCTTCAAACGAGGAGCGCTCTGTGACCGCACGCGTCGGGATCCTGATGGGAAGTGCGAACGACTACGCCGTGATGAAAGCCGCCGAAGAAGCGCTGCGCGATCTCGGCATCGAGAGCGACGTGCGCGTGATCTCTGCGCATCGCACGCCGGAGCGTCTCGTCCGCTTCCTCGCGGATGCCGAAGCGAACGGCATCGAGGTCGTGATCTGCGGTGCCGGCGCGGCCGCGCATCTCGCGGGCGTGACCGCCGCGCACACCACGCTGCCGGTGCTCGGCGTCCCGATCGACTCGTCGCCGCTGCAAGGTCTCGATGCGCTGCTCAGCACCGTCCAGATGCCGGGCGGGATTCCCGTCGCGACGTTCTCGATCGGCAAGGCGGGTGCGAAGAACGCGGGCCTGTTTGCGGGCGCGATCATCGCCGGCCGCGATCCCAGCGTGCGCAAGAAGCTCGACGAGTTCCGCGCGAAGCAGAGCGCGAGCGTGCCCGAGCGGCCGTGACTACCGCGCCTGGGCCCGCTCCAGCGCCGCCTTCAGGTCCTGCCATACGAGGCGCCGGTTCTCCTGCGTGTATTGCCGCAGCAAGAACGCGGGGTGGAAGGTCGGCATCACCGGGAAGCCGCGGTAGTCGTGCCACGCGCCGCGCACGCGCGTGATCGAGACGTCGCGGCCCAGTAACAAGCTGGTCGCGGGCTTGCCGAGCGCGACGATCACCCTCGGCCGGATCGCGTCGATCTGGCCGTCGAGGAACTCGCGGCAGGCGGCGACTTCGTTCGGCAGTGGCGTCCTGTTGTTGGGCGGCCGGCACTTCACGACGTTCGCGATGTAGACGCTCGCGCGCGGGATCTGCAGGCCGTTCTCGATCATGCGCGTCAGCAGCTCGCCCGCGCGGCCGACGAACGGGAGGCCGCTGAGGTCTTCCTGCTCGCCGGGCCCCTCGCCGACGAACATGATTTCGGCGTTGGGGTTGCCGTCGCCGAACACGATGTTCGTTCGCCCCTGATGCAGCGGGCAGCGCGTGCACTCGCCGAGGTGCGCGCGGACGCGGTCGAGCGCGGTGCTCGTCGACGGGGGACGTGCACCGCGTCCGCTTTTCCCCCTGTTTACTTCGCTCGGCTCCGAAGACTCCGCTTCGCTGCGCGCTTCGCTTGCGGCCTCGAGTCCCGATGGGTTGCTGGCACGGCTCGGAGCACTGGCCGGCATCGCCGGCGGCGCGTCAAGCTGTCCACCCTCGCTTCTGCGCTTCGGCTCCCACGTGAGCTCTTCCTCGACCCATTCCTCGAGCCGAGCGCGCGCGGCGCGCAGCAGCGCCTTCGCCTCCGGCTCTAGCGCCCGGTCCACTTCGGCTTTCGCTTCTCGAAGAACGCGGCGATGCCTTCCTGCGCGTCCTCGGTGCGCGAGGTGAGGATGATCGCTTCGCGCAGGTAAGTGAGCGCCGCGTGCGCCTCCATCTCCGCCATCGTGTAGACGGCTTCCTTGCCCATGCGCAGCGTGGAGGGCGAGTACGCGATCAGCGTCTCGCACAGCTTCGCGATCTCGGCATCGAGTCGCGCGTCGGGCACGACGCGCGTCGTGATGCCGAGCGCGAGCGCCTCCTGCGCGCCGACGCGCCGGCCGCTCAGCACGAGATCCAATAACACCTTGCGGCTGCCGACCGCGCGCAGGATCGGCACGCTCACCATCAGCGGAAGCAAGCCGAGCGAGATCTCGGGCAGGCCGAACTGCGCGCTCTCAGCGGCGATCGTGAAGTCCGCAGCGACTGCGAGCCCGAAGCCGCCGGCGAGCGCGAAGCCGGGCACGCGCGCGATCACCGGCTGCGGCGCGCGCTCCATCGCGCGCATCACGCGCACGACGCCGTCGAAGTGCAGGCGGCTCTCGTCCATGCTCGCGTGGCCGAGCACTTCCTTCAGATCGGCGCCCGCGCAGAACACCTTGTCGCCGGCGCCGCGGAGCACGATCGCGCGCACCGCCGGGTCGCTCCCCGCAGCGTCGAACGCGGCCTCGAGCTCGCGCAGCGTCGCGCGGTCGAGCGCGTTGCGTTTTTCCTCGCGATCGATGGTGAGGGTCGCGACGCCGCCCGCGACCGCGCTCGTGACGTTCGGGCGCCCCACGGCTCAGCGACCGCCTGCCGCCGTGAACGCCTCGCCGAGCAGGGCCGCGACGTTGGCCTTCGGCAGCTCGCGCGAGACCAAGCCTTGCAGCTCGCGGTCGCTGTGACGCTGCGCCTCGATCTTCTCGCGCATGTGGAACTGGAAGTCGGGCTCGCGCTCGGCGCTGTGACAGCTGCCGCACAGCTGCGTCATCGCGCACGAGCCGCACTTGTCGGCGAGGCTCGTGATCGTGCCCTTCCTCGCCGCTCCTTCCGCGACGTGATCGGCACCGCCGCCGTGACAAGTCTCGCAGCCGATCTCCGGCGAATTCTTCCCGTGCGCAGACGCCTTCCACTTCGCGAACTCGCTGGCGTGACAGCTCGCGCACGCGTCGCTGCCCACCTTCGCGACGTTCGCCGGGAGCAAGTCGTTGCGCGGCTTGCCGCGCGCCGCGATGAACGCCTGCTTCTCGGAAGGCGACAGCTTCGCGAGGCTCGCGTGCGAGACGCGCGGCAGGAAGGTCGCGTACTGGAAGCCGAGCGATTGCGTCGGCGTGTGGCAGGTCGCGCACACCGGCTCGTAGCTCCCGCCCGCGACGTGATTCGGCGAGAGGTGCGGGCCGCCGCGGCCGTGACACGTCTCGCAGCCGACGTTCTCGAGCGCTGGCTCCGGGCGCGCGATCGAGAAGCCGCCGGGCTGTCCGTAGCCGACGACGTGACAGCTGACGCAGTCACCGCGTCCGTCGGCGCCGTGCTTCGCGAGCGTCGTCAACGCCGTCGCGTGCTGCGTCAGCTCCCAGGTCGCGGCTTCGCTCTCGTGGCAGACCGCGCAGAAGTCGTTGCCGCTGAAGCCGCTCTGGCTGAGCAGCATCGGCGGCGTCGCGCCGGCGAGCTTCGCGATGCGCATGCGCGTCAGCGGCGCGTCGCGGTCCTCGCGCCAGCCCTGCGTGCGCGAGCGGATGCGGCCCTGGCCATCGATCAGCAGCGTCACCGGCACGCCCTGCAGCGCGCCGTACTGAGTTCGGATGGAGACGTCGGGGTCGGAGACGATCACGTCGAAGATGTCGATGTCGCCGCGCTCCAGCTCCTCGCGCACCGCGCTCTCGCTGCCGTAGGTCGAGACGCCGATCAGCGTCGGGCGCTTGCCCGCGTCGAGCTTCGCGAGCTCGTCGCGCAGGAAGTTCAGCGCCTCGTGGCAGTGCGGACACGTGTAGAGGAAGAACATCAAGATCACCGGCTTGCCGCGCAGCGACGAGAGCCGGAACGAGCCGCCGCCGAAGCGCTCCGCGCTGAAGTCGGGCGCGATCGGCAGCTCGCCCGGCGCCGTGAGCCGCAGCCAGCCGCGAAAGATCTGCCCAACCGCCTTCTCCGGCTCGGGCACGTCGGTCGGGAAGTAGCTGGTCTCCGCGATCAGGTTTCCGTCCGCGTCCATCAGCATCGCCCACGCCGGCTGCGGCTGGCGGTAGATGCGCGCGGAGAACGACCCGGTGTCGTCGAGAAACAGCGGAATGTCGAGGCCGGTGTCCGCGAGGAACGCGCGCGTCGTCTCTGCCGTCGAGCCTTGCGAGAACCCGATGATCTGAAAGTTCGCGCTCGTGCGTTCGGGCGCGATCGCCGCGAGCGCGCCGGCGAGAACGCGCGCGCCGGGGATCTCCGGATTGAAGCCCCACAGCACGGCGCGCTTGCCGAGCAGCTTCGAGATCGCGAGCGGCGAGCCGTCGAGCGCGCGGCCCTCGAACGCCGGCACCGGCACGCCGCGGCGCTCGCTCGCCGGAGGCAGCGTCGAGCTCGGGGCCGGCGCCGGCGCGGCCTGCGCGGCCGTCGCGTCGGGCGCGGAGCCCCCGGTCGGCGCATCGCCCGGACAGCCGGCGATCAACGTGAACAGCGCGAGAACGGCTGATGCGAGAAGGAGAGCGGGCTTGCGCACGGCGCGCAGAGTAAACCGAGCCACTCGCATCGCAATGAATGAAACGAAACGGGCCGGTCGACTCGCGTCGACCGGCCCGTGCGTTGGATCCCTGAGAACTCGTCGCGCTAGGCAACCTTCTCGAGGATGTGGATGCCGCACGCGCTGCCGAGCCCGATCACGTGCGTCATGCCGAAGCGCGCGTTCGGGACCTGGCGCTTGCCTGCCTCGCCGCGCAGGTGCGTCGACACCTCGTAGATGTTCGCGATGCCCGTGGCGCCGAGCGGGTGGCCCTTCGAGAGCAAGCCGCCCGACACGTTGACGGGCACCTTGCCGCCGAGCGCGACGGCGCCGCTGTCGATCATCTGGCCGGCCTCGCCGTCCTTGCAGAGCCCGAGGTTCTCGTAGTGGAGGATCTCGGCCGTCGCGAAGCAGTCGTGCAGCTCGACCAGGTTGATGTCGTTCGCGCCGATGCCCGCCACCTCATAGGCCTTCTTGGCCGCGAGCCGCGTGCAAGTGTTGACGTCGGGCATCACGAGATCGCGCTCCTGCCACGGATCGCTCGTCAGCACGCTCGCCTTCACGCGCACCGCACGCTTCATCAGGCCGAGCTCCTTGGCCTTCTTCTCGCTGCAGATCACCGCGGCCGCCGCGCCGTCGACGTTCACCGAGCACATCAGCTTCGTGTTCGGGTACGCGATCATCTCGGCGTTCATCACCGTCTCGAGCGGCGTCTCGATCTGATACATCGCCTTCGGGTTCATCGTGCTGTGGTGGTGGTTCTTCACCGCCACCTTCGCGAACTGCGCGAAGGTCGTGCCGTACTTGCGG
>Ga0187894_10004248_pt1 | contig 15492 bp, 8 predicted proteins | sample GBC1701081metaG_FD_136650 | JGI IMG/M metagenome (GOLD analysis project Ga0187894, IMG submission 136650) | White microbial mat communities from a lava cave in the Kipuka Kanohina Cave System on the Island of Hawaii, USA - GBC170108-1 metaG ... | reverse complement strand
TGATGACGAAGTGGAGAGCGGATTATAGGGATTCGGGCTACGTCAGTCCTGGCAAGATTCACCGTGGATGTCTTCAAGATTAGAGAAGTGGAGAATTTTTAGGCGAATCGTTCTCGAACCCGTATACGCGCCACACCGAAAAAACACAATACTCGCGACACTCGGCATCAACGGCCTGCGTGACATATCGACGTTATGGTTCCATTACTGTTCTAGTAGGGGAATCATAAATGAAAACTATTGCATTTTTATCCTTGCGAAGGATAAAATATGTTTCACGGCGACGAATGTCAACGAAATCCGGCTCAAATTTAAGACGAGTCGAATGGTTGTGGTCTCACTTCGAGAGGGCGTGGAACGTGGATAAATCGGTCCGATCCTGGAGATTTTGAACGTGCGAAGACGGGCGCGACAACGCGATTCTTTGGCGAACCCTGCGGCGGTGCGAGGAGTTTTGAGCGAACTCAAAGACCGCCTCCCTGCCCTGTCGAGCTTCCCCGACCGAAAACTGAGCAAGCTGCTCCTCGCCGTCCGTCATCAAGTGAGCTACCCGGCCACCGACACCAAACGCGGCAGGCCGACGAACTTCGACCGCAAGCTGATCGAGGAGACCAGTCGACGATTGAAAGCCATTCTCGAGCGCGAGACCGCGGACCGGATTTCGATCCGGACCTTTGTCGGCCACTATCTGCCGATTCTTGGTTGGCCGCCGGATGTGCTCGCGGCGCTCGACCGGGGCGATTTGAGCCGATTGGAAGCGACGCATGTGGCGCGGATCACGGCCGATCGTCTCGGCGTGAAGGAGCGCGAGGCGACAAAAATTCGAGGGGAGATCGTCGCCAATCACGTCCGCTCCCGTGGCTCTCAAACCGCGCTGCGGGAGAAGATCCGCGAAGCGCTGGGCGAACTCACGCTGGTGACTGGCGCGAAGATGGCCGAGGCCGTCGAGCGGGTGGATGAGCTGCTCGAAGTCAACCCTGGCGACAGGCGGCATCTCTTCTATGAACAAATGAAGGACTTCTTCTTTGCGCTGAGGGACATTCAGCCCCACGAAATTGACGACCCAACGCTGGACTTGCTGACGAGACGGGCCGACGAGTTGATGGAAGTGGTTTACGCCATCCAGCGTGTGCGTAAACAGAGAGAGAAACTTCCGCAGAAATTCATTCTCTGAAGGGTCTGGAGGATCTCCCCCGGATTGTCATCAATCGATCCGGGACAATGCATTGTCCTTCAGTTCATTCTTCTTCAAACAGGTCGATTATTTTTTCCAGGGCGGGCTGACCCTTGTAGATGATGATGATTCTCCCGGCCGCTTCAGTTCCCTTCACTTTGCATTCCAGCCCGTTATAGCGGCTTACGGACTTGATCAGACGGTTCAGGGTTGGCGTTACCGGGGACTGAGGCTTCGGCTCGGCCTTTCGGCCGTTTACCCTCTCTTTTAGCGCGCGAAACAGCTCGTCATCGCTCTTCCATTTTTTGGCGACGAATGTATTGAAGAGTAGATAGGCGGTGAAGGTCTCCCTGTGAGCCCGGATGAGGTCCTTCGCCTTTTGTGGGTAGCGGGCCAGGCGCAGGAACTGCAAAATCGTCCGCCGCCGGCGCTCGAACTTCTCCGCGATCTCTTCCTCGGTCCAGCCCTCTTCGATGAGCGCGGCGTACGCCTCGGCCTGGTCGAGACAATGCAGATCTTCGCGCAAAAGGTTTTCGGCTAGGCCCTCGACTAGTCGTTCGCCGCGGCTGCTCATTCGCAGCACCAAGGCCGCCCCCTGCTTGACCCCGGCCTTTTTGCCCGCCAGAACACGGCGTTGTCCGGCGATCACGACCACCTTGAATTCGTCTTCATCCGCGTCCTGTAAATCTACGATGATGTTCTGCCGGATGCCGTTTTCACGGATCGAGTCCACCAGGCTCAAAAACTCCGGGGTCTTCTGGTCTACCTGGCGGCGCACGTTCTCCTCGATGATCAGGATATCGATCGGGATCATTACCACACGGTTGACGTTTCGACGCAGACTTTCGAGCAGCGGGTTCACCTTCTTCGCTGGCGCGGGCGGACCGGAGGTTGCCGCCTGCAGGCTGACCGTCTCCTCGGAATAACGGCGGATCAGATCGTCCGCGGTCTGCTTCTTCCCTTTTGCCATACTTTACATCTCATTACGGGCTGAGATCGGCGGGACAATATATTGTCCTGCCGTCTTCGGCTCGGCATATTCACTGTGACCGGGACAATGCATTGTCCTCGTTCAAACTTCGGCCAGGAGGATTTCTTCGATCTCGTCTACGTGGCGGCCGAATTCCTCGACATCAGGAACTGAGGGACGGCCCGGCCTCTTCTTGCCAAGCATCGGAACCATCTCGCCGGCCAGCGCCATGTAAGACTGGCTGATCGGCAGATCGCGCCTGTACTCGATCAGCGAGATCTGCTTTTTCGAGGCGGCGGGGACGGAACTGGAGATCGGGATCATGTTGGTAAAGACTCGGACCTTCGCATTCTTCCCGATAGCGCGGATGGTGTCGGCGAACTCTCGGTGGGTGGAGTTGTGTTTATCGTATTTGGTGATGACCACGCCGAGCAGCGTCAGGGCCGAATTGATCTCCTCGCGCAACTCGACGGTCGATTTGAGCATGTCGAGCAGCCCCCTGGCCGATTCAGGCTCGGCGAAGACGGGGATGACGTAATAGTCGGAGGCGGCGAGGGAGGAGAGCAGCAGGCAATCACCGGAGCCGTGAGTGTCGATCAGAACGACGTCATACTTATCCAGAGCCTTCGTCTCAAAGACCTTGTTGAGCAGCTTGTCCTGCCGGTGTGTGTGACCAAATTCTTTGATGACCTGCTTGAGCAGGGGAGTCCCGGCGAGCAAATCGACCCCTTCTATGTTGGTTTTGAGGCGGTAATCCTCGAACGATTTACGGTCGAAGATCGCCTTCGCCAGCGATGTCGGCTCAACCTGCCCGCGCTCGACCCCGAGCAGCTCGCTGGCGTTGCCCTGGGGGTCGTTATCCGTCACAAGCACCGCCTTGCCCATACTGGCGAAAGCCGCCGCCAGATTGACAACCGAGGTAGTCTTACCTACGCCGCCTTTTTCGTTACCTACCGTGATGATGTCCGTCATACGCGTTCGAGCTCCGTGGGTGAACTAAGGTTTCTGAAAACTAATTACCTTAAGAATTCATTTTACAAAAAGTCCGACTTTTTGGTAAATAGATATCGAGGTGAAGTTAGATATTATCGAAAATATCCTAGTCAGTGCAATAAATTTAGTTGTGCCGCCGCGCGCATAGAAGAAACCTTGAAAAATCAATAATTTAGCGAAGAGGGCAGGGAAGCTAGCTAAGAATCTGCGGAAGATGGACACGTAATTCCGGGAGAAACCTGTTAAGGGTTCGTTTCCATTCCGCCGGGTCTCATCCAGAAGCATGGACCATCGCCAGCAATGAGTTAATAGGTAATCAGCTATGGTCATTCTGATGCGGGACTGATTTCCCTCTGCAAGAAGGATCTGCTGCATTTCCTGGCGGAAACACGTAATTCCGGGAGAAATGAGGACAAGGAAACAACCAAAATCTTACTTTGAATAACGCAAATCTAACAGAAACAGTACTTTCAATGAGATCGCTTCAAAAGGACAGGGAAGAGATCGCCATTTCCGGGAGTATCAATGTGAAATTTGGGCCAAACACCCATAACGTGTTTGCTCGCGGAAGAACCAGCGCCGGCAATTTCCCGCTCGTAATTCCGGGAGAAACAACCACGTAATTCCGGGGGAAGAGACGTAGTTCCGGGAGAAGCGAAACGTAAAATCGGGGGAAGAGATACGTAATTCCGGGAGAAGAGATACGTAATTGGCAGGGAAGAAACACGTAATTCCGGGAGAATAAATCGCAGCTAAAACAGGTGGCTACAAGGCTTAGCTGACCATGACTTCTTGACTTTTTGACTTCATGACATGTGTAAAACACACATGAGATCACTAGCATACAGGAAAAGGCATGCCATCCAAAGATCTGCAGAACCTCACTACGCAATCACAGAAACAAGAGTTGGATATCATCAGGACCGACACAGTGATTTCCAGACTGCCAGCCCACAATCTCTTCGGACAGGGGGGAATGAATATCCAGATCAACAAAAAGGACGCGGGGGGGCAGACCAAACTCTCCTGGAGAGTCTCCTTCAACCCCGACGTGGGCGAAGCGGGGCAACTCGCTTATCGAATCGAAACCCTCATCATCAACCGTCGGATTGACGACGCCGGAAGACCTGTGCCCACGATGATTCGTTTGGGAAGCTTGAGCGAAGTCTGCCAGGAGTTGGGGATCAACCCCTCCGGCGCGAACACCAACAGCATCAAGCGCGCTCTTCAACAGAATGCCGGTGCGCTCATCACCGCCAACCTGGCGTACAAAGGGATCGACGGCGGCAAGCAGAAGCTCGAAGCGACCTTCACAAAATACAGCGTGGCTTTTCGCGGCGACGAACTTCCCAACGGGGAAAAATCCGATGGCGTAATCATTCTACTCAATGAGCAGTACCGGCGCGTGCTCAACCGCGCCGGCACGAGGCCACTGGACTTCCAATACCTGAAAGAACTGACGCCGTCGGCGCAGCGGTTCTACGAGATCATCAGCTATCAGATCTACGCCGCGCTGAAGTACGGATACCCGGAAGCGAAGCTGCTTTATTCCGACTATTGCGCGTATTCGGGGCAGCCGAGGCAGCCGAGCGCGGTGGATATGAACAAGCGGATGTACAAGGTTCACCACCCCCACATCAAATCGGGTTACATCATCAAAGTCGCGTATCAAGCGACCAGGGATTCCGAAGGCGCTCCCGATTGGGTGATGTCTTACGCGCCGGGCCCGCGAGCCGTTGCCGAGTTCGAGCGCTTCAACCGCAAGCTCTATTCGGAAGATCATTCCGGCGATCTCGACACGGACGATGGGGAGGGGAAGGGAAGGGAAGTCACGCCGATCGCCGTCAGGATGCTTCGACATTTCCACTTGCTCGCGCGTGGGGTCAAGAACTACCAGCCCCGCCCGAAAGGCACAGAGGTCAGGCAGGCCGAGGAGGTCATTCGCCGCTTGGGAACTGAAGGCGCATGGTTCTTCATCGAGTACGCGCTCGTCGAGGCGAAAAAGACTAAGTTCAAAATGGCCCAGTTCGGCGGTGCAATGCAGTATCTCGATGCGGCAGAAGAGGCCTGGAAGCGGCAGGCCGAGAGTCAAAAGAACGCGATCCAGCGTGAGATGGAGGAACTCGCCAGGCGGAAGGAGGAAGATGAATTGCTCAGGAAAGCTGAGGAGAGAATCAATGCGCTCCCTCGCGAAACTTTCGAAGCTCTCTACGCGAAGGCCAAGAAAGAGATTATCAAGAAGAGCCGCGCGGCCACGTATTGGGATGAAGAGACCATGCGCAGCACGGCAATGGGTTTCATCAGAAGACAGATGATCGAAGAGCTTTTGCAGGAGGAGACCGAACCTGCATCCAGTTGATATCGGAAAAGTCCGCGCGCCGCGCGGGCCTCGATCGGGCTGGCGATGATCCCGCTTTGGAGAGCGGTCCCGCGAAACCTCAGTCAGCGCGTCTTGTTGCGCTTATAGGGCGAAGCGCTCCTCTGCACGGTTGGCGTAATACCCACATCCAGGATCAAGCAGGCCTGAGCCGAAGATGAACAATTCCTGCTCAGGATCACACAAGCAAGTTGGAAAGAGACAACGCTCCTTCTGCATAGCGCTCATCCGGGCTCCGGGGTGAGGAATATAAAGGTGATTCTGAGAAAGGGAAATTGAAATGAGACGCGCAATATTTATTGACATTGAGACCCTGCCGGCGGTAAATCCTAATGCGACTGACTTGAAGGCCGCACCTTCGGCGCCGACCACCGCTACCCCACACGGTCCTCTGCCCGATCTTCTGCCCGATCCCCTGAAAGATGACACGGATCTGAAAACATCTCTCAACGGAGATTTTGGACGCATTCTTTGCATCGGATTTGTTGACGAAAATCCTCAGGGAAAAGTGGAGCGGGGCGTGGTTGGGTGGGACGATCTTCACGGATCGTTCCACTGCGACGAGCGCCTGATTCTTACGGAGTTCTGGCGGCGGATGAAGACCTTTCGATCAAACGTTGACCGGGTCGTGGGACACAACGTTTACGATTTCGATCTGAAGTTTATCCTCAAACGCTCGATCATTCACGGCGTGCGCCCGACGATTGACCTCTCGTTCGCGCGCTACCGCAACCAGCCGATCTTCGACACGATGTATGAGTGGGAGCGATGGAGCTACGGATCAAAGGCCAGCCTGGACACGCTCGCCAGAGCGCTCGGTTTCGACTCGTCGAAGCAGAACGGCGTCAACGGCTCGCAAATCTACAGCCTCTTCAAGGCCGGCGAGTATCGCGCCATCCACGATTACTGCTTGAAGGACGTCGAGCTGACGCGATCGATCTACAAACGAATGGTTTTTGAGGAATGCGCGACAGCGCCTGCGCCAGTTCATAGACCAATCGCCGCAAACAGCGAATTGGCGCTGGCTCGCTGAAAGGGCAGGGAAGCGATATCTGATGAGCCTGTGGAGAGACATACTGACGCTTGGCGCGCAGGGGAGATCGAGTGAAGCGCGCGCATTGCTTGCGCTCGATCTTCCGCTATCGCTGCGCGAGCTGTCGGGCGTTGCGCGCGGAAGCCGTGAATATCGTGGCGTCCTGCCACATGCGGTCCGGAGGTTCTCCTCCAAACTCCCGGAAGGGGAACGATCGCTCCTGCGATCACTCGAAAGAGAATTTGTAGATTACCTGCTGGACGATGTGGTCGCCGGCGTTGAAGAACCACTGAATCTGATCGAGCTTTGTCTGGCCCATCCGACAGCGACGCTGGCTGAACTGGTCGATCTCTTTCCGTGGCGAGAAGGGCTGAAACGCAGCGTCGCCCGGAAAGAGTCCAGGCTGGGCGATCACCTGCGGTCTCTGCTCGCGGCCGGTATCCCGCTGCCGCTGGAGATCGTCGAAATGATCGAGGGAGGCGGCTCTCCGGATTTCAAATATGATGAGCGCGCCTTTGCGGCCTCTCCGACGCGTCTCGATCGGAGTTGGAAGGACTTCAAGGCGAAGCAAAAGTATGGTCGAGGGTTCCTTTCCATTGGGGAAGACGAAGTTGGCGCCGGCATCGCTGGTGAAGGTTTTGATTACGGCCTCATCACGATGGCCGAGGTCGCGCTGCATGCGGCGCATGCGAAAGACCTGGAGATGGAGATTGATCTTCAACTGCTCGGCCAGGGCCTCAGCGAAGACTTGACGGGAGCGCTGGATGAGATACACCTCGCAAATCCGTCGGGCGGTTACCGGCCCGTCGCCTGGCATAACGTCTTCTGGGACTTGATCTCGGAGTATGTGCGGATGCGGCTCAGCCTGGAGACGCGCGATCCGTATAGTGAGACCGATCAAGAATTGGCCGACCATATCAAGAATCATTACCCGGATGTGAAGAGCGCATCGCGCCCCGCAATTTTGCGCCGGCGCAAAAAACTGTCGAACCTTTGCGCCAACCTGATCGAGCAGAGATTTTGGGAAAGATTCTCCATCGGGCGTGAACAATCCGGGCCGCGAATCACACATGTAACTGACGGAGTCAACCCTTGAACGAACCGGCGCGCATCTCAGTAGAGAAAGACCACCTGCGACAGGCGGTCGAACTTGCGCGAGAGTGCTCATTATCAGTGGTGCGCGAACGCGTGTTGGTGTCGCAGGCCGCGGCCCTTGCCTTGCGCGATTTTTTGAATCGCGAGTTCAAATGCGCGACCGCCAACGGCAGGTCGTCAGAATTGAAGTTCGTCGAACTGTTGGACGTCTGCGACTTTTCGGCTGGCGACTGGCGTGTGGAGATGCGCGCCGCGCTCGCCACAGAGCAGCGGATGCTCCGCGCGCCGACGATGCCTTTAATGGTCGGCCTGATGGCGGACTTCTATCTGGGCGCCGAGATTGATCGAGATCTCGCCGATGTGACGATTCTGGGTTTCGCAAATAGGGCCGACCTGGCCGCGGCAGACCTCAGCGCCAACGGCCTTTTCGCCATGTTGCCGGCGGAAGACCTGCGGCCTTTCGATCAATTGCCGGAATTGTTGAAAGAGGATCGTGCGGTCGATCAGGCTGAGTTACGCCTGTTCGACGAATGGCAGGCGCGCGCCGGACGGATCATCAAAGGGGTGAGTGAAGTATTGGCCGCGGAAGGGGAATTCGATCAGGAACAATTGCGGCGAATCATCACTGGGATACGCGATGACGTATGGCGAATTTATGGCGACCGGCTGCCGGCGACCGGCTTGGAACCGCTATTTGAGAGGTTATTTCGCCGCTTCGGCTTGGCGCCGCCCGTGCCGGCTCCGCCGTCGAGCCCGCTGGCGTTTCAGAACAGCGCCGAGCAGCAAGACTTGTCGGCCAATGCCGGAACGCAGATGGAATTCTTCCGCGATGATTTGAGCGTCGGCGAGCGCGTGGCGCTTTACCGGCACCTCTTGTCCGATGCCCCGTCGCTCGACGATCACCGGCGAATGCGCCGCGCGCTAGACCGCGCCACCGGCGGCAGGCATTTGACCTCAGCAAGCCGCCGCAAACGGATGAAGGCCATGAACGAACGCCGGATTGCCGCCGCTTCGTTCGACCCTCCGACGCGGGAAGAGGTCGGCAGGCATTTAGCCGAAATGTCTGAAGAGATCGACACCGATATGATCACAGGTTTGATGAGAGAAACGTATGCGCCGGAGCCGGACTTCTCGGCGTCGCCCGAGGCGACGCGCTTGATCGCGGAAGCGGAGCAGTTGAGCTTCGGCCATCTCTTCAGCCCCGCGTTCGGCACGGAAATCTCACTCGTTGATCCCCTGCCGCACCAGCGAATCGCCGTTTATGAACACATGCTCAATCAATCGCGCCTGCGCTTCCTGCTGGCGGATGACGCCGGGGCCGGCAAGACGATCATGACAGGGCTATATATCCGCGAGATGCTCGCGCGAAGGCTGATACGGCGTGTGTTGATCGTCCCTCCCGCGGGTTTGGTCGGGAACTGGGAAAACGAAATGAATATGCTCTTCGGTCTGCCGTTCCGGGTCGTCGTCAGCGCCGCCGCAAAGAAAGCCAACCCGTTTGCCGCCACGGACGAATCGGACAGCGACCTTTTGATCGTCAGCGTGGACACGTTGGCTGGCGAGCGGATGTTCGCGCGGCTGCAAGAGTCGGAAGTTGAGCCTTACGACCTGGTCGTCTTTGACGAGGCCCACAAACTGGCCGCCGACCGCGATCAGGATTTCACCTGGCGCAAAACCGACCGTTACCGGCTGGCCGAAGCGTTCGCCGGCGCCAGCGGCGGCGAACATCGCTGGGAGTTGGGCTGGAGCTGCCGACACCTGTTGCTGCTGACGGCGACGCCGCATATGGGCAAGGATATTCCCTACTACTGCCTGTGGCGGTTGCTGCAGCCAGAAGCGCTCTCCACTTTCGAGGCTTTCAGGGATTACCCGGCTGAGGCGCGCATACGCCATTTCCTGCGGCGCGCCAAGGAAGAGATGGTCGATTTTCAGGGTGAGCGCATCTACCCCCCTAGGATTACCGATACGCTGAGCTATGGTCTGACCACAGGCGCGATTAGTGAGCAGTCCCTTTACGACGAAACCACCAGCTACATCCGCACCTACTACGGCCGCGCGCGCATCCTGAACCGCTCGGCGGCGCGCCTGGCGATGAGCGTCTTTCAGCGCCGTCTGGCCAGCTCCACCTACGCGGTGTTGCGTTCGTTCGAGCGTCGGCTGGAAAACCTTAACGGCCTGATCGCGCTCATCGAGTCGGGTCAGATCTCGGCCGAAAAGCTCGAAGAGCGCCAGCGCCAGCTCAACAACGAGACGCGCGACCTGCTCGAAGAAGAGACCGCCGACGAAGAAGACTTCTCGGATGGCAGGGAAGAGCACGAGGTTCAAGAGGAGCAGTCACTGCACGGCGTCGTTGCCGTCTCCCTGGCCGACCTGGTCATCGAACGCGATCAAGTGCGGAAGCTGCTCGATCTGGCCCGCAAGGTGGACGCGCTCGGCCAGGAGTCAAAATTCGACAAGCTGCGCGAAGCGATCAAAGACCCGCGGTACCGCGACGAGAAGATGATCATCTTCACCGAGCACCGCGACACGCTCGATTATTTGACGCGACGCCTCTCCGGCATAGGCTTCGCCGACCAGATCGCGCAGATTCACGGCGGGATGGATTATTTGAAGCGGCAGCAGCAAGTCGAGTTCTTCCGCAGACCCATAGGCGAAGGCGGGGCCAGGTTCCTCGTGGCGACGGACGCCGCCGGCGAAGGCATCAACCTGCAGTTCTGCTGGCTGATGATCAATTACGACATCCCCTGGAACCCGGCGCGGCTCGAACAGCGGATGGGGCGCATCCACCGGTACAAGCAGAAACATGACCCGGTGGTCATCATAAACCTTGTTGCGGGCGACACTCGCGAAGGGCGCGTGTTGCGCACACTGCTCGACAAGCTCGAACGAATCCGCAAGGAGTTGCATTCGGACAAGGTCTTCGACGTGATCGGACGGCTCTTTGAAGGCGTCTCGATCAAAGACTACCTGGAGAACGCTGTCACCGACGAAGGCGCTGACGAGGCTATAAACAAGATCGAGGGCAAGCTGACCAAGGAGCAGGTCGAAGCGCTCAAGGAGCGCGAGCGGCGCTTTTACGGCGACGGCGGCGACGTGATGCGCGAGCTGCCGCGCCTGACGCAGTATCTTGAGCAGGAGCAATACCGCCGACTTCTGCCCGGCCAGGTTCGCCATTTCATCGAGAAGGCCGCGCCGCTGCTCGACCTGGAGATCAGCGGCGACCTCAATGGCTATTTCGGACTGCGCCCGCAATCCAACGCGCCGGAATTGCTGGTCAACCTGCTGGAAGAGCTACCACAGGGTTTGCGCGACCATCTGACAGTCTACCGCCCTGATACGGAAGCTGAAGCGATTTTCGTTCACCCGGGCGGCTGGTTCTTCGAGGCGTTGCGCGCTTGCGTCAACGCTCGCTTTGCCAACGATGCCTTGCGAGGAGCCGTCTTCGTTGACCCAACGGCCAGGTGCCCCTACCTGTTTCATCTGGCGTTGCTGGCGGTCGAACGCCAGGCCGATCCGGCGCTGCGCGAGTTGGCGCGAGCTGAGGCGCTCGAATACCGCCTCATCGGACTTAAGCAGGAAGAGGACGGCGTGATCGAGACCTGCCCGACCGGGCAATTACTCTTGCTCAAGGGCGGTCAGGGGCTCGCGCCGACTGCGCTCAACCTGGTCGTATCCGCGCGCGAATTGGCGGAGGCGGCTCGCCGACACGTCAACGAGCGTTTAGTCCCGGAGCTGATCGCAAAGCGCCGGCAGGCTCTTCTCGACAGCCTGCCGGCGCGTATTGACTTCATCAAACGCGGTTTCGGGTATCAGGAGGCGGAGCTGGCCGCCGCCCGGTCAAAGCTGCGCGACAAGGCAAACACTGGCAGCGTGGGCGCGAAGGCTGAGTTGACCAAAGTCAAAGAGCGCCAAAGCAGACTCGCCGCGCGCCGCGAAGAGGCTATCGCCGTTCTACAGCGCGAGCCTGAGTTGGTCTCTGCCGAGGAGGTCGTCTTCCTTGCCCACGCTCTGGTTGTTCCCTCGCAAGACCCGGCCGATCAGTTGCGGCACGACGCGCAAGTCGAGGCCATCGCTGTCCGTTTCGCCCGCGCCTATGAAGAGGCGCTCGGGGCGACGGTGCAGGACGTTTCCACTCCGGCCGCGGCTCTCGCCGCCGGACTGGAAGAGCGGCCCGGCTTCGATCTTCTCTCCACGCGGCCCGGCGCTCAAGCGCTGTGCATCGAGGTCAAAGGCCGCGCTGACGTCGGCGACATCGAGTTGACGGAGAACGAATGGGTCAAAGCCTGCAACCTGCGGGAGCGGTACTGGCTCTATGTCGTTTACGACTGCGCCTCTGCACAGCCGCGATTACTTCGCGTGCAAGACCCATTTCTCAAACTGCTCTTTCGAGCAAAGGGCGGTGTGGTGATTGACGAGCAGGAGATATTCGGCGCTGCGCAGTAGCTGATAGTCTAGCCCCAATTGACCTAATGCCTTTGGCCAACCCCGAAAGCCGACGGCGCGAACACTCATCCACAAAGGAGTAGAAACAAGTGGACATCATCGACATTTTCTCACCATCAGCAGGTTCACAGCGCACTGATGCAGGTTTAGGGGACGAGGCAGCGGTTACCAGCAACCAGCGGAAGAAAAGATTGCTGGGCTTGTTGGGGTGCGGCCTGTTGATCATTGGCGTCTTCCTGCCAATTATCAGCATGCCCATTGTCGGCAGCTTCAATTACATCCACAACGGGCGTGGCGATGGAATTATCGTTCTCGCGCTCGCTGTGATCTCCGGCCTGCTGATCCTGGGCGAGCTCTTCCGCGGTCTGGTCGTCACGGGGCTGTTGGCGCTTGCGGTAATGTGCTTTACGCTCTGCCAGTTCTTTGCCTACCTCAGCAACGCCCGCGCGGAGATGGCTCGGTCGGACAATATTTTTAAAGGGCTGGGCGAGGCGATGCTCGCCACCGTGCAAATTCAATGGGGTTGGGTTCCATTGGTGGCGGGCGGCTTCCTGGTCTTAGCTGCTGGCATCCTGCGCGATGAGTTGCACGATACGGCAGGACGCATCATCCCCGTTAGCCAGACGAAGGCCTGGTCTACTTTGGCCGGAGCTGGAGCGTTGATGGCTGTAACGGTGATGGCTGCCTCCTGGTTATCGCCGGACTTCTTGCGGAATATCAGCATTCCCGCGTTGAAGTCTGAGAGTCCCGCCAGCGTTGGTCAGATATTAGGCTCCACTTCGACAGAGCCGAAGAGCGCTGGTTCAAGTGAGCCACACGGCTGGCAGTACAGCGAAAACTCTTCTGAGATGGACGGTAAGAAGAGCGCCTTTCTGTCTCTAGCCGCCGAGGATAAAATCCCCGGCCTAATAGGGGAAGTTACTCCGACTTTACACATCAGGTGTCGAGATGGAAAAGCAGAGCTTTTCATCAACACCGACACGATGGTTGAAATGGACATCTGGTCGAATACCAATAAAGTCCGCATCAAGTTCGATGAACAACAGCCGGCTGCGCAGAAATGGAGCGCCTCGACAGATCGTCAAGCGCTCTTTGCTCCCAACGTCGCGCAACTGATCAAGCAACTCTCGACCGCGCAACTTTTCCTGTTTGAATTCATGCCGTTCAACAAAAGCGCGCAAGTCGTCAAATTCAACGTCGCCGGCCTTGACACGCGGATCGGCAAGATCGCCGAAGCTTGCCCGAAGGCAGAATTACAGTAAGATCACCCAACTATGGACAAACCCAGACTGATCGAAGTCGCCTTCCCGCTCAAACAGGCCTCGCTCGATTCCGTGCACGAGAAGAACGTGCGGCACGGCCACATCTCGACCTTGCACATCTGGCCCGCGCGGCGGCCGTTAGCGGCGTGTCGCGCGGCGCTCATCGCTACCTTGTTGCCTGATCCGGGCAACAAAGAGGAGCGCAACGCATTGCTCGAAAGACTCGGCGGGCGGGTTAAGCAAGTCGTCAGGACAAAGAAGCTTGCCAACGGCAAGACCGAAGACCGCATTGTCGAAGAGACCGAGGGCGGAATCCTGCACTGGGGCCGCGAATCCGGGCCTGACCTGGAATACTTCCGCCAGATGATCCGCGAAGCCTACGGCGGGCGTGCGCCCAGGGTGCTCGACCCATTCGCTGGCGGCGGCGCGATCCCGCTCGAAGCGATGCGGCTGGGGTGCGAAGTCACCGCCGTGGACATCAATCCCGTCGCGTGGTTCATCCTCAAATGTACGCTTGAATACCCGCAGAATCTCGCCGGGAAGACTTTGCCGCTTCCCAAATTTGCCGTGGATTCGGTCGAGTTTATGGAGGGCTATTTCAAGAACAGCAGCCCGAAGAAGCCGACCCAGAAGCAACTGCAAGCCAAACTGCAAGCGGTGCAGCAGAGCCTCTTCCCGCCGCCCGAGGCCGATCTGGCCTGGCACGTCCGCGCGTGGGGCTTTTGGGTTTTGCAGCAGGCCCGCAAGGAGTTGGTGCCATTCTACCCGGTCTTTGCCGACTTCGAGCCGCTGGACAAAAAGTTCGGCAAGTTCGACCCGCGACCGCCGCGGTTCGTGCCGCTCAATAATGACGGTTTACTCGACGAGGCCGCGCTCAACGCGGAGTTTGATGAGGTCTATCTGCGCAACGATCAGAAACCACGCTGGGTGGCCAAACCAACGGTGGCCTACCTGTGGGCGCGCACGGTGAAGTGCAAGAACTGCCGCGCCACCATCCCGCTGCTCAAGACGCGCTGGCTGTGCAAGAAAGAGAACAAGCGCGTGCGGCTGACGATGGAGCCGAACGCCGACCGGACGGGCGTCGTCTTCGGTGTCGAAAACAACGTTCCTTTGATTGGCGGTAACGCCGCGCAACGCCGTGACAATGACAAGAAACTCACCGCTGGCACTATGTCGCGATCGGGCGCACAGTGCCCTTGTTGCCCTGCAATTATGATGATGGAGGATATTCGGATTGAGGGACTGGCTGATCGCCTTGATTCAACACTGACCGCTGTTGTTGTTGATGGACGTGAGGGCAAAGAGTATCGCTTGCCAGCGGCGGACGAGATTGAGTTGGCTGTACGGTCTAAAAAGTGTTTAGAACAAGTTTTTGTCGAGGTTCCGTTTGGCTTACCCTCAGAGCCAACACCGAAAGGCGGGAACGGTGCGAGCCGCGCGTTTTCCGTTGATGGATACGGCTTCGATAAGTGGCACAAGCTGTTTACGTCGCGCCAGCTTATTGCGTTGGGAATATTTGTCAAATTCACGCGGTCCGCGCGCACGGCAATGCGCGAGGTGGATTATGCGTCTGAGTGGATAGAAGCATTACTGGCCCACTTAACTATTGCAGTTGATAGACTGGCAGATCGTTCGAGCACCATATGTCGTCCTGATCCCACACCTACTCAAAGCGGGGTTATTAACACCTTCTCGAGGTTTGCTCTTCCTATTACCTGGGATTTTATTGAGGGTGTCACTACAGCTGATTTCAGCGGTGGCTTTTCAGGAGCGGTTGAATGGGTGGCAAAAGTTGCTGAGCGCGCGGCGAGCCATGCCGGAATGCCAAGGCCACAAGTTCAACGGGGTAGTGCTATTAAGAGATTCGCTACAGATTTCGATGTGATAGTGACTGACCCGCCTTATTACGATGCTATCCCCTACTCGGACTTAATGGACTTCTTCTACGTATGGATGCGTAGGACGCTGAACGGACTATCCAATGAAATTGATTCAGCTTTCTGCAATTCTCTTGGGCCAAAGTCGGGTTCGAGAACGATTCGCCTAAAAATTCTCCACTTCTCTAATCCGCCACGGTCCTGGCTTGTGCCGGTTCCAGCCATTTCAAAACCCGAGGATCGGCAATTGATAATCGATCGGAGGTGG